>Ga0299906_10005208_pt1 | contig 10627 bp, 12 predicted proteins | sample RVTome_14_FD_200259 | JGI IMG/M metagenome (GOLD analysis project Ga0299906, IMG submission 200259) | Soil microbial communities from uranium-contaminated site in the Upper Colorado River Basin, Wyoming, United States - RVT145D125 (version 2) ... | reverse complement strand
GATCAGGCGCATCTTCACGACGCGCGACCGGCGACCCCGCGCAACCGCCGCCAGCCGTTTTCTGCGCGAGATCGAGCCGCAGCTCAGGCGGCTGCTCGAGCGGCGGGCGAGACTGCACCCGTACGACATCGACCACGTGATAGATACCGTAAGACAGCGTTCGCGCCAGCTCGACCTTGTGCTCCGCGGCCCGCGGCGCGAGGCCAAGCGGCCGGTCGTGCGCCTGCACGAACGCATCGTGGTCGACGTGCTGCGGCGCAACCGGGAGCACTACGCCCTATGAAGCGTTATCGCATCCTGCTGATGACGCACGAACAACTCGTCCCGCCGGAGTCCATCGAAGGTCTCACCGAGACAGAGATCGACGTGGTCCGCACCGAGTACAACGTCTACTCCACGCTGTACAACCTCGGGCACGAGATTCGGGTGCAGGGGATCGGTGACCAGCTGTCGGACCTGCGCGCAACGATCGAAGAATGGAAACCGCACGTGGTCTTCAACCTGCTCGACGAGTTCTGGGGCATACCGTCCTACGACCATTACGTCGTCGCATATCTGGAACTGATTCGCCAGCGCTACACCGGCTGCAACCCGCGCGGCCTGATGCTGTCACGCGACAAGGTCCTGACGAAAAAGCTGCTCGCCTGGCACGGGATCGCGACGCCCGCGTTCCACCTGTTCCCGTTCGGCAGACGGTTCATCGAACCGAAGCAGCTGAACTTCCCGCTGTTCGTCAAGTCGGCCACGCTGGATGCGTCCTACGGCATCGCGCAGGCCTCGGTCGTCGAGGACATGAGCGGTCTTCGCGAGCGCGTCGAGTTCATTCACGACCGGATTCAGGACCACGCCCTGGTCGAGGAATATATCGAGGGTCGTGAACTGTACATCGGCGTGCTCGGCAACACGCGACTGACGGCTTTTCCCGTCTGGGAGATGAATTTCGGCACGCTTTCCGACGCACAGGCGGGTATCGCCACGGAACGGGTGAAGTGGAACCGCAAGTATCAGAAGAAGCACGGCATCACTACCGGACTCGCAGCTGGCTTGAGCGACATCGAGCAGCAACGGCTGGCGAAACTCGCTAAACGGATATACCGCGCTCTGCACCTCAGCGGCTTTGCCCGGCTGGACCTGCGCATGCGCCCGGACGGCCGCGTGATGCTGCTGGAGGCGAACGCCAATCCCAACCTGACCCACGGCGAGGACTTCGCCGAAGCCGCCCAGGCCATCGGGATCAACTACGACGCGCTCATCACCCGCATCGTCAACCTCGGACTGTCCTATATGCCCGAATGGCGCATGTTCGAGTGAATCGATGCCCACCTTCAGGGAAGCCTGCGAGACGGATTGAAAAAAATCGCGGCGCTTTGCCTTCCCGGACAAGGCCTTCGGCCTTTCCGGGATGACGGGTTGGGCGGGTCGATTTCCCTCGAAAAATATAGGACAAATTAGATATTCTGGATATAATGTCCATTATGCGATATGTTTCAGCCACCGATGCCAAACAGCGGCTTGCCGCCGTTCTCGACGCCGCGCAGCGGGAGCCCGTGACGATCAAGCGACAGAACCGCGACGTCGCGGTCGTGCTCTCGCCGCAGGACTATCGGCGACTGACGGGCGCCAATGTCGAGGCCTTTCAGCGCTTCTGCGACCGCGTTTCCCGAACGGCAGCCGAAGCCGGCATGACGGAGAAAAAGCTCGAGCGGTTGCTCTCAGATTAGTGCATGCGTGTCGTCATCGACACCAACGCGCTGATCAGTCGTCTGTTGCTGGCAGAATCCGTCCCGGCGCGGGCGGTCGACCGGGCCTTTAAGGACATGGAAATCGTGGTCTCGGAGGCGACCATCGAGGAACTGGCTGACGTGCTGGCCCGAGACAAATGGGATGGTTACGTCACCGTCGAAGATCGGCAGGAATTCATCCGGCGTTTACTGCAAATTTGCACCCTCGTGCCCGTCTTGTCGCAAATCGATGATTGCCGTGATGCCGACGACAACCGGGTTCTGGCATTGGCCCTGGATGCGCAAGCAAGTTTGATTATCACCGGCGACCGGGATCTGCTCGATCTGCATCCCTGGCGAGGCATCCGCATTCTGACCCCTTCGGCATTTCTCGAGCAGCACCCGGAATGATCTGCCGGCGAGGTGCGCGCGGCCATCCGCAATGGCCGCCCGGCGGCGCCCGGCACGGATGGCACGCAGGTGTTCAGGGTGGTCGCCACGGCGACATTCATGGCCTATGCCTTCGGCGCCATCCCCGATGGCATCTGGTTCGGACAGCCGTGGAAGAGCGTGTTCAAACACGTCGTGGATGGCCTGGTATACGCGCTGGTCACCGGCGCGCTTTTCTGCTGGCTGTGGCCTGACGCGACCGCTGTGTGAACTGCCGCCATCATTTGCCGGCAAAGCGAATGGTGCGGTTTTCGCGCAGCGCGGGCGAGAGCGAGGTTACGACTTTGGCGAAGCCAAAGAAGTGGCTGAGCGAAGCCGTTGCGCGTGAAAGAAGCGCCGCTCGCGTGCTGATCAGCGTTTGCGGCAAACGTGTTTGTCCGCTCACGTGCCACCTTCTGAAGTTCCTTGAGCCTTAGGCCGGCATAATTCGCCTCGCTCTCGATGCACGGGCTTGTGTCCGCGTGGCGTTTTGTGCAAAATGGAATTTGAATTTCCTAATTGCGACGCAAAATGGAAACTGTCAGGCGAATTTTCGAGCTTCCGAACAGCAGTTTCTTCCTGTTCGGCCCGCGGGGCACGGGTAAATCGACCCTGCTTCGGGCCCGTCTGCCTGACGCGATGTATGTCGATCTTCTCGATCCCCGGCGCTATCGGGAGCTCCAGGCGCGACCTGAAACCGTCATCGAACTGGCCGCAGGATCGCCCCGGGCAACGACACGGGCAACGACGGTCATCCTGGACGAAATCCAGCGCATACCCGAGCTTCTGAACGTGGTGCATCAGATGCTCGCGGACTCGCCGGGCACGCGTTTTATCCTGACCGGATCGAGCGCCAGGAAACTCAAGCGACAGGGCACCAACCTTTTGGGCGGAAGGGCGCAATTGCATTCCCTGCATCCCTTCATGGCGTGCGAACTGGACCATTTTGACCTTGAGCAGTCGCTTCATCTTGGCCTGTTGCCGCTCGTCCTGGATTCGAAAGACCCGCAAGCGACGCTCACCGCCTATGCCACCCTCTACCTCGAGCAGGAGATTCAAGCCGAAGGACTGGCCCGCAACGTCGGGGCCTTTGCCCGATTCCTCGAAGTCATGAGCTTCTCGCATGGGGCCGTGCTCAACGCGGCCGCCGTGGCGCGGGAATGCGAGATCGAACGGCGCACCGTGGTCAATTACATCGAGATCCTGGAGGACTTGCTGCTGGGGTTTCGTTTGCCGGTATTCACTCGCCACGCACAACGCAAGACCAGCGGCCACCCCAAGTTCTACTTCTTCGACGCCGGAGTCTTCCGCTCGCTGAGACCAAGGGGGCCGCTCGATTCCAGCTCGGAATTGCGAGGGGCCGGTCTCGAAGGCCTCGTCGCCCAGCACCTGCGGGCATGGATCGATTACTCAAGCGGGAACCATGAACTCAGTTTCTGGCGCACCCGCGGAGGGAGTGAAGTGGACTTCGTCGTCTACGGCGAGGACACGTTTTGCGCGATAGAAGTGAAGAATGCGCTGAAGGTCAGCCCGCAGGACGTACGTGGGCTCAGGACGTTTCAGTCGGATTACCCACAGGCGGAAGTGGCGCTGCTGTATCGCGGAGCGGATCGCCGCCGCCTCGGCTCCGTGTGGTGCATCCCTGTGCAGGAGTTCCTGCCCACACTTCATCCAGGCAGACCCATCCGGTTCGACTGAGGCCAAAAACCCCTTGAGGATGCCGCATGGCGCGCTCCGCCGAACAGCGAGCCTGACGTGGCGAGTTCTTTGAGTGGCACCGCCTCCACGAACCGTTCGGCGGCGAACACCGGCTCGATCGCAAAGCCTTCCCAGGAGGCCCCGAGCTTGGGGAGGAAGAGCAGAGCTTTCTCGGTGTCGAGCCGACAGTGCGCGCCAACCGTACGTTCAATACAATGCGCCTTTTCAGCCGAACCTCCGAGCCGATCCGATGCACACTTCCCACCAATCGCACCTGCCCCGGTTCTTCAGCGACATGCTCGGTGAGGCGCTGCAGCAGATCATCGAACATGAAGACCCTGTACAGCTCATCGAGTGGCTCATCGCGCGCCTCGATCGGCCCGATGCGCGACACGCGTTCAATGCCCCCGCCGACGAGGAGATCGCATCGCTGGCGCACACCCTGGGGCGCGCGTTGTGGAACGCCACGCCGCTGCCGTGTAACGGCTTTCGGCCGAGGCCGCTGCCACCACCGGGGCGCAACGATCCCTGCTACTGTGGCTCGGGCCGCAAGTTCAAGCGTTGCTGCGGGGATTTGAAGGCACCGCCGATCGACACCGAAATGGCCTGGACGCTGTTGCTCAACCACCTGCCGGCAGCGACCCGCCGCGAGGCCATCCGCAGCGGCCAGGCGCCCATCCGATCACTCATCGGCCTGGCGCTCGAGCACCAGGAAAATGGCAAGCCGAAAAAAGCCCTGGAGCTGGTGGAGCCGCTATTCGAGGGCACCGGGCATGGGCGCGGCGAGGATCATGAGCATGCGCTGGACCTGGTCTGCAACCTCTACGGCGACCTCGGATTCCACAACAAGAAAATGGCCCTGCTGGATCGCATCGCCGGTGACCCGCGCCGCTCGCCCCTGCGTTCGGGGGCGCTGCAGCGCCTGGCGGCCATCCGGCACGATGAGGGTGACACGGCCGGTGCCTGGGCGGCGTTCAAGGGTGCCCAGCGTGACGATCCGAAGTCACCGACTCTCGGTTTGCTGGAAGTGCAAATGCTGATCGCCGAGCGGCGCGGCGATGTGGCCCGCGAGCGGGCACGGTTCTGGCTGAGGCAGTTGCAGCGAGGCGGCTGGTCCGCGGAGCCGGACGGGCCAATCGCGTTCATGAAAGCCGTCGCCGAGAACCCCGAACAGGCCATGGCGGACATCGCATTCGACATGTCCGGCGATGCCGGCCGGGCGCTGAGCGATTGGCTGAGCCAGGTGTCGAACCGCCCCCTGCCCGACTACCGCGTCTCCACCGACGCGCCGGTGCTGCCTGACGGCGCCGGTGATGAAAGGGATGCCCTGCTGGCGCGGCATCTGCGCCAGCAGGGTGTTGCGGCGGACGAAATCGCGCGGGCCATCGCGGATCTGAATTCACAACTGGCCGGTCTCGAGGCTGAAGCGGCGGCGGCAGGCCAAGTTGAAGATGAAATTGAAGCGCCGGGCGAGGATGCGCGGGAGGTCGCGTTCCTGCAGGCACCGCGGTCGGTTCTCGCGCTCGAATCGGAGTGGCAGGCCGTGTTTCCCCTGGGTAAGCCGTTTTCCGTGAACATGGCGTCATTCGAGGAAGACGACGTGTGGGACGAAGAGGATCTCTGGGTGGAATTCCTCGAGTGCCATCATGAGGCCTTCGACAGCCTCGACATCCTCGACGACCTTGCGACCGCGGTCGAATGCCATCCAGAGCGTGACGTGTCCGGCGTGGCCGCTGCCCTGCTGGAACCGCTTTTGCGGCGCGCCCATGCGATCATCGAGCGCGCGCTGGCGGAATCAGGGACCAGCGATCCGAATTTTCGCTGGGGCTTTCCTGAGAACCGCCCCGCCATTCGCGGCCTGGTGCGCCTCGTATACCTGGAGTTCGACCAAGGCCATGACGCAGCCGCCCTCGCCCTTGCCAGGCACGTGCTGGCACTCAATCCCGATGACAACCACGGCCTGCGCACGCAGGTGATCAACGCGCTGCTGCGTGACGGGGATGATGAAGCGGCATTGCAGCTCGCGCGCGAGTATCCCGGGGATGTGAATCCGGAAATTGCCTATGGCGAGGTCCTTGCGCTGTACCGGCTCGGCCGCAAGGGAGACGCCCTGCTGGCGCTCGAGGACGCGATCCACGCGCTACCCAAGGTGCCGAGATTCCTGGCGGCTGACCGGGTGCGCAAGCCGAAGATCAATGACTTCAGCGTGCAGATCGGCGGCGACGATCAGGCCTGGAATTACCGCGAGGACATGCGCGATGTTTGGCAGGCGACGCCGGGGGCGCTGGAGTGGTTGACCCAGGCTGCACGGCACAATTGACTCGATTGCAACGACTTGATCGCAAAGTATATACTTAATGTATATACCCTTCGAGAGATGGACCCCGATGACCACATGCGCACGCACGAAACTCTTCAAGAGTAACCGGACCCAAGCCGTCCGGCTGCCCAAGTCGGTCGCGTTCGCTGAAACGGTGACCGAGGTCGAAATCGTTGCGGTCGGCCAAAGCCGGCTCCTCACACCGGCCGGCGCCTCCTGGGCTGCATGGTTCGAAGGACCTGGCGTTTCCGATGACTTCCTGCCAAACCGCGAGCAGCCTGAAGACCAGGAGCGGGAGGAGCTCTAGGTGCTCAAGTACATGCTTGACACCAATATCGTCATCTACACGCTCAAGAACAGGCCGGCGCGGGTACGGAAGGCCTTCGACAAGCACGCCGGCGAAATGTGTTTGTCCACGGTTACCTTGGGCGAATTGATCTATGGCGCCGAAAAGTCCATTCAGACTGAGCACAACCTCTCGGTGATCGAGGGTCTTGCGGCCCGGCTGGAAGTCTTCTCATTCGATACCCGCGCAGCCATGCATTTTGGCCAGATAAGAGCTGAACTCTCGCGCTGCGGAGCAGCGATCGGGCCGTACGACATGATGATCGCGGGTCATGCCCGCGCCCTGGGGCTCATTCTCGTCAGCAATAATCTCAAGGAATTCGAGCGGGTGCCGGGGCTGCGATTGCAGAACTGGGCGTGAACTGAAACTCATACGGTTCTTTCACAAGGTTCGGCGCCGACTCCACGGTGTGCGCAAGCTGCGCGCCAGCATCGTTGAACAGGATGTTGTAAGGCCGCGGTGCACCGTATCGTCTGCCGCCGCTTTGCGCGGCTTGGGTTAGACTTCGTAGTGTCGGGTTAACACTGAAATGGAGGACATCGATGATTTCATTGGCTCAACTGTGGCTGCCGATCCTGCTTTCGACGGTGGCCGTATTCTTCGCCAGCAGTGCGCTGCACATGGCGTTGAAGTTTTGGCATTTGCCAGATTACAAGGGCTTTTCCAATGAGGACGAGGTGCGCACGGCCATCCGCAATGGCCGCCCGGCGGCGCCCGGCATCTACAGCCTGCCGTTATGCAACATGGAAACCATGAACTCGCCGGAGATGAAGCAGAAATTCGATGAGGGCCCGGTCGGGCTCATGTTTCTGCGCCCGGCCGGCAAAATGAGCATGGCAGCGCCGATGGTGCAGTGGTTCGTGTTCTGCCTGGTGGTGTCGCTGTTCGCCGCCTACGTCGCCGCCGCCACCCTGGCGGCCGGCACGGATGGCGCGCAGGTGTTCAGGGTGGTGGCCACGGCGGCATTCATGGCCTATGCCTTCGGCGCCGTCCCCAATGGCATATGGTACGGACAGCCGTGGAAGAGCGTGTTCAAACACGTCGTGGATGGCCTGGTCTACGCGCTGGTCACCGGCGCGCTTTTCTGCTGGCTGTGGCCTGACGCGACCGCTGTGTGATGCGCGATGTGTGGCAGGCCACGCCAGGACTGCTGGAGTGGTTGGAGCAAGCTGCGCGCCGGCATCGTTAAACTGCATCTAGCACCGGTATTCCGCCAACATCATAAAGCGCCACGGCCCTTTTGGCCGTGGTCACCGGAGCCTCTGTTACAGGTCCAGTACTAAACGAAAGGACTCCCCCTGGCGGGTGCGATACGCCGCAAAGCCGCGGCGGTCCAATGTCAGGATTTCCGGTATATCGAGTGCCTCGGCCAGCAGCACCAGGGTCGCATCGGCGAAATCCATCGGCGTGTCGGCGTAGCGTTCCATCAACGTCACAGCCTCACCCAGCTCGGGCGGCCGGGTCAGGTCAAACACATCGATGGCAGCGGCAGTCAACAGGTCGGACAAGTAACGTGGGCCTTTGGGACTGGCGGAAACGAAGTGCATCGTTTCGGTTACCACGGCGCTGGTCGTAACCAGACGACCGGTAAACGCATCCCAGACCCCGCTGACGGCCTCGTGCGACGGGTCACGGGAATCCAGATAGGCGACCAGTGGCCCAGTATCGAGCAACCAGGTCGTCACAGGCGCCAGTTGCGCTCGCGCAGCGTGCGGCGCCACGATTCGGATGCGTCGCCGTGCAACGCCAACCCGCCGCGCAAATGCCCGGAACGCCCCGACATTGGCGATTCCTCCAGCGCCCTTGCCAGAATCTCGCGCACCACGGCCGATAGCGGTTTACCCTGTTCCCGTGCCCGCTGCTCGAGCGCCCGGCGGAGCGCATCGTCAGTTCGGATGGTAATTGTCGTACTCATGTGTACACCGTATTACGCATCGCCAGGCCGGTCAAGCCATCGGTACTTTTGGAGCTGCAGCATCGCGGGCGGCAGAAAGGTGCTGACGCCGATGATGGGCAGCGAACCGTCATGCTTTTTTGTGCTCGCAGTACAGGCTCCCTTCCTGATTCTTTGAACGCTGGCAAAGGTAAACTCTGGCACCTAGCTTTGGATCATAGTAGAAGTGTTTATCATTATTGCTATTTTTTATATTTTGTATATAATGAGAAACACTATGCCAGCCAAGAATCCGGAAATAACCGCAACAACCGCCCACCTGTTGCGCATCCTGGGCGGACGCATCCGCGCGCAGCGGAAAAGCCTGAAACTCAATGCCACGGTGGCGGCCGAGGCTGCTGGAATGTCACGCGTCACCTGGTACCGGATTGAAAAGGGTGAGCCGGCGGTGACAATGGGCGCCTGGATCAATGCCGTGACGGTTGTGGGCCTTACCCTGGATATTCCGGAAGCTGAAACCACAGGTGCCAACCGGCGCGGCTGGATTCCGGCGCGCATTCGCCTGGCGGATTATCCCGAACTGGAAAAGCTCGCCTGGCATGTGCGCGGTGCCGAAGTCCTGAGTGCGCGTGAAGCCATGGATATCTATGAGCGCAACCAGCGCCACCTCGACCTGGATGCCATGACCCCCGAGGAGGCGCAGTTGCTCGATGCCCTGCGCGCGGCGTTTGGCCATGCCCGGAGTACCCCGTAGCGCCATGTATAAACGTCTCCATCACCAAGCCATCGCCCAGGTATTGCATACCCTGGATGGTGACCTGCTTAGGCAGCATGCCTGCCTGTTCGGCGGCGGGACTGTGATTGCGATGCGCTATGGCGAATACCGGGAATCGGTAGATATGGACTTGCTCGTGTCATCGAAAACCGGTTATCGCGACTTGCGGCAACTGGCCGGCAACGGCCTGCAAGCATTGTTCAGAGACAGCACGCTGCCCTTTGCGACACTCCGGGATGTACGTATTGACCAATATGGCATCAGGTCCATGGTGGAAGTCGTGGGCAGGGATATCAAGTTCGAGATCGTCCTGGAAGGCCGGGTTGAACTGGATGCGCCCGGGCCGGATGACACAGTATGTGGGATTGCCACCCTGTCACCCCTGGATATGGCCACGAGCAAGCTGCTTGCCAATGCCGATCGCTGGTACGACGACGGGGCATTTAACAGGGACTTGATTGACCTGGCGATGATGAAACCAGCCAAGAAACTGCTGGAAGCCGCTGTGACCAAGGCCCAGGGGGCATACGGCAAAGCGATCCTGGAGGACCTGGTCAAGGCCATTGACCGGGTGGAAAATCGCAGCGGCTGGCTGGAACGCTGCATGGAAGCGATGGCGATGGACATGCCCAAGGCTGTTTTGTGGAAACACATTCGTCGCCTGAAGAAAATTCCCTGATCAATGTGCAAGGTATGACCTGCGAGATGTGGGCCAGGATTGGGCACTGCGCAAACACGGGCTGGACCTGGTAACAAAATTGTTCGGAAACCAGCTACACCAGCTTCATCGTTGAACCAACTCCACCGGGTGTTTAGCCCCGCAGTTGTAGTTACTGATAATCCCTCGGAATCGTCTCGGTCCAGCGCTTCTCGCGCACGATCTCGCCGTCCTCGCTCAGGCGCCGGAAATAGTCGTAGTAGAAGTTGTCGGCGTCGCTGCGAAAGTCGAGGCCGCCCTCGAACCGCAGGGTCCGGTCCTTAAGCTCGATTTCGAGCCGGTGCGTGCCGATCATTGACGTGACGGCCGGGTTGTCGTCCGAGGTGCGGTGCTCGATCGTTTCGCGGTACGTCTCGGTGCCCCACGGGTAGATTGTGCCGCCCGAGTTCGTCGCCCTCACGGTGACCTCGCCCGTTTGCGGGTTGCGGTCCACCGAGCTGATCTCGCCGTATCCCGACGGCGTGCCCATGTCCAGCGTCTCGAAACCCGGAGCACCGGCATACTCGACCGGCGGGGAAAAGGGGTCAGAGCCCTTTTTGGACTTACTGCTTTGAAGTCGACGCCCGTCGCCCAAAAAAGGGCTCTGACCCCTTTTTTCTGGCACCACAGGCAGCACCAAGCGCGTCTGCTCGCCCAGCAGCAGCGTCGTGGTCACCGGGTACGGTGTCGGCCAGAACATCGGCCATTGCGCGTTGCTGATCGACAGCCGGATGCGGTGGCCCTTCG
>Ga0299906_10005207_pt1 | contig 10627 bp, 10 predicted proteins | sample RVTome_14_FD_200259 | JGI IMG/M metagenome (GOLD analysis project Ga0299906, IMG submission 200259) | Soil microbial communities from uranium-contaminated site in the Upper Colorado River Basin, Wyoming, United States - RVT145D125 (version 2) ... | reverse complement strand
CTGGTCCTGCGCGCCTGGCTGCGCCGGCAGGGCGCGCCACCGTTGCCCGAGGCCCGCCTGGAGGAGTTCCTCCGACAGGTGGCAAGCGCGGCGTCGGATGCCCAGTGCGAGACCGCGTGGTCGGACTGGACCCTTCGTTTGTTCCGCGAAGAGCTGCACCTTCTTCCCCCCGGTGAATCCCCCGAGTGTCCCCGCCTTGACTGGAACGGGAGGCCGTCCCTCGACCTCGGCCCCCAACTCGGCACCTTGCAGGTCCACGGAGACATCGATGCCATCCCCGACCACTGGGCGGTCGGCGCCCGACAGCCGGGCGGCACGATCCAGCTTCACCCCGATGGGCCGAGGCGGAAGCTCAAAAAAGTGTTCCAGGAGCTACCCATCCCGCCGTGGCAGCGCGGGTCGATCCCGGTGCTGTATCGAGACGACGAGCCCGTCGCCGTCGGCGACTGGCTGATGGCGCCGCACTTTGCCGCTTGGCTCGCCGAAAGTGGGCTGGAGTACCGTTGGGAGCCGCTGAATCGTGAGCTCCGTCAGACCCGCAAACGATGCCACCATGTTAAGGGGCGTTGACCGGCTTGACCGCCACTGCACGCTGGGCTAGTGTCCCCGTCCCGGAGCTGCGATCGATCTGACCGGTTGATTCATCCCCTTCGCCGAGTATTGGGCCCATGAGCGACAAGCGAAATAAACCGAGCGGCGCTGGCGACAAGCAGCAAGGCGAACCCGATTTCGAGCATGCTCTGGCCGAACTGGAAGAACTGGTCGGGCGTCTTGAAAAGGGCGAACTGAGCCTCGATGAATCACTCAAGCAATTTAAGCGCGGCGTCGAATTGACCCGGCGCTGCCAGAAGATCCTTGACCAGGCTCAGCAAGTCGTTGAGCAACTCACCAACCCTGACGATGAATCTTCCGCGGTCCCAATTGAACCTGCGGAGTGAGCCGTGCCAGCGCATCGAGATCTGGCGCGAACGCTTCGAGGAAAACCTGCGCGGGCTTTTGCCAGTGGAGGAAGAAGGGGCGCCTGATCTGCACGCGGCCATGCTTTACGCCGCCCTGGACGGGGGCAAACGCTTCCGGCCGATGCTGGTCTACGCCACCGGTGCCGCCCTGAACCTGGATGAACGGGCGCTCGACGGCCTGGCCGCGGCCATCGAGATCATCCACGCCTATTCATTGATCCACGACGACCTGCCGGCGATGGATGACGATGACCTTCGCCGCGGGCGTCCCAGCGTCCACCGCGCCTTTGACGAGGCCACCGCCATCCTGGCCGGCGATGCCCTGCAGGCGTTGGCTTTCCAGATTCTCGGGGAGGATTCCACGGTTGAGGCATCAACCCGACTCAGGATCGTCACCGCCCTGGCACAGGCCTGTGGTTCCCTGGGCATGGCCGGCGGACAGATGCTGGACCTTCGGGCGGTCGGAAAACGGCTCAGCCCGAAGGATCTTGAAGCCATGCACAGCCTCAAGACCGGCGCCCTCATTCAATTGTGCCTGACCGCACCCGCAATGATCGCCAAAGCCGACGACACCACCCGGCAGGCGCTCTCCAGATACGGAGCCCGCGTTGGCCTCGCCTTCCAGATCCATGACGACATCCTGGACGTGGTCGGCGAAAGCGAGACCATGGGCAAGACCGCGCGGGCCGATGTCGAGCGGAACAAGGCCACGTTTCCGGCCATCCTCGGCCTGGAGGCTTCGAGGCAAAGGGCGCACGAGCTGCGCGACGAAGCGCTGGCTGCATTGAAGAATTGCAAAGGTGATACTGCGGTGCTCGCCTACCTGGCTGATTACGTGATCAGCCGAGACCGTTAAACTACACCCATGGACGAACGTTTGTACCCACACCTCAGCAAGGTCACCCTGCCCTCGGATCTGAGGAAGTTCCAGGAGGAGGAACTGCTACCACTGGCCGAAGAGTTGCGGCAGTACCTGATTCGCTCGGTCGCCGCCAGCGGCGGGCATTTCGGCGCCGGGCTGGGCTGCATCGAACTCACCATTGCCCTGCATTACCTGTACGACACGCCGCATGACCGCATCGTCTGGGACGTCGGCCACCAGGCCTATCCACACAAGATCCTCAGCGGACGCGCCGAGCAGATCACTTCCATCAAGAAAAAAGACGGTCTGGCGCCTTTTCCCAAGCGCTCGGAAAGCGACTTCGACACCTTTGGCACCGGCCATTCGTCGACTTCCGTCAGCGCCGCGCTGGGTATGGCCCTGGCGGCCAAGGCCAAGGGCGAGGATCGCAAGTGCGTCGCCGTCATCGGCGACGGCGCCATGACGGCCGGCATGGCCTACGAGGCGCTCAACCACGGCGGCGATCTCGACCACAACCTGCTGGTCGTCCTGAACGAGAACCAGATGTCGATCTCGCCCAACGTCGGTGCCCTGACCAAGATGCTCGGGCGCCTGATGAGCGGTCCGACCGTGACCGGGATTCGCGAGCGCGGCAAGCGTTTATTGCGGCGCAACTCGCGGACCTGGCGATTCATGAGCCGCTGGGAGGAACACCTCAAAGGCATGGTGATGCCCAGCACGCTGTTCGAGGAACTCGGGTTCAACTACCTGGGTCCGATCGACGGCCACGACTTGCCCGTGCTGCTGCGCACGATTCGTACCGCCAGGGACGTGGCGGGACCGAACCTGCTGCATATCATCACGGCCAAGGGCAAGGGCTACGCGCCGGCAGAGAAGGATCCCGTGAAATATCATGCCGTCGGCCCCTTCGACCCGGAAAAGGGCGTGGAGAGCAAACCTGCGCCCAAGGTGAGGCAGCCGAGCTACACCGAGGTGTTTGGCGAGTGGTTATGCGACATGGCCGAAGCAGACGCGCGTCTCATGGCCATCACGCCGGCGATGCGCGAGGGCTCGGGCCTGGTCGAGTTCCACAAGCGCTTCCCCGAGCGCTATTTCGATGTCGGCATCGCCGAGCAGCACAGCCTGACCCTGGCGGCCGGCATGGCCTGCGAGGGCATGCACCCGGTGGTGGCCATCTACAGCACCTTCCTGCAGCGCGCCTACGATCAGCTTATCCACGACATCGCCATCCAGAACCTGCCTGTGGTGCTGGCGATTGACCGCGCGGGCCTGGTCGGCCCCGACGGCCCGACCCATGCCGGCAGCTTCGACCTGTCGTATCTCCGATGCGTGCCGAACATGGTGGTGATGGCGCCCGCCGATGAAAACGAGTGCCGGCAGATGCTCTACACCGCCTACCGCCACGACGGGCCGGCGGCCGTGCGTTACCCCCGGGGCAAGGGGCCGGGCGTCGCGGTGCAAAAGACCATGTACCCGATTCACCTTGGCAAGGCCGTCACCGTGCGGTCCGGCAAGGACATCGCCCTGCTCGCCTTCGGCAGCATGGTTTCCACCTGCACGCAGGTCGCGGACCGCATCGATGCCACGTTGATCAACATGCGGTTCGTCAAACCGCTCGATCGCGATGCCATTCTCGAAGCGTCTGAAAAGCACCGGCTGCTGGTCACCGTGGAAGAAAATGCCATCGCCGGCGGCGCCGGCAGCGCGGTCAGCGAACTGCTGGCCCGCGAGTCCGTGCAGACCCGGGTTTACCACATCGGGCTCGAGGACAGCTTCATCCAGCACGGCACCCGCGAGGAATGCCTGCAGCAGGCAGGCCTGGACGAGGCGGGAATCCTCCGGCGGGTGCAGATGCTGGTGGAGACCTGCAGCCCCCTCAGCCGCACCACCGGCTTCTGAGTCGATTCAGACCCTCGAGCCGGCGGCAGCTTGCCGGTCCCTCAACTGTCCTGGATTCTCACGGCCAGCACGTCACAGGTCACTCCGTGCAGCACTGAATTGGCGGTGGAGCCCAACAGGAGCTGCACGCCCTTCTGACCGTGCGTGCCGAGCGCCACGAGGTCGACGTCATTGTCTTCGGCAAAGCGGCGTATTTCCGGTGCGGGATTGCCATTGAGCAGATGCTGGCGGGATTCCGGTACGCCGAATTTCTCTCCCAACTCGCGCATCCGGTCCTTGAGTTCGCGCTTCAGTTTTTCCTCGACTTCCTCCAGCCCGACGAACACCGGACCGTAAGGCACGACGCCGAGATACACCGAATCCATGGGCTCCTGCACGAACACGAGATGGATCTCGGTACCCGCTCCGGCGACCTGGACGGCTCTTTTTACGATAGCGAACGATTCGTCGCTCAGATCGACGGCTGCCAGGATTTTCGAATATTCAGCCATGAAGGCTCCTCCGCAATTGCGTTTCGCCTACCGGCCCACCGTGGCGATGCACTCGATTTCGGTCCGCGCGCCCAGGGCGAGGCCGCTGGCACCCAGTGCGCTGCGGGCGGGCAAGTTGTTGGGGAAATACTCGACATAGACCTCGTTCATCGCCGCCCACTCCGAGATGTCTGCCAGGAATACCGTGCATTTGACCACTTCATCCATCGAGGAACCCAGCCGTCCAAGCGCCGCTTTGATGTTCTCCATCGTCTGCCGCGTCTCGCCCTGGATTCCGCCGGGCGCAAGTTCCGAGGTGCCTGGAAGGTTGCCGATTTGTCCCGAGAGAAACAGCAACTTACCCACCCGCACGCCCTCCGAGAAGGGCAACTGGGACCCGTCCTCCAATTCGATCGGGTAGTACTGGACCGGGTCGCCCTCGCCGGCTTGCAAGGCCGCGCAGCCGATGAATGCGGCCATCAGGATCAGGGGCAATTTGGCTTTCATGCTCATCTCCTCGTTAGCAGTAATCAGGTAGGTGTTCAGATCTCGTTGCGCCTGGCGAAGCGGGTGATGTGTTCCGCGGCACGGAATGCCAGCGCCTGGATGGTCATGGTGGGCTGGCCTCGCCCGCTGGAGACCAGGCTGCTGCCGTCGCACATGAAAAGATTCGGAACCTCGTGGCTGCGGTGGTAGCGGTCGACGACTGAAGTTGCCGGATCGTCGCCCATTCTGCAGGTGCCCAGCAGGTGGGCCTGCAGGGTCGCAGGCACGACGTCATGCGCCCATATCCTTTCGGCACCCGCGGCTTCGAGGATCTCGACAGCGCGTTGCTGCAGGAAACCGGCGATGGCAAGATCATCGTCATGGTCGCGATAGGTCACCCGAATCGCCGCGCGTCCCTTGTCGTCCTTTAGCTCCGGGTCCAGGGTGATGTTGTTGCTTTCCAGAGGCAGCGAGGTCGCGCTGGCAAACGCCGCCATCTTGCGGGTGAACGAGTGCTTCAAGAAGCGCTTGAATTCGCGGCCCCAAGTCGGTACGTCCGGCGGCACGCCAAAGGCAGCGTGCATGATCGGCGTCGCATCCAGCAGCGGCCGGCCGTCGATCGCACCGCCGCCGTAGAAGCCGCGCCCGGGGTCGGATTCGTAGAAATCGAGGATGATGCGCGACACCTGCACGCTCTTGTAGTCGTTCAGCGGCTCCTTGAACCAGGCGGAGGTTTCGGAATGCGCGTTGCCCATCAGGTACTTGCCCACCAGCCCCGAGCCGTTGGAAAGGCCGTCCGGGTGGCGCGAGGATTCGGATAAAAACAGCAGCCGCGGCGTCTCGGCGCCATTGGCGGCCAGGATCACGGCGCGCGCTTTCTGCGATTGCATGGCGCCCTCGGCATCCATGTACACCACCTCGTTCACCCGACCCGAGGCATCGGTCTCGATCCTGAACACGGTCGACAAAGGTCGAATCTCGCAACGGCCCGTCGCCTCCGCCAGCGGGATCATGGTTACCAGCGTCGATGACTTGGCCCCGGCCTCGCAGCCGAACCCCATGCAGAATCCGCAGTGAATACAAGGGCCCCGCCCGTTGAAAGGGCGCGAAAGGATGGCCAGCGGAGCCGGCTCGGGGTGCAACCCCAGGGCCCTCGCGCCCTTCTCCAGCAGCGCCCCGGATGATTTTATGGGCAGCGGCGGCAGCGGGTATGGCTTCGACCTTGGCGCATCGAAAGGACCGGGTGCACCGGAAACGCCGATCTGCCAATCGACCATGGTGTAATAGGGCTCGAGTTCCTGGTAGCTAATCGGCCAGTCGGCAAAACCGGTGCCGGCGATCGACCCGTACAGGCTGCGCTCCATGAAATCAACAGGGCGAAATCGCCAGTAGTTGCCGGAGAAATGCACGCTGCTGCCGCCGACGGTTCGGGCGTAGAGCGCCGGAGGCAGCGCCGGTTGCGGCTGCGCCTTTTCGTTTTCTGATGCGCGGAAGCTCTGGGGATCGTTCCACAGGGGGTGAGCGCTGAGCTCATTCTCGAAGAAAACGCCCCATTCGTCGTGGTTGAAATCCTCCGTGCGGCGGTAAGGCCCCTGCTCCAACACGACGATGTCGAAGCCGGCGACCGACAGTTCTTTGGCCAGGATCCCGCCCGCGGCGCCGGAGCCGACGATCACGAAATCGACTGCCTCGGAGGTCGCGAACTGCCGGCCCGTCATGCCCCGCTTCCCGCGTCAGCCAGGTCTTCGGGAGCGGCGTCGTAGTGTCCAAACGGCGGCTGCCAGCCGTGGTGGTCCACGAAACCGATCAGCCGCCAGCCGGTCTTTTCGCGGTTTCCGCCCCGCTCCGGCATGGCGAACATCCCGGCGAGGGTCAGGAGCTTCATGGTGGAAAAGAACGACCCATTCTCGATGCCTTTCAGAACGGTAGTCTGTTCCTCGAACGATAGCTCGATGAACAATCGGTCGGCGCCCGCGCGGTTGTCGAGGCCCATTGCGCCGGCCTCGAGCGTCGTGCTCATGTCGGCCCAGGGCCCGTCCAGGAGCTGGTCGATGAACCAGATGACACCCGCCTCGCGTGCGCCCGGCGTGTCATCCGCCGGAAGGATCTGTTCCGCGACGGCCTCCAGCGTAGCGGCCAGCGGTTCCGACAGGTGGGCAAAACCGGCAGCGGCCTCGCGGCGCTGGCAGGCGGCCGTCGCCGCTGCCAAAAAAAGCGGCCATTGCGTCGCCAGCCAGCCGGAGCCCACCGCGCCCGAAGCCTGCGCAAGGAAGGACCGCCTCGAGACAGATTGCCGGTCGTTCATCAGAATTCGAAGGGGTCGGGTATCAGATTTTGCATCGCCCACATCCTGGTTTCGTCGGTGTCGCAACAGGAGATGACCACCGCGTTTTCGTTAAGCAGCTCGTGCATGACCTGGCGGCACGCGCCGCAGGGCGAGTGCACGACGTCGCCCGGAGTATAGATCAACATGGCCTGGGCGTGACCGGGCCTGACGCCCTGCGCCACTGCCTGGGCCAGCGCGTTGCGTTCCGCGCATAGGGTAAGGCCGAAAGAGGCGTTCTCCACGTTGCAGCCCGCGTGCACTGCACCGCTGTCGGTAATCAGTGCGGCGCCGACCGGAAAACGGCTGTACGGCGCGTGCGCATTGGCACAGGCACTCATCGCCGCTGGCTTGAGGTCTTCGATCAGACGATCAGCCTTCATCCCGCCCATTTTCCTTCTCCTTACCTGTTTCCGGCAGATCCGTGTATCGGCCCAGTATGACCGGCACGTGGTGGTCCGGTGGCTCATCACCGATCCGGTAAGCCGCGGCGACCATGGCGCTGGCGCTGTCCCAGTCGGAGTCGGACGCCGCGTGAATGACAGCCAGTGGCTGGTCCGGCCCCACTTCCTCAGCAACCGCGGCCAGGTCCTGCAGGCCGACGGAAGGATCCACGCTGTCGCTGGTCTGGCGGCGCCCGCCGCCCAGCATCACGACCGTCATCCCCAAAACCTTTTTGTCGACCCGACGCACGAAACCCCGCGCGTCAGGATAGACGGCCCTTGAGACCGGCGCGACCGGAAGGGTACGGGCCAATCTCTCGAGGGGCTCTTTGGGCCCACCCTGCCCCGCGACCATCGCTTGGAACTTCTCTGCCGCCGCCCCGCTGTCCAGCGCATTGTGCACGCTCGCCAGCGCCTCATCGGCGTGGTCGGCCAGTCCGCCCAGTGTCAGCATTTCGCTTGCGACCGTGCAAGCCACTTCATGGAAGCGCGGATGACGTCGCGCTCCCGCAAGATAGTCGATGACTTCGCGAACCTCCAGTGCATTGCCTGCGGAGCGCGACAGCGGCTGATCCATATCCGTGAGAAGTGCGGTGCACGGCAGGCCTGCGGCACCCGCCACCTCGCAGATTTCGGCTGCCAGCGTCCGCCCCGCCTCCAATTCTCCCATGAACGCCCCGCTGCCCACCTTGACGTCCATCACGAGACCATCGAGGCCTTCGCACAGTTTCTTTCCGAGGATGGACGCGACGATCAGCGGAATCGACTCCACGGTCGCAGTCGCATCGCGCACGGCGTAAATCCGCTGGTCGGCCGGCGCCAAGTCCTCCGTCTGGCCCACGATCGCCAAGCCCCTCTCGCAGACCCAGCGCTGGAAGGTTCCGATATCCGGCATCACGTTGATGCCGGGAAAACTCTCAATCTTGTCCAAGGTGCCGCCGGTGTGTCCCAGGCTGCGCCCTGAAATCATCGGCACGAAGCCACCGCAAGCGGCGACGATGGGCCCCACCGCGAAGCTCACCATGTCGCCCACGCCCCCCGTCGAGTGCTTGTCCAGGACCGGGCCCGACAGGTCGGGCCACTCCAGAGTGGTTCCGCTGTCGCGGATGGCCAATGTGAGGTGGGTTTGCTCCGCCGTGTCGAGGCCCTGGAACCAAATGGCCATGGCCAGCGCCGCAATCTGCTCGTTGCTGACCGCCCCGGAGGCAATACCGAGAACGAAGGCATGGATCGCCTCCTGGTCGAGGACTTCGCCATCCCGTTTCCTGCGAATGATTTCCGAGGGAATCAATGTCTCAGTGCCTGTGTTGCCGATGGTGTACCTTGCCGGCCGCAATTGCGATCCGGTCGAGAATGATTCAATCTAACGCTTCCCCTTCAGCTTACGCCGAATGCAAGCCATGATGAAACCAGTACTCTCCCTCACGCTGCTGTTCTCGCTTTTCGTCTCGCCATTGTCCGGCCTGGCCCAGGTCCCGATGGAATCCATCGAACAGCTAAGCCGTGCGATTTCCGACCAAGTGCTTACCTGGCGGCGCGACTTCCACCAGCACCCCGAGCTTTCGAACCGGGAGTTTCGCACCGCGGCGATCGTCGCCGAGCACCTCGAAACGCTGGGAATGGAGGTCCAGACCGGCGTCGCGCACACCGGGGTGGTCGGAGTCCTGGAAGGCGGGCGGCCCGGACCGGTCGTCATGCTTCGCGCCGACATGGACGGGCTGCCGGTGGAGGAACGCAACGACCTGCCGTTTCGCTCTGAGGCCCGGGGCGAGTACAACGGCCAGGATGTCCCGGTGATGCACGCCTGCGGGCACGACAGCCACGTCGCCATCCTGATGGGCGCCGCCGAAGTTCTGGCCGCGCTCAGGGACGAGCTCCCCGGCACCGTGAAGTTCGTGTTTCAACCGGCCGAGGAAGGCGCCCCGGGCGGCGAGGAGGGCGGTGCCGAGTTGATGGTGAGCGAGGGGATTCTGGAGAACCCGAAAGTCGATGCCGCGTTTGCACTGCACATCAATGCTGTGCAGGACGCAGGCAAGATCGGGTATGGCCGGGGGGCACGCTACGCCAGCGTCGATGACTTCGGGATCACCGTGCACGGCAAGCAGACCCACGGGGCCGCACCCTGGGCAGGCGTCGACAGCGTGGTTGTCGCCGCCCAGATCATCAATGGGCTGCAGACCATCGTGAGCCGCAACCTGGAGATCACCCAGCAGCCCGCCGTCGTCACCATCGGCAGCATCCACGGCGGCGTCCGGTCCAATATCATCCCCGAGAAAGTCGAGATGGTTGGCACCATCCGCGCCCTCGACGAAGACATGCGCAGCCAGATTCACCAGCGGGTACGCGAGATTGCGGAGGGTGTGGCGACGTCGATGGGTGCGCGCGTCGACGTGAAGATCCCCCTGTCCTCGTCATACCCGGTGACGGCTAACGACCCGGCGCTGGCCGACAAGATGATCCCCGGTTTGGCGTCGATTGCCGGCGCGGACAACATCGAAGAACTCAAGCCGGTTACCGGCGCGGAGGACTTTTCATTCTTCTCGCAAATCGTCCCCGGTTTCTATATCTCGCTGGGAGGAAAACCTCCCGGAAAGCCCGAAAGCGAGGTGGCGGCCCACCACACGCCGGACTTTTACATCGACGAAAGCGGGTTCGATCTGGGCGTACGGGCGATGGCGGCCATGGCTTGGCAGTACATGCTCGATAATCAGCGCTGATCAGCCGAGTCGGCTGGTCACTTACTGCTTGAGCACGGAGCCCCGCTCCGCCAGTTCCCGGCAACGCTCGAACGCGATCTCCACTTTCTCTCCGCCCGCCTGGTAGCAGGAGCAGCGCATGGTGTCGGCCGAGAAGGCGCAGGTCAGAGATTCCTCGAACAATTGCTCCTCGCTCTTGCGCTCGCCGCGCTCGTCGAACCGTTGCGGGGCGGCGCGGCGCTCAACGTTTTCGTCGAAGTTGGAGAAGAAAGCGCGCAGATCATCACCGTACACGAACCAGATGCCGCCGATGACGGCCACGCCGAGCGCAAGCCGGGCAACCGCTGTCCTGGACCAGGACTTGCCGGCTACCAGGCGGCTCTCTTTGAGCTTTTCGACGACCTTGTCCGCCTGCTCCGCAGTCAGGAGCTGTTCCACTTTCGATTCCAGGAACGGCACCAGGCGGTCGGCCGCAAGCACCTGCCGAGG
>Ga0299906_10005205_pt1 | contig 10629 bp, 7 predicted proteins | sample RVTome_14_FD_200259 | JGI IMG/M metagenome (GOLD analysis project Ga0299906, IMG submission 200259) | Soil microbial communities from uranium-contaminated site in the Upper Colorado River Basin, Wyoming, United States - RVT145D125 (version 2) ... | reverse complement strand
CGGCCGGGACCCTCTCGGCGGAGGACCTGCGCCGCATGTACCGGCAGGAGATCGCCGCGAACGACGCCTCCCTCGGCGAGCTGCTCCGCGGCCTCGGCCCCGAGCTCGACGACACGCTCGTCGTCCTCACCTCCGACCACGGCGAGGAGTTCCTCGAGCACGGGAGCTTCGGCCACGGCCGGAGCCTCTACGAGGAGGTGCTGCGCGTGCCGCTGATCCTGCGCTACCCGCGCCGGATCCCGGCCGGGCGGCGCGCGGCGCCGGCCGCGACCCACGTGGACCTCGTTCCCACCATCCTCGAGGTCGCGGGCGTCGAGCCCCCGGCGGAGCTGGACGGCGCCTCGCTCCTCGGCGACCCCGAGGGCGCGAGGCCGGCCCTCGCCAGCCTGGACCTCGACGGAGTGCGCCTGCGCTCGGCGCGGCTGGGGCCGTGGAAGCTGATCGAGAGCCCGGCCACGGGCGAGCTCGCGATCTTCCGGCTGGACCGCGACCCCGGTGAGCGCCGGCCCCTGGCCCCGGGAGCGGACCCGGCCGCCGGCGAGGCCCTCGCCCGCCTGGCCGGGGCGCTCCGGGAGGGCGGCGGTCCGGGAGGCGAGCGCCCCGCCGCGGCGCTTGCGCTGCCGGCCGAGCTGCGCGAGACACTCGAGAGCCTCGGCTACGCCGAGCCGGGCGCGGCCCCCGCGGACCCGCGCCCGGCAGAAACCGCGGCCGGGGGAGCGGGTTCCAACAGGGGCCCGCACCCGAGCAACGAGGAGTCAAGCGAATGAAGCGATCCATCCGAAGCGCTGCGATCCTCCTGGCCCTCGCGATCCTCCCGGCCGGGGTGACCGGCGGCCCCGCCCGGGCCGAGGAAGGGAAGGCCCCCGGCCGCGCCCAGGGCATCGGCCCCCTCGACGCCGACGGCGACGGCAAGGTCAGCGACCAGGAGCGCGCCGCCGCCCGGGAGCGCCAGAAGAAGCTGAGGGAGGAGCGGATGCGGCAGCTCGACACCGACGGCGACGGCAAGATCAGCGACCCGGAGCGCGCCGCCGCCCGGGAGCGACAGGAGCAGAGGCGCGCCGAGTTCCTCGCCAAGTACGATACCGACGGCGACGGCCGCCTCAGCCCCACCGAGCGCGAGGCCGCGCGGGCCGACGGGGCGCTGCCCGGCCGCGGCCAGGGCCGGGGCGGCAAGGCCGGCGGGGCGGGAGCGGGCGGCAAGGCCGGCGTGCCGGAGGCGGGCGGCGGCGAGGGCGACTGACGGCGGCGGCCTCAGCCCTCGACCAGGGGCGAGGCCTCCCCCCAGCGATCGCCGAACACGAACTCGCGCAGCGGCCTGCGCGTGCGCGCGCTCGCATCCAGCGCCCGCAGCCGCTCGGGGAGCGCGGCGGGGTCGCCGGCGAAGCCGATCGCCAGGGCGGTCAGCGCCTTGCTGTGCTCGGGGATGCGGTAGAGCTCCCGGGCCCGGTCGGGCAGGATCCCGATCATCTGGTGCACGCTGAGCCCGCGCCGCGTCGCCTCGCCCAGCAGGTTGCCCGCCGCCAGGCCGAGGTCGTGCTCGGCTGCGGCGTTGGGCTTGTCGTTGCGGGAGAAGAGCGTCCGGGCGATCCCCAGGGCCAGCACCGGGGCGCCGCGCGCCCAGCGCTGGTTCGCCTCGGCCAGGCACGAGAGCAGGCGCTCGAAGGCCTGCGGCTCGTCGCGGGTGGCGACCACGTAGGCCCAGGGCTGCTCGTTGTAGGACGAGGGCGCCCAGCGCGCCGCCTCGAAGAGGCAGCAGAGGTCCGCGGGAGCCACCGGGCGTTCGGCGAAGGCATAGGGGCTCCAGCGCCGGGTGAGGGCCTCGTCGATGCGGTGGTCCGGAACGCCGTGCTTGATCATGGAGCGCCTCCTCCGGAACCGAGCCTATCGCCGCCGCGCCGGATCGGCCTTACGCTCCGCGCCATGAGGCGAGCCCCGGCCCGCGCCCTGCTCCTGGCGGTGCTCTCGGTGCTCGCCTGCGCCCCGTCGCCCGCCTCCCGGATCCAGCGGGCCGAGGCCGCCGCGGACGTCGGCAACCTGGCCGCCGCCCGCCACATGCTCGAGGAGGAGCGGCGCCGGAGCCCGGACTCGGCCGAGGTGCGGGTCGCCCTCGGCACCGTCTACTACCGCCTCGCCCGCGACATCCTGGACCGGGGCGGCGACGAGACCCGCTACCTCAACTACTTCGAGCGCTCCCTCGACGAGTTCGTGGCGGCGGTGGAGCTCGAGCCGCGGCACCCGGACCCGCACTTCTACATGGCGGTGATCGACATGTACCGGGGCGACCTGCGGGGCGCCGAGCGGGGCCTCCAGAACACGTTCCGGCTGCGGGGCTCGCCCCTGGACTACACGAACCTCGGCGAGCTCTACGTCTACAAGGGCGATCTGCGCTCCGCCCGGGACTGGAGCCTGAAGGGGCTGCGCCAGGGCGCCGGAGCCGGCCCCACGACCTTCAACCAGATGCTGATCCACTGGCGCGAGGGCGACCTGCGGGGCGCGAATCGCGACTTCGAGCTGCTCTGGCGCGATCACCCCTACATGCTCTCGACGATCAACGCGGCGCCGGTGCCCCGGGAGCCCGACTCCTTCGAGGAGTACGCGGGCTACTGCTGCGGCAGCCCGGGCTGCGGCCCCTACCTCCAGGAGGCCTGCGCCGACCTGGGGCTGGCGGTCAAGGAGCGGAGCCTCTCCGAGGAGGGAGCGCTGAAGGAGCTGCGCATCGAGATGGAGACGCAGCGCCGGCTGCGGCAGATCTACGAGAGCCGCAAGGAGCTCGAGATCGAGGTCGAGAGCGAGAGCGAGGCCGGGAGCGACGGGGAGCCGGCCCCCTGAGACGTCCGCCGGGCGGGAGCTCGAGGCCGGGCCCGGTTCGCCCCGCATGAGGCGCGGCGCGGTCGCGCTCGCCCTGGCCACCGGGGCCTTCTGGTGGGCCGCCTGGGTCGATGCGACCCCCTTCCTGCGCGGCCCGGCGCCCTACCCGCCCGAGTGGCGCTGGCCCTACCGCCGGGGAATGCCGGCCGAGATCGACCCGGCGGTGCTGGCCTGCGCGGCCGGCCTGCTCGGTCTGCTCGTCGCCTCCGGGTCCTCGCGCGCGCGGCGCCGACCGCTGCGGAGCGCGCTCCTCCTGACCGGCCTGGCGATCCCGCTCGGCGCGGGCCTGCAGGTCTCGCTCCTCGGCCTCGAGGGACCGCGCTCCGGCCTGTCGGAGCTGATGGCGCGAACCGCGAGCCCGGCCTTCACGCAGTACTACAACGTCGCCATCGCGCCGGAGGCGCGGGACGTCGCCGCCTTCCTGGACGGCTACGCCGGGCTCCTGCCGGCGTTCCACCGCCAGGCCACCCACGCCGCCACGAATCCCCCCGGAGCGGTGCTCTTCTTCCGCGCGGTCCTGGCCCTGTGCGAGCGCTCGCCGTGGCTGGCGCGGGCCGCCGCGGCGCGGGCCGCTGCCGAGGATCCGAGCCTCGCGGGGCTGCCCGATGGCGTCCGCGCCCGGGTGGCCGCGCTGCTCGTCGCCCCCCTGGCGCTCGCGCTGCTGGGCTCGGCCACGGCCCTGGCGGTGCTCGGCCTGGCGCGCAGCCTCGGCGTCGAGCCCCTGGCCGCGGCGCGCATCGGCATCCTTTGGACCGCGCTGCCCGGGCCGACGCTGCTGGTGCCCGAGATCGACCAGCTGCTCTCGTTCCTCGGCGCCTCGGCGAGCCTGCTGCTCGCCCGGGCGGCGGGTCGCGACGGCGCGGGCGGGCCCGCCCTCGCCGCGGCGGCGGGGGCCTGCCTCGCCGCCGCCCTCTTCACCTCCTACGGCGCGGCGGTCTTCGCCGTCTTCGCCGTCGGCTTCGCCCTGGCGCCGGCCCTCGACCGGCTGTCGCCGGGCCGGCTGGCCCGGCTCGGCGCCGCGCTGGCGCTGGCGCCGCTGGCCCTCCTCGGCCTGCTGCTCCTCGCCGGCTACGACCCGATCGCGGCCTTCCGCGGGTCGATGGAGCTCCACTTCGGCGCCTTCACCCTGCGCCGCTCCTATCTCGCCTGGCTCCTCTTCAACCCCTGGGACCTGGCGGTCTTCACGGGGCTGCCGATCGCCCTGCTCTGCCTCTCCCAGGTGCCGGGCGCGCTCGCGGCGCTGCGGCGCGGGCGGCGCTGGCCCGCCGAGCCGGCGTCGCGCGCGAAGCTCTTCGCCGCGGCGGCCCTGGCGGCGCTCTTCCTCTCGGGAATCCTGCGCGGCGAGACCGGCCGCAGCCTGATGCCGCTCATGCCCTTCCTGCTCCTCTGCGCCTGCGTCCGCCCGCTGCCCGGATCGGCGCAGGCCACCGGGCCGGACCCGCGGCAGGCGGCCTTCCTGGCCATGCTGCTCCTGCCCACCTGCTGGCTGCTGCGGGTCAGCTGGCGCCTGCCGTGAGCGGGGTCGGCGCGAGCGCCGGCCCGCGGCCCGGCCCGGTCGTCGCGCTCTTCTTCGCCGCCCTCGCCGCCCTCGGCCTGCTGCTCCACGGCGACTACGGCATCAGCTGGGACGAGCCCCTGGTCGCCGCCTACGGCAACGCGCTCTGGGACTTCCTCGCCGGGGGCGCGAGGGGAGAGCTCGTCGGCCGCGCGCGCTACCACGGCACCGTCGTCCCGCTGCTGTGGGCGCTGCTGGAACGCATCGACGCCCTCGCCGACCCGAGGGACCTCTACCGGGCCCGGCACCTGCTGAACTACGCCTTCTTCGCGCTCGGGGTGGCGGGCTTCCATCGGCTGTGCCGGCGGGCCTTCGGCTCCTGGCGCCTGGCGCTCCTGGGGGCGCTCTTCCTGGTGGCGAGCCCCCGGCACTTCGGCCACGCCTTCTACAACCCGAAGGACATCCCCTTCCTGGCCGCCTTCGTCTGGGCCGTCTACGCCGGGGTCCGCTTCGTCGACGCGCCCGGCTGGCGCACCGCCCTCGCCTGCGCGGGCGCCTCGGCCCTGGCAGCGAACTTCCGCCTGCTGGGACTGCTGGCGCCGCTGCTCGCGCTGGCCGGGCTGGCGGCGCATCGGCTGGCGCTCGGCGCGCGCGGGTCGGACCGGCGCCTCGCCGCGCTGGCGGCGCTCGTCGCCGGGACCACCGCGGTCGGCTTCGTGGCGCTCTTCCCGAGCCTCTGGGCCCGGCCCCTGACCGGCCTGGCCGAGGCCTTCGCCTACCTGGCGCACTACCCGCACGACCTGGAGGTGCTCTACCGGGGGGAGCTCCTGCGCGCCGACGCGCTGCCCTGGCACTACCCCTTCGTCTGGATGGGGATCACGATCCCGGTGGCCTGGCTGGCGCTGTCTGGCGTCGGGCTCGCGGCGTTCCTCGGCGGCCTGCGCCCGCGCCGCACCTGGCTCGCCGCCCACTGGCTCGATCTCATGGTCCTGGCCTGGCTCGCGCTTCCGCTGGCGGCGGTCACAGCGCTCGGCTCGGTCCTCTACGACGACTGGCGCCACCTCTACTTCGTCTACCCCGCGCTCCTCTACTTCGCCCTGGCCGGCGCGCGGCGGCTGCTGGCCCGGCCCGCGCAGGCTCCCCTGGGACCGGTGCGGGGCGCCGTGGCGGCCGCCCTGGCCCTGGCCCTGCTGGAGAGCGCCTTCCAGATCGCCATCCACCACCCCCACGAGGGCGTGTACTTCAACCGCCTGGCGGGCGGGCCGTCGCGAATCGCCGGTCGCTTCGACCTCGACTACTGGGGCACCTCGTACCGCCGCGGGCTCGAGTGGATCGCGGCCCGCGACCCGAGACCGCACGTGGCGGTCCGGGTGGCCGACCCGCCCGGCGAGCGAAACCTCCTGATCCTCGACCGCCGCGACCGGGAGCGCATCGAGATCGCCGCCGGTGCGGAGGAGGCGGACTACCTCGTCACGAGCTACCGCACCCTGCGGGTGGCTCCCGAGGCGCCGCCGCTCCATGCAGTGGAGGTGAAGGGCCTGCGCATCCTGGGCGTCTACGACCTGCGGGCTCCGGCACCGTCGGCGCGCCCCTCTGGGGCTGCCGGCCGCCCACCCGGGTAGCGCCGGTCCCCGGGGGCAAACCCCGGCCACCGCAGCCAGGGACCGGCATCGAAAGCCGCAGGTGCCGACCGGAGGAGCAAGCATGAGGTCCAAGCGGCTCGTTCCGCTCGCGAACGTCCCGGCCCCGGGCCGGCCCACCGAGGGCTCAGAGCTCCTCACCTCCCCCCGGTGGACGACATCCTCCCCGGTGCCCCATTCTCTGGCCCTTTCGGAAGCTTCCACCATCTCGAGGGAGACCCACATGGCGATTTCGGTCGGTTCTCACCCGTCCGGGCTGCGAGCGCGGGCGCTCGGCGGGTGGCTGCAGGCCGCCACCCTGAGGCCACGAGGTCCGCTGGCGCGGGTCTCGCTCTACTACCTGGGCCTCGCGGTCCCGCTGGCGGCGGCCCTCTGGCTGGGTCCGGAGTGGCTGCGCGGCGTGCTCGACGGCACCGACGTGGCGAGCCCCCTCGGCGCCGGTGTCGACGCCTTCCGGGCGGTCGCCTCCCCGCCCCCCGTGGGCCTCAGCCTGATGGTGCTCGCCGAGCACCTCGTGGGCCTGCTGGCGGTGCTGGTGCTGATGCTGCCCGTCTCCTGGGTCTACATGGGCACCCGCCGCCACGCGAGCGTCGATCAGTCGATCGTGCAGGCCATGATCATCCTGCCCATCGCCGTGGCGGGCATCGTGATGATCGTCCACGACAGCATCGCCCTGGCCTTCAGCCTGGCGGGGATCGTCGCCGCCGTGCGCTTCCGGAACTCGCTGCGGGAGACGAGGGATGCGCTCTACATCTTCGCCGCGATCGGCGTGGGCCTGGCCTGCGGGACCGGGGCCCTGGGGATCGCGGCCCTGGTCTCGATGGTCCTGAACTACGTCATCCTGATCCTCTGGCGCAGCGACTACGGCGAGTGCTCGCAGGCGGAGCCCGGGGCCGAGTACGCGAAGGCCTTCGCGCTCGCCAAGCTGGGGCTCGAGCCGGAAGAGGCCATCGCGGCCCTCGAGCGGCACTCGCGGAAGAAGGCCAAGAAGGTCCGGGAGCGCTCCGAGGCGCTGCTGCGCCTGGAGCAGGAGGGCCGGGAGCCGACCTCCCCCTTCGGACCCCTGGTGTGAGACGGGCGGTCGCGCGGGCGGGCCTCGTGCTGGCCGCGCTGGCGGCGACCGCCAACGGCGGGAGCGCGCCGCCCTCCTACCTGGGGCGGGTGGACCTGGAGCGGGAGGTCCTGCGCTGGGAGCTGCCCGAGCGCCTGCGGGAGATCTCCGGACTGGCCCTCACGCACGACGGCCGCCTGCTGGCCCACGAGGACCAGAACGGCATCGTCTACGAGCTCGACGCCCGGGAGGGACGCCTGCGCAAGGCCTTCGCCCTGGGGAGCCCCACGGCCCGCGAGGACTTCGAGGGCATCGCCGTGGCGGGAGACCGCGTCTACCTGGTGACCAGCGGCGGGCGCCTCTACGAGGCCCGCGAGGGCGAGGACGGCGAGCGCGTGCGCTTCCACGGCTACGACACCGGCGCGGATCGCGACTGCGCCGACGTGGAGGGGCTGGACTACGACGCCCGCGGGCAGGTGCTGCTGCTGGCCTGCAAGCAGGCGCGGGCCGACGCCCGCGGCTCCGTCGGGATCTACCGCTGGTCGCCCGCCCTGCGCGCCGCCGCCGAGCCCGCCTGGATGCGCATCCCGGAGGAGGCGCTGGCCCGGCCCATCGCGGCGAAGCGCTTCCGCCCGTCGGCCCTGGCCCTCGAGCCCGGCAGCGGGAACCTGCTGCTGCTCTCGTCCGATCCGCCGGCCCTCGCCGAGCTCGCTCCCGACGGCGGCGTGCTCTCGGTGCGCCGCCTGTCCGCCGACGAGCACCGGCAGCCCGAAGGCCTGGCCGTCGACGCCGCCGGGGCGCTCTACGTCGCCGACGAGGGAGCCGGGCGCGCGGCGCGGCTCTCCCGCTACACGGCCGGGGAGCGATGATCCTCCGCCGGTGGGTCCCGGCGGCGGCCGCGGCCCTCGCGGCGCTCTCGACCGGCTTCCCCGCCCTGGCCGGATCGCCCCTGCCCTTCACTCCGGCCTTCCGCGCCCGGGTCGAGGAGGCCTTCTTCGAGGACGGCGCGCTGTCGGCGCGCAAGCTCGAGCGCTTCCGCGCCGGGCTCGAGCGGCGGCGGGACGAGACGGTCGAGGTCTTCGCCGCCGAGCAGCGCGCGCGGGGCCGCAAGGCCAGGGGGGCCCGGCGGCGGGCCCTGCGCGCCAAGGAGGTGCGGATCTACGACGCCCTGCTCGGCGGGCCGGGCGGCCCCGGCTGGCTCGAGGAGCTGGCCGGCGAGGCCGATCCGGACCGGGCGCGGCGCCGGGCCGGGCGCATCCTCGAGCTCGAGCACGCCCTGCGCCAGGCGGGCGATCGACCGGCCTCGCTGCGCCTGCCGGAGAACATGGCTGCGATCTCGGTCCTGCCCTGGCACGTGCCGGGGCGGCCCCGCGCCGGGCGCGCCGAGCGCGAGGCGAGCAACCTCTGGAACCCCCGGACCGGGGACTTCTTCGACCCGGCCGAGCTCGCCGCCCTGATCCGCCGCGGCGAGGACGTGTCGCGCCTCGGCCCGCCGCCGGACTCGAGCTTCTGGCGCGACCCCGGGCCGATCGCCTCGGTGGACGTGCGCCGGGCCTACCTGGGCGGCGACCACGGTCTCGATCCGGCTCCCCGGCGCGGGCGCCTCGCGGGGATCCGCAAGACCCAGACGAAGCCGAAGTTCGAGGTCGAGGTGGGCGCCGGCGATGCGGAGCGGGAGTACAAGCTCAAGGTGGGCGGGGAGGTGCACTCGGAGCCGACCGCCGGGGCCCTGCTCGCCGCCCTCGGCTTCCACACCGACGTGGTCGTCCACGTGGAGGAGTTCCGCATCGACCTGGAGGGGGTCGGCGCCGACGAGGTGCGCAGGGAGTGGCGCAGCTACTTCGAGTTCAAGCGGGTACACCTGAGCTACCGCTTCGACGACTACTTCCGCATCGGGGAGGACGACGGAGGCAGCTTCCTGGTGGCGCGCCGGGCCAGCCTGGCCGCGAAGCCACCGGAGCTGGTGCGGGTGGGCCCATGGCCCTTCGGGTCCCTGGGAAACGAGGGTCTGCGGGAGGTGCGCGCGCTCGGCATCTTCAGCGTCTGGATCGGCAACACGGACCTGAAGGAGGCGGACAACAACAAGCTCGCCCTGCGGCCGGGGCCCGACGGGGAATGGCAGGTGCTGCACCTGCTCCACGACCCCGGCCACGCCTTCGGCCGCGTGCTGAGCGAGCAGCTCGACGCCTTTCCCTGGGACCTGGTCCGGCGCACGCCGGATGGCCGGATCCTCTTCAACTACCACTCCACCTGGAACCCGAGCCTGCGCGGGAGCATCACCTGGGCCGACGCGCGCTGGATGGTGCGCCTGATCGCGCAGCTCAGGCGCGAGCAGATCGCCGAGGCCGTCGCGCTCGGCGCCTGGCCCGATTCCGCGGGCCGCCTGCTGCTGGAGAAGCTGGTCCACCGGCGCAACCAGCTGGTCGAGGCCTTCGGGCTCGAGGGGGAGCCCACGCCCTCCGGGCCGATCGCGCTGCTGCCGGTGGCCCGGCGCCTGCGCACCGCCGACGGCGAGGTCGTCGGCGGCGAGCTGGTGGACGGCCTCTTCCAGGGCGCCACCCAGGACTTCGACAGCTACTGGCCGGAGCTCCTGGGTCCCGTCTGGGAGCGGGCCAAGCTGGTGGGCGTGGGCGTCTTCCAGCGCAGCGTGGGGCTGATCCCGGCCCTGATCTTCGACCGCGACTCCGTGGGCCTGCCGAAGTACGCGGTGCTGGATCTGCTCGTGACGCTGAAGCGCGAGGTCGAGGAGAACCCGAACCCGACCGGCTCGGACGACTACTACCTGGTCCGCGACCGCTTCCTGCTCGGCCTGCGGCTGGGGGGCGGCCTCGTCGCCACGGGCACGACGGCGCTGTGGCGCTCGTACACGCTGGTGCAGCCCGCGGGAACCCTGGAGGAGGCCCACTTCGCCGGGGACACCATCCTCGACGTGCGCCTCCCCTTCCAGGTGTGGCAGGGGCGCCTGCCGGAGGACTTCGTGCTGATCCGCGAGAGCTACCTGGACGCGCGCGCGAACCTCACGACCACCTCCCTGGCGGGCTCCGTGCCTCCCGTGGGCGCCAGCGGCAGCGCCGGCTGGGTGCGGCTGCGGCGCGACGTGGTCTCGCGGCGCGGAGGTCGCACGCTCGCCTACGAGGACCGCTCGAGCTTCGCGGAGGGCCGCGTCGAGAGCTGGCTGAACCTGGTCTTCGTGCGCATCCCCTTCGGCCACCTGGAGGCCCGGGACGGGGCGCTCGAGGGCCGCGCCTTCGAGCTGCCCCCGGAGGCCCTGGGCGGCGATCCGCGCTGGAGCGAGGCCCTGAGCCGCCTGCTGCGCGACGGGGACTTCGCGGGCATCGAGGGCCGGGTGGCGGAGCGGCCGCTGCGCTCGGAGTTCCGCTCGGAGCTGGGCTGGGTCGCGCTGCCATACTTTTTGCGCCGCTCGCGGCTGGAGCGCTGGGACCGCATCGACGCCGGCCCGGGCGCGCGGCAGACGCAGGTCCGCCGCACCCAGGGCGGCTTCTGGGCCTTCCTCGACTGGGGCGAGGACTTCCTGCACACCGTGAGCGCCGTGGCGCCGCAGGGCGGCCCGGGTC
>Ga0299906_10005203_pt1 | contig 10630 bp, 9 predicted proteins | sample RVTome_14_FD_200259 | JGI IMG/M metagenome (GOLD analysis project Ga0299906, IMG submission 200259) | Soil microbial communities from uranium-contaminated site in the Upper Colorado River Basin, Wyoming, United States - RVT145D125 (version 2) ... | reverse complement strand
CCTGGCATGGTCGACGGGCGCTTCCTGCGTCTGATCGCCAACAGCGTGGGCCTCGCGGCCGCGGCGGGCTTCCTCGCCGTCGCCATCGCGATTCCACTGGCCTTCGCGAGCCGCATCGATCGAACCGCACTCACCCGCTCCGTGACGCGAATCGCACTGTTGGGTTACTCCGTCCCGGGCGCGGTCATCGCGGTCGGGATTCTCACCACGTCACTCGCCATCGACGAGCTGGTCGGCGACGGGACGTCGCTCGTGATCACCGGTACGTCGGGCGCGCTCGTCTTCGCATATGTCGTCCGCTTCATGGCGGTGGCCTACCTTCCCGTCGAGGCCGGGCTGGAGAAGATCGGTGAAGCCCTTCCCGCCGCATCACGGACGCTCGGGGCGTCTCCCCTGCGGACGTTGCTCCGCATCGAGCTTCCCCTGCTGCGCGGATCGATCCTCGCCGCGGCGACCCTGGTGGTGATCGACGTGTTGAAGGAACTTCCGCTCACCCTCATCCTCCGGCCCTTCAATGTCGATACCCTCGCCACGCGCGCGTTTCAACTCGCGAGCGACGAACAAGTCGCCCAATCGGCGCCTGCTGCCCTCATCGTGATCGGCTGCGCCACGCTGGTGGTGGCGGTTCTGCACCGGACGCTCGATCGGAGCCCTTCCGCATGATCCACTCCAAGGCACCTTCCGCGGTCGGTCCCCCGGCGCTCGTGCTGGAGGGGGTGCGCAAGCGCTACCCGGGCGCGGAGGAGGACGCTCTGACCCAGGTGGACCTATCGGTCGGAGCGGGGCAGGTTACCGCGGTCGTGGGGGCCAGCGGGTGTGGAAAAACCACCCTGCTGCGCGTGGTGGCCGGGCTCGAGGTCCCCGACGCCGGCTCGGTCCGGATCGCCGGAGAGGAGGTCGCCGGAGAAGGCGTCTGGGTGCATCCGGAGGCACGGGGCGTGGGCATGGTCTTTCAGGACTTCGCGCTGTTTCCGCACCTCACCGTCCGGGACAACATCGCATACGGCCTGCACCGCATGAGCCGCCCCGAGCGCGACGAACGGACCACCGAGATGCTCGACATGATCGCCATGGAGGATCTCGGCGAGCGGTATCCTCAGCAGCTGTCGGGCGGGCAGCAGCAGAGGGTCGCTCTGACACGGGCGCTCGCCCCCCGCCCGCGCATCCTCCTCCTCGACGAACCGTTCAGCAACATGGACCTTCCCCTCAAGGTCGGGCTCCAGCTCGACCTCGCCGACCTGCTGCGGAAGAGCGGCGTGCCGACGCTCATCGTGGTCCACGACGTCGAGGACGTCGTGATCCTGGCCCACGAGGTCGTGATCCTGCGCGACGGACGCGTGGTACGCGCCGGCTCGATCGCGGGCCTCTGCCAGGACCCGGGAGACGCCTACGTCGCCGGCTTCTTCGAGCGATTGAGATCACCCACGGGCAACCGCTTTCTCACCGGGATCGAGCAGAAGGGATCGGAGGGCAGCTGAGAGGCTCGTTCCGGCGCATTGCTTTCCGGGGCGGCGCCGTCGAGAATAGCGAGTGGGTCGTCGCCTTGGACCTGGAGGCACTTGGAGCTTGTCTTGGAGTTCGCGGTGGAGACCACCGCGGGCCTCGTGGGCGTGTTCACGGGCGTGTTCTTGGCGCTTTGGGCGGATCGGCGCCGCACGGCGAAGGCCGCCAGGGAAGAGGGCGCTCGTCTGCGGGAGGATCTCGCACAGTCGAGGCAGCTCGTGATATCGAGCGTGGTGAAAAACACCTCGGAGGCGAAGCGGCTGCGAAGCTTGCTCCGAGTGGAGGGAGATCCGTATCTCTTCCAGGTGTCCTTCGAGCTCGCGGTCTGGGAGGCGGTCCAATCCGATTTCGTGCGCATCGCTACCATCGATGAGCGAGTGCTCCTTACTCGCTTCTTCGATCAGGTGCGGCGTCTGAGCGGCCTGATCGAGTTCCACCGGCAGGTCAGGGCGCAGCTCGAGGTGCGGCAGGTCAGGCTCGATGATGGGGACCGGGCGCTACTCGAGGACAGCATGAACCGGCTTCGGATCGTCGCTGACGAGGTGCGGATCGACGGCCTCGTCGTCGTGACGGATCTGGGGGACCCGATGCACAAGCGGCTGCTCGGGATGCATGAACCGGCAGCCTCGGTCACGGCCGCCTGAGCGACGAGCGTCGCCGAGGGCGTCGAAGAAAGAAGAAAGAAGAGCATGTGGGACGGACTTTCATTGGACCAGGAGAATAGCGTATGCCCCAGTTCCTCATCGAGCGCCACATTCCGGGCATCGAGCGCATGAACCGCGAAGAGCTCCAGGCCGTCGCGCGGAAGTCGAATCGGGTGCTCGCGGACCTGGGCAGCGAGATCCGTTGGATCCACAGCTACATCGTGGACGGAAAGACGTTCTGCGTCTACATGGCGCCCGATGAGGAATTGATTCGGGAGCACGCACGCATGAGCGGATTTCCGTGCAACAAGATCCAGATGGTGCAGGGGATGATCGACCCCGCCACCGAAGCGACCTGACCGGCCCTCGGGGCACGCGGTACGAATCGTGCTGCAAATCCTCGGGACCGTGAGAAGCACCCACCCCGGCGGAGGGCAGGACCGTGCTTGGTAAGAAATCGAGTGAGCCCGAGACGACCACACCGGCCCCGAGGTCGGGTCAGCCACGCGCCGTTTCCGTCGTTTCGAAGGAGATGCGCATCGTGGGAGACTGCGAGACCGACGGGCCGCTCCGCATCGAGGGTAAGATCACGGGCGACGTGCGCGCCAAGGCGCTGGAGCTGGCCCAGTCCGGTTCGGTGTCGGGCGACCTGGCCACCCTCGAGGACGGCAAAGGCGACGAGGCCTTCCTCATCGACGGGCGCGTGGAGGGCACGGTGCGTGCGCGCCTGGTCGAGGTGCGCAAGACGGGGGTCGTGCTCGGTGGCGTGGTCGCCGATCAGGCCACGATCCATGGCCGAGTCAAAGGCGGGATCGTGGCCCGGGTCCGGCTGGCTCTCGAGGAGACAGCCGTCGTGGAGGGCGACGTGCGTGCCCGCCGCCTGTCACTGAAGGAAGGGGGGCAGGTGAACGGCACGATCCTGATGGGTGAGCGGGCCGAGATCGATCGGGCAGCAACGGCCGAGACCGCCCCCGCCGTCCCGGACGAAGAGGACGACAAGACGCTGGCCGCGGCCGGCGCCAGCGGTGCAGCCAAGGGCGGTAAGGCCGGATAGCGGGGAACGACAGGGCCGGATCGGGCGCACCGCGCCGATCCGGCCACAGCCGGTCAGTTTACCGTGATGGTGCCCGTCATGCCGTCCAGGCGGTGCGGGTCGCAGTAGTAGTCGTAGGTACCGGGCGTGTCGAACGTGTGCGTGAAGGTGGACCCGTTTCCACCGAGGTTCGCGGCCGTCCACTCGCTGTGTCCGTCCGGAGTCACGGTGTGGAGCATGGCTCCGACGTTGACCCACCGTACTGCCGTCCCGGCCGAGATGCTCACATTCGTGCGGCTGAACGAGAGATTGTCCTGCGCCTCGATGAGCTCGCCGTTGAACTCGTCGACCATGTCGAAGGACGCCGTGGCGGTGGCGCCGGCGACGACCGTGGCGCTCTTGCGCTCGTCCTCGCCCTCGGCGAGATCGAATCCGTCCGGCAGAACGATCTCGATCTCCCATGTACCGGGCGTGATGTTCGAGAACGTTGCCTGGCCGTTGGCGCCCGTGGCTACCGACGCCGTCGGTGTCGTGGCTCCGGGAGCGTAGCGTCCTACCGAGACCCCGGCGTGTGCCGTGCCGTCGGCTGTGACGGTCACCGTGAGCGAGCCCGTGGTCGGCGGCTCCGTTCCGTTGCCGTTGCCGCCGTTGTCACCGCCGCCGCATCCCCAGGCGAAGAATGCCCCGGTCAGGGCGAGGACGGCGCCTGCGTTCGAACGAGAGTACGAGACCATACAGATACCTCACGCTTGAAGGTTGAGCAATGAGTGATCAAAGCAAGGTATGAACGACGAATCGACTGAACAATGGACCGATCGATGTCGTTATGACGCTCGTGACTGCCTCAGGGGTGACGATTCGTCTCTCGGGCGTGCCGTGGACGGTCCGGGAATCTCGTCCTTCGCGGTGCTGAGCACGATCGTCGTCTTGGTCGAGGCGACGGGCGGGAGCCGTTGGATCTTTTCGTCGAGCAGGGCTCCGAGCGCCTCCGCGTCGCGGACCCGGACCTTCAGGAAGAAGCAGTCTTCGCCGACCACGCGATGCACCTCGAGGACCTCTCGGATGCCTGCCAGCATGGCCGCCGTTTCCTTCGCCCGCGCGCCCTCGCCGGTCTGCACCGTGATGAACGCGAGCAGACCCTGTCCGAGCGCCGCTGCGTCGAGGTGCGCTCGATAGCCACGGATCACGCCGCTCGATTCGAGCTTTCGGATCCGCTGAAAGACGGCCGATGGGGCGAGCCCGACATCCCTGGCGATCGCGGCGTTGGCGATGCGGGCGTCGTCCTGCAGGAGCTCGAGTATGCGTCGATCGATGTCGTCTATCATGCGAAGCCGGGCCGGAGGAGCTACCCGAATGTATGGCTCCGACACCCGCACGTCACGGTCGCCGGTATGGCGGCGTTCATGATCGTGCCTCCGAAGCAGGTGTAGGCCCTGCATACCTCCTCGCCCAGTCGGTGGCTCGATCGAGGTACCGGCTCCGAACGGCGAAACCATCCCGAGCACGGAAAAGAGTTCCATGTCACGAGCTTCCCGGTACCCGCTCGGCGGGGGCACGGGCGAGGTCGATCAGCGCGCGGCGCATCGGTTTTCTCCGGTCGGATGGTGGCGCTCACAAGGACATCCGCGGAGTGGGGCCCGCTCTGGAAACATTTGACGGGATGGAGGGCACGTTCCTTGCCGCTTCAAGGATCCCCCAAGGCCATCGCGCCCCCCCCGGAGGCTGATATGGAGAGAGGAATCGCGGAAGCTCGCATTCTGATCGTGGACGACGAGCAGGACAATATCCTGCTCCTGAGCCGAATCCTGGAAGCCGAAGGCTATACCGACATCAGGAGCACGACCGACCCCACCGAAGTCGCCGAGCTCACGCACGAGCTCGATCCCGATCTGATCCTGCTCGACGTCCTCATGCCCCGCATGGACGGGCATTCCGTACTACGCAGACTGCGGGAGCCGGACCTCTACGATGCCTCCCGCCCGGTTCTCGTCCTCACGTCGGATCACTCGCGGCAGGCGCAGCGCGAGGCTTGGGCCGCGGGCTCCAAGGACTTCCTCACCAAGCCGTTGAGCCCATCGGAGGTCCGGATGCGCGTCCGTAACCTCATCGAGACGCGGATGCTCCACCTCGAGCTTCGAGAGCACAACGAGGTGCTCGAGGACCGCGTCCGACAGCGGACGTCGGCCCTGGAGGAAGCACGCCTGCAGATTCTCTATCGACTCGCCCGGGCCGCCGAGTACCGCGACGACGACACCGGCCAGCACACGCGCCGGGTGGGCCGCACGGCCGCCGAGGTCGCCCGGGCCCTCGAGCTGCCCCCGCGGGAGGTTGGCGGCATCCGAATGGCGGCTCCCCTTCACGACGTCGGCAAGATCGGGATCCCCGACTCGATTCTGCTGAGCGCCGACAAGCTTTCGGACGACCACATCAAGGTCATGAAGACCCATTGCGTCATCGGCGCTGAGCTCCTGTCGAGCGAGGACGTGCCGCTGCTCCAGCTCGCCGCAGAGATCGCGCTTAGCCACCACGAGCGCTGGGATGGGAAGGGATATCCGTACGGTCGCGCGGGTGATGACATCCCGCTCGCCGGGCGCATCGTGGCCGTCGCCGACGTGTTCGACGCCCTGACACACCACCGTCCCTACAAGAATGCATGGTTGCAGGAGGCCGCGTTGGAGGAGATCGTGGCGCTCTCGGGTCTCGCCTTCGATCCCGATGTCGTGTCGGCCTTCGAGAGCACGGTGGCCGCACGCGTCGCGGAGGTCGCATGATAGGACCCTTCGGCTGGCGGGCGATGGCGCCGCTCGTGATGGCTCTCTCGTGGGGGTGTACGGTCGTGCCGCTGGGGCACCGGCCCACGCACGCGAACCGGGCCGAGCGGGCGATGACCGCGCTCCAGCGCGAGGCCTATCGGCCGGCGCGCCAGGAGCTCCTCGCGCTCGCCGGCGACTGTCGATCCGGTGAGTATGGCCGAAAGGCGATCCTGCTTCTCGCGACGGCCGAGCTCGACACCGGCAATCCCGAGGGATCCCCCCATGCCGCGGCACGTTTCGCCTCGACCTACCTCATGCTTCCCGACGCCACGCCCGAGGACGTGCCGTTGGCGAGGGCGCTTTATCGGCTGGGTACGGATCTGAGCGGCCCGACCGACCCGGGCGTCGAGCCCGAGCCGCTACCACCCGTGGCGCCCCGCTTCGACACATGTGAGCCCGTGAGCTCCACCGAACCCTTGCCTCCGCTCCCGACCACGCCGGCGGTGCGGGCTGCCCGGGTGGCGGCACTGCAGGCGGCCCTGGCGGCGCACGGCGATTCGCTCGCCGTCCTTCAGGGGGCGGTGCGGGCCCGGACCGCCCGGATCGCGGAGCTCGACGCGGAGCTCGAGCGCATTACGGAGCTGCTCAAGACGGGGCTGCCCGGGCACGCGGCACAAGGGAGGAAGTGAACGTCCGCGCGAGGTTGCTCGTAGGCTTCGCGTCTGTGGGCGTGCTCCTCCTGGGGCCCGGCCTCTTTGCGGCATCGCGATTGGCGCAGCTGCGTCACCTCGCCGTCGAGGGACGTTCCGGCCAGGCCGCCGCCGTGGCGAGCCTCGGTCGTATGCAGGCGATGCTCGCGCAGCTGGACCGGCTCGAGCGCAGCCTCGTAGCGACGTCCGACAGCGGCCTCGGAGTGGCGGCCGCCGCTGCGTCCGACTCGCTCCTGTTCGCCCATGAACGCCTGCGCGCCTCGCCCTATGGCGAGCAGGCCCTGGACCTGGAGCCGCTCGTGGTGGAGATCGACTCCTTGTCGCGCCGTATCGCCCAGCAGGTGAGCGCGGGCAGGATCTCCGAGGCCACCAGCGCTCTCGGTGCGATGATCTTCACCCTCGGTGAGGTGGAGCGCCTGTCGGCGAACGTCGCCGACTCGATCGACGCGATGGCCGGTCAGGACTTCGTGCGCGCCCAGCAGCTCAGCGAATCGGCGCGCGCCCGAACCCTGGTGGGCCTCCTGTTCGCGGTGCTGATCGCGGGCGTCGTGGTCATCGTCATGACCAACACCGTGACCAATCCGTTGCGGAGGCTGAGCCGGGCCATGGCGCGTGTGGCCGATGGCTCGCTCGAGACGCCGGCAACGCTGCCCTACGACCGAGACGACGAGATCGGCGAGCTGTCTCGGTCGTTTCGGACCATGACGTCGAGGCTCGAGCAGCTCGACCGAGCGAAGGCCGAGTTCCTCGGGATGGCCACGCATGAGCTGAAGACGCCGCTCAACGTCATCGCGGGCTACGCCGAGCTCATCGGAGACGAGCTGGGAGAGAACGCCTCCGAGCTGCATCGGGGCATGATCACCGGCGTGGCGGAGCAGGCCGAGATCTTGGCGCGGCTGGTGAGCCGCCTCATGGACATCAGTCGACTCGAGGCCGGCACCTATCGGCTCGCGCCCGAGCCCGTGCGCGTCGAGGATCTCATGACGGGTGTGCTCCGCATGTTCGAACGGATCGCAGCCGACAAGGGGGTGGCGCTCCGCCTGAAAGTCGCGGATTCGGCTCCCGAACGGGTCACGCTCGACGTCGATATCGTCCGTGACGAGGTCCTGGGTAACCTCGTCGCGAACGCGCTTCGATTCGCGCCTTTCGGTGGTTGGATCACCATCGACGTGGAGGGAACGGAAGGTGGCGTAGCGTTCATCGTCACCGATTCGGGTCGGGGCATCGACGAGGAGCATCGCGACTTCATCTTCGACAAGCACTACACGGTCGACCGGGCGCGCGCCGTCGGATCCGGCCTCGGCCTCGCGATTGCCAAGGAGATGGTGGAGCTGCACGGGGGTCTGATCACGCTGGATGGCGGGACGGGCGCTCACGGTGCGCGGTTCCGCGTAGCGCTCCCGCTCACCCCCGCGACCCCCGAGCTCGAGGTGCCGGGGTACGTCGGGGCGGAAGCGGGCAAGGTGACGGGCGGGGACGAGGTGGACCGGGGGGCCGACGGGGATTTGGAGCCGGAGGGACGAGCCGAGCCGGAGGAACGATCGGTGCCTGAGAGGCGAGCACGGCCGGAGGGACGAGCCGAGCCGGAGCCGAGCCCACTACTGGCTGATCGTCAGTCCGCTCGAAGCGCCCGCACGGGATCGGACCGAGCGGCGCGCACGGCGGGGAGCGACGCCGTCGCGAGAGCGACCGTCATGACCACGCCGACCGTCGCCGCATACGTCGTGACGTCGACGGCCGAGACGCCGTAGAGAAGGCCCTCCACGAGACGCGAGACCGCGAGCGCGGCGGCCACGCCTCCGGCGGCTCCCATCGAGGTGAGCAGCAGCGACTGACGAAGAACGCGTCCGATCACGTCGCCCGAGTCCGCGCCGAGCGCGATACGGACACCGATCTCCCGGCGTTGTCGCGCGACCGAGTAGGTGACGAGCCCGTAAAGGCCGACCACGCTCAGGAGCAGCGCCAGGAGGCCGAATCCCGTGACGAGCGTCGTCGCGAACGTCCGCCGCGCCGTATTCTCGCGGAATTCGGCTTCCACGGTGCGTATCGACTGCGGCGGCAGAGCCGGGTCGAGCTCGAGGAGCGCGCTCCTCAACGCCGCCGGCACCGGTGAGACATCGACACCCGGATCGACGCGCGCCACCACGGTTGTCCAGGTCAGCCACGGCCATGTCTTCTGCGCGAAGGGGATGAAGATGGCCGGCTCCGGCTCGACGTCGGGGCTCTGCAGGCGCGTGTCCGCCACGACGCCGACGATCTCCCTCCAGGGTGTCTCACCGACGCGGAACGCGATCCGGCGGCCCAGCGCGTCGCCGTCGGGAAAGTGCTTGCGGGCCAGCGACTCGTTGAAGATCACGACCGGCGCACCGTCGGCCCCATCACGCGCGTCGAATGCCCGACCGCTCACGACGCGCTGGCCGAGCACCTCGAAGTAGCCGGGCGTGACGGCGTGCAGCGTCTCGTCGTCCTCGCGACCGTTGGGATTTGTGGCCGTGCGGCCCTCGATCGAGAAGGAGAAGGTCATTCCCGATCCGCTGCCGGGCGGCTGACTGGTCCCCGCCGCCGACACGCCCGGCACACGCGCCACGTGCTCGAGGAGCTGCTCGTAGAACGCGACCTGACTGGGGATCTCGGGATAGCGCGGTCCGGGAAGGTCGACGTCCATGAGAACGAGCCGCTCGGACTCGAAGCCGACCTCCGTCGCCTGCAACGCCCGAAATGACCGGACGAAGAGCCCCGCGCCCACGAGCAGCACGACCGAAAGCGACACCTGGGCCACGAGCAGCCCGCCGCGGAGTCGGAGATGGCCCGGTGAAGACGCGTCCCGGCCAGCCCGCAGCGCCGACTCGATGTCGGTGCGCGCGGCCCGCACCGCGGGCGCCAGACCGAAGAGGAGGGCGCATCCGAGCGCGGTGGCTGCCGAGAAGGCGAGCATCCGCACGTCGATGACCGCGCGATCGAGGAGCGGTACGTCCGCCGGGGCCGCACCGACGAGCACGCCGAGCAGGAGCGGCGCCATCGCGACGGCGCCGAGGCCGCCCAGCAGCGCGAGGAGCGCGCTCTCGGTGAAGAGTTGGCGCAGGATACGACCCCGGCCGGCGCCCAGCGCGCCGCGCACCGCGATCTCCCTCTGGCGTGACACGGCGCGGGCCAGGAGCAGGTTGGCCAGGTTTCCGCACGCAATGAGGAGCACGACGCCGACCCCGCCGAGCAGGACCCAGAAGAGCGACGCGACGTTACGGGTGATGTCGTCGTGTAGAGGGACGACGCGGACGCCCCATCCGGTCATCTCCGCGGGATGCTCGTCGGCGATGCGCTCGGCGAGGGCGGCCATCTCCGTCTGGGCGCCCTCGACCGTGGCGCCGGGGGCGAGGCGGGCCACGAGCTGGAAGTTGTGGCTGGTTCGACTCGTGGGATCGAGCTCGTCGTCGGTGATCGGGAGCCAGAACTCGGCCTCGTCGTTCGGGAAGGCGAACGTGGCCGGCATCACGCCGACGATCGTGTGCGTGACCTCGTTGAGCACGACGCGCCGACCGATGACGCCCGGGTCGGCTCCATAGCGGCTCCGCCAGAGCGCGTGGCTGATGACGGTCACGTCACCCGCGACCGCGTCGTCCTCCATGATCGTGCGGCCGAGCGCGGGCGCCACGTCCAACGCGCGCATCACCTCGGGCTGCAGCGACGTGATCACCACCCGCGCGGCGTCGCCCTCCTCGGTGAGGGTGACGGGATACGACGACCGGTGCGCCCCGAGGACCGCGAAGGAGCGCGCCCGCTGCTGCCAATCCAGAACGTTGCCGGCCGAGACCACGTTGCGCGTCGCGCCCTGGGGCGACGTCTCCCACACGCGCACGAGCCGGTCCGGATGCGCATAGGGAAGGGGCGCGAGGAGGACCGCATAGACGAGACTGAAGATCGCTGTTGTCGCGCCTATCCCGAGCGCCAGCGTGAGCACTGCCATCGAAGTGAACGTCGGAGCACGCAGGA
>Ga0299906_10005200_pt1 | contig 10632 bp, 9 predicted proteins | sample RVTome_14_FD_200259 | JGI IMG/M metagenome (GOLD analysis project Ga0299906, IMG submission 200259) | Soil microbial communities from uranium-contaminated site in the Upper Colorado River Basin, Wyoming, United States - RVT145D125 (version 2) ... | reverse complement strand
AAGACGAGCACCTACGACGGCGACACCCCGCCCGCGACCAGGAGCGTGGTGCGTGCCGCGGGACAGGTCGTGATCAGCAACCCGGACATGCTCCACGCCGCCATCCTTCCCCACCACACCAAGTGGTTCAAGCTGTTCGAGAACCTCCAGTTCGTCGTCATCGACGAGCTGCACACGTATCGCGGCCTGTTCGGCTCCCACCTGGCCAACGTCATCCGCCGCCTGCGCCGCATCTGCCGCCACTACGGCTCGGACCCGGTCTTCATCTGCGCATCGGCCACCATCGCCAACCCGGGTGAGCTGGCCGAGCGCCTGATCGGAGCCCCGGTCACGGTCATCGATGATGACGGCGCGCCCCGCGGACGGCGCCACGTCCTGATCGTCAACCCGCCGCTCGTCAATGCCCCGCTCGGCATCCGGGCCAGTAGCCTCCTGACCGCGCAGCGGATCGCGGAGCGGCTGATCCGGGATGGGGTCCAGACCATCGTGTTCGGGCGCAGCCGGACCGCGGTCGAGGTCCTGACCACGTACCTGCGTGAGGCACTCCCCGCACCACCCGGTCACCAGTCCCCCATCCGTGGCTATCGGGGCGGCTATCTCCCCACCGAGCGGCGAGACATCGAGCGCGGCCTGCGCGACGGGCGGGTGCGCGGCGTGGTCGCCACCAACGCCCTCGAGCTGGGCATCGACATCGGCTCCCTGGACGCCGCCATCAGCGTCGGCTATCCGGGCACCATCGCCTCCACCTGGCAGCAGCTGGGACGGGCCGGCCGGCGGGGCCGCACTGCGCTTTCGGTGCTGGTCGCCTCATCGGCGCCCATCGACCAGTTCCTGGCCGCGCATCCGGACTGGTTCTTCGACCGCGCCCCCGAGCACGGCCTGGTCAACCCCGACAACCTCCACCTGCTCCTCGATCACCTGCGGGCCAGCACCTTCGAGCTGCCGGTCCCCGCCGACGAGGCCTTCGGAATCGACGAAACCCCCGCCCTGCTGGCCTTGCTGGAGGAGGACGGCTTCGTGCGCCGCGCCGGGGATGATCGGTACCACTGGAGCCACGAGAACTTCCCGGCCAGCTCGGTCAGCCTGCGCAGCGCGGCCCAGGAGAACGTCGTGGTCCTGGACACCACGTCCGATCCGCACCGGGTCATCGGGGAGGTCGACCTGTTCGCCGCCCCGCTCCTGCTCCACGAGCAGGCCATCTACCTCCACGAGAGCGTCCAGTACCACGTCGACCGCCTGGACTGGGACGAGCGAAAGGCCTACGTGCGGCGGGTCGACATCGATTACTACACCGATGCCGACCTGGGCGTCACCCTCAAGGTCCTCGACGTCGCCGACCAGACCGATACCGGCGCGGGCGGCACCCGCGCCCGAGGGGAGGTGATGGTCGCCTGGCACGTCACCCTGTTCAAGAAGATCAAGTTCCACACCCACGAGAACGTGGGCTGGGGACCGGTCAACCTGCCCGAGCAGCAGATGCACACCGCCGCCACCTGGCTGGTGCTGCCCGAAGCGGCCTGTGCCCGCTTCGATCGCGACACGCTTGACGGCGCCCTGATCGGGCTGGCTCGGCTGACCCGCAACACGGCTCCCCTGCTCCTCATGTGCGATGCCCGGGACCTGGGCGTCCAGGCCCAGGCCCAGTCCCCATTCACCGGCCAGCCGACCCTGTACCTGTACGACGCGGTGCCCGGCGGCGTGGGTCTCAGTGAACGGCTTCACGAGCTGTGGGACGACTTGCTGGTCGTATGTCGGGACCTGGTCCGGGACTGCCCGTGCCTGGAGGGATGCCCCGGCTGCGTGGGCCCCGCGGCGGAGGTTGGACCCCGCGGCAAGGCCGCCGTCACGGAGCTGCTCACCGGGTTGGTCGACGCGGGCCGCGCGTGACCACCCTCGAGCAGCGCCTGGCGGCGGTTCGGGCCGAGCGCGGCAGCGCGCGTGGAGCCGGACGCCATGACGACGTTGCCGGGCGCCTGGCAGCCTGGGGCGGCGCGCGACTGACCACCGCCCACGGCGGCCGGGTGGCACTCGTCGAGCGCCGCGTGCGGCTGCCCGAGGCGGTGACCCGCCAGCTGTCCGGCCGCGCGCCGACCCGCTACTTCGACACCGAGACCACCGGACTGTCCACCGGTGCGGGGACGGTGATCATCCTCGCCGCGGTCGGCCATTTGGAGGACGGGGCCGTCGTCGTCCGCCAGGCCCTCCTCCCCGACTACCCCGATGAACCGGCCCTCCTGCGCACCGTGTTGGGCTGGATGACGGGCGGCGAGCGGCTGGTGACCTACAACGGGCGAGGGTTCGACCTGCCGCTGCTGGCGGCGCGGATGACGATCCACGGCCTGGGCCGAGACCTGGTCGGGCTGCCGGTCCGCCATGACGACCTGCTGCCGGTGGCGCGCCGTCTGTGGCGGCGGGTGCTGGGCAGCGCGCGCCTGGCGGATGTCGAGCGCGGCGTGCTGGCCGTTCGGCGGCGCGGGGACTGCCCGTCGAGCGAGGTGCCGCAGCGCTGGTTCGCGTACCTCGCGGGTGGTTCACCCGATCTGCTGGCCGCAGTGATCGACCACAACGCGCAGGACGTGGCCTCGCTGGTGCTGCTGGATGCCGAGATGGGACGCCTCCGCGCCGGCGGTTGGCGGGACGGGGCGCTGGTCGATCATCGGGGTCTGGCGCTCGAGCTCCTTCGGGACGGCGCGGACGAGGATGCGCTGGAGCTGCTGGAGGGCGTCCTCACCGGCGCCCTCGAACCGGCCTCCAGTGCCGGCGAGGAGCCACTCCGCCTGCGGCGCCTGGCGGCCCGCATCCTGGTGGCCGGCGGGCACTCGGCGCGCGCCGAGTCCCTGTGGCGGGAAGCCGCGCGGAGCGGAACGGTGGAGGCGGCGCTGGCCTGGATCGAGGTCGCGCGCATCCGCGAACGGCACGCGGCGGACCTGCCCGGGGCGCTGGAGGCGACGCGAGCCGCCTCCCGGGTGCTGGACCTGGCGCTGGCCCTGGGACGCGGCGGCAGCCTGGATCGAATCGGACGCGCCCGGTTGATGGTCGAGGGCCGGCGTCGGCGCCTGACCCGTTGGCTGGCCGCAGCCGAGCGTCGCGCGCAGCGCCAACCGCTGTCCGCTTAGCCCGGCGGAGTCCGGCTCGCCAGGTAGGCGGCCGTCGCGGACGCCGCGTCCTCGGCCGCATCCCGGAGGGCGCGGCCGGCCCCTCGGCGGGCGACCAGGACGGCGGCGAACGCGTCCCCGGCGCCGATCGTGTGCCGACCCTCGATCACCTCGGCCCGAACGCGGGACGCCGGACCCAGACCGTCGTCGAGCCATGCACCCTCCGTCCCGGCGGTCACCACCAGCTGCGGTCGCGGGCCGGCCCAGGCCCGGATCTGGGCCAGGGCTGCCGGCCCGTCGAGTGCGCCCAGGTCCTCGAGGCTGGCAATGAGGAGGCCCAGTCCGCGCAGGGCGCCGGCCAACTCGGGCTCGAGCATTGGCAAAGGGCGGGTCATGACCCAGCCGTCCGGATCGGTCTGGCGCAGCCAACCCTGCAGGCCTGCCGCCCGGAAGGGCGCCCGCACAGCCCGCACCGTGTCTGCCCCGACCTCGCCGGCGACCGGGGCGAACAGAACCGCCGAGGCGCCCGGCAGGCGGTCCGGTTGAGCCACCCGGATCGGATCGGTCACCCCGCGCAGCCGCAGGCGCCGGGCATCGTCGGTCCCGTGGTGCTCGAAGCGGATGGAGCTCGGGGCCGGGTGTCGGATGACATGAGCCTGCGCCGCCAGCCGGTCAAGCGTCTGGCGCACCACAGGTTCCTCCCCCGCCACGGTGTGGAGTGCGACCCGCAGGCCGGCGGCCAGCGCAGCCTCGGTCGCGTAGCGAGCCGCTCCTCCGGCGGCTTGGCCCGAACCCACCAAGTCATCCACGGTGACGCCGCCGATGATCATCAGGTCGACCGGGATCGGCTCGCCGTCGGGCGGGATATGATCGGTCACCTATGAGCCTCCACTTCTACGAGATCCACGAGGGCCGGACGGATCTGCTGACCGATGCGCTCCTCGTGAGCGAGCGCGCGTTGAGCGGCGAAGAGTTCGCCCGACTGGTCCGTGCCGCGCGGGATGCGGTGGTCGACACCTTCGAGGAGGACACCCTGGTGGAGGCCGTCGCGCGCGAGCTGGAACGGACCCATGGATTCACCTACATCGGCGACGAGAAGCTCGACGCCTCGATGGCGGTGGGAGCGCGTGACGAAGACACGTTCCTGGTGGACCAATCGGACGAATTCCGCAGCGTGATCGTGGAGCTCGACCGGTCCTGAGCCGTCATCGGCCGACGTTGAACAGGATCTCGATCACGTCCCCGTCCCGCACCAGGTAGGCCTTCCCCTCGGAGCGCAGCAGGCCCCGGCGGCGCGCCTCCGCGGTCGAGCCACACGCGACCAGGTCCTGCCAGTCGACGACTTCGGCGCGGATGAACCCGCGCGCCAGGTCGGAGTGGATGGCTGCCGCCGCGTCGAGCGCCGTCGCACCGGTGGGGACGGTCCAGGCCCGGCATTCGTCGGGCCCGGAGGTCAGGAATGAGAACAGCCCGAGGAGCCCGTACGTTCGGCGGATGACCCGTCCGCGAGACGGCTCGGCGATGCCGAGGTCGTCCAGGAAGGGCCGGGCGTCGGCCTCGGGCAGGGCCGCGATCTCGGCCTCGATCCGGCCAGCGAGCACGATGACGTCGCGATGGGGTCGTGCGTGCCCGCGCTGGGCCTCCGCTTCCATCTCGGCTGCCTGGGCCAGGCGATCCTCGGCGACGTTCAGGACCACGAGCTGCGGTTTCTGGGACAGGAACCGGAAGCCGCGCGCCAGGCGCTCGTCATCCTCGCTCCAGGGCAGGTCGCGGAGGGGGCGACCCTCCTCCAGCTCGGGTGCCAGGCGATCCAGGAGGGCCTCCTCGCGGGCGTTCTCTTCGCGCTCGGCGGGGGTCCCGTGGCGGCCGGCGGTGCGCAGCCGCTCCAAGCGGCGAGTCACGACGTCGAGGTCGGCCACGACGTACTCCAGGTCGAGGTCGTCAACATCGGCCCATGGGTCGGGCGGTCGATCGGCGCTCGGGCTGTCGAAGGCCCGGGCCACGACCAGCAGGGCGTCCGAGTTCCGGATCCGGCCCAGCAGGTCGGGGTCCACGGTGCCGGCTCGGGTGGCGCCGGCCGGGATCGCCAGATCGACGTAGGTCACATCGGCGTACACCGTCTTGCGCGGGTGGAACACCGCCGCCAGGGCATCGACACGCTCATCAGGGACCGGGACCACGCCCACGTTGGGTGCCGCGCGACCCGCCGCGTGGCCGGTTTCGGTCGGGTGGCCGCCAAGCGCGGTGAAGACCGTCGTCTTGCCCGATCCGGGCAGGCCGACGATGGCGACCTGCATCGGTCAGGCCCGCATCGGTCAGTAGCCAGCCTCGAGGTCGACCAGGTTCTCGAGCGGCTGATCCGCGAGATAGCGTTCGAGATTGGCGACGAAGAGATCGATGCTGCGCTCGAGGACCCGGTCGGAGGACCACGACGTGTGGGGCGTGATGACCAGGTTGGGGGTGTCGTACAGCGGCGAGTCGGCGGGGAGCGGCTCCTCGTCGAAGACGTCGAGCACCGCCCCGCCGATCCAGCCCGCGGCCAGGGCGCGGCGCAGGGCCAGCTCGTCGACCAGCCGGCCGCGGGCGATGTTGATCAACCAGGCATGGCCCGGCATTTCCTGCAGCTCGGCCGCACCGATGAGGCCGGCCGTGCTGTCGGTCAACGGGGCGGCGATGACGACCACGTCGGCGGTCTTGAGCAGGTCATGCAGGCGCTCGACTCCCCAGACCTCGACATTCGACAGCTCCCCGCTGCCCAGCTCCGGGTGACGACGGGTGGCCACGATCCGTGTCCCGAACGGCGCCAGCAGGCGCGCTATTTCGGCGCCGATGCTGCCGTAACCGACGATGCCGACCGTCAGGCCGCCGAGCTCCGAGCCGCGCAACGGCTGCCAGGTGCGCTCTCGTTGGAGGTCGAACAGCTGCGGCAGGCGACGCGCGATGGCGAGGCACATCATGACGACATACTCCGCGATCGGTCGCGAGAAGACGCCCCGGGCGTTGGTGACCTGCAGGCCCCGTTGCCGGGACAGCGGGGTCACGACTTTGTCCACCCCGGCGGAGATGGAGTGGATCCAGCGCAGAGCCGGGGCGCGTTCGATGACGTGGTCCAGGGCCGGTGCGCCGATGCCGCCGCGGAGCAGGACCTCGGCCTCGGCGAGGGAAGCCTCGGCGTCGCCATGGGCCAGCCCATCACGCGAGATCTGGGTGACCACGGCGCCGGGAACGGCCTCGATGCGGGCCACCGTCTCGGGGGTCAGCGGAGCGCCGAAGATCGGAGTGGTCAGGATCCGGACCTTCCGGGGAGCGCTCAGGTGCGGGCCTCTTCCGAGTCTCGCGTGGTGCCCGCCTCTCGCGCGGTGCCCGCCTCGAGTGCGTCGGCGCGCGCGAGCCAGCGTTCAGGTGCTCGGATCTCCGCCAGGCTGGGCAGCCATTCGGGGCCCCGCCACACGCGGGCGAAGGCGCTCCGGCCGCCGCGGGCCATGACCGCGGCCACGAATCGCTCGCCCTCCGCGTACTGCTCCAGCTTGAGGTCGAGGCCGGTCAGCCGCAGGACGACCTGCTCCAGCGGACCGCGGCGGCGATGGCGGCCCTCGAACCGCTCATGGAGCTCGTCGAAGCCGGGCAGGATGCGAGCGCCAACGGCGTGCATGACGTGGTTCGAGGCGCCTTCCAGCAGCGACATCAGCGCCTGGGTGTGGCTGAACGCCTCGCGCTGGTCAGGGGTCATGAGGCGCTCCATCCAGTGCCCGTCGCCGCGGGGCGCGTTGGCCAGCCGGCCCCACAGACCGCCGGCATCGGTCGCCAGCCGGTGGAGCGTCTCCTCGACCAGGGCCGCGAAATGTGCCCGCAGCCACGGATGCGCCTCGAACTCGTAGGCGTGGGTAACCTCGTGGATGGCGATGAACGTCCGGAACGCGTTGCGCTCGATGCCCAGGCTGTCGGCGGTGGACACGACGTTGGCTTCGACGAAGTAGAGCCGGCCGCGGGTCGGCGCCGCGCTCGCCAGAAGGCTGACGTCGTACTGCCCCAGAACCTTGGCGGCCAGGAATGCCAGCAGCCAGCCGAGCTGATGGTTGCCGAGGCTGCGATTCACGATCCGCGCCAACGACGCGCCGGCGCCTCGGGGGGTTGAACGCGTCCCCATCAGCTCGGTCTCCAGCCGACCGATGAGGCGCTGGAAGGTCCCGAGGTTGAGGTCGATCCACGCCAGGCGGTCGATGACGGCCGGGGGCTCCAGCGGATGATCCAGCCGTGCCCCGATCTCGGCAGACACCTGGGGGGCCACTTGCTCCGCGGCGGCCGCGTAGAACGCCTCGGCGGCGAGACGCTCCCGCGTCGACAGGCTGCCCGTTCGGGCACCGATCCGGCGCCGCGCGATGGATCGAATGGCTGCCCAGTCCAGCAGATGGCTGCCGGCGCGCCGCTCGAGCCGCCGGCCGGCCACCGCCACCGTGACCGTCAGCAGGCTGCCGAGGACGATCCCGGCCGTCAGGCGCGAGGTGTTCCGTCTCACGCCCCGCAGTCTAGTCGGCGCGGGCCGGCTCCGCGGATGGCAGGTCGATGGCTTCGATGTCCGACAGGTCGCCGCCGAAGACGCGAGCGGCCACCGAGCGAAACGCGGCCGGGTCCCCGGTGGTCACCACGCGGTGTGGCGCCGGCGGCACCCCGGTCCGCGGCCCGCTGCGTGCCTGAAGCGCGTCTAGGAGATCTTCGAGGGCCAGCGCGGTCGTGAACGCCGAGTCCACGACGCTCATCGCGGGTCCCAGCTGCCGTTCGAAGACCGGGCGCAGGAGCGGATAGTGGGTGCACCCCAGGAGCAGGGTGTCGAGCTGCCGGTCCTGGGCCCGGAGGGCATCCAAGTAGCCGCTGATCGCCGTTTCCACCTGAGCGCCGGACAGCTCCCCGGCCTCGACCAGCGGCACGAGGTCGGGGCACGCCTGCTGGCTGACCGTGACGCCCGGATCGGCCTCACCAATGGCTGCCAGGTAGGCGCCTGAGGACACCGTCCCAGCGGTTGCCACGACCCCCACGTGCCGGCTGCGGGTGGCGGCTGCCGCCGCGACCGCGCCGGGGCGCACGACCCCCAGGACCGGAATCACGACCCGCTCGCGGACCTGCGGCAGGGCCTGGGCGGTGGCCGTGTTGCAGGCCAGGACCAGGACCTTGGGGCCCTGGGCCATGAGCCAGGCCGCGCATTCCAGGGTGTACCGCCGCACCTCGTCAGCGGGGCGCGGTCCGTATGGGGTCCGGGCGCTGTCGCCCAGGTAAACGGTCGTCTCGGCCGGGAGGCGGCGCTGGATCTCGGACAGGACGGTCAGGCCGCCCACGCCCGAGTCGAAGACGGCGATCGGGCGCGGGTCGGGCGAGACCACGGGCCGGGTCAGCGGGTGGCCAGGGACAGGGCCGGGCTTCGGCGTTGGGCCAGCAGAGCGGCGGCGATGCTGCGGACGCCCTTGGAGATCTGGGCATCGGGGCTGGCGGACACGAAGGGCACGCCCTCGTTGTTGGCGGCCAGCACGAGGCGGCCATCGGACACGATCTCGAAGTCGATGCGCTGGCCGAGGACCTCCTCGACCTCCTCGCGGGTGATGCCGCCTGACGCATCGGCTCGATTGAGGACCACCGCCATCTTGTTCGACGGGTAGCCGATGGCCGCGAAGGCCTCGTTGGCCATGGCCAGGGCGCGCACCGCCATGGCATCGAAGGTCAGGATTTGGAGGACGAGGTCGGAGGCGTCCAGGAACGCGAGCACCTCATCGGTCAGCGCAGCCCGCGTGTCGATGACGACGTGGCCGTACAGGCGCCGGAGGAGGGACAACGACTTCTCGATGTCGCGCGTCGTGATCATCTCGGCCATCTCGACCCGCGGCGGAGCGAGGAGGACGTCGATGCCCGACGGATCGCGCCACATGACCTCGGAGACGTCGCCTTCGCGGATCCTGTCGGTCGGCAGGTCGAGGATGGAAAGTGCGTTGGCCGGAGCTCGGAGCAGGCCCCGCATGTCGGAGAACTGGAGCGAACCGTCGACCAGGCACACCGGCTCTTCGCCGGCCAGCGCGACGGCCAGGTTGTAAGCGAGCGTCGTCCGACCCACGCCGCCCTTGGGGGAGAACAAGCTCACTATTTGCGCCCCGCCACCGGACGTGGCGCTGACTCGTTCCTCCGCGATGCGACGGATGACGGAGGTGAGGTCGAAGCCGGCCAACGGCATGCGGAGGACGGCGTCGATCCCGCGCGCCGGATCCTCGGTGATGGGCTCCTGCGGAACGGTGAGCACGATGATTCCCACCTCGGGATGGGCCTGCCGGATGCTGGATGCGGCCTTGGCGCCGCTGACCCGGCCCTGGAGCAACCAGTCGATGATCACCACGTCGGGGCGGAAATCGCCGACCGAGGCCAGCGCGCGGTCCCCGTCGCCGATGACCTCGACGACCTGGATCTGGGTCTGGGCGACCAGCAGGGATCGGACGTGCGACGCCACTTGGGGCACGTCCTCGATCAGCAACAGCCGGATTCGCTCTCCTGCCAACTGGTCTGCGTTAACGCCTCATCCGAGTTCCATTTCGCGTCGCGCTGATCGGTGCCGGATACGCCGGCTGAGGACGATCAGGCGCTCGCTCTCGGCCGAATACGCCTCGGGGTCGTGGGACCCGTGGGTCGCGGCGACAGCGAGTCCCGCGGCCTCAACCAACCGCGCGACGGTGTCAGGAGAGGGGTACCAGAGGCGGAAACTGGCCGGAAGCCGCGCTATCGTACCATCGGGGTCCTGCCGGTCCACGACCGTGGACAGTGTGACCCTGAGCCCTTCGGGGGCTTCGCGGCGCACGAGCTGGCTCCGGCGCGTGAAGCGCCGCCCTTCCGATTCGATGACCCAGTCCACCGCCAGCGGCATGTCCGCCGCCGGCAGCGCCCCCGGGCCCAGGTCGTCCAGCACGAGCAGGCCACGCGGGGTCAGGAGCCGCGCGGCGCGCGCCAGGAGCCGGGCCGCATCCTCGGGGCCGTCGAGGTGCGGCAACACACCGGCGGCGACGATCAGCCCGAAGCGTTCCCGGCGCCGGACGGATCGGACGTCGCCGCGGACCAGCTCGATCCGGCCTTCCGCGTCGGCATCCGCCAGGCGCGGGTCGGCCGCGATGCGGGCCTGAGCGCGACGAAGCATCGCCGCCGATGCGTCCACGCCGACAATGCGGCTGGCGCGACCGTCGAGGAACGTTCCGAACAGCCGACCCGATCCACAGCCGAGGTCCAGCACGGCCCCCCGTACCCGCCGCGTGAGCTCGCGGTAGAACGCCCGGTCTTCGGTTACGGCGTCATGCTCGAGGTCGTAGATCTCGGCCAGCTGGTCGGCGTCGGTCGTCTGCCCGGCGAACGGATCGCCGGTCGCCGGGTCGCGGTCAGGCGTCACTCGCTGTCGAGCCGGCGAATGGCGAGCCACTCCACGGCCACGGCGACACCGATCACGACCGAAGCGGAGAAGGCATTCAAGGCGTCCACCAGCCGCAGGCTGGTCACCGCGCCCAGCACCAGGCCCGCG
>Ga0299906_10005199_pt1 | contig 10633 bp, 8 predicted proteins | sample RVTome_14_FD_200259 | JGI IMG/M metagenome (GOLD analysis project Ga0299906, IMG submission 200259) | Soil microbial communities from uranium-contaminated site in the Upper Colorado River Basin, Wyoming, United States - RVT145D125 (version 2) ... | reverse complement strand
CTTAAGTTTGCCACCTGGCATACAACGACTTGCAGCGGTTGGCTTGCCCATACTGCTGGTAAGCGGGCTCTATGGCGGGCTCAATCTGGCCCTCTTTGGGCACCTGACGCCGGTGAGCGGGGCGATCAAGCGGGTCTGGTCAGCCTATCTGCTGGCCCAGGATCCTTATCACGTCGCCTACGGCTGGCTCATAGCCAAGGGCTATCAACTACTGTGGCCCTTCCGCCATATCGATCAGGCATCGTCCCTGTCGCTCATCAGCGGTGTTTTTGGCGCCGGTGGGTTATGGCTCAGCGGAGTCTTGGGGCCAGGGGGGGCTGCCTGGGCCGCGTGGCTGAGACAGGTGCTGCGGCCCTGGCAGCCGTTTATCGTTTACAGTATCCTGAACTATTTGAGCTACGGCCTGCTATATCACGCCTATCTGAGTTTTTCAGCCTGGTATTACGTCATTCAGCCGTGGCTGGTGGCCCTCCTGGTCGCGGCGCTGATCGACAAGCTGGCCTCACTTGGTCGAGGTCGAGCCGGGGTCGATCAGCGCTCCCAGCCGAAGCAGCGCTGGCGCTCGGTCGCCGGACCGGTTCTGAGCCTGAGCCTGGTCATGCTCCTCGTCCTGGTCATGATCCGGGCGGTGGCGCAGTGGCATACAAACGACCGCTTGAACCGCATCCCCCAGCCCTTGTATCAAGCCGCCGGCTGGATCAAGGCCAATTTGCCCGAAGAGGCCACGGTTGGGGCCTGGAATGCCGGAGCCATCGGCTATCTCTCGGAGCGGCGGGTCGTCAATTTGGACGGTCTGGTCAATACGTGGGCCTTTCACCAACACCAGCAGTATGATCTGTGTCGCTACTGGCAGGAGCAGGGCATTACCCATCTGGTTGACGTTTTCGACCAGCGCCCCGGCCCCAAACACGTAGTTCCCTCAGCCGAGCCGATCTACCCTTATTACGCCCGCTGCGCCGATCAGCTTGAACTGCTCTGGGCAGCCGAGATCTTTCCCGGCGCCTGGTGGCGGCTGGAAGCCTATCGGGTTCGAGGGAGTGAAGGATCTCCTTAGAGTCTTTGCTATCAAAAGCCCTATGGAGATTCTTCGTCGCTACGCTCCTCAGAATGACACGTTTATCGAAATGTCAACAGACCTTCAAGATTAACGATCGATCAATTGACGGTCAGTTGATCCTGGTTGGCCAGATCCTGACCGGTCGATTGCAGCCGGATGGTGTTGTTGGTGCCGCTGTTGAGCGTCACCATCACGTTCTGCACCGCCCAACTGTTCCACGCGCCGGTCGAGTTAAACGTGATGTTCTGGGTCGCTCCGTTCACGGTTAGCTGGCCCGTACGGGAACCACCCGCGCCCAAGGCGAACCGGAACTGCAAAGTGCGACTGCCGCCGGAGCCACCATTGACGTTCTGGAACTCGACAAAGCCGCCGCTGGCCGGGAAGTTGACAAAACCCGTGCCATTGTAACCGGTATGATTTGACTCCACGATACTGCCCCCGCCCACACTGGCATTCTCTGCTTGATAGGTCGTCGAGGCACTCGGTGTCGGGGTTGGGGTCGGTCCAGTTACATCACGGTAGTGGCACTGCTTGACCGTGCCTGGAATCGGATCGCCAAAGACCGCATTGGTGCAGTTGACCCCATCCGTATGGTTCTGGAAGGCGTATTGACCGTTGGCTCCGTAGCGCACCTCTTTGAGCCCGCTGAAGGAACAGAACTGGTTCTCGTTGGCGCACAAGGTCCAGCTGCCACTGGGGGTAGGACTTGGGGTTGGAGTCGGACCGCCCCCACCGCTGGCCAGGGTGCTGACTTCGGAGCCGCTCAAGGCCCGGTTGTAAATCCGGAAATCATCGATCTGACCATCCAGATACGGATCGGGATACTGTGAGCGACCAATCCAGTTCTGGTTGGTGTTGCCCAGGCTCGACGGGCTGAGGGTCATATTGTTGTTGGTACCGACCACCGAGCCGTTCACATACAAGGTGCCCGTATTGCCCGACTTGGTGACCGCGACGTGGGTCCAGGTTCCGGTCGGCAGGGCCGAACTGCCACTGATCTGCTGCTCGCTGCCGTTGCCGTTGGTCGTGATGGCAAAGCGGACCGCATTGGTGGCTCCATTTTGCGGCGTAAGGAACATGTTCACGGTCATGCCGGTGCCAATATCGAAGATGCGGGACCAGGTGCTGATCGTGTCCAGCCGGACCCAGGTGGCGATGCTGAAGTTGTTAAGCCCATTCACTACGCCGGTGGGCATGCTCACGTAATCATTGGAACCGTCCAGGTTGACGGCATTACCGCTCTGGCCGGTCACCCAGGTCGGCCCGTTGACCAGCGAGCCGTGCCGGCCGTTGCCCGACGAGTCGGTCACCGTCGTGCCGCTGCTCTGGTTGAACTGGTACCAAACCACCGGGTTTTGTGAGGCGGGGGGCGGGGTGGGCGGGGGGCCAATGGTAATCGTTCCGTTAGCGACAGGCTGGCCAAAGTTCGGGGTGCCATCGCTGTTCCAGGTCAACTGCTGCACCCGGGTGTGGCGGTTGGGGTCATTCAGCGGATCACCGTTTATTTGTTCGTAGTCGCGTCCGTGGTAGACCAGAAGGTCGTCTGACCCATCCGGCGACACGGTAAACTGGTTGTGACCCGGCCCATACACGCCGTTGCCACTCTGAAAAACCGGCGTTGGCGATTTACTCCACGAATTAACGTTCAATAGATTACTGGTGTCGGAGGCGGTCAACAATCCCATGGCATAATTCGCGTCGGTGGCGCTGGCCGAATAGCTGATGAATATCCGACCGTTGCGTTTGATCACTGCCGCGCCTTCATTCACGCTGAAGCCGATGGTTTCCCACGAAAATTGCGGTTGGGAGATTCTCACCTGAGTGCCCGTGATAGTCCAGGGATTACTCATGGCGGCAATGTAGAGATTAGAGTTGTTGTTAAGATTGGGATCGCTTTGGGCCCAAACCAAATATCGAGTGCCATTGTGCTCAAACGTGGTCGCATCCAGCGAGAAAGACTGCCAATTCGTGACAATCTGGCCTCGTTCGACCCACGTGCCCTGGAATGGATTGGCTGAGGAATTTGACAGCACGTACATCCGAATCGCCCACACATCCTGGGTACTGCCCGCCGCAAAATAGATGTACCAACTACCGTTGATAAAATGGATTTCCGGGGCCCAGATATGCGCGCCCATAATGCCGCTGGCATGTTTGGTCCAGATCACGGTTTCCGAGGCGGTACTCAGCCCCTGAATCGTGGTGGCCCGGCGCAGGATAATCCGGTCGTACTCCGGCGCGGTGGCCGTGAAGTAGTAGAATCCGTCGGTATGCCGATAAATGGAGGGATCAGCCCGTTGTAGAATCAACGGATTGGTCACCTGAAATGTATCGGCCGAAGCCGGCATCGAAACGAGCACCAAAAAAACCAGGATGCCGGCCAGGGCAATCATTTTCTTGAAGGTCAGTGTTTTCAACATTGAAATATCTCCTTATCTTCAACGGTTGGACACCATTCAACCGGTAGCAATTGTGGCAAGCCTTGGAAGCGGAATAACGATGGATGATGTTAATTTAGAGAGACATCCGATGATGTCCCGCGTTGGGGTAAAGGCGATCGAACGCCAATAGCAACCGCTGGGTTCACAAAGAGCCGCTGCTATTTCGATTCGATACTCAGGATGATGCTCGCAGCTTCAGGTATAGAACAGCCGCAACATTTCCCAGTTCAGGTTCAAGTCGTAGAGGGCGATGCCGACCAGGAGCAGGCCGCCGATAATATTGATCGCCCGGCTGTGGGTGGCGAACAAGGTCGTCAACTGGCGTTGGAGCGCGCCGGAAAGCAGCGAGATGGCCAACAAGGGTAGCCCAAAGCCCAGGCCAAACCATAGGAAAACCCAGAGGGTGTTCAATGCTTCGCCAACCGTCAGCGACAGGGCAAAGATGCTAACCACTAACGGCCCCGAACAGGGCAGCGCGATCGGGCCGTAGAGCAGGCCATAAAGGTATGCATTCAAAAATGGATGGCGTAAGACCGGTATCTGGACCTGGGGCAGGCTCTTGAAGGGGTTTCGGTCCAACAGCAGCGCGACTCCCAACAGCAAGATCAACAGGTCCGCCAGGGGGATGACATAGGCCAGGATACCGCCGACAGGCACGGCCAGCAGGGCAATCAAGCCGCCCAGGGCGAGCATCATGGTTAACACCCCGGCGAGTACGAATAGACCCAAAAAATAGCGCTGCTTGCCCACCCCGATGTCAGTTTGGCCGCCCAAATAGGCTAAAAAGCCGGGATAAAGCGGCAAGACACAGGGGCTGGTGGTCGCCAGCAGACCGAGCAGCAAGGATGTCATCGCCAGGTTATTCATAGTACCTTCGCAGTTCAATCCTTGATTTTTGGGCAAGAAAATGTTCAACCATGAAGGGCATGAAGACCATGAAGAATAAAAAAACTTCATGCCCTTCATGGTCTTCATGGTTAATTTCAGATTGGTTCTGGCTCCGCCAGGTTATGATCATGGCGTCAGATAAGGTTCAAGACTTTTTTGGAGTGTTTCAGCGCTCTTTGTACCATATTCCAGATGGTGAACATTGCCGTTGCGGTCAATAATCAGCATAGGCGAGAGCGGTGGATTCAGATACTGCGCGCTATATAAGTTACCGAGCGCGCGGGCCACTTCAATGGGCGCAACGGCAAAGTGCCAATCGAAACCATAGCCCTCTACATATTCCTTGAGCGCGGCCCGGTCTTCATTTAGATCAACGTCCAGGCTGACCGAGACCAACTCATCGGGATTGTCGAGTAGCTCGTGCATATTTCTCACTTCGTTGGCCTGGACGATGCAGTTGGGGCACCACATCGCCATCGTTTCGACCAGCACGACCTTCCCGGCGAAGTCGTTCATGGTAAAGGTCTCGCCGGTTTGGGCGTCGGTCAGCTCAACACTGAACCAATCCGGGGTGTTGACAGCGGCGGCAGATTCGCCGGCGGCCGGTTCTATGGCCGGCGTTGAGGCGGAGGCACCGCATCCTGTCAGCAGCAGACCGGCCAGAATGAGGCTGACCATTATGATATGGTAAAAAGTCCGGTTATGCATATATCCTCTCATTTTGTTATTTGTCGGTGACATCGACAGCGTAATATACAAAGAGCCGCTGCTTTTTCGACTCGACGCTCAACATGATATACAAGTCGGTAATGTCTTGGGGGACCGCAACCTCGGTCATCCAATCCGCCTTATCACCGGCAGGCGTGATGGGAACAGACACGATATCGGGGGTCTCATATAGACCATAGAGGATGCCATCCGCTCCGATAACCGGCGGGGTACCGATATGAACATAGGAAGGATACTCGCCGGGGTTGGATGTCTGCCAGTTGAACTGCAAGCCTTGGTCGGTCCGCTCGGCAGCGGCCAGAGTCAGAACCACATCATTGATGGCGGTGATTTCAGTATCGGGCGACTGGATCAAACCGTCGATCGGTTCGGCCAGCGGATAGGTCAGGTCCGTAGCAACCTGATCCAGGTCCACTTCGAGGGTCGTGTCAACCTGGGTGGCGTCCGGTTCGTAATAGTTATACTCGCCGATAACGTAGCTGTACTCGATGGTGAGTTTAGAGCCGGGAACAGCAGCGGCGCCCTCGCATTCCACATAGATCAGTTGGGCATGGGGCTCGGCTTTGGTCCCAGCGATGAAACCTCGCATCTGAAAGCCGGGCGCCAGACGATGGCCGCCGGTGCCGACAAATACCGTATCACAGTCGCTGGTTTGGCCGTCGCCCGTTGTAAGCTGGGCCGGGTTATCCGCCACGGCTTGCATGGCGCTCCAAGAGGCTGTCTCATTCCGGATGGTCAGGTCGATGTGCAAATCCCCGGTCTCGGATTCATCGACATTCGTGGCCACGGCGCTCCAACCGAGCGAAGCCGCTGCGGCTGAATTATCTATCTCATCGGGCAAGACAATGTAGCCACCGCAGGCGATGAGGGACAGCATGCCCACCAGGATTGGGATTAGGGCCTGTTTCATACTCATTGTTCATACTCCGAGATCATTCAGTCACTTCATGTCATTCTGAGGAGCGCAGGAAGCGAAGCGGCTGAAGCGACGAAGAATCTCCAGGAGGCGATTGCGAACAAAGGCTCTAAGGAGATCCTTCGCTCCCTCCGGTCGCTCAGGATGACATGATCCGAGATGTCAACAGACCCTAAAGGTTTTTGAAACCTTTAGGGTCTGGGTTTGCTGCTATGGCGCGCCAAACTTTGGCACAACGCCTTTAACCAGCGAAATAACCTGCCAGTAGTCGGCCGGGGCATCGGTTCCGCCATCCACGCCTCTGACGGTCTTTTCCTGGCCATCATACGCAACCGTGAGATAGTAGCCATAGCACTGCCCACAGGGGGTATGCCAGGTGTTATACATCTCATCGGTAAACCAACCATTCTCATTAATGCCTACGAACAATCGATCCAAATCATCCTGGCTCACGTTCGCCTCGATTTCATTTGTGCCGTCGTTGCCTACGATGCGTCCGTCCTGATAGATGGCGTACAACTCGTCAATACAGTTAGGTCCACCGTTGCGCTCATAGGTGATCACCGCCCCCTCAGTCATCAACTCTGCGGCCTGTTCCCGCCGGAAGGGTTTGATTTCGCACGACCTGGAGGCTACCTGGGGCGTGCCGACGTCTGAGCTGCGGGCCGTGATTTGAGTACTGTTGATCGCAAAGGCGGCCAGGATGATTACGATGAGCGTGCCGCTGCCACCCCATAATAGCAGCCGTCGCTTGCGCCTGATTGCCAGCGCCGACGCGCCGGCCTCTTTCGCCGGACGACGGCCGCCCTTCCGAGCAGCCAACAGACTCTGGACGCCGATGAACATCAATGTTAGCGCGCCGATGACAATAGTGGTCCACCACGAGCTAAGTTGGCCGTTGAACTGGATCAAGGTTTGGGTGATGGCCGTGATCAGCACCCCAAACAAGGTGCCCAACACATAGCCTGAACCACCCGCCAGCGACGTGCCGCCAATCACGACGGCCGCAATGACGGTCAACTCAAAGCCCTGGGCATACAAGCCATGCCCGGACATCACATAGGTACTCAGGGTGATACCGGCCAGGGCCGAGCAAAATCCGTTTAAGGTATAGACCATCATTTTGGTCATGTTCACCGGCAGTCCCATCAAACGAGCCGATTGTTCATTCCCGCCGATGGCGTAGATGGTGCGGCCAAAGCGGGTAGCGTGGGCCAGGTATACCGCCACTACGACAACGACGATCTCGATGACAACCAGAATGGAGATATAATCCCCCTGCTGAGTCACGGGATCGGCTAAACCCGGGATCAAGATTTTTGTTTGACCCAAGATGCGATAGAGCCGGTTGTCGATGGCGATGGCATCATCGCTGATGAAGAAACACATACCTCGAGTAAACCACATGCCGGCCAGGGTGACGATAAACGGCTGCACTTTCAGATAGGTGATGAAGCCCCCCATAATCGCACCCAAGGTCATGCCCATCGCCAGCATGAGCAGGATAACAGTCCAGCCATTCCAGCCTTCTCGCAGCAGTGCCGCCGAGGCAACGGTCGTCAGGGCGACTACACCGCTTACCGAAAGATCGATGCCGCCGGTCAGGATGACAAAAGTCATGCCGATGGCACTAATCAGCAAAAATGGGTTGGTGCGGAACAAGTTGAGAAACACCTGCGGCTCGCGCAGGCCTGGATAAAAGATCGCTCCGACTCCATACGCGACAAACGCCAACACGGCCGTGGCTGCCAGTGGAATAAATCTACGGTTGGTTGAAATAAGGCCGCTTATCGTTTGCATCATGATGATAAAGCCTCTTTCTGGGAGGTGAGCCGGCGTAGAAAGTCTCTGACTTGTTCCGAATACAGCAAGATCACAAAAATGACGACCAGGCCCTTGATCGCCTGAAGCGCAAACGCCGGCACGCCGATAGCATACATGGACGTGGTTGTGGCCTGGATGACCCAGGCGCCGACGATACTGGCCAGCAGCGAAAAACGCCCCCCTGTCATCAAGGTCCCGCCGATGACGACCGCCAAAATGGCGTCCAATTCAAGCGTCAGGCCGATATTGTTGGCATCCGATGTTTTAATATTCGAACTGGCGACCAATCCCGCTATCCCGGCACACAAACCACAAAAGGTGTAGGCCAGCAGCTTGATTTTCTTTTCATCGATACCGCTATAAAAACTGGATCGAAAATTGATACCAACCGATTCGATGAACAGCCCGATGGCCGTTTTACGAGTCAAAATCCAGGCGATGGCGAACACAAAGGCCACGAGGTAAAGGGAAAACGGCAGGAAAATCCAGCCCTGTCCGATGAAAGCATAAGGCTCGTAAAAGATCTGTATCCTCACTCCGTTGGTGATAAGCTGGGCGATGCCCCGGCCGGCAATCATCAGGATCAGGGTCGCCACCATGGGTTGAATTCTAGCATAGGCCACCAATACGCCATTCCAGACACCGCACAGGGTGGCCACAATCAGCGTCACCAAGATCACTTGCCACAGCGGGGCATAGGTAAAATGAGGATCGTTGATGAATTTCATGAGATCCGGCGGCAGTTCCAGGCCAATGATGACCGGATTCATCATCACTGCCGCGACCGAGGCCGCAATCGCCATAACCGCCCCCACGGAAAGATCCACCCCGCCGGTGGCAATCACCAGGGTCATGCCAATCGCCAGCAAGGAAACCGTCGAGCCGTTGCGGAGGATATCAATCAGGCTGCCATATAGATTGCCATCTCTTGTTTCGAGTCTAAAAAACCCGGGCACATAAATAAAGTCAAAGAGCAAGATAAACGCCAGAGCAACGAATGGGAAAAACAGCGCGTTCTCGGTTATTTTTCTCCAGGTGAATGATGCTTTGCGTTGGGTCATGATCCACCCCCTGCCATCGCGTGCATAATTTTATGCTCATCTACCTCACCGCTGAACTCGGTGACCTTCTCGCGATCCCGCAGCACCACGATGCGGTGGCTGGTGCGCAAGACTTCTTCCAACTCGGAGGAAATGAACACGCACGATTTGCCTTCTTCGGCCAGTTCGAGCACCAGTTTTTGAATTTCGGCCTTCGCCCCCACATCGATGCCCCGGGTCGGTTCATCCAGAATCAGCACCTGTGGATTGGTCACCAGCCAGCGAGCCAGAATAACTTTTTGCTGATTGCCACCGCTCAGATTTTTGACCGGTTGATCGGCACTGGGCGTACTGATATTCAACAATCTAATATACTTATCGGCCAATTCGTACTGCTGCTGCTTGTCGAGATAATTGAGCCAACCTTTGTTGGCTTGCAGGGCCAGGATGATGTTTTCCCGCACGGTCAAATCATCCACGATCCCGGCCGCTTTCCGATCCTCCGGACAGAGGGCTACCCCCCGCTTGATCGATTCGAGAGGAGAATGATTCTTGACCGGCTCACCGTTGACCGTAATCGAGCCGCTGTCCGGCTTTTCGATACCAAACAACAGCGCGGCTATTTCCGTCCGCCCTGACCCCAGCAGTCCGGCCAAACCCACCACTTCGCCGATATGCAAATCCAGGTCAAATGGTTCGATATCACCGCTGCGGCCCAGACCTCTGGCTTGCAACAAGGCATCTTCCTTAATGTGTTTACTGCTCTCAAGTTTGATGCGTGTCATATCAGCAAAGTCACCCAGACTCCGGCCGATCATTTTGGCGATCAGCTCCATGTGCGGTAGGGTTTGGGTCTCATAAGCGCCGACCAATTTCCCGTTGCGCAGGACCGTAATCCTGTCCGAAATTTCGTAGACCTGGTTGATAAAGTGGGAAATAAAAATGATGCCCAAACCATCGCTTTTTAGTTTGCGCATCACCTGGAATAGTTTTTCAGTTTCATGGATATCGAGACTGGAGGTCGGCTCATCCAGAATCAGGATTTTGGCCGATGAAATCTCGAGCGCCCGGCCAATGGCTGCCATCTGCTGAATGGCTACCGAATACGACTCCAGGGGTTGGGTCACGTCGATGTCGATGTCCAGACCGGCCAGGATCTGTCTGGCCCGGCTGTTCATTGCTTTCCAGTCGATGCGGCCAAATTTTCGGGGTTCGCGACCGATCAAAATGTTTTCGGCCACCGTCAGATTTGGGCAAAGATTGACTTCCTGATAAACCGTGCTGATGCCCAAATCCTGAGCATGTTGAGGTGATCTGATAAAAACGTCTTCGTTCTCGAGGGTGATGGTGCCCGTATCTTGCCACTCGACCCCGGTCAAGATCTTGATCAGGGTCGATTTGCCGGCCCCGTTCTCCCCCACCAGGGCATGGATTTCACCTCGCTGGAGGCTAAAATCCACGGCTTCAAGGGCTTGCACCCCCGGAAAGGCTTTGTTGATGCCTTTCATGGTTACAAGATGATTGTTAGACTCGGCCATGAGTCACCTCAGTTTTGAATGGAGATTGGAGATAAGTCAATCAATCTCCAATCTCCTGATGTGGGATCTTATTCGCAGGGCTTACGCCAGTTCAGGTCATTTCGTAGCCGAAGGCGGAGAAATCCCTAGAGCGGTCGTTTACAACCATACGTCTCAGGGATTTCTGGCTCCTTCGTCGCTCGAAATGACATTTAAATAGC
>Ga0299906_10005198_pt1 | contig 10634 bp, 6 predicted proteins | sample RVTome_14_FD_200259 | JGI IMG/M metagenome (GOLD analysis project Ga0299906, IMG submission 200259) | Soil microbial communities from uranium-contaminated site in the Upper Colorado River Basin, Wyoming, United States - RVT145D125 (version 2) ... | reverse complement strand
CGATCAGGTACCTCAGGCCGAAACGGACGTCGGCCTCGTAGCACGGGATTCCGGCGTCGGCGAGGCGGTCGCGCAGCGGCGGCGTGTCCGCCGGGGTCGGCACCTCGACCCGCGCCGCCGGCACGCCGTCGAGCGTCACCCGGTTGGTCGCGGCGACGGTGCGGGCGCCGAGCGCCCGGGCGCGCTCGACGTCGGCGGCGGCGACGTAGAAATGGGGGACGGCGCGGGAGTCGCGGAGCAGGAACGGCTCGCCGGATTCGAGCTTGCCCCACAGGTGGACCACCGGGCGGCCGGCCTCGATGCGGTAGCTGGGCTGGAGGATCAGGCCGCGGGCGGGGGGCGGGGCGGTCATCGTCCGCCGCTACGGTATCCCAGGACCGGAACGGTCGCCCGCCGCAACGCCGGCGTCACGCCTCAGCAGCCCGCCCCGAGATCGTGGGCGAGGTGCTAACATCGAGACGTTTCTCTATCTCTACGTAAGGGACGTCGCGGCTCCGGCTCGCTGCGGCGGCTCCCCGGCAAGGAGGCGTCCCATGTCCACCGACCGCATCCGCTCCGCCCGCCGCCCGCTGACGCCGTGGACCATTGCGCTGGCCGCCGTGCTCTTGCTCGCCGCCGCGGCGCCCGCAGCCGCCCAGGTCGTGGTGTTCGCCGACGCCTTCGAAATCGGCACGCCCGGGCGCTGGTCGTCGACCATGCCGCCGTCGCTCCCCTCCTGCAACTGCTACTTCTCGGGCGACTGCAACGGCGGCTTCTGCGACTACGGCATTCTGAGCGAGGAGGACAACTGTACCTACGCGATCCCCAAGCCGCAGGGGGTGCCGGGCGAGGGCTGCTTCGAGGACCACCCGGGACCGTTCCAGCTCGGGATCTGCGACGGCTTCTGCACGTCCTCGGCCTCCGGTTCGACGCTCGGCGGCTTCGACCCGGCGATCCTCGCCGAGGGGGTCGCGCTGTGGAGCGAGTCGGTGCTGCGGCCGTCGGAAGCCGGCGGCGGCCCGGTCGATCCCGACCTCGCGGCGGCGGCGCTGGCGCTGCCGATCGGCGAAGAGCAGAGCATCGTCCTCGGCCGTCAGGTGGCGTCGCTGATGAGCGAGACCGCCGGCATCGGCTTCTACGACTACTTCTGCCACTTCGAGGCCGGCGATCCGTCGACGCGCTACTACGTCGATCTGTCGGACGACAAGTGCCGGCTGATGGCCGGGCGGCTCTCGGCGGAGGCGCTGGCCTCCGAGCTGCTCGAGCCGGGCACCGGGGCGCCGATCCTCGACGGCATCGCGGCCTACTGTCCAGGCGAGCTGCCCGCCTTCGGCGCCAACTGCGCCGCCGGCGCGGAGGCGCTCACCTGTCTCGACGCGCGCATCCGCGACCTGGTCGTCTTCCTGACCACGCCGCGGCTCGACCTGCTGTTCGGGCCGGCGGCGGGCGGCGTCTAGCCGCCTCGCGGCTCACTCGCTGGAGGGCTGGCTCCACGGCGGGACGACGCCGTTGGAGCGCGCGTAGGCGATGAGCTGGCCGAGATGCTCGTGGCTGTGGGCGGCGAGGATCACCACCGCGCGCGCCGCCGGCATCTCGAAGCCGAAGGCGTTGACGGTGCGGTTGTAATCTTTCCCCTCGGAGCCCTCGAACGCCTTCTTGGCGTGCTCGATCGAGGTCTTGAGCGTCGCCACCACCTGGTCGCGGTCGGTCACCTTCTCGAGGTTCTCGAGATCGACCCCGTCGGGCGGCGCCACGCCGAGTGCGCTGGAGAGGGCGAAGTTGGCGGCGGCGACGTGCATCACCGCCTCGCTGACCGAGCGGACGCCTTCGGCCGGCCGCCAGCCGTACTTGTCGGCGGGGATCGCCTCGGCGAGCTGGACCACCCTCCCGGAAGTGCGCTCGAAGTCGGCGCCGAGGGTGGCGGCGAGGTCGACGGCGCCGGCGGCGGCCTCCCCCTCGCCGTGGGCGAGGAGCGGGGCGGCGGTGAGCAGGACGGCGGCGGCGAGGAGCAGCGCCGCGGGGGACGCGACGGCGGTCGGGCGGCGGAGCGATGAGCGGGCGGGCATGACGGTCTCCTTGTCGGCTGCAGCGCCGGCTCGGAGCCGGCGGACGGTTTGACTGACGATCCTCGTCGCGGATGCTACAGCGGAGCTTACGAAGCCGCGGGCGAAACGGTTCGGCGCCCGGGGTCACACCGGGGCGGACGCTCAGGAAATGATGTGGGCCGAGGCATAGTTGTTCACCGCTCCAACCCGCGATCGCGCTCGTGTACAATCGGAAATGCGTTTCGAGCATGAACGTCCTGGTGGCCGCCGCGGCGGGCGGGACGGGTTGGAGTCCGAACCTGGAGTCTGAATCGACGAAGGCGCCGCCCGCGGCGCCGATCCCGGAGGGGCCGGAACGATGAAGCACCACCTCTGCCAGCAGCTCGCGCGCCCCGGCTGTGCGCGGCTGCGTTCCGCCGCCTCCGTCCTCGCGCTCTCCCTCTTCCTCCCTGTATCCGCAAGCGCCCAGAACCAGGTCGACGTCGCCGTGGGCGATCTGCCGAGCGGCGGCACGATCACGATCGAGATCGTCGTCACCGCACCCGACCCGGCGCCCGCCGGGGTCGACGCCTTCTCGACCCAGGGCACGGTGAGCGGTGGCAACTTCGCCGACGTCGACACCGACGACCCCGACGGTGCGGGCGCCGCCGACCCGACCCTGACCAACCTGAACGCCGCGCCCGAGCTGGGGATCGCCAAGAGCTACACCGGGCCGATCCCGCAGCCGGGTGACACGATCGCCTTCGACCTCGACTTCGCCAACGACGGCAACCAGGGCGCCACCGGGGTGACGATCAGCGAGACCGTGCCGGCGAACACGACCTTCAACCTGGGGGCTTCGACCCCCGGCTGGTCGTGCGCCGACGGCAGCCCGGCCGGCACGCCCTGCGACCTGGTCATCGGCGGGCTGGCCGGTGCCGGCGCCGGCGCCTCGGCGGTGTTCGCGGTCGACCTCGACGACCCGCTGCCGCCGGGCACCGGCTCGCTGGTCAACACCGCGACGATCGCCGACGACGGCGCCAACGGCGCCGATCCCGACCCGGGCGACAACAGCGACACCGAGACGGTGACGCTCGACGCGCTGGCGCCGACCGTGCCGAGCGTCGACACGATCGCCCCCACCCCCGGCGGGCTGACCGAGTGCGCGACCTCGCGGGTGGCGGTCGACGGGCTGGTGGTGACCTTCAGCGAGCAGATGAACGACCCGCCGGGCAACGGCGATCCCGACGACGTCACCAACCCGGCCAACTACCTTCTCGTCGACGCCGGCCCGAACCACGCCTACGACACCTTCGCCTGCGGCGGCGCCGGCGGCGACGACGTCGAGGTGCCGATCACCGGCGTCGGCTACGACTCCGGCACCCAGAACGCCACGGTCGACCTCGGCGGCTACCTCGCCGACGGCCTCCACCGGCTGTTCGTGTGCGCCGCCATCACCGATCTGGCCGGCAACCCGCTCGACGGCGACGGCGACGGCACGGGCGGCGACGACCTCGTGCGCTCGTTCCGGATCGACTTCGCCAACCTGTTCGGCAACGGCCACTTCGACTGCGACGACGGCGGCTGGACGGCGGTCTCGACCCCGGGTGCGACCCAGGCCCACGATCCGGCCGTCGACGCCGACGGCTCGTCCGACTCCGGCTCGGAGGCGGTCTCGGTGCTGGTCGCCGGCGGCCAGGCCGAGCAGGCCGCGCTCGGCCAGTGCGTGGCGCTGGTCCCCGGCGGCCTCGACCTCGCCGGGCGGGCGCGGCTGGACGTGGCGATGGACGGCGTGGTGTCGCTGACCCTCGGCTGCGACTACCACCCGCAGTCGGCGTGCGCGGCGGCGCCGATCGGCTCGGACGACCACACCACCGTGTTCGCCGACACCGGCGGCGGCTTCGTCGCCGTCGGCGCCGGGCTGATCGCCCCGGCGGGCGCGGCCTCGGCGCTCTGCGCCTTTACCTGGAACGCCCCGGCGGGCGTCACCTTCGACGGCTGGCTCGATGCCCTGAGCGCCACCGGTCCGATCTTCGTCGACGGCTTCGAGAGCGGCGACACGTCAGCGTGGTCTTCGACCACGCAGGTGTCCCCGCTCTCGGGGCGTTCGCCCCGCGGCTCGGCCGCGGCGCTCGGCAGGCGAGAGGGCGGCGACACCTCGGCCTGGTCGGCGACGGTGCAGTGATGCGGGAGAGCGCGACGATGACCGAGCCGACCACCACCGAGTACCGAGCCACCGAGTACCGAGCCACCGACCACCGAGCCGCCGCGATGACCGAATCGACCCGCCTCGCCGCCTCGAACCGCCCGCAGACCGTCCGCCGGCCGTCGGCGCTCGCCGCCGCGCTCGCCGCGGCCGCCCTCGCCGCCCCCGTCCCGGCTCTCGCCGAGCTGCCCGGAACGCTCGAGCTGGTGGTCCGGGAGCAGCCCCATGAACGCGCCGGCCCGGCGGCGCCGTCGCTCGGCGTCTTCCCGATCCAGCTCCTGCTCGACGACGGCGGCGCCGAGGGGAGCGTCGGGGTGGCCGACGCCGGCGGTGCGCGGGAGTTCCTCTGGTTCAACCGCTTCGACCAGCCGCCCGGCCCCGGCTTCGTCCTCGAGGAGGTCTGGGTGCTGTTCCCGGTCGATCCCAACGTGGCGCCCGGCGACGCGATCGAGCTGGCGGTCTACCAGGACCCCGACGGCGATCCGACCAACGGCGCCGACCTCCTCGCCACCTTCGACGTCACCGTCCAGGCGGCCGACGGCCTGACCTTCTCGGTCTACCCGCTGGCCGCCCCGGTGACCTTCACCGGACCGGGCGACGTGCTGATCGGCGCGGTGCCGCGGTTCATCGAGCCCGGCGACCCGCTCACGTCGCCGGCCGCGATCGACAACACCGCCAGCCAGGGCCGCTCGTGGCTCGCGATCTGGACCGGCGACCCGCCGGACGACCCCGAGCTGCCGCCGGACTCGCTGATCACCACGGTCGACGACCTCGGGTTCCCCGGCAACTGGATGATCCGCGGCTTCGGATCGGAGCAGCCGGCGCTCGAGATCCCCGCGCTCGGCGGCCCCGGGCTCGCCGGGTTGGCGGCGCTGCTGCTGCTCGCCGGGCTGGTGGTGCTGATCCGCCGGCGGCGGAGCGCCTCGGCGGCGGGCCTCGCTCTCCTGGCCGCGCTGGCAGCGCCCGCGGTGGCCGGCGCCCAGGTGGTGGTCGACGACTTCACGACCTCTCAGGCGACGATCACCGCTCCCCCGGACGCGGCCTCGAGCGTGGTCACGGGGGGCGCCGACATCCTGGGCCAGCGGCGCGACCTGGCGGCGACGATCCTGAGCGGCGCCGGCCCTGCCAGTGCGGGGGTCGCGGGCGGCGTGCTCGACTTCGCCGTCGCCGACACCACCCCCGACTCGCGGGGCGAGGCGCTGGTTACTTGGGACGGCGACAGCGATCCCGACGTCCTCGACCCGGACGGCTTGGGCGGGGTCGATCTGACGGCCGGCGGCCAGGGTGCGCTGCGCCTGACCGTGGAGAGCGCCGGCGGCGGGGTCCAGGTCGAGATCGAGGTCCACACCGACGCCGACCAACGCTCGCGGGCCAGCCGCGTCCTGCCGGCGATCGTGGCCACCACCGACGTCTTCTTCGACTTCGCCGAGCTGGTGCCGAGCCCGGGCGCGACCGGCCCCGCCGACCTCACCCAGGTCGGAGCGCTGACCCTGCGGTTGCTCGCCACCGAGGGGACGCTGACGGCGAGCGGCCTGGCCACCGCACCGCCCCAGGTCGAGGCCGTCCAGGCCGACTTCACCGACGCCGGCGCACCGATCGGCGGCGGCTCGGTGGTGCCCGGGGAGACCTTCCGCTACCGGGTGACGATCGACAACACCGGCGGCGGCGCCGAGGGGGTTGATCTCTCGAACGTGCTCGATCCCGCCCTGATCCCGGGCACCTTCCGCACCACGCCGGTGGTGCGGCCGGACCAGTACACCGGCTTCGGCAACGTCGAGCTGGTGGTCGACGGCGTCGGCCTTCCGGATCTGGTCGCCAACGACGCCGATCCCGACGGCGATCCGGTGAACGTGGTCCCGGCGGCCGACCTCGCCACCGCCCAGGGCGGCGAGGTCGACGTCGCGGCGGACGGCACGTTCGCCTACTCGCCGCCGCCCGGATTCAACGGCGTCGACACCTTCACCTACACCGTGGCGCCGGTGGCGGGCGATCCCACCGAGGACGCCTCCGACAACCCGGTCGGGCCGTTTACCGGCACGGTGTTGATCGCGCTCGACCGCACGGTCTGGTTCGTCGACAACAGCCACGGCGGTCCGTTCGAGGGCACCCAGACCAACCCGTTCGCCACCCTCGGGGACGCCGAGACGGCGTCCGGTCCCGGCGACATCATCCGCCTGCGCCGGGGCGACGGCACGACCACCGGCTACGACCTCGGCATGATCATGAAGGACGGCCAGCACCTGATCGGCGGCGGCGTACCGCTGGTGATCGAGGGCCAGACGATCGAGCCCGCCGATCCGGGGGGGCGGCCACAGGTCACCCACGGCGCAGGCGGCCACGCGGTCGAGCTGGTTTCCGATCACGTCATCCACGGCGTCGACGTCGTCGACAGCGACCTGTCGGGCATGCACGGCGTCGACGTCGGCTCGCTCGAGGTGCGCGAGACGTCGATCACCGGTGCCGGCGCCGAGGCGATGGACATCCTCGGCGGAGACCTGGACGTCGAGCTCGACGTCCTGTCGTCCGACGGCAGCCCGACTCATGGCCTGCGCCTGGCCTCGGTCACCGGCAGCCTGACGGTCGCCGGCTCGACCACGGTCTCGAGCTTCAGCGGCCTCGGCGGCAACGGTATCGAGATCGTCGACTCGCCGGGCGTGGCGGTGGACCTCGGAGCCACGACCGTCGGCGGCTCGCCGCTGGCGGGTCCAGTCTCCGGCGGTTCCGGCGTCGCGGGCCTCGCCGGCGTCGGCGTGCACCTGGTCGACAACCCGGGGGCGACGATCACCTTCGACAGCCTCTCGGTCTCGGCCCCGGGCATCGGCCTGATCGCCGAGAACGCCGGCACGGTCAACGTCGACTCGGCCACCGCCACGGTCGCCGGAGCCGCCGGCGCGGCGGTCGAGATCAGCGACACCGCGGGGCAGACCAACGGCGTGTCCGGCTGGACGTTCCAGTCGCTCGCGTCGAGCAACAGCGGGGGTTTCGGTGTGTTCCTCGACGGGCTGATCGACGACTTCCTGGTGACCGGCTCCATCCAGATCGACGAGATCGGCGGGACCGCGATCTTGGTCTCGGACTGCCCGGGCCGCTCGATCGACTTCGGCACCGTCACCGCGGTCGACGACAACGTCGGCGGCGGCGCCACCGCCGACGGCATCGACCTCTTCAACAACAACGCCGGCGCCGTCTTCACCTTCGACAACCTGACCATGGTGACCGACGGCGGTTTCGGGCTGCGCGCCGGCGCCAGCACGCTCGCCTTCGGCGTCGGCAACTTCATCGCCGCCAACGGCGGTCCGGCGCTCGACCTCGACGGCACCACGATCGGCGGCATCGCGCCGCTCGGCGGCGGCTCCGAGGCCAACTTCGTCGAGATCACCTCGGTCGGCAGCCCGGGGCACGGTGTGAGCCTGGTCGGCGTCACCGGCGAGATGTTCGTCGCCGGCGGGTTCATCCAGAACTCCGCCGGGACCGCCTTCCGCGTCGACGCCGGCGCGCCGGTGGTCACCTACTTCGGCGAGATCACCCAGCCCAACGCCGCCCTGGTGGTCGAGGTCGAGGGCACCTCCGGGGGCGCGGTGAGCTTCCCCGGCCAGGTCACCGGCACCGCCGCCGCGCTCGGGGTGCGCCTCGACGGCAACGCCGGCAACGTCGCCTTCGACGGCCTCGACCTCGGCACCGCGGGCACGCCGCTGGGCAGCACGGGCGTGACCCTGGTCGGCGGCTCGACCGGGCTCTCCTCGTTCGCCGACATGCAGGTCTTCACCACCGGGGCGAGCGGTTTCCACGCCGACAACGGCGGGGTGGTCGAGGTCACCGGCGCGGGCAACCGGGTGACAACGACCAACGGCACCGCGGTGCGTATCTTCGGCGGTACGACGATCGGTCCCAACGAGGTGACGTTGCAGCGCGTCGACGCCGGCGGCTCGACCCACGGCATCCGGCTCGACGGCGCCGGCTCCAGCTTCACCGTCACCGGCGTCGGCTCGACCGCCGGCAGCGGCGGCACGCTCGCCAACATCACTCAGCGCGGGATCGAGGTGCTGAGCACCGACGACGTCTCGTTCGCCAACATGACGTTGACCAACGCCTCGACCACCGATGCAGCGGCGAACTGCGACAATACGATCAACACCGGCTGTCACGCGCCGATCCATCTGGCGGCGGTGACCGGCGCGATGCTCGACAACGTCGCGGTCGACGGAAGCACCCAGCAGGGCCTCAACGGCGTGGGCGTCTCCGGTCTGAGCGTGATCTCGAGCTCGATCCTCAACGCCGGGGACGAGGTCAACGAGGGCTCGGTGCGGCTGATCAACCTGTCCGGCACCTCTCAGATCACGGACTCCGACATCGGGCTCGCCTCGGAGCGGGCGGCGCTGATCGAGAACACCTCGGCGCCGAACCTGGTGCTGAGCGTCGACGGAAGCACCTTCCGCGACACCTCGGCCGGCCTCGGTGCCGACGGGCTGGAGATGGCCTTCTTCGGCACCTCGACGGCGACCCTCGACGTCACCTCGAGCTCATTTCTGCGCAACCGGACGAACGGCATCCAGGTGATCGCCGAGGACACCGCCCAGATCGGCATCGACGTCACCGGCTCGACTTTCCTGCCGCAGCCGGGCAGCGGCATCGGCCTCGACCTGGCGACCGCCGACTCGGGCAGCCTGACCTTCAACGTCATCGGCAACCCGATGATCTACAGCGACGGCGGTCCGGCGGTGAACGTCTTCTCGATCGACACCGGGACGATCGAAGGGCGGATCAACGACAACCCGGACGTGCGCGTCGGCGGTGCGGGTACCGCGGGGCTCGGCATCCGGGTGCAGGTCAACGAGGACGCCCGCGGTATCGTCGAGATCTCCGGCAACACGATCAGCGAGATCGGGTTCGACGCCGGCATCCAGGTGATCTCGCGGCTCAAGGTGGGACCGGCATGCGGTACGGGTTGCATCGCCGGGCGCCTCGATGCGACGATCGCTGGCAACGACGTAGCGATCGACGCCGGCGGCCTCTACGACGTCTGGGTGCAGGCCAACGACAGCAACACGACCTGCGCCAACGTCACCGACAACACCGGCAGCGGCGCCGGCATCGCGGCGTTCCGGGAGCGCACCAACGCCGCGGAGTCGACCGTGGTGCTCGAGGGCTTCGTCACCGACGCCACCGCGACCTGGAACGCCAACGGCAACACGCCGGCGGGATCGGTGAGCAGCAGCAACAACGGGACCCTGGTCGGCGGTACCTGCGCGACGGTCAGTCACCCGCTGCCCTGAGGCGGCGGTCGACATCGAAGGGGGCCGGCGCGATCGGCGCGCCGGCCCGGAGTTTTCTACCGGAATGGGGGTGTACATGTCCGAGCCTTTCCTGGCCGAAGTCCGGATCTTCGGGTTCAACTTCGCACCCCGAGGTTGGGCCTTCTGCGACGGTCAGATCCTGCCCATCAATCAGAACCAGTCGCTGTACTCGCTGCTGGGCACCACCTACGGTGGTGATGGGCGGACCACGTTCGCGCTCCCCGACATGAGGGGTCGGGTCCCGATCCACGTCGGCCGGAGCAACGGCGGCGCGGACCATCGTGAAGGCCAGAAGAGCGGCGAGGAGACGCACACTCTGAGCGTCGCCGAGATGCCGAACCACGACCATCCGATCCACGCCAGCTCCCAGGACGGCAACCAGGTCACCCCGAGCGGCAACCTGCTGGCCGACAGCGCTCCGGCCGAGTTCTACGCTCCGGCGGCCAACCTGGTGCAGCTTCGTAGCGGCACCATCGCGAACACCGGAGGGGGGCAGGGGCACGAGAACATGCAGCCCTACCTCGCCCTCAACTTTGCCATCGCCCTCCAGGGCCTGTTTCCGTCGCGGAACTGAGGAGGGGGGAACATGTCAGAACCATTCGTCGGCGAGATCCGGATGTTCGCGGGCAACTTCGCCCCCCGCGGCTGGGCGTTCTGCGACGGCCAGCTCCTGGCGGTGAGCCAGAACGACGCTCTCTTCTCTCTGCTGGGAACGATCTACGGCGGGGACGGCCGGAGCACCTTCGGGCTGCCGGACCTGCGGGGCCGCATCCCGGTCCATGCCGGGACCGGACCGGGGCTGAGCCCGCGGCGGCTGGGATCCAAGAGCGGGGCTGAGAAGGTCACGGTCACCGTCAACCAGCTCCCGAGCCACAGTCACCCGCTGCAGGCGTCGACCGACATCGCGCGCACGCCGAACCCGGCGACCAATGTGCCCGCCACGTCGACGGTCGTCGACGGCTACATCAACGAGCCGCCGTCGGAGTCGATGGCGTCGTCGGCAGTCGGCTCGGTGGGCGGCAGCCAGAGCCACACCAACCTGATGCCGTTCCTGTGCGTGCACTTCATCATCGCGCTGTTCGGCATCTATCCGTCGCGGAACTAGGAGGGGACGAGCATGTCGGAACCGTT
>Ga0299906_10005197_pt1 | contig 10636 bp, 10 predicted proteins | sample RVTome_14_FD_200259 | JGI IMG/M metagenome (GOLD analysis project Ga0299906, IMG submission 200259) | Soil microbial communities from uranium-contaminated site in the Upper Colorado River Basin, Wyoming, United States - RVT145D125 (version 2) ... | reverse complement strand
CGCCCCCTGCGCGAGGCGCTGGCGCGCTACGAGGAGCACGTGCGGGCGCTGGAGGCCGCGCGCCAGCACGCCTACGGCAGCCTGGAGGAGCAGCTGCGCGCGCTGGCCGTGAGCAGCGCCGAGCTGCAGCGCGAGACGGGCCAGCTCGCCACCGCCCTGCGGGCGCCCAACGTGCGCGGGCGCTGGGGCGAGATCACGCTGCATCGCGTGGTCGAGCTGGCCGGCCTCACCGAGCACTGCGACTACGGCGAGCAGGTGACCGTCGAGGGGCAGGGGGGACGGCTGCGGCCCGACATGGTCGTGCGCCTGCCGGCGGGCCGCGACATCGTCGTCGACGCCAAGGTCCCGCTGGCCGCCTACCTGGAGGCCATCGGCGCGGCGACGCCCGAGGAGCGCGCGGCCGGCTTCGCGCGCCACGCGACCCAGGTGCGGCAGCACATGACGGCGCTGTCGGGCAAGGCGTACTGGGAGCAGTTCGCCACGGCGCCCGAGCTGGTCGTCATGTTCATCCCCGGCGAGGCCTTCGTGGGGGCCGCCGTCGAGGCCGATCCGAGCCTGATCGAGGACGGCATGGCCCGGCGCATCGTGGTGGCCACGCCGACCACGCTCATCGCGCTGCTGCGGGCGATCGCCTACGGCTGGCGGCAGGAGCGGATCGCCACCAACGCGGCCCAGATCTCCGAGCTGGGCCGCCAGCTCTACGAGCGGCTGCGCACCCTGGGCGGCCACGTGGAGGAGGTCGGCGGCGCGCTCGGGCGGGCGGTCCACGCCTACAACAAGGCGGTCGGCTCGCTGGAGTCGCGAGTGCTGCCGGCGGCCCGCAAATTCAGGGACCTGGGGGCCGCTGGCGGCGACGACATCGAGACGCTGGCCGCGCTGGACCTGGCGCCCCGGCCGCTCACGGCGCCCGAGTACCCCCAGCAGCTGACCACGGGCGAGCCGGTTCCCCCCGGCACACCGGTGGTATCATGACGCCAGTGACTGACGCTCGAGGAGGGTCATGACCACCATCCCCATCAAGGTTTACGGCATCAACCTGCTGGTCCGCATGATGACCGAGGCCCCCGCCGACGTACGCGTGAACTGCCCCAAGGGCTCGCCCATCCGCTACGGCGAGGTGGTGGCCCGCGGCGACGGGTTCGACGAGGGCGCCAATGCGTTCCGCGAGATGCCCGACCCCAAGACGATCGTGGCGTTCGAGGAGAGCGCCGAGGAAGTCGAGGGCCACTACTTCTACATCGCTCTGGAGGAATACCGGGTCATCCGCCTGGATTCGGTCATTCTGTCCTTCCCCCAGCAGTAGACTCCCGCAGCCACGGGCGTCCCCGACGTGCGCGCTTCCGACGTCCTCTCCCGCATCGACGAAGGCGAGCTGATCGGCCTCACGCGCGACCTCGTCCGCATCCCCAGCGTCGTCCGTCCCGGCCGGGCCGAGGCGACCGAGGCCGCGGTGGCGGCCCACGTCGAGGGCTGGATGCGGGCCCAGGGCTTCGAGGTCGAGGTGCAGGAGGTGGCGCCCGGCCGGCCCAACGTGCTCGGCTCGATCGGGGACCGATCGACGGGCCCCACGCTCATGCTGGAGGGCCACACCGACGTGGTCACCGAGGGCGATGCCGGCCTCTGGAGCCGGCCACCGTTCGGTGGTGATCTCGTCGACGGGCGCATCCACGGGCGCGGCAGCGCCGACATGAAGGGGGGCCTGGCCGCCGCCATGGCGGCCACGGCGGCCATCAAGCGCAGTGGCGTCGACCTCGGCGGCCGGCTGGTCGTCGGGGCGCTGGTCGACGAGGAAGGCGACATGCTCGGCGCCCGCCATCTGTGCACCACCGCGCTGGGGCGCGAGCTGTCGGCGGCGATCATCTGCGAGCCCGAGCAGAACGAGCTGTGCCTGGAGCAGCGCGGCGTCGTCTGGGCCCGCGTGACGCTGCGCGGGCGGATGGCCCACGGGGCGATGCCCGAGGCCGGCGTGAACCCGATCACCGCCCTCGGCGCGTTGCTGCGGGAGGCGCCCGGGCTCGAGCGGCGGCTGCGCCGCCTGTGCGGGCGCAGCCCCTACCTGCGCCCGCCCACCGTCACGCCCACCGTCGCGCTGGCGCCGGTGCAGGGGGTGCCCCAGTCCAACGTCATCCCCTCGATGGCCCAGGCCACGCTCGACGTCCGGCTCACGCCGGGGCCCGACGCCGATGCGGTGGCCAAGGAGATCGACGCCACTTGCCAGCGCGTGATGGAGGCCTGTCCCGGCGCGACTGCGGAGTGGCAGGCGGTCAACGGCTTCCGCATGGCCACGCGGGTGGAGCGCACCGAGCCGCTGGTGCAGGCGATGATGCGAGGGGTGCGGCAGGCGACCGGCCGGGCGCCGAAGTTCGGCGGCGTGCCCGGCTCGACCGACGGCACGATCCTCCACGCCACGCTGGGCATCCCCATCGTCACCTGCGGGCCGGGGAACCGGCTGATCCCGCACCAGGTCGACGAGTACGTCGAGGTGGCAGAACTGGTCGACGCGGCGAAGATTTATGTCGCCTCGGCTCTGAACTTCCTGAAAGCATGAGCGATCTGGTCCCGAGCTTGCGCGCCGTCGAGGCGTTCCCGGTGGAGCAGGACGGCCAGCGCTACATGGCCCTGCGCGATCCGGCGGGCTACACGCCGGCGGTGGTCATGCTGCCCGTGGGCCTGCTGGAGGTCCTCGCCCTGTTCGACGGCGAGCACGAGATCCCCGACATCCAGGCCGACGTCATGCGCAGGCACGGCGAGCTGGTGACGCGCCAGCACATCGAGCAGCTGATCGCCTCGCTCGACGAGCACGGGTTCCTCGACAGCCCCGCGTTCGTGGCCCGGCGCCAGGCGATCGATCGTGGATTCCTGGACGCGCCGAGCCGACCGGCCAGCCACGCCGGCGGCGCCTACCCCGACGATCCCGAGCTCCTGCGCGCCACGATCGAGGGCTTCTTCACCGCGCCGGAGGGGCCGGGCGCCGTCGACGGCTTCCGGGGCGGCGGCGTCAGCGGCCTGATCGCGCCCCACATCGATTTCCACCGCGGCGGGCCGGCCTACGCCTGGGCGTACCGCGACCTGGCCGAGCGAGGCGAGGCCGACCTGTTCGTGATCTTCGGCACCTGCCACGCCGGCATGGCGCACCCCTTCACGCTGACCCGCAAGGACTACGACACGCCGCTGGGGCCGGCGCGGGTCGACCGGGAGTTCGTGGCGGCGCTCGCCCGGCGCGCGCGCCAGGACTGCTTCGCCGCCGAGCTGGCGCACCGCAACGAGCACTCGATCGAGTTCCAGGCCGTGTTCCTCCAGTACCTCTACGGCGGCCGGCGCGAGACCGCCATCGTGCCCGTGCTGGCGAGCTTCGTCCACGAGGCGCTCGCGCGGGGCGGGCGGCCGGAGGACGACGCGCGCGTCCGGGCCTTCCTGGACGCGCTCGGCGAGACCGTCGCGGCCTCGGGGCGCCGCGTGGCCTTCATCGCCGGCGCCGACCTCGCCCACATGGGGCCGCGCTTCGGTGATCCGGCGCCCGTCGGCCCGGCCGAGCTGGCGGCGATCGACCGCGAGGACCGCCAGCTGCTGGCGGCCGTCGAGGCGGGCGATGCCGACGGGTTCTTCGAGTCCGTGCGCCGCGACAACGACCGCCGCCGCACCTGCGGGCTGTCGCCGATCTACGCGCTCCTGCGGGCGCTGGGCGGCGCCAGGGGCACGCTGCGGCGGTACGGCCAGTGGCCGGACCCGCACGGGGTGGTCAGCTTCGCCAGCGTGGTGTTCTGATGGCCGCCGTCCCGCCCGCCGAGTGGACGCTGCCGAAGCTGCGGGTGGACGTCGACGGCGACTGGTACGATGACGACGTGCAGATCACCCATCACGGCGTGCTGGCCAACCTCCAGGGCAACCTGCGGCGCGACGCGGGCGGCTACTTCATCCAGACCCGGGTCCGCATCCCGGTCGAGGTGGCCGATGCACCGTTCGTCGTCACCCGGGTCGAGGGGCGCGGCGACGGGCTGCACGTGTGGCTCAACGACGGCAGCGAGCAGGACGTCGATCGCTCGACGCTCCGCACGGGGCCGAACGACGTGCCGTACTGCGCGGTGAAGGGTGGGGCCTTCGAGGCGCGCTTCAGCCGCGCCGCGGCCTACCAGCTCCTGAGCCGGGACGCATGAAGTTCCTGGTCGGCCTCGCGCTGCTCGTGGCCGTCGGCACCGGCGCCGTCTGGTGGCTGGCCTCCGCCCAGGGCGACCCGGTGACCACCGATGCCATCGGCGACCAGGTCCAGACCCGCAAGGGCGGCGCGCTGCCCGTGTTCGCCGGCCGCGGCGACACCGCCGAGCTGTACCGGTTCGCGCGCGAGCGGGGCGACGTGCTGACGTGGATGCCGTGCACCTGTGGCTGCGCGAAGTTCGGCCACACCTCCAACCGCTCCTGCTACATCAAGAGCGAGTCGGGTGACAGCACGACCTGGACCAGCCACGCCGCCACCTGAAGCCTCTGCCTGGACATCACGCGTGACGTGATGCAGGGCACCCGGGCGGGCAAGACACCCGCCGCGGTCCGCGCCGAGGTCGACGTCAAGTACGGCACCCGGCACGGCATGGCGATCCCGCGCCCGCCCGGGCCGTGACCACGCTGCCGACCGGCGGCGATCTCGTGGTGGAGGCGCTGCGCCGCGAGGGCGTCCGCCACGTCTTCGGGATCCCCGGCTTCCACAACCTGGCGATCTACGACGCGCTCCTGCGCCAGGACGGCGTGCGGCACGTGCTGGCGCGCCACGAGGCCGGCGCGGCGTTCATGGCCGACGGCTACGCGCGGGCCTCGGGCGAGCCCGGCGTCGTGCTGGTCACCACCGGGCCCGGCGCCACCAACGCGCTGACGCCGCTGGTAGAGGCGTACGCCGACTCGGTGCCGGTCGTGCTGATCGCCTCCGACATCGCGTCCGATCTCGTCGGCCGCGACCTCGGCGCGCTGCACGAGGTGCCCAACCAGATCGACTGCTTCCGGCCGGTGGCGCGCTGGGCGGAGGCGCTGACCGAGGCGCGGGCGATCCCCGGGGCGATCGCCGGCGCCTTCGACCTGCTGCGCACGGGCCGGCCGGGGCCGATGGTGCTGTCGATCCCGTACGACTTCCTCGGCGCGCGCGTCGAGGCGCCGGCGCCCGCTGGCGGGCACGGCGCGCGCCCGCCCTGCCACGTCGCCGACGTGAAGGAGGCGGCCGGGCTGCTGGCGCGGGCGACGCGCCCGCTGATCGTCACCGGCGGTGGCGTGGTCGCCGCGGGGGCGGAGCAGGAGCTGGCCGCGGTGGCGCGACGGCTGGGGGCGCCCGTGATCGCGACGGTGAGCGGGCGCGGGGCGCTGAGCGAGCGCGATCCGCTCTTCCACGGCGTGCTGGCCGACCGCCGCGCCTGCGCCGAGCCCTTGGGCACCGCGGACGTGATCCTCGCGGCCGGCGCCAAGTTCGGCCACCGCTCGCTCGAGAAGCTGGGTCTCACGCTGGGGCCCGGGCAGGCGCTCGTGCACCTCGACCTCGATCCCACCGTGATCGGCAGGGTGTTCAAGCCGCGGGTGGCGATGGTCGGCGACGCGCGCGACGGCCTCGCCCGGCTCCTCGCGGACCTGGGCGCCGGCGCGCCGGCGTCCGGCTGGGACCGGGCGCGGCTGGCGAGCCTGCGCGCGGACGCGGGGCCGCGCTACACGCCGGCCATCGCCGGGCTCATCGACACGCTGCGGGCGGCGCTGCCGGACGACGCGATCGTCGTCAACGACCAGACCGGGCTCACGTACTGGATGGAGTGGCGCTTCCCGGTGCTGCAGCCGCGGACCTTCCTCTATCCGACGGGCTCGGCCACGCTCGGCTACGCGGTGCCGGCGGCCATCGGCGCCAAGGTCGCGCGCCCCGACCGCGCCGTCGTCGCGGTCGCCGGCGACGGCGGCTTCATGTACTCGGTCAACGAGCTGGCCACCGCGGTGAAGTACCGGCTGCCCGTCGTCTTCGTCGTCGTCAACGACGAGCGCTTCGGCGCCATCCACTGGCTGCAGGAGAAGTTCTTCGGCCGCGCGGGCGAGGCGGACCTGACCAATCCCGACTTCGTCGCGCTCGCCCGCGCGTTCGGCTGCCGGGGCGAGCGGGTGGAGCCCGCGACGCTGGGCCCGGCGCTCGGCCGCGCGCTCGCCGCCGAGGGACCGACCGTGCTCGAATTGCGCGCCGCCGTCGATCCTCCCTGGGAGTTCTGAGCTCGCCGGCTCATGGGCCTCGGATCTCCCGCAGGACGGCCAGCATCTCGTCGTGGATGCGGCCGTTGCTGGCGACGATGGTCGGACGCTCGAGGTCCAGCGGCCCGCCGGTGATCGACGTCAGCCGGCCGCCCGCCTCCTCGACCATCAGCCCCGCGGCCGCCACGTCCCAGGCGCCCAGGCGCAGCTCCCAGTAGCCGTCGAAGCGGCCGGCCGCCACCCAGGCCAGGTAGAGCACGGCCGAGCCCAGCCGCCGCACGCCCTGGGCGCGGCGGCTGAAGGCCGCATACTCCTTCAGGTTGTCGTCGGGGTTCACCCGGATGTCGTAGGGGAAGCCGGTCGCCAGCAGGCTCCGGTCGAGCGTCGAGGCGCTCGACACCGTCAGCCGCGCGTCGTTGCAGAAGGCGCCGGCGCCGCGCTCGGCGACGAACAGCTCGCCCTGGCTCGGGTCGTAGGCGACGCCCAGCTCGACGCCGCCGCCGGCCTCGAGCGCGATCGACACGCAGTAGAGCGGCAGCCCGTGGGCGTAGTTGGTGGTGCCGTCGAGCGGGTCGATGATCCAGCGGCGGCCGGACCGGCCGGCCCGAGCGCCGCGCTCCTCGGCCAGGATCGCGTCGTCGGGGAAGGCGGCCAGCAGGCGCTCGACGATGAGCGCCTCGGCGCGCGCGTCCATCTCGGTGACGAGGTTGGTGGGGCTGCCCTTGAAGGCGATGCGGCGCGGGCCGAGCAGCTCGCCGCGAAGGAGGTCGCCGGCGGCGCGCGCGGCCTCGACCGCCACCCGACGCTCCTGCGATGGCATGCCGGGGCAGCCTATCACACGCGCCGTTCTTGACAAGCCAGCGGCGCTCCCGGAGCATGAACCGCGGGACGACGAAAATCAATGATGGAGGGTTCCCGGTGATGCGCGTGCTCGTCGTGGGCGCCGGCGGGGTGGGTGGCTACTTCGGCGCCCGGCTGGTCCGGGCCGGCGTGCCGGTCACCTTCCTGGCGCGCGGCGCCCACCTGGCGGCGATGCAGCGCGACGGCCTGCGCGTGCGCTCGGCCGCCGACGGCGAGTGGGTCGTCAAGGTCGACGCGGTCGCCGGCGTGGCGGGGCAACCGCCCGCCGACGCGGTGCTGTTCTGCGTGAAGTCGTTCGACACCGAGACGGCCGCCGCCGCCATCCGCCCGGCCGTGGGCCCCGACACCGCCGTCGTGTCGCTGCAGAACGGCGTGGACAACGAGGACACGCTGGCGCGCGTGCTCGGGCCCGGCCACGCGGTGGGCGGCGTGGCGTACGTCTTTGCGGGGATCGAGTCGCCCGGGGTGATCGCCCACCGGCTGCTCGGCCGCGTGGTCGTCGGCGAGCTGGACGGCCGCCCGGGCCCCCGCCTGGAGCGCCTGCGCGAGACGCTCACCGCCGCCGGGGTGCCGGCCGAGGTCTCGCCCGACATCCGCCGGGTCCTGTGGCAAAAATATCTCATGATCACCGCCCAGGCCGGCATGACGGCGCTGGCGCGGGCGCCCATCGGCGTCATCCGCGCGGTGCCGGAGAGCTGGCGGATGTACCGCGCCATCGTCGAGGAGCTGGCGGCGCTGGCACGCGCCAGCGGCGTGCGCCTCGCGGACGACGCCGTCGAGGCGGTGGTGAAGACGGCCGACGGCCTGGCCCCGCACGCGTTCTCGTCGCTCCACGACGACCTGGTGGCGGGGCGCCGGCTCGAGCTGGAGGCGCTGCACGGCCACGCCGTCCGGCTGGGCGAGCGGCTCGGCGTGCCCACGCCGATGGTGTCGGCGGTCTACGCCGCGCTGAAGCCGCACGCGGCCGGCCGGCCGTAGGAGCGCCTCTGGCGGCAGCGTCCCCCGTTCACGAGGTCTGGCGCTTCGTCGCGCGTTACCGGATCCGCTACGCCGCCGGCCTGGCCTGCCTGGCGGCGGGCACGGGCCTGTCGCTGGCGATCCCGTGGACGGTCAAGCACGCCGTGGACGCGCTCCAGACGGACGCCGCGTCGGCCCCGGTGGGCGGCTACGTCGCCGTGATCCTGCTGTGCGCCGCCGGCAACGGCGTGGCGCGGCTGGCCTCGCGCTTCGCGATCGCCGGGGCCTCCCAGCGCGTGGCGGCCGACGTGCTGGGCGCGCTCTACGCGGCGATCCAGACGTTCCCGCCGGCCGTCTTCGCGCGCTACGGCACCGGCGAGCTGATGGCCCGGGCCACCAGCGACGTCTCCGCCATCCGCTCGCTGGTCGGCTTCGGCGCCATCTCGGGGGTGTCGACGGCGCTCGCCTTCGTCGGGGCGCTGGCCGCGATGGTCGCCGTCGATCCCTGGCTGACGCTGTGGGCGATGGCGCCCGCTCCGGTGCTCGTCCTGCTGGCCCGGCGCTTCAACACGGCGCTGACCGCGCGCACGCACGCCATGCAGGACCGGCTCGGCGAGCTGTCCACGCTCGTGCAGGAGCGGCTGGCCGGCATCGCGGTCGTGCGCGCCTATACGATGGAGGCGCGGGCGACGGCGGAGTTCGCGGCGGCCAACGGGGCGCTGCGCGACGCCAGCACGGAGCTGGCCCGCACGCAGGCGCATTTCACGCCGCTCATGGGGCTCGTCACCGGCGTGGGCACGCTGATCGTGCTGTGGGCGGGGGGCAGCGCGGTGGCGGCCGGCCGGCTCTCGCTCGGCGCGCTGGTGGCGTTCACCGGCTACCTCGGCTACCTGGCCTGGCCCACGATCGCGCTCGGCTTCACGCTCTCGCTCGCCCGGCGGGGGCTGACCTCGATGGCGCGCATCCGCCAGGTGCTCGACGAGGCGCGCCCGGCGCCGGCGGCCCCGGCCGGCGACGCGGTCCCCCTCGCCCCCTCCATCCGCTTCGCCGGGCTCACCTTCGCCTACGACGGCCGGGCCCCGGTGCTGCGCGACGTCGCCTTCGAGGTCCGTCCGGGCGAGATGGTCGCGGTGGTGGGGCCGACCGGGAGCGGCAAGTCCACGCTGGGGCTGGTGCTGGCGCGGCTGTGGGAGCCGCCGCCCGGCACGGTCTTCGTCGGTGGCGCCGACGTCACCACGCTGCCGCTCGGCCGGCTGCGCGCGACCCTGGCCTGGGTGCCGCAGGACGCGTTCCTGTTCTCGCGCGCGATCCTCGACAACGTGACGCTGGGCCGCGAGGCCGTCGAGGCGGCCGCCGCGCGGCGGGCCGGCGGCGCGGCCGGCGTCGCCGAGGAGGTCGCCGGGCTCGCCCGCGGCTGGGACACGGTGGTGGGCGAGCGCGGGCTCACGCTCTCCGGCGGCCAGCGCCAGCGGGTGGCGCTGGCGCGGGCGATCGCGGGGGCCCCGCCCATCCTGGTGCTCGACGACGTCTTCGCCAACGTCGACGCCGCCAAGGAAGCGGAGATCCTGGCCGGGCTGCGCACGGCGGCCCCGACGATCCTCCTGATGACGCACCGGCTGCGCGCCGCCCAGGGCGCCGACCGGATCGTGGTGCTGGACGGGGGCCGGGTCGTGGAGAGCGGAACGCACGCGGAGCTGCTGGCGCGCGAGGGGCTCTACGCGCGGCTGTGGCGGCTGCAGCGGCTGGAGGAGGAGATCTCGCGTGCCTGATCCCGCCCTCGAGCCCGACCACGACGACGTCCTCGGCCGGGCCTTCGACCGCCGCCTCGTCCGGCGGCTCTGGCAGGCCGCGCGGCCGCACCACCGGCTGGTGTGGTCCTCGATCGCGCTGTTCCCGTTCATCGCGCTGGTCGAGCTGGCGCAGCCCTACCTGCTCAAGGTCGCCATCGACGATCACATCCTGCCCGGCGACTGGGTCGGGCTGAGCGCGGTCGCCGCGCTCTATGCCGGCACGCTGGCGGTGCTGTATGGCCTGCGCATGGCCGAGGCCTACCTGATGGCGCTGACCGGGCAGGGGGTCATCCACGACCTGCGCGCGCGCCTGTTCGACCATCTCCTGAAGCAGGAGGCCGCGTTCTTCGACCGCACGCCGGTCGGGCGGCTGATGACCCGCGTGCTCAACGACGTGGAGGCCGTGAGCGAGGCGTTCACCAGCGGCCTGTTCGCCATCGTGGCCGACGTGATCACGCTGGCCGGCGTGGTGGCCGTGATGCTGTGGATCGACTGGCGACTGGCCCTGGTGACCTTCGCGATCGTCCCCGTGCTGTTCGTGGTCGCGGCGTACTTCCGGCTGCGTGCCCGTGACGCCTACCGGGAGGTCCGCCGCCGGCTGGCCCGGCTCAACGCGTTCCTGCAGGAGTCGCTGTCGGGCACGGCGGTCATCCAGCTCTTCGCGCGCGAGGCGCACGAGCGCCGCGACTTCGATCGGCTCAACCGCGACCATCGCCGGGCCCTGTTCGGCTCGACCGTGTTCGAGGCCTCGCTGTACGCGTCCGTCGAGGCGCTCGGCTCGGTGGCGCTGGCGCTGCTCGTCTGGTACGGCGGCGGGCGCATCGTGGAGG
>Ga0299906_10005196_pt1 | contig 10636 bp, 8 predicted proteins | sample RVTome_14_FD_200259 | JGI IMG/M metagenome (GOLD analysis project Ga0299906, IMG submission 200259) | Soil microbial communities from uranium-contaminated site in the Upper Colorado River Basin, Wyoming, United States - RVT145D125 (version 2) ... | reverse complement strand
GTGCCAATTTACTTGGCGACGTTACCGAGAGATTGTAGGAACAGCGCAGGCGAGAGCCGCCGTAATGAAAGACCCAAAGGGTCGTAATTAGGCGGCGGAGCCGTCGCGCGTGCCCTCGCCGCGAACGTCAGGTTCCTTTGCGGCGCCACATAGTCATTGTAGGAGCGGCGCCCTCGCCGCGATTCGGCGCTCGGTCGAGGCCACAAGGCCGCTCCTACAGAGGATTGAGCTTCCTTGTGATCAGCTCGGCGGCCTTGTCGTAATCGACATCGTCGAGGCTGCTGGCATTGGCCAGCAGTTGGTCCAGTATCCCGGCCTGGATCTCGCCGCGGCGGTAGGCTTCGGCGTAGGGGATGCGGTGGAACATCACCAGCGAGTAGCGGGCGACGAAGTGGCCGGGATGGCGGCGCTCGAGTTCATGCTCCAGCGCCTTGCGTAGCAAAAACCCCTCGTGGCGCACCGACTCGCGCATGATGTCGTAATTCTCCAACGCCATGTCGGCGATCGCCTCGGCGTTGTCGCGGCGGCGGCCCTGCAGATCGGCAAACACATCTTGCCAGGCGCGAGCGCCGTCTCCGATGCAATCCAGCAGTTCGACACAATCCTCGAAGGCGGCATTTACGCCCTGGCCATGGAAGGGCACTATGGCGTGCGCGGCATCGCCGATGATCAGCGCCTTGCCGCCCAGGTGCCATTGGCGGCAGCGGATGGTGCCGAGCAGGCCCACCGGGTTTTCTCGGAATTCCGACTCCAGATGCGGCATCAACGGCACGGCGTCGGGAAAATTCTCCTGCATGAAGGCCCGCTGCGCTCGCCAGTCACCGAGCTGGTCGAAGCCCGACATGTCGCCTCGGCCCTCGTTGTCGAGGAACAGCGTCATCGTAAAACTGCCGTCGGCGTTGGCGAGGCCGATCAGCATGAAACCGCCGCGCGGCCAGATGTGCAGCGCGTTGGTGTCGAGTTGGTGCGAACCATCCGGCGCGGCGGGCATGGTGAGCTCCTTGTATCCGGTGTCCAGCAGTTCCTCGCTGACCCCCAGGTCGGCTGCCGATTGCATGGCCTTGCGCAGCGCCGAGCCCGCGCCGTCGGCGCCGATCATGGTCTCGAAACCGTGTCGACGCTCGCTGCCGTCGGGCCCGGCAAAGATCGCCTGGCCTTGATCCCAGTCGATGTCATCGAGGCGGTGGTCGAAATGGATCTCCACTTCATCCAGGGCGTCGGCTGCGTTCAGCAGGCAGTGGTTGAGCCGCGCGCGGTGGACGCTGTAGATGACCTCGCTCTCGTCCTTGCCATAGGGCTGGAAACGGGTTTCACCCTGCGGGTCGTGAAGCATCCGGCCGCGCATCGGGATGGAGAAGGCATCGACCTCGCCGAGCAGCCCACCGACTCCCAGGGCATGGCGCCCGCGCTCGCCGAGGGCGAGGTTGACCGAACGGCCGGCCGGCGCATTGCCCTTGCGAGGATCCGGGCTGCGTTCGAAAAGCTCGATTCGGTAGCCGCGTTTCGCCAGCAGCACGGCCAGCAGCGTGCCGGCCATGCCGGCGCCGATGATGGTCACCGCGCGTCCCGGCCTGCCGCTCATGTTTGCGCCCACCTTTGGATGTGATCGACCAGCCCCCAGCAGTCCTCGAAGCGGTTGTAAAGCGGCACCGGCGCGGCGCGGATGACGTCGGGCTCACGCCAGTCGGTGACGACGCCCTCGTGCTCGAGGTGCTCGAACAGCGAGCGGCCCGACTCGTGTCCGGCCCGCACGCGAAGCGAAAGCTGGCAGCCGCGGCGCGCCTCTTCAAGCGGCGTGATGATTTCCAGAACCTCGTCGAGTTCGTCCTGGATCAATTGGGCGAGGTAGCCCGTCAGCGCCAGCGATTTCCGGCGCAGCAGGTCCATTCCAGCCCGCTCGAATTCCGCCAGCGACACCCGCAGCGGCGCCATGGCCAGGATCGGCGGATTGGACATCTGCCAGGCATCGGCGCCCGGGGCCGGCACGAAATCGTGCCCCATCCTGAACCGTACGTCGGGGTCGTGGCCCCACCAGCCGTGGAAGCGGGGCAGATCGCTGCGCCCGCTGTGGCGTTCGTGCACGAAACAGCCGGCCACCGCGCCGGCGCCGGCGTTGAGATACTTGTAACTGCACCAGGCCGCGAAATCGCAGCCCGAATCGTGGAGCGCCAGCGGCACGTTGCCGGCGCCGTGGGCGAGGTCGAAGCCGATATTCGCGCCGGCCGTCTGCGCCGCTTGGGCAATGCGGCCGAGATCGAATACCTGGCCGGTGGCGTACTGCACGCCCGGCCACAGGACCAGGGCGACGCTATCGCCCTCAGCTTCGAGGAAGGCTTCGATGTCGGCCTCGTCGATACAGCGATCTCCGCCCTCCACTAAAGCGCCTGCCGGCCCGAGTTCCACCAGGCATTCCGCCGGGTCGAGGCCGTGAAAACGGATCTGCGAGGCGACCGCGTAGCGGTCCGAGGGGAAGGCCTGCTGCTCGATGACGATGCGGCGACGACGGCCATCCGGTCGGTAGAAGCTGACCATCATCAGGTGCAGGTTTACCGTCAGCGAATTCATGGCGACGACTTCATGGGGCAAGGCGCCGGTCAGGCGCGCCAGCGGCTCGCGCAGGAATTCGTGGTAGGGCATCCAGGGGTGCCGGCCCTCGAAATGACCGGCCACGCCCAGGTCCTTCCAGGTTTCGAGTTCCTGCTCCATCTCGGCGGCCAGCGACTTCGGCTGCAGGCCCAGGGAGTTTCCACACAAGTAGAGCTGATCAGAACCATCCGGCCGCTTGGGGATCCAGAAGCGGTCGCGGAAGCCGGCAAGGGTGTCGACGGCATCGAGCGCGCGGGCCCGCTCAAGGGCCTGAATCATGCAGGCGGTTCCCAATCGAGTGGCGCTGTGTATTGGGCCAATTCAAGCCGGTGCACGGGATAAATGACCGGCCGACTCGGCACGGCATCGGAGACGATGGGTGCAAGCTGCAGGTCGAGCCAGTAAAGACCATCGTCAATTTCGTCCGGAACGAAGATCATCTCCGTGATGGTGCGCGCAGCAGGATTGGGTACGCCGGGCCGGACCCGCGCGTATAGGCCCCACCATGTGACATGATTTGGCAGGCCCTCGCTCTCGGGGTGGTCCAGCGACGGTGTGTCGATCAGCAGGTGCAGCAGGCTGCTTTCGCACAGGGCCTTCATGGCCTCCCGCGACAACACCGGGAAGATTGGTGCATCGTCGTAATTGCGCCATTGCTTTTCGGCATCATTGGGAAGCGTGCGCAGCGCCAGGGCGCCGATGTCGAACATCGCGAGATCCCCCAGGGCCGAGGCGCGTATCAGCCCGCCCTCATTCAGCACCTCTTGGGGAATTGTGACCAGGCGCATCAGCGCCGGGGCCTCGTCCACGGTGCCAATGACGGATTGGTGCTCCGGCAGCACGTGGCCGATGCATTCGGTGTGGGTGCCGTGGGAGTGTGCGGAGAACTCGAAGACCTCGGCATTACAGCTCGCGCCGCGCTTCATGTCCCCGACAAAGTCGCCGCGGCTCAACGGCCTTGCCTTCACTCCCTCATCGGCAAAAAATCTGGGGTGACGGCCTGCAGGGTCCAGCGAGATGGCCAGCGAACGGCCGCGGGAAAAATCCACGGTGAGCTTCCCGCCGTGCCAGTCGATCTCCGCGATCACAGGAAATCCCGCTCCTCCAGTGTCAGCCAATCGAGCGCGTTGCCGGCGAACAGCGAGCGAAGCGTGTCGTCAGGCAGGTCGAGTTGGGCGGCGATTTTGCCGGGCTCCTGCTCGCCCAGCGGGAATGGATAATCGGTGCCGAAAATGACCCGCCGCTCGCCCATGACGTCCAGCAGGTAACGCAGGGCCTTGGAGTCGTGGGTGACTGAATCGACCCAGATCCGCTCGAGGTATTCGCGCGGATTGACCGGGTTGTCGACCGCCACGAGGTCGGGGCGCATGTTGAAACCGTGCTCGATTCGGCCAATCGTGAACGGAAAGGCGCCGCCGCCGTGCCCGAAGCACACGCGCAGCGCCGGCAGGCGCTCCAGCACCCCGGCGAAGATCATCGAGCAGATCGCGCGGCTGACCTCGGCCGGCATGCCGACCAGCCAGGGCAGCCAGTACTTCTGCATGTCGGCCTGGCCCATCATCTGCCAGGGATGCACCAGGATGGCGAGTCCCAGGTCGGCGGCAGCCTCGAAGATCGGGAAAAATTCCTCGTCCCCGAGGTTTTTCTGGTTGACGTTGGAACCGATCTGGATGCCGGGCACCCCCAGTTCCTCCTTCAACCGCTGCAGTTCGCTGATCGCGGTGCCGGCGTCCTGCATGGGCACGGTCCCAAGCGCGATGACCTGCCTTGGGTGGGCGGCCTGTTCTTCGGCGACGTGGTCGTTCAGTACCTGCGACATGGCCAGCGCATGCTCGGCTTGCTGGTCGTAGCTGAACATGACCGGCACGGTCGAGACGACCTGGACGCCGACGCCATGCTCGGAATATTGGGCGATGCGCAGTTCGATGTCGGTGATGTTGGGCCACACTTCGCGGAAGAATTTGCCATGGCGCTTGATGATGGTGCGGCCGTCCTCCCGCTCCAGTGTCGGGAAACCGCTGACGCCGAATTTCTCGTTCAAGTCCGGCCACGCCGGGGGCAGCACATGGCTGTGGATGTCGATTCGAAGGCCGTTTGGCTTTGTTTTCTGCTCGTTCATGGCGGTTGATGGATTATAGGTGTTGTGCCAATCGCATCCCAGCGGTCGAGTTGGCCAACATCGGCCGGGTAGCGGTATTGCCCTTTGTCTCATGAGTCCGCGGCCCCTGCGGGGCTACCCTCGCTCGTTGTCGCTTGGTGGACACGCACATGACAGGCCCTCCCTGGCCTGCATGTGCTGGCTCGGCTCCTGCCTCGCCGTCCAGTCGCGGCTGCCTCGCTCGGCGCTGCCAAATCGACAAATGGCAAGTACCGCCACCCGGCCACCGAAACGCTGAGACGAATTGTGGCCAAGGGCGGATTAGTTCATTTGGCCGCGTTGAGAACGCCGAACGACGACCGAGTGACTGGACAACCGGGCATGGATGCCCGGTTAGCGACGACCAGGACAGGGATGTCCTGTCGGCGCGCGTCCACAAAACGAAGGAGGAGTGAGGGGAGTCCCGAAGGGACCGTTCGATCGCGGCCGAAGGGACTATCTGCCCTTGGCCCGTTCTCAATGCGCGAGATGAAGAACGCACGTAGAATCGGCCGGCCATGAAGGTCGGTGATTTCAATTACTACTTACCGGAGGAGTTGATCGCCCAGCAGCCGCTGCCGGAGCGGTCGGCGAGCCGGCTCTTGTGCCTGTCGCGGGAGACGGGCGAATACCGGGACGCGATGTTCGCCGACCTGCCGGAGCTGCTGCGCGAGGGCGACCTGCTGGTCTTCAACGACACGCGGGTCATACCGGCGCGGCTGTTCGCACGCAAGGAAACCGGCGGCAGGGTCGAAATCCTGGTCGAACGGCTGATCGGAAAGGACTGGGCGCTGGTGCAGCTCAATGCCAGCAAGTCGACCCGTCCCGGCAGCGTGCTCACAGTGGAAGGTACGGACGCCCGGCTTGTCGTCGGCGATCGCGAGGGCGACTTCTACACTGTCGACTATCCGGGAGGTGACTTCATCGACTTGCTGGAAAAGGCAGGGCACGTGCCGCTGCCGCCTTACATCGATCGCGCCGACCAGCTTGAGGACAGGGAACGCTATCAGACCGTGTACGCGCGCAACCCCGGCGCCGTCGCCGCGCCGACCGCCGGTTTGCACTTTGACGAAGCGCTGCTAAATCGCCTGGATGAGCGCGGAATTTCCCGAGCATTCGTGACCCTGCACGTCGGGGCCGGGACGTTTCAGCCGGTCCGCGTGGAGCGGTTGGAGGACCACCGGATGCACGGTGAGCGCATCGACGTGCCCCAGGCGACCTGCGATCAGTTCGCGGAAACGAAGGCCCACGGCGGCCGCGTGATCGCGGTCGGCACCACCGCCGTGCGCAGCCTCGAAACGGCCGCCGATAACGGCGGATTGGCCGAGGTATCCAATGTCGAGACCCGCTTGTTCATCTTCCCCGGTTACACATTCCGCGCGGTCGATGGCATGATCACCAACTTCCACCTGCCGGAGTCGACCTTGTTGATGCTGGTGAGCGCCTTCGCCGGCCTGGAGCGGATCAAGGCGGCTTATGCGCATGCAATCGAGGCGCGCTATCGCTTCTTCAGTTACGGCGATGCCATGTTGATCCTGTGAAATTCACGGTGGACAAGAGCGATGGCGCGGCCCGCACCGGCCGACTCGAATTCGAGCGGGGCGTGGTGCACACGCCGGCCTTTATGCCGGTAGGCACCTACGGCACGGTCAAGGCGCTGACGCCCGTCGAGGTGCGCGAGTCCGGCTCCGACATCCTGCTCGGCAACACCTTCCACCTGATGCTGCGACCGGGCACCGAGGTGATCGAACGGCATGGCGGCCTGCACGGCTTCATGCGCTGGGACGGCCCCATCCTCACCGATTCAGGCGGCTTTCAGGTGTGGAGCCTGGCCGAGCGCCGCACCATCAGCGAGGCCGGCGTCGAGTTCGCCTCGCCGGTCGACGGCGACCGCATTTTTCTGGGCCCCGAGGAGTCGATGGTCGTGCAGCGCGCCCTCAACTCCGACATCGTGATGGTGCTCGACGAATGCACGCCGTATCCGGCCACCGAGCAGGAGGCCCGTGATTCCATGGCATTGTCGCTGCGCTGGGCGGAGCGCTCGAAGAAGGCCCACGAAGGGAACCGAAACGCGCTGTTCGGCATCGTGCAGGGTGGCATTTTCGAAGCCCTGCGCCAAGAATCCGTACATGGCCTGGTCGATATCGGCTTCGACGGCTACGCCATCGGTGGCTTGGCCGTCGGCGAGCCCTTCGAGGAGCGAAATGAGGTCCTGGACTTCACGGTGCTGGCGCTGCCGGATGACAAGCCGCGTTACCTGATGGGCGTGGGGCGCCCGCAGGACCTGATCGCCTCGGTGCTGCGCGGCGTCGACATGTTCGATTGCGTGATGCCGACTCGCAACGCCCGCAACGGCCACCTGTTCACGCGCCGGGGTGTCATGAAGATCCGTAATGCGCGTTACGAAGACGACAGCATGCCGATCGACCCCGAATGCGGCTGCCAGGCCTGCCGCGGCGGTTATTCCCGCGCCTACCTGCGCCATCTCGACCGCTGCAACGAGATCCTCGGCTCGCGGCTGATGACGATGCATAACCTCTTTTTCTACCAGCAGCTCATGCAGGGCATGCGCCAAGCCATCGCCGCCGGCCGCCTGGCCGACTTCAGCAGCGCTTTCCTTGCCGAATACCAAGCCGGCTGGGATTGATCGCGGCGAAGGCACGCGCAACGGCTTCGCCGCCTAATTACGACCCTTCGGGTCTTTCATTACGGCGGCTCTCGCCTGCGCTGCTCCTACAAGCTGTTGGTAACGCCGCAGTACCCTTGTAGGAGCGGCGCCCTCGCCGCGACCGTCGCGGCAACAAGGCCGCTCCTGCAGGGGCCGCCCTCGCCGCGACCCTTCCTCGCTACACCGACCATAGGTTTCGCTACGCCTATGCTTTATAATCGCCGGCTTGCCGAATTTCGGGGGACATCGGCGGTTTGAATCGCCACGACAAACCCCCATATCGGCTGAACAAAAGAAAACTCGAGGCTTTCCATGGATTTCCTTATTGCGAGTGCTTACGCGCAGGATGCCGCGCCCCAGGGCGGCGGCCTCATGAGCTTCCTGCCGCTCATCATCATCTTCGTCATCTTCTATTTTCTGCTGATCCGTCCGCAGATGAAGCGCGCCAAGGAGCACCGGCAGCTCGTAGCCAACCTCGCCAAGGGCGACGAAGTCGTCACCAACGGCGGCCTGCTCGGCAAGATTTTGAATGTCGGCGAGACCTTCCTCACCCTCGAATTGGCCGACAACGTCGTGGTCAAGATACAGAGGCACGCGGTCTCGAGCGTCATGCCGAAAGGCACGGTGAAATCGTCCGAGTAATTTCCGCCCGGGGACTGCGCCGCGGCTGTTTTCGAGTCTGAAGCATGAATCAATATCCTGCCTGGAAGTACCTGCTCATCGTGATCATCCTCGTGGTGGGTACGGTGTACGCGCTGCCCAACCTGTTCGGCGAAGATCCGGCGGTGCAGGTGACTTCGGCGCGCGGTTTCTCGATCCCCGCTGACCTGGAAACCCGCATCGACGACGTCCTGGTGGTCGAGGGGATCGGCTACAAGAGCCGCGAGCAGATCGCCAACAAGCTGCTCTATCGATTCAACAACGCCGACGACCAGTTGCGTGCGGCCGACGCCATCCGCGAGGCGCTGGCCGAACAGTACGTGGTGGCCCTCAACCTGGCGCATTCTACGCCGCAGTTTTTGCGCGCTTTCGGCGGCAAGCCGATGACGCTGGGCCTCGATCTGCAGGGCGGCGTGCACTTCCTGATGCAGGTCGACATGGACACTGCCCGCGGCCAGCAGCTCGACCGTTACGTGGACGACATCCGCGCGGCATTGCGTGAGGAGGGCATCCGTTACATCTCGGTGCGCCGCGAGGGCAATGGCCTTGTGGCCATGCTGCGCTCGGCCGAGGACCTCGAGCGGACTCGTGAGGTTCTGCGCAGCGACCAGAGCCTGCAGGGGCTGAACGTACGCGAGATCGAGCAGGGCGGGAATTTCGGGGTGTCGGCGACGGTGCAGGAGCAGCAGCTCATCGAACTGCAGCAGACCGCCCTCAAGCAGAACATTACCACGCTGTTCAACCGCGTCAATGAGCTAGGCGTGGCCGAGCCCGTCATCCAGCAACAGGGCGCCGACCGCGTCGTCGTGCAGCTTCCGGGCATCCAGGATACGGTCGCAGCCAAGAAGATTATCGGTGCCACGGCAACGCTGGAGTACCGCGCGGTGGACGAGGGCAGTGATCCTTTCACCGCCATGGAAACCGGGCGTGTGCCGCCCGAGTCGCGGCTCTACTTCGACCGCACCGGGCAGCCGGTATTGTTGAAAAAACGCCTGATCGTTGCCGGCGACCAGCTCATCGGCGCATCCAGCGGATTCGACCAGCGCACCGGACAGCCGCAGGTCAGCGTCACCCTGGACGGTGTTGGCGCCGGCCGCATGCTGGACTTCACCCGGGAAAACGTCGGCAACCGCATGGCGGTGGTCTACATCGAGCAGAAACCCGGTGGGCGGAAGACCGAGGAAGTCATCAGCGTGGCCGTGGTGCGCGAGCCCTTCGGCAAGCGCTTTCAGACGACGGGCCTGGATTCCATCGACGAGGCCAGCCAGCTGGCATTGCTGCTGCGCGCCGGTGCGCTGGCCGCGCCCATGGAGATCGTCGAGGAGCGCACGGTCGGCCCCAGCCTCGGCAAGCTCAACGTCGAACAGGGCTTCAAGTCGGTCGTCATCGGCTTCGTGCTGGTGCTCGTGTTCATGGCGCTTTATTACCGGGTTTTCGGGCTGGTCGCGGACCTCGCGCTGTTCGCCAACCTCGTACTGCTCATCGCCCTGCTGTCGCTGCTCGGCGCCACGCTCACCATGCCCGGCATCGCCGGCATCGTGCTGACCGTGGGTATGGCGGTCGACGCCAACGTGTTGATTTTCGAGCGAATACGCGAAGAGCTGCGTAACGGCAACACGCCGCAGGCGAGCATCCGCGCGGGTTACGACAAGGCATTCTCGACCATCGCGGACGCCAACATTACGACGCTGATTGCGGCCTTCGTGCTGTTCCTGTTCGGCACCGGCCCGGTCAAGGGCTTCGCCGTCACGCTGTCGCTGGGTATCGTCACTTCCATGTTCACCGCCATCATGGGCACGCGGGCGGTGGTCAACCTGATTTATGGCGGCCGCAAACGCGTCGCCAAGCTGGCAATCTGAGGTTGCGGTTATGAAATTTTTCAAGCAACGGCCGAACTTCAAATTCATGAGCAAGAGCAATCTGGCGTTTATCGCCTCGGGCGTGCTCATCGTGCTCAGCATCGTTTCACTGACCACCCGCGGGCTCAACTTCGGCCTGGACTTCACCGGCGGCACGCTGATCGAGGTCAAATTCCCGGACGCCGCCGACATCGAGCAGGTGCGCGACAACCTTCGCCAAGCAGGGCTGGACGACGCCGTGGTGCAGACTTTCGGGGCCGCCAGCGACATCGTGGTGCGCATTCCGCCGCGCAGTGAGGAAGAGAGCGACGCAGAGATATCGACCTTGGTGCTGGCTGCCCTGCAGCAGGGTGTCGAGGGCGAAGTCGAAATGCTTCGCGTCGAATTCGTCGGCCCGCAGGTCGGCGAGGAGCTGGCCGAGCAGGGCCTGCTCGCCATGGTCTATGCGCTGATCGGAATCTTCCTGTACGTGATGATGCGCTTCCAGTGGCGCTTTTCCGCCGGCGCCGTTGCGGCGCTGATCCACGATGTCATCATCACCATGGGCATCATCTCGGCCCTGCACGTGCAGTTTGATCTCACCGTGGTGGCGGCCCTGTTGGCCGTGATCGGTTACTCGCTCAACGACACCATCGTCGTGTTCGACCGCATCCGCGAGAACTTCCCGCGCATGCTGAAGAGCGCGCCCATCGAGGTGCTCGACCGCTCCCTCAACGAAACGCTGGC
>Ga0299906_10005194_pt1 | contig 10638 bp, 7 predicted proteins | sample RVTome_14_FD_200259 | JGI IMG/M metagenome (GOLD analysis project Ga0299906, IMG submission 200259) | Soil microbial communities from uranium-contaminated site in the Upper Colorado River Basin, Wyoming, United States - RVT145D125 (version 2) ... | reverse complement strand
GCCAGTCGTAGGCGGTCAGGCGCGCCAGGGCCTCGGGCTCGATCGCCTTCGGCTCGACGTTGAAGATCCGGCTGTAGCGCTCGACGTAGTGGGCGGCGAGCAGCGGGATGTCGTCCCGGCGCTCGCGCAATGCCGGCAGCCGCATGTGGACGACGTTCAGGCGGTAGAAGAGGTCGGCGCGGAAGCGGCCGTCCGCCACCTCGGCCTCGAGGTCCTGGTTGGTGACCGCGATCAGCCGGACGTCGACCTTCTGCGGCCGGGTGGTGCCGAGCGGCACGATCTCGCGCTCCTGGAGGGCGCGCAGGAACTTCGGCTGCAGGGCGAGCGGGAGCTCGGCGATCTCGTCGAGGAAGAGGGTGCCGCCGTCGGCGGCGGCGAACACGCCCTCGTGGTCGGCGATCGCGCCGGTGAAGGCGCCGCGGCGGTGTCCGAAGAGCTGGCTGTCGAGGAGGGTGTCGGAGACCGCCCCGCAGTTGATGGCGACGAACCGTCCCGCGCGGCGCGTGCCGCGGTCGTGGATCGCGCGCGCCACCAGCTCCTTGCCGGTGCCGCTCTCGCCGGTGATCAGGACCGTGGCGTCGTTCCGGGCCACGGCGTCGATGGTGGCGTAGACCTCCAACATCGCCGGGCTGGCGCCGACGAGCTCGCCGAAGCCGTGGGCGCGCGCCGCCTCGTCGCGCAGCCGGCGGTTGTCGTGCTCGAGCTCGGCGACGTGCACGAGGGTGGCGATCGTCAGCAGCAGCTCCTCCGGATCGCAGGGCTTCACCAGGTAGTCGTAGGCGCCGAGCTTCATCGCCTCGACCGCCGCTTGCGTGCTGCCGTGGCCGGTGAGCACGACCGTAGGCGGGTCGACCAGGCGGCGCTCGCCGGCCGCGGGCTCCCCGGCGTCGCCGCGCAGGTGACGGAGGAGCTGCATGCCGTCCATGACCGGCATGTTGAGATCGGTGACGATGACGTCGGCGGGCTCGGCGGCGAGCGCGGCCAGGGCCTCCTCGCCGTTGCGCGCCACCCGCACGGCGTAGCCCTTGCGGGCGAGGATCTTCGAGAGCGTGCGCGCCATGTTGACCTCGTCCTCGACGAGGAGGACGCGGGGGGGCGTGGCACGCCGCGCGCCGCGGCCGCTCACGAGGCGACCAGCCCGCCGTCCTCGCAGCCGCAGGGCAGCTCGATCGTGAACGTCGTGCCCACGTTCGGCGTGCTCCGGACCTGGATCTCGCCCTGGTAGCGGCGCACGACCGAGTGCACCACCGAGAGGCCGAGGCCGGTGCCCTGCCCGGAGGACTTGGTCGTGAAGAACGGGTTGAAGATGTCCTTGAGCTGGTGTTCGGGGATGCCGACGCCGGTGTCGCTGAACTCCAGGCGGACCCGGTTGTCGTCGCCGCGCGAGGTGCGGACCTTGAGTTCGCCGCCGTGCGGCATCGCCTGCACCGCGTTGGTGATCAGGTTCAGGAACACCTGCCGGAGCGCGTTCTCGTTGGCGTCGCAGCGCTCGAGCGCGGGCAGGTCGGTGACCACCCGCACGTCGTTGTTCTGCAGGTACTTGTTCAGGAGCTGCAGGGTCTTGCGGAGCAGGTCGTTGACGTCGACCAGCTCGCGGTCGGCGCCCGAGGCGCGCGAGAACTCGAGGAGGTTGTTGATGATCGCCTGCACCCGCCCCATCTCCTCGGTGGCGATCCGGAGGTCCTCCTCGACCTCGGGGTTGGCGGTGTCGACGATCTCCGAGAGGTCGTAGAGGGCGTTGGTGATGATCGCCAGCGGGTTGCGGATCTCGTGCGCGATGCCGGCGGCGAGCTGGCCGATGGCGGCCATCTTCTCCGACTGGATGAGCTGGTCCTCGAGGCGCTTGCGATCGGAGATGTCGACGCAGATCTTCTGGATGAAGCGCTGATCGCCGTACTCGATGGCGCCGGCGTTGATGAACATCGGGATCCGGGTGCCGGTGCGGGTGCGATGGTGGAGGTGGTCGCGGCTGGCGTTGCCCTGCGCCCGCGTGTCGTCCAGGAGCTGGATCACGGCGGCGCGCTCCTCGGGGGGGTGCAGGTCCCAGCTCTTCAGCGTCAGCAGCTCGGCGGCGCTGTAGCCGAGCCGCTGCTCGGCCACGAAGTTGGCCGACAGGATCGCGCCGGTCTCCCAGTCGATGCGCAGGATGGCGGCGGGCGCGGCGTCGAACGAGCGGCGGTACGTCGCCTCCTGCTCGCTGAGCTGCTCTTCCCGCGCCTCGACGAAGAAGTCGGTGATGTGCAGCATGCGCTCCTCGAACTCCTGGGCGAGGAGCGAGAGCAGGCGCGAGCGCCGGTCGCGGTCGTCGGCGTAGCGGCGGCGGACCTGGGCCGACATCAGCTCGAAGACCTTCATCGACCCGGCGAGGAAGCGCGAGGCGGGGAACTTGGAGATGAAGCCGCGGCGGGCGTGCTGGCGCAGCACCTCGTAGGTCTCGAAGCTCTGCGGATCGCGGATGTGGCGGATCCAGCGGCCGATGGCGGCGGCGATGTCCCGGGTGAGCCCCGCGCGCTGCCCCCGGGGGAGCGTGAAGGCCTGGTCGAATTGGGCCACCCAGAGCTCGACCACCGCCGGCAGGCAGTCCTCGAGCGCCGCGGCGAGCTCGTCGCGGAGCGGGCTGCGCTCGCGCGGCACCCGCAGCAACGCGTAGCCGCGCATGTAGCCCTCGATGCGCGTCAGGTGCTCGGCGAGCCCCTCGTCGGGATAGACGCCTCGGCTCACAAGTCCTCATACCAACTCGAAAAACCCGTTGCCAGGCGGCGCCCCGGGGCGGTGGATGCATGGCCCGGTCGCATCTTCTATGGTACGCGCGCCGCGCAACTCCCAGGGGATCGACGCGTTGAAGTCATCGGAAGGACCGGAGCAGCCCCCGACCACGGACCCCGACGTCCGGCTGATGCTGCGCCTGAAGGCCGGGGACCAGTCGGCGTTCGGGGAGCTGTTCGAGAAGCACAGTCGAGCGATCGTGAACTTCGCATACCATTTCGTCGGCAGCCGCGAGCGCGCGGAGGAGATCACGCAGGACGTGTTCCTGCAGGTCTATCGGGCGGCCGGCCGCTACGAGCCGCAGGCGCGCTTCACCACCTGGCTCTACCGGGTGGCGCGCAACGCCTGCCTGAACGAGGTGCGCCGTCCAGAGTACCGGCACGCGAGGCGCCCGCTCGAGCGTGAGACCGACGACCCGGGCGGGCGCGGCGAGATCGCGCTGCCCGATCCGGCGGCGCCCGAGGGGGAGCGCGCCTTGGCCGGCCGGCAGCTCGAGGCTAAGATACGGGAGGCCCTGGCGGCCCTGCCGGAAAGCCAGCGCGCCGCGTTGCTGATGAGCCGGACCGAGGGGATGTCCTATCGCGACGTCGCGGAGGCGCTCGCATGCACGGAGAGCGCCGTGAAGAGCCTGGTCTTCCGGGCGACGGCGGCGTTGCGCAAGGCGCTCGAGGAGTTCCTGTGAGCGCGGCGACGGACATCTGCGGAACGGTCGCCGAGGAGCTGATCGCGTACCTCGACGGCGAGCTGCCCGAACCCGAGCGGGCCCGGGTCGCGGCCCACGTCGGGGGCTGCCTGCCGTGCCGCCGCGAGGTCGAGGCCCTGCGGCGCCTCGCCGGCCTGGTCGCCGGGCTGCCGGCGATCGAGCCATCCGAGGACCTGGCCGCGCACATGGCCCGCCGCCTGGCGTCGGAGGCCGGCGTGGCGCGCGCGGGCGGCGGTCGACGCCTGGCGCTCTGGGGCGTGTCGCTCGCGGCCGCGGCGGCGGTCGCCCTCACCCTGGCGTCGATGGTGTCGCGCCAGGCGCGCGCACCCGAGGTCGCCGAGCTGGCGGCAAGCGCGCCCGCCGCGGACCCGGGGGGTGCGGTCGCGGAGCCGGAGCCGCCGGCGGTCGTCGCCGCCGCTCCGGCGGCGCGTGCCCCGCGCCCGGCCGCGTCCGACGACCAGCCCGCCGCCGAGGAGCACGCGCCCGAGGATCTGCCGCCCGACCTGCTGGCGCGTCCCGAGCTCTACCTCCGCCTGCCCGTCGTGCGGCGGCTCGAGACCCTCGAGCACTTCGGGGCCGTGTCCGGCCGCGGCGACGCCGATCGGGTGAGCGATCGCGGCCGCGGCGGGACGGGTCTCGGATGACCCGCGCGCTGGTCGGGGCCGCGCTGCTGGTCGTCTTCGCCACGGTGCTGCCGCCCGCGGCCCCCGCCGGCCCGCCCGGCTGGACGGGCAACCGGCTGGCGCAGGGCTGGCGCGACCTCTCCCCCAAGGAGCGCGGCGAGGCCCTCAGGAACTACGAGCGCTTCCAGAAGATGCCGCCCGACCAGCGCCGCGAGGTGGAGCGCAACTACGACCGCTGGCAGACGCTGCCGCGCCGGGAAAAGGAGCGCCTCCGCTCCAACTACCAGCGCTACCGCGACCTCCCCCCCGAGGAGCGCCGGCGCTACGACCGGCGCTCGTACGACTGAGCCCGGCTGCTACTCTTTCCCGAGGACGATGAGCTGCCCGCCGACGTGCGCGGGGTGGAGCTGGCAGTAGATCGGGAAGATCCCCTTCTTGTCGGCGACGAACTCGACCGACGTCGGCTCGCCCTGATTGACGACCTTCACGACCTTGAAGGCGTCGATCGCCCACCCGTGCTGCGCCGGATCCCCCGGAATCTTGTTGATCAGGTTCACCTTCACCCGATCGCCCTCGTGCACGGCAATGGTGGCCGGCACCCAGAGCTTCGTCCCCTCGTACTGAATCCCGGCGACCGTCACCTCGACGTCCGGCTTCCCCTGCGCCCCGACGCTCCCCACGCCCGCGAGCATGCCGACCACGGCCGCGACGACCGCCCACATCCGCCGTCCGTTCAGCAAGTACATGATCTGTCCTCCCTCCATCTCCCAATGGCGGCCGCGAATCATTCCAGAAACCCAACGGGCGAACAACCAAGCCCCACCCACCACTCGGACGCCCGCCGCCACCGTACGTGGAGCTGGGCAGGAGCGACCGCTATACTCCCCCCCGATGCAGCGCCGTGCCGGTACCTTCCGCCTCGCCGCCGACGTCCAGCCGAGAGGCGATCAGCCCGCCGCGATCGCCGCCCTGACGGCGGGCCTCGCGCAGGGCCTCGCCGCGCAGGTTCTGCTCGGCGTCACCGGCTCGGGCAAGACCTTCACGATGGCGCACGTCATCGAGAAGACCAACCGCCCGACGCTCGTGATCGCCCCGAACAAGACCCTCGCCGCGCAGCTCTACCACGAGTTCGCGACCCTCTTTCCGGACAACGCCGTGCGGTACTTCGTCAGCTACTACGACTACTACCAGCCCGAGGCGTACGTCCCGAGCACCGACACGTTCATCGAGAAGGACGCGTCGATCAACGACGAGATCGACAAGATGCGCCACTCGGCGACCAAGGCCCTCCTCGAGCGCACCGACACCATCATCGTCGCCAGCGTGTCGTGCATCTACGGCCTGGGGTCGCCGACCGAGTACTTCGAGAGCCTGGTGTTCCTCGAGCGCGGCGTCGAGACCGAGCGCGACCAGATGCTGAAGAAGCTGGTCGAGATCCAGTACCAACGCAACGACGTCGACTTCCACCGCGGGACGTTCCGCGTCCGCGGCGACGTGGTCGAGATCTTCCCCGCCTACGAGGAGGCGCGCGCGCTGCGCGTCGAGTTCTTCGGCGACGTCGTCGAGGCCATCACCGAGATCGACCCGGTACGCGGCAAGGCGCTGCGCGGCTTCGAGCGCGTCGCGATCTATCCCGCGAGCCACTACGTCACGCGCGAGCCCCTGCTCAAGCGCGCGATCGCCGGGATCCGCGCCGAGCTCGGGGAGCGGCTGGCGGAGCTGCGCGTCGCCAACAAGCTGCTCGAGGGCCAGCGGCTCGAGCAGCGCACGCTCTACGACCTCGAGATGCTCGAGGAGATGGGCTTCTGCCACGGCATCGAGAACTACTCGCGCCACCTCGACGGCCGCCGCCCCGGTGAGCCCCCCGCCACCCTGATCAGCTACTTTCCCGACGACTACCTCCTGATCATCGACGAGAGCCACGTCACCGTGCCGCAGATCGGTGGCATGTACCGCGGCGACCGCTCGCGCAAGGAGACCCTGGTCGAGTTCGGCTTCCGCCTGCCGTCGGCCCTCGACAACCGGCCGCTCAACTTCGACGAGTTCCAGGCGCGCGTCGGCCAGGTGGTGTACGTCTCGGCCACCCCCGGGCCCTACGAGCTGCAGCAGGGCGCGGGGACGGCCGTCGAGCAGATCATCCGGCCGACCGGGCTCGTCGATCCCGCGGTGCTGGTGCGGGCCGCGCGCGACCAGGTGGACGACCTGGTCGAGGAGATCCGCGCCCGCGTCGAGGCCGAGGAGCGCGTGCTGGTCACCACCCTCACCAAGAAGATGGCCGAGGACCTCACCGACTACTTCCAGGAGATCGGCATCAAGGTCCGCTACATCCACTCCGACGTCGAGACCCTCGAGCGGGTGGAGATCATCCGCGACCTGCGCCGCGGCGTGTTCGACGTGCTGGTGGGCATCAACCTCCTGCGCGAGGGCCTCGACCTTCCGGAGGTGTCGCTGGTCGCGATCCTCGACGCCGACAAGGAGGGCTACCTGCGCTCGTCGCGTTCGCTCATCCAGACCATCGGCCGCGCCGCCCGCAACGTGCACGGCACCGTGATCATGTACGCCGACACCGTCACCGACTCCATGCGCGTCGCGCTCGACGAGACCGCCCGTCGCCGCACGATCCAGGAGCGCTTCAACGAGGAGCACGGCATCACCCCCGAGACCATCCGCAAGGCGATCGCCGACCCGCTGGTGGCGATCGTCGAAGCCGACTACCTGGAGATCCCGCTCGACGACGAGGACGGCGAGGACTGGCCCGAGCCCGCGGAGATCCCGAGGCTGGTCGAGCGCCTGCGCAAGGACATGCGCCGCGCCTCCGCCGACCTCGAGTTCGAGCGCGCCGCCGAGCTGCGCGACCGCATCCAGGCGCTCGAGCGTCACCGGCTCGGCCTGGCGGCGGGGGCGCCCGGTGGCTGACGCGCCGCCACCGCCGGATCCGACCCCGCCGGCCCCGGCTCCGGCGCCCGACCTCGACGCCAAACTCGACGGGCTGCCGCCGCGGCCCGGCGTCTACCTGCTGCGCGACAAGCAGGGGCGGGTGATCTACGTCGGCAAGGCCAAAAGTCTGCGTGGGCGCGTGCGGTCGTACCTCCGCGGCGGCGACGAGCGCCCCCAGGTGCGGTTCCTGGTGACGCGGATCGCCGACTTCGACACCCTCGTGACCGCCAACGACAAGGAAGCCCTCATCCTCGAGAACAACCTCATCAAGCAGTACAAGCCGCGCTACAACATCCGCCTCAAGGACGACAAGAGCTACGTCAGCGTCAAGGTCGAGGATCGGCACGCCTGGCCGCGCCTGGTCGTGACGCGCAAGCTGGTGCGCGACGGCTCGCGCTACCTCGGCCCGTTCTCGTCGGCGTGGTCGGTGCGCGAGACCCTCGACACCATCCGCAAGGCCTTTCCGCTCCGTAACTGCAGCGATGCCGTCTTCCGGAATCGCGCGCGGCCGTGCATCGAGTACCAGATCAAGCGCTGCCCTGGGCCATGCTGCCTCCCGGTCGACCGCGACGAGTACCTCGCCAACGTCGAGCAGGCGATCGCGCTCCTCCAGGGCCGCAACCAGCAGATCGTCCGCGACCTCGAGGCGCGCATGCAGGCGGCCGCCGACGACCTGCGCTTCGAGGAGGCGGCGCGGCTGCGCGACCAGGTGCGGGCCATCCAGACCACCGTCGAGCGCCAAGAGGTGGTGGCGCACTGGGGGCGCGACCAGGACGTCTTCGGCCTCTACCGCGAGGGCGGCTTCGTCGAGGTCCAGGTGCTCTTCGTGCGCGCCGGCAAGCTCACCGGCAACCAGGCCTACACCTTCGAGGACCTCGAGTTCGCCGACGACGAGGTCGTCTCGGCGGTGCTCACGCAGTTCTACCAGGGCGACCGCCCGGTGCCGGACACGATCATCGTGCCGGTGGCGCTCGAGGACGCGGCGGCGCGCGCCGAGTACCTGGGCGAGCGGCGCGGGCGCCAGGTCGAGGTCGTCTGCCCGCAGCGCGGCGCCAAGCTGCGCCTCCTCGAGATGGCGGTCGAGAACGCGCGCCACGGCTACACCGAGCGCCGCGACGTCGGCGCCCGCCGCGAGCGCATGCTCGAGGAGCTGCAACGCCGGCTCCATCTGAGAAGCGCGCCGAAGCGGATCGAGTGCTTCGACATCTCGCACATCCAGGGGAGCCTCTCGGTGGGCTCGATGGTCACCTTCGACGAGGGCGAGCCCTGCCGGGCGCGCTACCGCCGCTACCGCATTCGCACGGTCGAGGGCAACGACGACTTCGCCTCGATGTACGAGGTACTGTCGCGGCGCTACCGCCGGGGGCGGGCCGAGAACGATCTCCCGGACCTGATCGTCATCGACGGCGGCAAGGGTCAGCTGGGCGCCGCGCTCGAGGCGCTGCGCGCCCTCGAGGTTCGCGAGGTGGACGTGGTCGCGCTCGCCAAGATGCGGGTCGAGCGCGACGCCCGCGGCGCCGAGGTGGTGCGCTCGGAGGAGCGCGTGTTCCTGCCCAGCCGCAAGAACCCGGTGGTGCTGCGCCGGAACTCGACGGCGCTCTTCCTGCTCCAGCGGGTGCGCGACGAGGCCCACCGCTTCGCGATCACGTACCATCGCGGCCTCAGGCGCCGCGAGCGCCTGCGCTCGCGGCTCGAGGACCTCGAGGGCGTCGGCCCCGGGCGGCGGCGGGCGCTGCTCCGCCACTTCGGCAGCCTGAAGCGGCTGCGGGCGGCGTCCGAGGACGAGATCGCCGCCGTGTCCGGGATCTCGACGCGGCTCGCGGCCTCGATCCGCGCCCAGCTCGCCGAGGGCGCGGAGCCGCCTCCCTCCGAGTAGCCGGGCGCGCCGAATCGGCGCGGCGCTAGCATCGCGGTCGCGCGCGGCGCCGCCGGCGCGCGCCGGGAGGGGCGAGGCTGGGCGACCGTCCGATGCTTGCCGCCGCGATCGTGCCGCTCGCGGCGGGGATCCTGAGCGGCGGGGCCGCGCCCGCGGCGGCGCTGCCGACCGCCGGCGCCGCCGTCGCGTTCCTCGTCGCCGGCGCGGCGCGCGGGCGCCGCCGCGCGGTCGCGAGCGCGCTCGCGCTCGGGCTCCTCGCCGGCGCGGCCGGCGGCGCGCGCGCGCGCCTGCCGCCGCCACCGGACCAGCTCGCGTACCGGGCGCCGCGCGCGCTCGCGGCGGTGGAGGGGACGATCGTGGCGAGCGCGCGCCGCGGCGCGCGCCGCGTCCTCGCGCTGCGCGTCGCGCGCGTCCGGAGCCGCGAGGGCCGGCGGCCCGCGCGCGGGCTGCTGGCGGTCACGATCGCGCACCCGCGGCGGGCGTGGCCGGTCGGGGCGCGGGTGCGGGTGACAGCGCGCCTGCGGGCGCCCCGCAGCTTCGGCAACCCCGGCGGCTACGACTACGAGGGCGCGCTCGCGCGCCGCGGTATCCGGATCACGGCGTTCCTCTGGGACGATGCCGGGGTGACGCTGTTGGCGCCCCCGCCGCGCGCGAGCGCGGTCGCGCGCGTGCGGGCCCGCGCGTGGGCGGCGCTCCGGGCGGTGCCGGACGCGCGCGCGCGCGGCTTCCTGGCGACGGTCCTGCTCGGCGAGCCCGGGGCGCTCGATCCCGTCACCCGGCACACGCTGGTGCGGACCGGCCTCGCGCACGTGGCGTCGGTCTCCGGCTTCCACGTCGCCGTGGTCGCCGGCGCGGCGCTCGTGGGGGCGGGTTGGACGGTCCGCCGCATCCCCTGGATGCTGGCGCGCGGCGACGCCGGCAAGCTCGTCGCCGTGAGCGGCCTGCCGCTCGTCCTGGCGTACGGCGCGCTCGCGGGCGGACGCGTGCCGGCGACGCGCGCGATCTTGATGTACGGGGCGCTGCTCGCGGCCCGTCTCGGCGATCGTCCGCCCGACGCCCTGCGCGCGCTCGCGGCGGTCGCGATCGTGCTCGCGCTCGGCACCCCGGACGTCGCGGCCGATCTGTCCTTCCAGCTCTCGTTCGTGTCGGTGGCGGCGATCGTCCTGGCGCTCCGGGGTGCGCCCCCCCCGGCGTGCGATGGGCGCGCGCGGCGCCTCGCGCGCGCGTGGCTCCTCGGGCCGGCGCGCGTCACCCTCGCCGCCACCCTGGCGACGGCGCCCCTGGTTGCCTGGCATTTCCAGCAGGTCTCGCTGGTGGCGCCGCTCGCGAACGTCCTGGCGCTGCCGCTCCTCGGCCCCGCGACGCTGCTGCCCGGCCTGGCGGCGGTGCCGCTCGCGGCGGTCGCGCCCGGCCTCGCCGCGGGCTTGCTCGGTGTGGCCGGCGCGGCCGCGGGCGCCGGGCTCGCCCTCGCGGAGGCGCTGGCGGCGCTGCCGGCCGCGGCGGTGGCGACGCCGCTGCCGTCGCCGCTCGAGCTCGCCCTGTGCTACGCGGCGCTGGCGCTGCCGCTGGTGCCGGCGCAGGCCCGGCGGCGTGGGGCCGCCGTGGTGCGACCGCGCCGCATCCTCGCCCTCGCGCTCGTGGCCCTCGCCGCCGGCGACGCCGGCTACTGGTGGTACGAGCGCGCGTGGAGCGCACGGCTCCGCGTCACCTTCCTCTCGGTGGGGCAGGGCGAC
>Ga0299906_10005191_pt1 | contig 10641 bp, 8 predicted proteins | sample RVTome_14_FD_200259 | JGI IMG/M metagenome (GOLD analysis project Ga0299906, IMG submission 200259) | Soil microbial communities from uranium-contaminated site in the Upper Colorado River Basin, Wyoming, United States - RVT145D125 (version 2) ... | reverse complement strand
ACTCTTTCTGGCGATAGGAAAGCGTCACGACGTTTCCCGACTGATGAGCGAGCCCGATGGCCGCCTCGGCGGCGGAGTCTCCCCCGCCTACCACCAAAAGCTTCGCCCCGCGGTACTCGGCCGCGTCTGCGAGCGTGTACAACACCTTCGGAAGATCGCGCCCGCTCGCTTCGAGCCGGCGCGGGCTCCCGCGCTTTCCGATGGCCAGGATGACTTTCTGACCGCGATAGGTTCCCCGCCGCGTCTCCACCAGCAGCGTTTCATCGGCATCCCGCTTCACCGCCAGGACCTGCTCGTTCTCGTTCACCCGGATCCCGGCGGAGTCCAGGATCATCTGCCAGACTCCGAGGAGCGTCTCCTTGGGGGCGTTCGAAATCCAGAGCGATCCGTACGTGGGAACGTGGACCGGCTCGGCCATCACGATCTTCTTGTTGGGAAAGCGCCGGATGGTGTCGGCGAACGAGCCCTGCTCGAGAAGCACGAAGCTGAGGCCCGCCTCCTGAGCGGCGAGGCTGGCGGAGAGCCCTGCGGGTCCGGCGCCGACGATGACGAGATCCAGAATCCCCTCGCGCTTCCCGTGGTGCTTCTGGATCCGCTGGATGACCAGCGCTCCTTCGATGACCGCGTTCTTGATGAGCCCGAGGCCGCCCAGCTCGCCGATGGCATAAATGCCTTTCTGGTTGGTCTCGAAGTCGGCGCCGACCGAGGGTACCTCCACCCGCCGGGAGGCGCCCTGGCCCGTCAGCTGACAGGCTCCCGTGGGACAGACTTCGGCGCACACCGCCGCCCCGGTGCAGGCACCGACGTTGACCACCGTCGATTTTCCGGCCACGATCTGGAGCACTTTCTCGTCGCAGGCGTTCACGCAGGCGCTGCAGCCGATGCAGAGGTCCTGGTGAATGATGGGAAGTACGTGTCCCGCCCCCGCCCGCGGCTCCGGACCGATCGCCTCGCGCGCGAGCTTGAGCTCGAAGAGCACCATCGGGACACCGCACTTGTCGCAGAAGGCGGCGCCGGAGAGGCTCGGGTGGCCGCACTGCGGGCAGGGCCGCGTGCTTCGCTGCTCGTTGACCTCGACCCGCCCCCGGCTTCCCACCTCGGTTCGCCGCAGGGCGCTGAGATGAAAATGCACCGGGACGGTCACCAGGAGCGCGAGCCCCGCGAAAACCCCGAGCCAGACCACAGCCGTGGACAGCATCAGATCCCCCCGAACCGACCCATGACGCGGGCGAAGAACGTGTTCTCGCTGACGCCGCCCCCGCTCGAGATTTCGTGCTCGAGCGAGAGGGCGAGCGCGGGATTCAAGACCCAGAAAAACTCGTTCGAGATGGATTGCCGGTCGGAGGCGCGCAGTAGCTCCAGAGCCCCGGTAGTGCCGTCGAACCGGATGCCGGTAAAGACGCTCGAGTACGCGCCGGTCCAGGAAAGGCTCCCGAAGTCCCGGCTTGCCGACATGCGGTAGGAGTTGGATTCGGCGCTGGCGCCGCGGTTGAGGCGGAAGCTCCCGTGAAGCGAAAGACCGCTTCCGCCAAAATCCAGGAGAGAGCCGCCGAGCTCGGTGGTGTGATTGCGGATCCCAAGGTCCTTCTGCTCGCTCAGAGACTGGGCGAGGAAAACCGCCCACTCCCGTCGCGGCTTGAAGTGAAGGCGAGCTCCGAATTGCCGCGAGTAATAGAAGCGCTCGATCTCGGCGGCATCCTGCCGCCCGTTCAGCGATTGCTCGAGGACGAAGCGGCGGTAGTCCAGTCCCCGGCCCGAGCTCGCATAGGCGGTCACGTCGAGGGTTCGGCTCAGGTCGTAACGGGCGTTCAGAAAGACCCGAGACAGGCGGTCGTCGGAAGAAACGTTGGAATTGAGCTCGTACTCGATGCTCCCGAAAATCACCGCCGGCTGCGGCAGAGGGAAAAGACCGGTGGCGTAGAGGAACTGGCGCTCGTTCACGCCCTGAAAGCGGATCAAGTTGTAGCTGGCGGCGAGCGAACGCCCCTCAGGGCCCAGGTAGCGGGTGAAGACTCCGTATTTCTGAGAGCTCGGGTCCGGCACCCGCAAGTATGTCTCCGGCTCGATCCCGCCGTAACTTCCGGCGGTGAACGCAGGCGAGATTCGATAAGAGACCGCGCCTCCCAGAAGCGGCCCGGCTCCCGCCGAGTCGTAGAGATTCATTCGCCCGATGGAGACACCGAGCGGACGGTCCCGGCGGTCGTACATCAATCGGGCGTCGTAGAGCATGGCGCGGTTGCTCGAGCTCGGACCCCCTTGGAGCCGATCGCGAACGTCGAAGAGCGCGCGCCAGCCCTCGCCTGGCTGCTCTCCCACCTCGAGCTTCACTCGACCGCTGAACTGGCTCACGGCCGCGGAGTCCGCTTGCATGGTCCGGAACCAGTCCAGAGAAAAAGTTCCTCGCGGGTGGTAACCCCCTCGACTGGCCTCCAGGGTCTGGCCGCCGTCAGGTGGAGCCGGCCGAACCCCGGTCGCGGAGGAAACGGCCTTCGACTGCGTGGATGGGACCGGTGAAACGGCGGGCTTCGAAGCGCGCGCGGGAGACGCGGCCGACGGCTTCCCCTTCTCGGCCGGGGGGCCGGGGCGCGGCACATTCGTGAATTGCCGCGTGCTCCGCCCGCGAAGGGAGGCGCGACGCTCGTTCTCCCGCTTCGCGAGCTCCGCGAGCGATTGGGGCCAAGCGGGGGTCCCGATAAGGACCAACAGCAGTACTCCCGCCCAGATGAAGCTCGGTGTCAGCGCCGAGACGCTCGATTGGCGTTCCATGGTGACTCCCCCGCTACCACGCGCGCACGCTCCAGCGGCTCGTGTGGTGACATGCCTGGCAGTTGTCCTGCCTCGTCGAGTGCGGTGAACGATGGCAATCCGCGCAGCCGCTCTCGAGTTTTCGAAACGTAAGGACGGAACGGTCCTTGTGGGGGAGGAAACGATGGCATCGATCGCAGGTCAAAGGAGCGTGCTTACCCCGGAGAGGGAACTCCGTGCGGTCGTGGTCGAATCCATTTCGCGCGAAGCTCTCCACGGTGTGACAGCGCTCGCAGTCCGGCGAAACCGGCTGAGCCGAGTAAGCGTGAGAAAGACGGACGCTCTCGCCGCGATCGCGCGGGTCGTGCGCGTTCTGGTGGCACGCGGCACAGCGAACGGAAAGAGGGCGGAGCCGCACCGCCTCACCCGTCCCCGCGGGAAAGAGCCCGCGCTCGCGCCGATGGCACAGGGCGCAATCTACTTTTGCGTGCCTGCCCTGAAGCGGAAACCGAGAGTCTCTCTGGTGTTGGAACAGAAGGGTGTCCCGCTTGAAGCCGTTCGTCGTATGACAGGCCTCGCAGTTCCTCTCGAGCTGGCCGAGGTGGACGTCCTTGTGGCAGGAATCACAGCTCGTCGCCAGCGGCCGGAAACGCACCGCCTTGCCGCTTCCGTCCGGAAACCGGCCTTCCGAAACCGAGTGGCACTGCGCGCAGGGTACCGTGCCGTGTTTTCCGGTCAGAGGGAAGCTCGCCTTCTGGTGATCGAACGAAGTCTTCCGGAAACCCTCGACCACGTGGCAGCTCGAACAGTCCTGGTTTGGGAACTGGCCCAGATGGGGATCTCGATCATGGCAATCGCTGCAGCGGGCGAAGGAGAGGTTCTTGAAGCGCTGATTCCGGTGACAGCCGGCGCAGTCCACTTTTCCGTGCATGCCGCGCAGCGGAAACGCGGTGCGGTCGTGATCGAAGCCGGGCGCGAGGGCCGCCCAGGAGCTCGGCTGGTGACAACGCTTACAGTCGGCGCCCAGGCTCGGCCGGTGAGGGTCCTGGTGGCAATCCTGGCAGGTGGAAAAGCGTCGGACCTTGAAGCTCGTACCCGGGTGACAGCTCCGGCAGCCGACCTTCTGGTGCGCGCCACGGAGCGGGAACGCCGCCTGGTCGTGATCGAATCGAACGTCCCGGAGATTCCGATCCATGGAATGACACTTGAGGCAGGTCTCGCCCAACTCTCCGCGGTGGGGATCCTGGTGACAGGCGCTGCAGCGCGCGTCGTTGAGGAGATAAGACTTCGTCTTCACCCGCGCGGGAGCGCGAGCCGCGTCATGGCACTGCACGCATTTTTCGACCGCGAGGTGCAAGCCCAGGAGGGGATATCCGGTCTCTCGATGGTCGAGCCCTTCCGGGTCGAAGCGAACGAGCTGCATTTCGTTTCCGTGATGCTCGGAGTGGCAGCGGACGCAATCGCTCGACTTCTGGCGATGGAATCCGGTGCCTTTTCGGATCCGTTCCTCCAGGTCCCGGTGACAGGCCAGGCATTTCTGCGCTTCGACGCCTTTTCCCGCGGTGTGGCAGGTAGCGCAGTTCTGGAGGCCGGCGAGCTCGGAGTGCGCCCGACTCAGCGGCCCCGGAGAGATCAGCGCATCGAGTCCCTGTCCCGCGGCGCGGGACGCGAGGAGCGCCGAGAAGAGACTCGCCATGGCCCAACTCCTCTTCACCAGGAAAGCCCGTAGCCGAGGTAGAGGGCCGTACCGACGTGGAGAAAGACCAGGACCACGGTCACGACGATGAACGGCTTGTGAAAGACGTGCCAGTAGGACAAAAGCTGCTTGGTCCGGTCGTATACCGCGAGCCGGGCGAGAATGCGCTGCTGTCGCAGCACCAGCCGGGTCAACTCGATACGCCGTCGCGGTGAGAGACCGAGCTCGGCGGCGAAGATTCGCCAGATACGAAAAGCCGTCCAGGGCAGCTCCAGATCATCCCGCAGCAAGCGGGTGACGGCTCTCAGGAACCCGCATTCCGTGCGGCGCGTGCCGCTCAGAAATGTTTTCGCGCGGGAGACCAGCAACTCCCCGCGCGGGCGGGATCTCAACGTCTCGACCATGTCCTGGAGTTGCGACTCGATCTCCTTGAGCGTCATCTCGGTGCCCATGATGGTTCGCGGCAGCTTGGAGTAGATGTACCGACCCGCGATGCCGGAGAGGACCATCGACCACATGGCGTAAAAAGCGATCGAGACCAACCCGCCGATCTTGCCGCCGGTGTGGAGGGTAACCAGGACCGGACCGGCGAAGCCGAAGAAGATGTGGAGCTGCAGCCACCGCGCTGGCGTTGCGATTCGCCTGAGGAGCTCCGAGCGCTTCGAAAAGACGTAGAGAAGGGAGAGGAGCATCATCGCGGTTCCAACGACGCCCAGGAGGAGTCCCACGGGGCCGGCGGATTTGAGCAGTGGATACTGGGGATGAAGGTATCTCTGCGAGAGCGGCGTGCAGTAGAAGGACCAGCCCCAGGCGAGAACCCCGGCTGCGGACGCCGCCGACAGAGCCAACAGCAGGCCGAAAAAGTAGGCGTAGTTGTCTCGGGGCGGTCGCGCAACGGATCTGACGCGTCCAACCGGTGCCCGGTTGAATGCACCTATCCTCTTCGAAGCGATGCCGATCGCGCTCATGGAGTCTTCTCCGGCTTAGTGCACGCTGCCGGGCTCGCGCCCCGAGCCGGGTACGACCGCGTAGAGGCAATCGGCGGCCGGCCTGTACAGCCGGTCGTATCGGCTCGCCTCTCGATACACTTCTTCCGGCGAAGAGCCCACCAAGATGAGCGGGCACTCGATACCGGGGAGAGTCACGTCGACCAGAGCCACCTTGCCGTCGAACCACGCGAGGTTCCAGGCGTGTCGAACCTTCGTGCCGAAAAGCCTCAGCGTGCCCTCGACCCGGAGCGACGCGACACCCGCCTCTTGCAGGCAAAGCTGGTAGTGCAATGCCAGGCGCCGGGAGAGCCGGACACCCTCTTTGAAATACAGTGAGATGGAAACGCGCTCGTCATCGGTGAAGGCCGGGTATTCGACCGACCGGGGGGCGCGCTCGAGATCCTGGACTACCGCGTCGTAATAAGCGGCGAGTAGTCTCTCAGTGGCTGCGACGGTCAGAGCCTGTTCCTTGGATTCTACGAGACGGGAGCGAAGTTGCTCCTTGTCCACTCCGATCCTCTCCGAACCCTGGCGGCCGGCAATCGATCCGGCCATGACGGTGTAGCCGTCCTGGAGATACAGGGTGTTCGTCTCGCCGGTCCGAGCGGCCGGACCGATCGTCCGATCCATGAGAATCTCGAGGTCCACCGCGGCTTCGATGAAGCGATGGATCTCGAAGGGATCCTTCAAGCGGCCGATCCCCTGGTTCATCGATCGAATGCAGCCGAGGGGCGCACTCTTCCAAAAGTTCAAGAACAGACAAGCTTCATCGACTTCCAGCGGTTGAGTCGCCGCCGCGTTCGTCCCCCGAGCGAGGTAGTCCGCCTCTCCCAGCGCGACCCGCGCCAGAGAGACTTGTTCCTCCGCCATCCGGCCGCCCAGCCGTTGCGCTTCCAAATCGAATTGTAGCTCTCGTTCAATGCTGCTCCAGTTCATCGCTCCCCCCCGCGAAAAGAGAACCATCAGCAACCGACTTCACGTTACAGAGCTCGGGGGGAGTTCCCCCCAAAACACTCATCGGGCGCGACGTCTCGTGGGGGAATCGCCCGCGCCGGTTGTCCATCATGCTCTCCGTTGTCTCCAGTACTTGGTGATTGCTTCCGCATCCAGGTTCCGGTAATTCCGCGGGCCGCGAACGCCCCGGCGGGAACAAAGGGAAAGCGATGCTACCGAGAGATAGTGGGGGGTTTTCTCATCGCCAGCCGCGCAGTGCTCGGGATCGACGGCGACGACCTTGCCGCGCAGCTCTCGACCTCCTGCCAGGCGATGAGCGCCACGATCGCGACGATTCGACCGCGCCTATGTCGCGGGTATGGAGCTACTCTTCGAGTTCCACCGCCACGACGTCTTTCCGGTCCCGGACGTAGAGTCGGGTCCCGACGAGGGTGGGTGGGGTCCAGGCGTTTTCCGTCAGAAGCTCCGCCCTCGCGTGCACCTTCAGGCCGTTCGGAGCCACGGAGGCGATCGCCAGATCTCCTCCCTCGTCCACGATGACGAGCTTCGAGTCGGCATGGACCATCTGAGCTCGGCCAAAGGTTCGCTCCCTCCAGATCTCCTCACCGCTTTCGACGTCGACGGCGATGAAGAACGCGGGGCCGAAGTCGCCGCTCGAGCCCAGGATGAGATTTCCGACGCGCATCGCGTTTCCGAAATGCAGGCGAAGGCGATTGCTCGACCAGAGCTGTTCCGCCGTGGTCTTGCCGTTCGCGCGCGAAAGGCGAATCACGCGGCTCCCGCCGTTATAGGCGGACGAAACGAACAGCAGATTGCCTTCTCCCCAGACCGGGGTGCTTATGTTCAGGCCGTAGTTGGTCTCGTGAGGGTGACTCCAGAGAAGATTGCCGTTTGCCGGATCGAGCCCGACGACTTCCCCGGGAGTGAACACCACGAGCTGGTCGTGACCGTCGACGTCGATCAGGATGGGCGACGCCGGCGCGAGCCGAAAGTCCTGGTTCTTCCACACCACGGCGCCGTTCGCGGGATCGAAGGCCACCACCGCCTGTCCCCGGCCGCCGATGGGCAGGAGGATGTTCCCACCGTAGACGATCGGGCTCGGGGCGTAACCGCGGTAGCCCGACATCTCGAACTTCCGATCCAGGTCGTGGTGCCAGAGCACCTCACCCGTATTCCGATCGAGAGCGTGGAATCTTCCCGTCGTTCCCACCGCATACACCCCCCCACCGAGCAGGAGCGGGGTCGAGTACGGACCGGCGCCGCCCTGACGCAACCAGGTGCCGTAGTCCATGTGCTCGAGAAGAGGCGCCTGGTATCGGTGCTCCCATCGCGTTTTCCCCGTCGCCGCGTCCAGGGAAACGATGATCTCGTCGTCTCCGACGCGATACATGGTGTAGAGCGCATCGGAGTCGACGACGATGCTCGAGTAGCCCTCGCCCAGCGCGCGGCTCCAGAGCTTCTTCGGACCGCCCGAAGGCCAGCTCGTGGCGAGCCCGGGCGAGCTCACGCGGAAATCCCGTGCCGGCCCTCCCCATTGAGGCCAGGGCAGCTGGTCGTTCGTATTTCCGTACGCGACCGCGGCCAACAGAAGTACGGGCGCCGAGCCGAACGAGCGGAGCCTGTTGATCAGGTTCATCAGGTTCATCGGGTTCATCAGGTCGCCTCCGTTGCCTTCACGTTACTTCGACAGTGCGGAGAGCGCCACCCTGCGAGAACTCGTCTGCTTGCTCCCTCGTCGAGGCTTGGGAGCGACGACGCGGCTCTTAGAATGCACCTAGAGTAGAGTGGGCCAGTTCGACCCGAGGAGGAATACCGATGCTGATGACCTCGCCCGGTTCTACGAGGCGACGCGCTACTGGGCGACCGGACCCAGGCTCCCGCCGACCGACCCACAGTAGGTTAGCCATGAGACATACGTCCATCGCCCTCGTACTCCTGGCATCGACGACGAGCGCTCAGGATTGGCCCCAGTGGCGGGGGCCGAATCGAGACGGCGCCGCGGCGTCGTTTCTCGCCCCGGCTTCCTGGCCCGAGCGTCTCCGCGAGAAATGGAAGATCGACGTCGGTTCGGGTTACGCGACGCCGCTCCTCGTCGGCGATCGTCTCTACGTTTATACCCGGCAGGGCGAAGACGAAGTGATGACGGCGCTAGCGGCCGACTCCGGCGATCTCGTCTGGCGCACGAGCTATCCGGCGCCGTTCGAGATGAAATCGGCGACCAGGCGCCACGGCCCGGGTCCGAAGTCGACCCCCGCGTTCGCGGACGGCCGCCTGTTCACCCTCGGCATGAGCGGCATGGTGACGGCGTTCGAGGCCGAGAGCGGAAGGCAGCTCTGGCAAAAGCCGGCACCCCCGGTCGAGCCCCTCTTCCACACCGCGACCTCGCCGCTGGTCGACGGCGCTCTGGTCATCCTCCACGTGGGGGGACACGACGACGGTGCCCTCACCGCCTTCGACGCCGCGACCGGCGCCGAGCGCTGGCGCTGGGACGGGGACGGCCCGGCTTACGGGTCGCCGATGCTCTTCGAGCTCGCGGGAGTCCGCCAGGTCGTCACGTTCACTCAGGAGAACTTCATCGGAGTCTCCGCGTCGACGGGAGAGCTCCTCTGGCGGCGTCCGTTCGTAACCCCGAGCACCACCACTTCCCAGACTCCGATCCTGCACGGAGACACCGTCATTCAGGCCGGCCGCGCCAATGGGATTACCGCATTCCGGGTCGTCCGCCGGGGCGACGGGTGGGAGACGGTGGACGTCTGGCATACCGACGAGGTCTCGCTTCACATGACCAACGGGGTGGTCATCGACGGTGCCCTCTTCGGCCTCTCTCACCTCAACAGCGGGCAGTACTTCGCCCTCGACCTCGACAGCGGGAAGGTGCTCTGGACGAGCGAGCCGCGCCAGGCAGAGAACGCCGCGATGATTCGCTCGGGCGGCGTGATCCTGTCGCTCGAGGACGACGCCGAGCTCGTGGTGATCCGGAACAGCCGCACCGCCTTCGAGCCGTTGAAGCGCTACGAAGTCGCCGCCAGCGCCACCTGGGCCCAGCCGACCCTCTCCGGCACCCGCTTGTTCGTGAAAGACGTCTCGACTCTGGCACTGCTCCTCCTGGAGTGATGGGACACGAGTAGCGAAGCTACGTCGTGACTACTTCAACAACGTCCATGGCAAGCCTCGTCCCAGTGTAACTCTTGTTCTTGAATGGCGTCCCGGGGCGTCCTTCTACCTGGCGTCGGGCTGGACGGGGGCGCTAGCTATCGAAGCCTGCGAGGACGCGAACCCGGTGAGGACCCTGCGCCTGCGCTGCGACCCGGAAAAGCTCCTATCTCCCCGCTGAATCCTGTAAGATGAGAGCGCACGGATGGAGGTGGAAGGAGTAGGATTTCAATGAACATGATTCGACCCACGATTGCCCTGGCCTTCGCTCTTGCCCTCGGCTTCACCGTCTCCTCGACGGTCGATGCCGCCGACGGGAAGGCGATATTTCTCGCACAGAAGTGCAACCTCTGCCACACGATCGACTCCCAGGGAATCGCCAAGACCTCCGAGAAAATGAAGGCGCCCGACCTCTCGAACGCCAGCGGTCTCGTCGAGAGCGCGGACTGGCTGAAGTCATTCTTGAAAAAGGAAGTCAAGAAGGACGACAAGAACCACCAGCGCGAGTTCAAGGGGACGCCTGAGGAGCTGGACGCCGTCGTTCAGTGGCTCATGACCTTGAAGAAGTCCTAGTCGTCTTTCCTGCGCGATTCCACTCGCAGGACAACCCCCTTCATAGGAGGTCCAATGGCTGAGGGCCGACCTCTCGGACGCCGCACGTTCGTGGACTATCTGCTCGGCGGCGGCATCCTGGCGTCGTTCGCTTCCTTCCTCTACCCCGTGATCCGGTTCGTCATGCCGCCTCCCATCCGGGAGGCGATTGAGACGAGTGTGGTGGCCGCCAAGGTGGGAGAGCTCCTCCCCAACTCCGGAAAGGTCTTCAAGTTCGGGCGAAGGCCGGCGCTCCTGGTCAACACTCCCGGTGGCGAGCTCCGGGCCTACGACGGTATTTGCACCCACCTCAACTGCACCATCCAGTACCGCTCCGACTATGGCCAGATCTGGTGCGCGTGCCACAACGGCTTCTACGACGTGTCGGGCAAGAACATCGCCGGACCGCCTCCCCGGCCCCTGGAACGTCTGAACGTTCAGATCCGGGAGGACGAGGTGATCGTGAGCCGCGGGAGCACCTCGTGAGCTCCTCGGCCTTCGAACGGACCTATC
>Ga0299906_10005190_pt1 | contig 10641 bp, 8 predicted proteins | sample RVTome_14_FD_200259 | JGI IMG/M metagenome (GOLD analysis project Ga0299906, IMG submission 200259) | Soil microbial communities from uranium-contaminated site in the Upper Colorado River Basin, Wyoming, United States - RVT145D125 (version 2) ... | reverse complement strand
TCGAGTTCCCCAAGCCGCTCCGAATTAGCAACCCTCAGGGCGGCTTTGTGCTATGGGTGGAACTGCCGGCCGCGGTCGACGCCATGCAACTCTTCGCAGAGGCTCGAAAGGCGGGAATCAGCATCGCCCCGGGACCGATCTTCTCGCCCGTGGGTGATTTCCGCAACTACATCCGTTTGAGCTGTGGCTTTCCTTGGAACTCGACAATCGAGCGCGCGATCGGCGTGCTCGGGCGCCTGGTTTCACGGTTGGCTTGATCTCGCGAGACCGCGGGAGAAACTGGTCGCCAAGGTCTGGCATCAGAATATGACTCCCATCTGCAGGCCGAGCACCGTGGCATTCTCCACCACGCCAGTTCCGTTCGGGCGAATGAGATATTGAAGAAATGGCTGCAGGTAAGCGAACTTGTTCAGTTGAAGGCGATAGTCGAACTCGAGAACCGCCTCATAGGTTTGATGAACCGAAATACCGCGGTTATTCTCCGTGAGAATCTTGTAGTAACTGTAGTTGCCGTATCCGAAGACGATACCGAGCTGATCCGCATCGCGGGAGGGAATCAGTCCCTTGTAAACAACGCCCGCATGAAAATAGAAGGGCATCGCATTGTTGTACTTCGGTGCGAAACTCAGGAAACTGAAAAGATAGAGTCCCTGGTCTCCCAACTTTGGAGCGCCGCGTTCGGGCTGCTTAAGGTCCTTCCCAGTCGCTACGCTTTTGCTATCGGTCGCAGGGCGCACCGAAGCGGGCGCAGGCTCGCGAAAGAGCATCTGATCCGCCTGCCAGTAAAGTGCGTAGCGCCCATCGTATGTTTCGCCGAAGAACGATCTGTTCTCCAATCCAAAATACATGCCTCCGAACGCATACTTCCCCGGCAGTTTTGAGGCGCCGATCCTTGGCGTAACACCCGTTTCGCCGATCGCATACAGTCCGTTGCTTTCCGGCGGGTGAGCGCCTTCGAAATACAATCCGTGATTCGCAGTGCTGAGTGCTCCCGGAATCGCCACGTATAGCCCCCCCTGAACATAATACCACTCGAGAGGCTTTACCTTAATGTGCCCTCCCCATGTATTGTAAGCTCCGCTCCACGGAAATCCGCTGTTCACCAGACCCTTCGTTTGATGGATCGCGTTGTTGACGAAGAGGCGCGATTCAGGCTGCTGAATGAAGGCGAAATACGGGTTCGTCCATCCGCCCGAAAGCGTGATCATATCCTTGACGGGGAGAAGATCGCGTGACTCCCAAGTCAGATACAGAGGCATCAACCGCCATTGCTTGCCGACCTGCGTGTTGGACGGATTGAACGCCGATGAGTTCCCCGTGTAGAAATTGGGGTTTTCCCCGTCCCGCCAACGCACCGATCCATAAGCAGAAAGGCCTGTCAGGCCGAGCATCCTTTCAAAATCCAATTTGAGATGAAAGTGAAGTTCCTCATCAAATGCGCCGCGCTGCCGGATTCCCCCGTCCACGATGCCATAAAAAGTTCCCTTCCAGTTTCCCGTGAATATCACCCCGCGATCTTCCAGCGCATCGCGCGCCCCCATCCAATTGCCTGAGGCATACTTTCCGTTCCACCAGCCGGAGAGCGGCTCTTCGGCATGCGAGTCCACGGCGCCCGCATAGAGGACAGCAAGGAGGATGATGATGCAGCGTTTATTCGGTTGCACTTTCCTAACGCAGTGAAAGGAAGCTGCCTTCATGTAGTGAGGATTCATAACGTGGCGGGTATCTCCGGAATTGTTTTCACGCTTTCGGACTTAGCATCGCCAGTGCCAGCATGGAGACCTCGCAAATCCAAACTCTGAATTATTGGAGCTATTATGATGAAAAGAATTCATAGTATATGAGGCAAAGAGAACGACCGACGCGCGTACGGGGATCCAGTGGTCAAAATCCTGATAGCTGTCTGGGGAAGCCAGAACTGCGCTGCGGAAATTTGAACAGTAGCTGCAGATCTTTGATCAGAAGGGCAATTCAGCCATCACAAGAATCCCAGGACGAAAAGTCCTCCCAGGGAGAACTCGCCCCATAACGGAATGCCGCATCAGAACTATGAGCGATGCATGATGAACGGTCTTCATTAATCCTGCGCGAGTTAATCGCGCGTTCAGGAGGGGGCGTCGTTTCACCGGGTCGACTACGCAAGCGAGCTCTTGAAAGCGCCCTTGACGGCTGCATCATCGCCAAAGCGCCTGCCAAGATGGGTGGCCGCCATTCTGCAGAGTCCGATAAACGTCTGCTCGGGTTTGCGCAGGTCCCGGTTGCCCTGGTGAATAACCGCCCATTGGCGCACAACCTTGGATCGCGGCGTGGGACGCATGATCAGGGAGCCCTCGGCGAGTTCCTTCTCCGCGACCCAGGGAGCCATCAGTGCGACGCCGAGGCCGAGCTTGGCGAGTTGCTTCATGATCTCGAAACTTGGAATCTCCACATACGAGGTCAAGCCGACGCCGCTGCGAAGAAAGAAGTCCTCCGCCCTGCGAAAGGTGACACTGTTGCGGCGGTAAAGCAGGAAGTGCTCCTTCTTCAGGTCGGCTGTGGTGACCATATCCTTCTCCGCCCAAGGATGCAGCGGAGAGAAAATGAGGTAGAGCCGGTCGCGGAAAAGCGGATGCGCCTTGAGACCCGCGGGCAGCTTGTCCTCGACGACCAGGGCAAGATCCGAACGCCCTTCTTCGATCTGTTTCACAGCCGTCGGACTGTCTTCAAGGCTGACAACGATTGAGACGGTCGGATACGACTCCCTGAACTCCCTCAGCACAGGGGCAAGAATAACCTGCGCTATTGCTGTGCTGAAGATCACACTTAGTTTGGCACGGGACTCGTTGCGGCTTGAAACTGACTCCGCCGCACGATCAAGGCTATCCAGTATCCGAAGGACCTGGCCAAGGAAATGCCGGCCTTCAGGCGTTAAATGCGTCGTCTTCCCCTTCTTATAGACCAGCGTGCAGCCGAGTTGCTCCTCAAGGCGCCGCATCCCATGGCTTATCGCCGATTGGGTTACGTTAAGCATTCCCGCCGTCCTTGTGAAACTGCCTACTTGAGCGAGAGTTGCGAAAACCCGCAGCAGGCGCAGATCGATATCCGTCGGCATATCATGCACGATATTCATGATTGTGCTGAAAAACAATCACCACGTTCATATAAATTTGCCGTGCGCGCCGTGCGATCCGGCGTTACTTGATCGCTATGGCGTCACGTGCAAGACGATTGAGGAGGACGGCCTCTCCGCGGCTTTCTGGTTTGGCTGGATTCTTTCGGATGGGTTATGTTCCGCTTATCGATGCTGCGCCGTTGCTTGTGGCTGAAGCGCTTGGGCTTTATGCGGAACGCGGCCTGACGGTGAGCCTGAGCGCCGAACTGGGATGGGGTTCGATTCGGGAGAAGATTGTCTACGGCGAGCTGGACGTTGCGCACGCCCCCGGGCCTCTTCTCTTCTCTATTCTGTTGGGGACCGATTCACGGGCATGCGGAGTGAGCACTGACTTTGTTCTCAACTTGCAAGGCAACGGGATAACGCTTTCACATCGCTTTTGGGACAGAGGCGTTCGCGACGCGAGCACCTTCAACACCATGGTCCGCGGCGAGGCGCCGCACAAACCTGCCTTCGCCGTGGTTGCGCGCTTTTCAAGCCATCATTTTCTGCTGCGCAAGTGGCTGCGGAGCGCGGGACTTGATCCTGATCGGGATGTCCGCATTGTCGTGTTGCCTCCCCCTTTGGTGGCGGAGCACATGAAGGAGGGACAGATCGATGGATTCTGCGCGGGAGAACCTTGGAACTCGGCGGCGGCGCTATCCGGAGGGGGATGGGTGGTTGCCACGAGCGTCTCACTTGCTCATAGACATCCTGAGAAAGTGCTGCTTGCCCGCAACGAAGTGATTCATCGCCAACCCGAAGGCTACGCCGCACTGCGAGCCGCGGTTCTGGAAGCATGTCGTTTCTGTGACCAAGCTGGGAATCGCCAGGCGGTTGCGGATATCCTTAACGAATCCCGCGTCTTCCCGGTTTCAAAAGAAATTCTAATGAACTCGCTGGTTGGAGTTTTCAATACGGGTGTTGCCGATCTGGACGGTAAGGGCCCGTTCCTGGTTTTTCACCAAGGCGGCGCAAACGAGGCCACGCGGGAGCGCGCGCAATGGTGCCTCGAGGCAGTCGTGGAATCCGGTGCCCTGGTGGCTGACGGCCGCACTCGCAAGCTGTGCCTTGATGCATTCCTTGACGAACACGATGCCGGCTTGCCGCGGTTGGTATCCGAGGTTCCGCATTCGATTCCTAAGTAACTTGATGCCATGAGGGCGAATGAGAAAAGGCACGAAACCTGCTTCGTCTCTGAGCGAGATGGCGGTCATCGCGCAGAGCATGACGAGAAACCGAAAATCAGAGACAGTGCGAAGCTGGAATCCGCCGGCTTTTGGGCCGGCTTATAGGTATCACTCAAGGATATTGACTAACGCGCGGCAGGGTTGCTGGGAAAAGCAAAGGTCATTCGCGTTGCTGAGCGAGGGCGCTGACGGCTGTTCATACGAAGATTCACAAGGGGAAACGAACTAACTATGCAAAATTCGGGCAAAGTCTCTCAGTCTTTAGAGCGGAGGATGTCGGTCAGCGCATCGCGGTCGGGCATGACGCGTCGTCACTTCCTCTCGACGTCGGCGAAGGGAGCCGGCCTAACTGCCCTCTTTAGTGGACTGCCGACCGGATGGATGGGTTCGGTCTATGCGAGCGATGCGCCGGAGACCTCCGAAATGAAGTTTGGCATGATCGCCTTGACGGATTGCTCAAGTATTGTGATTGCGCACGAGAAGGGCCTCTTCAAGAAGTACGGGGTCAATTCGGTCGTCAGCAAGGGTGCCAGTTGGGCGGCCATTCGCGATGCCCTTTCCAACGGCGATATCCAAGCGACGCACATGCTGCTAGGAATGCCCATCGCTTCAACCATGGGCCTCGCTGGATCGCCGAAGAAGCCGATGATTGTTCCCTGGCTTATCAACCGGAACGGCCAGGCCATCTCGCTATCAAACAAATATAAGGGCAAGGTCACCGATGATCCAAAGAGCCTGAAACCCTTTGTGGATGAGGCGAAGACCGCTGGTGTGCCGTTGTCATTTGCAATGACGTTCCCCCCGGGAACCCATGCGATGTGGATGCGCTACTATCTCGGCGCCGGGGGGATCAATCCCGACAACGACGTCGCGCTCATCACCGTGCCACCGCCCCAGATGGTCGCCAATATGAAGGTGGACCAGATGGATGGATTCTGCGTTGGCGAGCCATGGAACGCTCGGGCGATTGCCGACGAGGTCGGCTACACAGGGATCACTACCCAGGCGATCTGGAAGGATCATCCCGAGAAGGTGTGCGCGTTCACGGGAGAGTTCGCGGACGCCAATCCGAAGACCGTCAAAGCGGTGCTGAAAGCCCTTAATGAGGCAAGCATCTGGGCGGACGACCTGAACAACCGTCCAGAGTTGGCACAGATCGTCGCCTCGCCAACTTACATCAACTGCCCGGAAGACATCATCCTGAGCCGGCTTCAGGGAAAGTATATCATGGGGGATGGTCGCAAGTTCAGGGATCCCAATTACATGATCTTCAGTGAACGGAACTGCAACTATCCCCAGCCAAAATATGCCAAGTGGTGGCTCACGCAGTTTCGCCGATGGGGTTTCGTTGAGGGAGCCCCTGACTATGAGGGAGTTTCGAAACAAGTGATGCGGCCCGACATCTATGAAGAGGCGATGAAGGAAATCGGATATTCTCATGGCGGTCTTAGCGACGAATCCGAAACGCTCTTCGATGGTCTGACGTTTGATCCAAAGGGCGATCTGGAGGCCTATGCCAAGAGCTTTTCGGTCAGCAATATGAAGGGTTAGGACGGTGGATTTTGTTAAACAACAGCCAAATGGTAACAGGAGCGATGCGCAAGCCTCGGGCGGTCAAGCCGGGGTCACATGGCAACGAGGTGCAAGCCTGGATCTGTCGCTGGCGCTCGCGCGTGGGCCGTCACTTGAAGTTGCTATGCCCGGCGAACCGGAACTCAGTCGCCTCACGTTTGGCATTCTCCCTTTAACCGACTGCGCGCCGATCGTAATTGCGCATGAAAAGGCGTTCTTCGAAAAGCATGGCATTGAGTCGAGCGTGATGAAGTTTGGGAGTTGGACGGCGAGTCGTGACGGACTGCTAAGTGGAAAGGCACAAGCGGCTCACATGCTGTTTGGCATGCCGGTCGCGGCGGCAGTTGGCAAACTTGGCACCGAACACAGGCCGCTCGTGATTCCGTGGATTCTCAATCGCAACGGTCAGGCGATCACGGTCTCGGTAAGACACCGCGAATTGCTCGGCTCAAGCGCCAGGGATCTTCGGGCCTTTGCACAAGAGCGTCGCGATAAAGGGCGCCCCATGGTCTTTGCCATGACGCTTCAACCTGGCACCCACGCGATGTGGCTCCGATACTGGCTAGCGGCGGGAGGAATCCATCCGGACAACGACGTTGCACTCATCACGATCCCGCCGCCGATGATGGTGGCAAACATGCGCGCGGGACGGCTCGACGGATTTTGCGTCGGGGAACCATGGAACGTGAGGGCCATCGAGGAGGAGCTTGGTTTCACAGCAGTCCTTAGTGAGGAAATCTGGCCCGACCATCCGGAAAAGGTGCTCGCATTTGAGGAGGAATTCTCAGAGACCCATCCGAACTCGGTGAAAGCAGCGCTCAAGGCCCTTCACGAGGCGTCCGTTTGGTGCGACGAGGAAGCGAATCGTGACGAGTTGGCGATCATCCTGGCGCAGTCCCAGTATATCAATTGCGCTCCGGGCACGATCCGATCGCGCCTGGGTTCGAGCATTGATTGCGGCAACGGCCGCACCGCCGAAAACCTGCGCGGCCTCACCTTCTCCGGTCGTGAATGCAACTATCCACAACCGAAGTTCGCGGTGTGGTGGCTGTCGCAATTCCGACGCTGGGCGATGCTTCCCTCTGCTCCCGACTACCTGGGCGTCGCCGCGCGGGTCATGCGGCCCGACTTCTACGAAGCTGCCATGACCGAATTTGGTGTTCCGCATGGCAGAGCGGAATTCAACTCCGAGACCCTCTTCGACGGAAAGGTTTTTGACCCCGCCGAACCTGAAAGGTATGCGGCGGATTTTGAAATTACCGGGCTCAAGAAAAAGCCTGCACTCAACGAATCATGAAAGAATCCATCCTCAAGAAATCTGATTGGCTTGTCCTGCCGGCGATCGGCGTGGCGGTCTGCGTGCTTATCTGGAGTCTAATTTCCGGCAAGGAGGTCAGGAAGGAAACGGTCGATGACTTCGGCGACAAAATGGTGAAGGTACAGCGGGTCGGCGTATCGGCGGACCTGCCTTCGCCTGCGGAAACGTGGGTCAAGAGCAAGCCGTATATTCTTGAGCCATTCGCAAAGCGAGGCGAACTGGATCAGGGGATCCTAAGCTTTACATGGCTGTCTTTGAAATTGGTTGCGCAAGGCTATCTCATCGCCCTGCTCGTCGGCACACCGCTTGGTTTCTTCCTTGGTCTGTCGGAGACGTTCTCAAAGATGTTCGATCCGATCTTCCAGGTCCTCCGTCCGGTGTCGCCCCTGGCATGGCTGCCGCTGGGAATGGTGCTCTTCCTTGGCGCCAAGTTGACGATCCCAGGGGTGGGGCTTAGCTACTCCGCGTCGGACCTAGCGGCTATCTTTACGATCGCGATTTGCTCAATGTGGCCGACTGTCCTCAACACGGCGGTTGGCGTTCGCGCCATTCCTCAGGATTATCTCAATGTCGCCAAGGTTCTGAAGCTTTCGCGGACGAAGACGCTTTTCAAGGTCCTTCTGCCGGCCACGTTGCCCTACATGTTTACAGGATTTCGGCTGTCGCTTGGAATAGCGTGGCTTGTCATTGTTGCCGCCGAGATGTTGACAGGGAAACCCGGAGTTGGGGGCTTCCTTTGGCAGCAATACAACGCCCTTAGTTACGCGCACATCATTTTGTGCATTCTTACGATCGGCATCGTCGGCTTTGTCCTCGACCGGTTGATGAGCATCGTCGAAGCGCAGTTCAAATCCGCCTGAGGCCATGATTCTGCTCGAAGTTAAAGGCGTTTCCAAAGGTTTTGGACCAAAGGCGAAGAGAACCGAGGTCCTCGAGGATATCACGCTCGAAGTCGAGCAGGGGGAGTTCGTCGCCATCATCGGGTACTCGGGTGCCGGCAAGACAACCCTCATGTCGCTCCTCGCCGGACTCATCAAGCCGGACTCCGGCTCAATCAAGCTGAACGGCAGGATGATGGAAGGGCCCGGTCCGGACCGCGGGATTGTCTTCCAAAACTACTCGCTCCTTCCGTGGCTGACGGTCTACGAGAACATCGCGCTTGCTGTGGATCAGGTCTTTCCCCAGTGGACGCCTGACCAACGCCGGGATCACATTGAAAAGCACATCGCCATGGTGAACCTGACGCCGGCGCGTAACAAGATTCCGCGCGAGCTCTCCGGTGGAATGCGTCAGAGAGTCTCCGTGGCGCGGGCCCTTTCGCTCAAACCCGACATTCTCTTGCTCGATGAACCTCTAAGCGCTTTGGATGCACTTACCCGCGCGAACCTGCAGGACGAAATCAACCGGATCTGCCAGGAAGAGAAGAAGACAGTCATCCTTATCACAAACGATCCGGACGAAGCTATTCTTTTGGCGGACCGTGTCATTCCACTTACGGCGGGACCGCGTGCGACGCTCGGGCCTTCGATTCCCGTTACAATCTCGCGTCCGCGCTCCCGCACCCTCATTAACGAGAGCTATGACTTCAAACAGACGAGAAATGAGGTGATCGAATATTTGCTGATGGCCACCGACAAGCGAAAGGTTGCCATGAGCAAGAAGCTCGTCCTGCCGGACCTTTTGCCCGAGGACCTCAATGAGCCGCGCTCGATGCTTGGCGCAAAGCGCAGGCCGCGGAGGCGCAGTGAACAGAAGCGCGAAACCGTGGAGGTCGCTGTATGAGCGATCAGGCTTACCTCGAGCTTTGGGATCTTACCAAGAGTTACCCGTCGTCCGAAGGTGAGGCGGTTATCGTCAAGGACGTAGGCTTCAAGTTTCGGAAGGGAGAATTCGTGACGGTGATCGGCCACTCTGGCTGCGGCAAATCCACGATCCTCATGATGGTCGCCGGGCTAAGTACGGTTACGTCAGGGGGCATCGTGCTTGCGGGAAAGGAACTTAGGGGTCCGGGCCCGGATCGCGCCGTCGTTTTCCAGTCGCCGTCCCTGCTCCCATGGATGACAGCTTTCCAGAATGTGATGCTTGGGGTTGATCAGGTATTTTACACGGCGGAGCCTCACGAGCGGCGGCTTATTGCCGAGTATTATCTAACTCTGGTTGGTCTTGGTGAGTCGATGCATAAGCTTCCTTCCGAGCTTTCTCAGGGCATGCGACAGCGCGTTGGAATTGCACGCGCGTTCGCTCTTTCTCCGAAGATGCTCCTGCTTGACGAACCTTTTGGGATGCTTGATTCCCTCACACGGTACGAGCTTCAGGAAGTTCTCATCAGCCTTTGGCGGCGCGAGAAGATCACGGCCATGATGGTCACTCATGACGTCGATGAGGCGCTCTTCCTTAGTGATCGCATTATTTGCATGACCGACGGTCCGGCTGCTGGCATCGGCGAGGTCATGGAGGTCGATTTTCCGCGTCCCCGCTTTCGCAAGGAGGTGATGGAGCATCCAGACTATTACAAGCTGCGTGAGCAACTCATCGAGTTTCTCGAAGTGCGTGCGCATCAGTGCCCCGGGACAGCCCCGACGGTGCGCGCCGCCAAGATCCCTTATTCGAGCGCACATGAGCCCGCCGCGACCGCCACGTAGCAGCCAGAATCTCACTCAATGACCAAGATCCCTGTCATTCCGGAGACCGCACCGTTTGATGCCATGCAGCGCATGTGGCTGAATGGATTTCTTGCGGGACTGTTCAGCTCGAACACGAGCTCTGCGCCGGCCGAGGCCGCTTCCATATCCCCGACGCTCGGTCCGCTGCTTTTCTTTTTTGGCTCTCAAACCGGGAGCTCCGAGGGGCTCGCGAAACGCTTGGCCAAGGAAGCCAAGAAGCTGGGTTTCGAAACGCGCGTCGTAGGCATGGAGAACTACGCAACGATCGATCTGACGAAGGAGAAACGGCTGGTCATTGTCACGAGCACATACGGCGACGGAGAGATGCCAGACAACGCCCAGTCGTTTTGGGACTATTTGAAGAACGGAACAGCTCCGCGCCTCGAGAACCTCGAATATTCCGTCCTTGCTCTCGGCGACCGGAATTATGTCCAGTTTTGTCAGGCGGGAAAAGCTTTCGATGTTCGTCTCGAGGAACTGGGCGCCAAGCGTATCCATCCCCGAACCGATTGTGACGTGGACTACGAGGGTCCGTCGACAGAATGGTTTGGGGGTTTAGTGAAGTCGTTGGAGGATGCCAAGGTCTCGCCCGCCGGCACGGCTCAGGTCGCCGCGCAGAACACCGCGATGGTAAGCGAGGAGGTCGCCAGTCCTTCCTCTTTTGGCAAGTCGAATCCATTCCCCGCGATTCTGAAGACGAACCGCGTGTTGAATGCAGCAGACTCCGCAAAGGAAACGCGCCATCTGGAGATTATTCTCGAGGGTTCC
>Ga0299906_10005189_pt1 | contig 10642 bp, 9 predicted proteins | sample RVTome_14_FD_200259 | JGI IMG/M metagenome (GOLD analysis project Ga0299906, IMG submission 200259) | Soil microbial communities from uranium-contaminated site in the Upper Colorado River Basin, Wyoming, United States - RVT145D125 (version 2) ... | reverse complement strand
TATTGTGCGATTCCATGGTTAAACACTCTCTGGCTGACTCGGCTTATAACGAACGCCGGGAGGAATGCGAAATGGGCATTTCGATTCTTCGGCGTCACTATCCGGATGTCACAAGCTTGCGAGATGTCACGCTGGAGATGTTGGAGAGGCATCGAAGGGAATTCCCCGGCAAAGTTCACCGTCGATGCGGTTATGTGGTCCGTGAAAATAAACGGGTATTAGCGGCGGCGGACGATCTTCGAAAGGGGGACCTGACCGCGTTCGGCAATCGATTGTACGCCTCTCATGACGGGCTATCGAATGATTATGAAGTCAGTTGCGCTGAGCTGGATTTTCTTGTAGCAGGAGCCAGAGCCTTCGATGGCGTATTGGGTGCCCGGATGATGGGCGGCGGTTTCGGTGGGTGCACAATCAATATCGTGCAAAAAACAGTTGTTGAATCATTCATTTCCACGCTAAGCATGAAATATAAGGAGTCATTCCAATTTGAAATGAATAGCTATGAGGTTGCGGTACAGGACGGAACAAGCATCATTTCAGATCCGTCGTAGGCAGCGCGTTCTTATTTTACCATTAGGATGCTAACGCGTAGAATATTTGGAAGAATATCATATTTTAGCACCAGAAAATTACAGCCTGTAAATACATTCATTTGCGTGACTTCCTTCAATCCCGAAATAATTGATCAGCATGCCACAACCCTATCGCCATGAAAATAAATATTCTTCGTTTATTGTTTGTCATAGGTTCCATTTTCGCGATGGCTTCCTGCAATCGAACGCCTGATAATTCTTCAGAAACCTCAACGACCGATACTGTGGAACAACATCCTTCAATTAGTGAATCATCGTTTGGAACCTTACCTGACGGTACCCCGGTATCCCTGTACACGTTTAGAAATGCAGCGGGTACAGAAATGAAAGTCACAAACCTGGGAGGTGTCATTGTTTCCCTGAAGACGGCGGACAGAGAAGGTGTTTTCGAAGATATCGTGCTTGGGTACGATTCCCTGGCAGGGTATATCAAAGCACCCTCATTTTTTGGAGCATTGGTGGGCCGGTATGGAAACCGAATCGCAAAAGGAAAATTCACACTGGACGGAACAACGTACACGCTGGCCAGGAACAACGGAGAAAATCACCTTCATGGCGGATTAAAAGGCTTTGACAAGGTAGTATGGCAGGCTACACCGTCATCTTCCGAAGACGGCGCGTCGCTGAGTCTGGCTTACCTAAGTAAGGATTTGGAGGAAGGGTACCCGGGGAACCTGCAAGTAAATGTCATTTACACCTTGACGAACAAGAATGAGCTCAAAATTAATTACTCAGCGACGTCCGATAAGAAGACCGTGGTAAATCTCACCAACCACAGTTATTTTAATCTTTCGGGAAATACAAAACGCGACATTCTGGATCACGTACTCTCCGTTTCCGCATCCAATTTCATTCCGGTCGATGAATCTTTGATCCCTACCGGTGAGATCAGAGCCGTGGAAGGAACACCCTTTGACTTTACTTCCCCGACCGTAATCGGACTCAGGATCAATGATAGTGATCCTCAAATATTGGCTGGTAAGGGATATGATCATTGCTGGGTATTTGACAAGGATGATTTTAGCTTATCCTTGGGTGCGACCCTTTACGACCCAAAAAGTGGCCGCTACATGGAAATGTTTACCACAGAACCTGGTACGCAGGTTTACACAGGAAACTTTTTAAACGGAACCATCACGGGTAAGTATGGAACGGTATATAAACAACGCTATGCCATTTGCCTGGAAACGCAACATTTCCCGGACTCGCCGAACCAAGAGAAATTTCCCTCCGTAGTATTGAACCCGGGTGAGACCTATAGCACCGAAACAGTCTATACATTTTCCACCCGATAGTATAGGTCACACGACCGGATCAGGTTTCCTTTGATCATTATGGGAAAAATTACCGAGTCCAACATAGAAACAAACGCGCTTACGCCGGATGAGCAATCATTTCTTAACGAGAATGGCTACCTGAATCTTGGACAACTTCTGTCCGATTTCGAAGTTGCCGCTATCAACCACCGCATTCAATCATTGATGGATCGTGAGGGAGAAAAGGCCGGTTCGGAATTACTGGATTCTCCATATATCCGTCATCCTAAAGAAGAGGGTGCCGACCGCCTTGCCGATCTTGTCAACAAGGGCAAAGAATTTGACATTTTTTATTCTCACGTGCGCGTATTGGCAGGAATCAGACATGTCCTTGGCTCGAAAATAAAACTATCGTCCCTAAACTATCGCGCCGCCAAACCCGGGCTTGGCCTTCAAAAGCTTCACGTCGACTGGCATGAGGCCGTCGCAGCAGGAAGCTACACGGTTTGCAATTCAATATGGTTGCTCGACGATTTTTCAAAAGAAAACGGGGCAACACGCATTGTACCGGGCACACACCAGGACGGAAGACTCCCACAAGATGTACTTAACGATCCGTTCGAACCCCATCCTGATGAAATCATCATTGAGGCTAAAGCCGGGTCGGTCTATATATTCAATTCTCATGCGTGGCATGGCGGGACCACCAATAACACGAACTCGAGCCGGCGCGCAATTCACAGTTATTTCTGCAGATTCGATCAGCCGCAGCAAGTAGACCAATCGCGTTATATCAAAAAAGAAACCCTGGAACGGTTGTCGCCATCAGCTACCGAGATCCTCGGTCTCAATCCGGTGTGATGTCGATGGGCTATTTTATTGTCAGCGACTTTATAAGTTCGACTTCCTCTTTCTTATATGGTGTTCCGTCTATTCGGAATATGTCGTGGAACCATGCGGCAGGTTCCCGCCCATCGGGCATAGGCGAATCCCATGCGTAGATGGTATTGGTCTTACCAGCAACGAGCCCCCAGTTATAGGCGCCAATATTCTCTTCCTTCAAAATCGGCATGATATTTTGGAATAGACTATTACGTGTCCTCGCCATGTACTCCGTACAAATAAGTGGGCGGCCATAGGCACGCAAGCTGTCTATCCAATCCTTATGAATATCGGGCGGTGAATAGTTATGATAGGTTGTCACGTCGGAATTTGCAAGTTGATATTTGTTTAAGTCGGGCAGATCCGGACTCCAGACGCCGGCGGATAACGGCTGGGTCGGATTGATCTCCCTTCCCCATTGGAAGACATTTTCCAGCAATGGCTTAGATTTGTTTCCATACCCACTGTTGCCTGGCTCATTGTAGAGGTCCCATAGAACGATTCGTTTATCCTTGCCAAAATGGGCCAACACGTCTTTGACATATTCTTCCAACGTGGGAAAAAGTGAAGAATCCTGGTGGATAAGATCTCCGGGATCGCGTATCCATCCCGAGTTATGAATACCCGGTTTAGGTGAAGGCTGAGTCCCGACTTCATAGGTAGGATTCCAACAATCGTCAAAAAGGACAAATAGCGTCGAGATATGATGTTTGTCTGCGATTTCCAGATAGCGCTCCACACGTTCTTTAAAGCCCTCACGATCCACCTCCCACGCTGCATGATGCAGATAAACGCGCATTGAATTCATACCAATAGACTCGGCCCACCCTAATTCCCGATCAATCGTCGCCGTATCAAAAGTTTCAGCCTGCCACATTTCCAATTGGTTGATAGCAGAGCTCGGAATAAAATCTGCTCCCCGTAGCCAGCCCCACTGTTGGTACCAGGTGTTCGCCTGTTCCGTTGTCCATACGTCGCGTATGACCGGAGAAAAATCGTCTGCCATTGTCTCATCCTTCGTCTGCTGACGACAACCCACGAAAATAGTGCATATGGCCAGGACCGAGACAAAGCGTGTTGTGAGTGAAAGACTCATAGTTAAATTTTTTTTTTGTGATATTATTAAATGCTCCGGGGATCTGTGCGATGGTAATATTAATTTTATTTAACTGCAATTAAAATCCTGCGATACGACGTCAGGGAAAGTGCCCGGCGATCTCCCGCACAGAGTATTATGTGTACTGTTGCTCCTTTTGCCGATGGAGGAACAGACACCCAACATTTCGAGCCACTGCCGGGAACCAGTGTGACCTTTCCGTCAAAAGTTCCTGCCTCACGATAGTATATCCAGCTAAATGTAATTACATCGTCGTCGGGATCACTGCTGTCACCGGCATCAAACAACATTTTTTTGCCGGCCACCAGTTCAACTTCCAGGGGTTCTCTGCTCCCGCTGCCGTTTACGCTTAACACAGGGTGATGATTGGCCTCATTATACGGCAAATAACCCCAGGTTACACGCGTCGCAAAATCATGCTGAAAGTCAGGACGCCAGCGAAAGACGGTAGCGCGGGGTGAGTTTATTTCCCCTCCTGCCTGCTCGTCATAGTAAGTATCGTTGGCATCACCGTATACGTGGCTGTAATCATTGATATAACGTCCTCCCCACCCACCCCATGAAGGGTGCTCCAGACTATTCAGACCGTTTTTTAAGAAATAAAGAAACGCCGGAGAATCGCCTTCTTTCATCGCCATATTGGGATTTCGGGTAACCCCGCCGGTATGCGCCTTATCGGGATACATATTCGCCAATGGATTCCGGCCGATGATATACCCGTGGATCCACTCTTTTGAAGTTAACTCCATATCGCCACCCCAAAACATGCCACGGTATCCTGACTCCCACTTGTCACCTCCACGATCCATGGCCAGGATAAGCCAAAGGTTACGGAAGTTTTCGATGATCCAGTCATTGGATGAATCTTGCTTTCCGATAAAGAATACGCGCAGTTTTCTGACAAACGACGTTACGTCGGATGGAGACCGGGTGCTTCTGACCTTCCACAAGGCTTGAGCCAGATCACACGCACCGCCCCACACCGAGATGTGTATGGGAGCAGGGTCGGGCTGATCCACAACCTGGATAATCCAATTGGAGCCCTCGGTATCCTTCCCCTTCCCAACATAATCGGAATAAGGAACGCTAACACCATTTTGGTAACATCCTTTCTTAACCACATCATGCAATCGACGCGCATCAGGATATTGCGCATCGTGTGTCCTCAGGTTTTCGAATATGGAATCATAAGCGTCGATCATTTTGTGAATGATATCGTCTCGAACGACCGGAGGTTCCCTGTCATAGTTTACATCGGCGTTGGCAATAATCCCTTCGATCTGAAATTCATTGGCATAGTGCAGCAACCTAACCATAGATTGTTGGTCATCCGGATCCTGACCGATGTCGGTAGTCACAATAAGCCGAGGTCGTTGCCCCAATGCAACCAACACGGGCAAACAAAGGATAATTATCAGAAGGGTTCCTTTCATTTTTTCAGTTTACGATACCGTCGCTGATGAACAAGGGTGAATGAACTCCCTTGAGTTCATAATGGATCTCTCACAGCCAGGCGAAGCTGGTTCATGTAGCCAGCAACATTTCGGCGCTTTCCATCCAATCCCTCAGTTTACGGCTTCACGGTTACCAGTGAACTGTTATAGAGTTTTTGGTGAATTTGAAAAAGCCGTTTCGCCGGCATCTTTATCACCTTGCGGTCGTATGTCATCAATCCGTTTGTTTCAACCTCAACATCGGTTGTTTGAGTATATACAGCTGCCGACAAACCTTCGGCTATCAAAGGTTCGAATCTGTCAATGAATGATTCATATTTCTCAAGCAGGTCTTCCTTGCTATGGAATACCTGATAGCCCCAATTGTCTTTGGCCTGCCATGTGTGACCTTCCAGCGGCAACCCCAGCCCACCATATTCTCCCAGTACGACGATCCTGTCTCTACCAAAAAGCTTTGGATCGGGCATCACCGGTTCAGGGTAATTGTGCAGGTCAATAATGTGTCCCACGGCATGGAAATTTCCTCCACTGGCCGTGTTGACCAACCGCGAAGGATCATAGGCCATAGTCCAGTTTACAATTTCTTCCGTTTCAAACTGTCCCCAGGCTTCGTTGAAAGGTACCCACACTACAATAGAGGGGAAATTGTAATTGGCATCCATAATGGCCTTCCATTCAGCCTTAAAAATTGCTTCAGACTCCGGTGTCCGTTCCTTTGACGTTCCTTTCCCGATAATACCGGGACGAGATTCCCAACGATTACCCATGTCGCCGCTCGGCATATCCTGCCAAACTAACATTCCTAACTTATCGCAGTAGTAATACCAACGCGCGGGCTCTACCTTAACATGCTTACGAATCATATTAAAACCCAATTCTTTCGTCTTCTCAATATCAAATTTCAAAGCTTCGTCAGTTGGTGCCGTGTAAAGTCCGTCAGGCCACCATCCCTGATCCAGTGGGCCATACTGAAAAACAAATTTATCATTCAACAACATTCGCTTTATCCCATTCTGATCCTCTCCCAGGGAAATTTTTCGCATCGCGAAGTATCCATCCACCTTATCAAGTACCTTGCGCTTACGAACGATTTCCACACTTAGATCATAGAGAAACGGATTCTGTGGAGACCAAATTTTAGGGTTGCCCAAGTTAAGGGTCACCTCGGTACCTTCAATTTCGCGGACAGCAACCACCTCGCCCTGGTCCCGCACCGTAAATTTGATGCGGTCTCCCAATTTCAGGTTTGACACGTCTACTTTTACACTGACGGATTGTTGTTGCAGATCAGGCGTCTGCCGAATCGAGACAATGTGCGTGATCGACACTGCTTCCATCCATACCGTTTGCCAAATTCCGGTCACAGGGGTGTACCATATACCATGAGGACTGTTTATCTGCTTACCCCTTGGTTGAGGGCCATCGTCAGACGGGTCCCAGACACTCAGCACAATGTCTTGGCGTCCTGGCTTTAACACGGACGTTATATCAAATGAAAAGGGATCATAACCACCCCGGTGTGTCCCTATTTTTTGCCCGTTAACAAATACATCACACTCCCAATCAACGGCACCGAAGTGCAGGAGAACCGCCTTCCTTTTGAAGGAAGATGGAATCGACAATGTCGTGTGATACCAAACGCGGTTTTCGCCACCAACAAATTTTCCAACCCCTGACAAGGCGGACTCGACGGCAAAGGGAACAAGAATTTTTCCGTCATACGCCGTGGGTGCGTTTTCATCTTTAGGGCGGATTGCATAGTCCCATAGTCCATTTAAGTTCTGCCAATTTCCGCGCACCATTTGAGGACGGGGGTATTCTGGCAAAGGACTCACCGGACTGACACTGTCTGCCCAGGGCGTACTAATCCTCCCCGCTACCATTTTCCATCCAACAGTTTGAGCCATCACCAGGGGCGTTGAGAAAGTCAGAACAATAAATAATATGACGCTATTCATGATTTGATTGTTTAAAGCTATAACGGGAGATAAAATTTGCTTGACCTGTCAGGATGACTTCGGAAATTACGAACTGATCGCGTCATCAAATCCATCCATTACTTTTCATCCAATCCAGACAACGGTCCATCCACCGATCCGGCGAAGTAGAATTAATCAGTCCAAATCCATGCCCACCTTTTGGAAAGATAAAAAGTTCACTAAGGATACCGTTGTTATTTAACGCTTCATAGAAACGCAAACTGTTTTCAACTTTTACGGCACCATCGTCACTGGCATGCACAATAAAAGCCGGAGGTGTCTTTTTTGTGACCTGCAATTCATTCGAATATAGCTTGACAGATTCTTCCGACGGCGATTTACCAATTAAATTATTTCGCGACCCCATGTGCGTCAGTTCTTCGGAAAAACTGATGACGGGGTATAACAAAATCATAAAATCAGGTCTGACATTGGTATTCTCGACATTGTCGATCATAACCTTCTGAAAATGTGTGCCTGCCGTTGAGGCCAGATGACCACCGGCAGAAAATCCTGCAATACCGACTTTTGACGGGTCAACGTTCCAATCATTTGCGCGGTCTCTGACTACTTTGATAGCCTGTTGCGCGTCCTGAAGAGGACCTATCGATTTATCTTTCATTGTGTTGTCGCTGGGTAATCTGTATTTCAGGACAAACGCGGCGACACCGGCTTCATTGAATTTTCTCGCCACATCAATACCTTCATGCTGGATCGCGTTGATTCCATACCCTCCGCCAGGGCAGATAACAACAGCAGTACCGTTGGAAAGTTCTTTGGCGGGTAAAAACACGATCAGCGTGGGTATCGATATATTACTGATTCGCGCGACACCGTCTACTGCCTTAGTCTCGGCATCAGGGCCGGGTATCTCATTTGGGATTTTTCCCGGATACAGTTTAATCACCTCTTGAGCAACACTAAATTGGATGGACGCCAGTAGTCCAACAAGCATCAAAACTCTTTTCATATATTTTCTTCATTTTATTTATTGTTCTCAAAATTTCATTCCAATGTAATCAAGAAAGAACTTAGATAAAACATAATTTATGGAACCTTGCTGATACAAAGCACATTTTTCAGACTGAAAATGTGACTTATCGAAACGGGCGACATTCTAAAGGCAACATGTTATGACGAATATCGTCAACGCCGCGCGGTTCTATCTGTAATCTAAATCTTACCAGCATGGAACCTAAGAAGAATCCCAGGTACGATGTGCATCGATACCATAGTGTGCTTTTTGGCGTAAGTCTTTCTATCAGCTTACTCCTTGTCATCATTGCTTTTGAATGGACCCAGTCGGTCTACACTCCAGTTGGCCCGGCATCTTTTGCCGATCCGTTCGGAGAAGACACACTGTTCTACGTCGCTCCGTTCCGCGAAATCATGGACGAACCCTCGGCAAAGCCATTGAAGCAAAAGAAATCCACTGTTCCCAATTATGTCGCGGTCAAGGACGAACTCCCGGAAACAACCGATGGAGAGGAATTGCCAGCCGAACCCCCTGTGGAGGAAGGCAAATTCCGTATTTCAGCCATCGAAATGCCAGTGCCTGAAAATGTTGATACCATTTTTACCGTCGTTGAGCGCATGCCTGAACCGGTTGGCGGATGGAGTGCGTTTGGTAAGACCCTGAAGAAAAATCTCAAGTACCCGGACCATGCACGGCGTACCCGGGCCGGCGGGAAAGTGTTTGTTGAGTTTACCATAAATGAGAACGGCAGCATAACTGCACTCAAGGTAATTAGAGGCATTGGATTCGGGTGTGATGAAGAAGCGCTGCGCGTTATAGCGTTGACAAAATGGAAAGCCGGGAAACAACGAGGTCGGCCCGTCAAAGTAAAGCTTGTGCAGCCCATCTATTTTAGTTTGGAATAACTTCTTCATCACTCGATACCACTATGAATGGCATCCATGTGCAATTCCAATTTTTAATAAAAAAATAGGGCAATACTTGAAACCTTGGGCGTAAAATTACGAAGACATTGTCAGGCCCCAGCCTATGACAAAGCCATCAGAATTATTTTCTTATTTTGCCTGTGTACCTCCTGTTGAAAACATGGAGAAATCACTGGCATTCTATCGTGACAAGCTAGGGTTCGAAGTTACCTTTACCTGGAATGATCCCATTGACTATGCCGTGGTCAAAGGAGGAACCGTCGGTATACACCTTACAAAATCTGATCGTGAAATACGCCAAACCCGACACACGTCGATGTACATCTTTGTTCACGATGTTGACGCTGTTAGTGACGAATTTAGTGCCCGTGGAATTTTTTTTTCGAATCCCATCGGCGACCGCGATTATCGTATGCGCGACTTCGACATCAAAGACGTCGATGGATATATACTAACATTTGGCAAAGGTCTCGACTAACTTGACCTTGAACGGGTGATGGAAACCATTGATCATTTGGATAACGCCAAAATGGCTACGCGATCTCTTGATTCCGTTCACTTATCCCGACTAGTGTTGGTTTTTTAGGGTGGCCTATTGGAATGATCGGAATATTACAATCCGATCATCCGGTGGAATGTAGATTCCTCTGGTTATTTCGTTGTATTTGTCAGAACAGAATACCCCTGGAGCTTACCCTTCCTGTAGGATTCTGATTTCACAACAGCAACTTTTGGCGCGAGCCATTCGGCCGTAGAGAAATCCAACGTCATTTTAATTGCCATTTTTGTTGTTATACTTAAGTCACTCGTGATTTTGTAGCACTCAAATGTTCCAGCCGGTGTGGTCACTGATTCCTTTGCTACTACCTTCCGGTTAGTCACCGTCACCTCCATGGCCATTGGGATAGGTGAGTTACTTGCCGTAAGTGTCATTTGCCCATTATCTAACGACTGACCTACCGACAAATTACTGGGAACCTCAAGATTTTTGCCTTCGAATTCCAGCTCATAGGATTGAAAAGCCTTCATCTGATCTTCATTCACAAAATTTCGCATATCAACATGCACGGTGCCATCCTCGCAGTCGAAGTCGAGTTCTGTGTTCATGACTTCCTTTCCCTTAGCATCAAACACGACAGAATTCACAGAAGCTTTAAATGAAGTCGAATTGCCCGTTAGGCTCTTTATGGTTTGTTTAGTCTTCCCTGACAATTTTCCCTTCGCATTATAATTGTCCATTTCCCAGGCACTACCCTCTTCAAATTGATAAAACGTATTGCATTGAGAAGAAGCGGGAATTGTACCCATTATTAAAATCAAGCAAGCGAAAACCGTACGCATAATCTTTAGATATTTTTGAGGTGTTCGAAACGATTAAGGTTACTTCTATTTTACCGAAGTATCATTATTAATTTCAATCAAATGACCATCGGGATCCTTGAAGTAAATTTGTTTTACA
>Ga0299906_10005188_pt1 | contig 10642 bp, 7 predicted proteins | sample RVTome_14_FD_200259 | JGI IMG/M metagenome (GOLD analysis project Ga0299906, IMG submission 200259) | Soil microbial communities from uranium-contaminated site in the Upper Colorado River Basin, Wyoming, United States - RVT145D125 (version 2) ... | reverse complement strand
TCTTGAGAGGCGGGTACCTTGAGATACTGGACCTCTTCGCGTGACAAGGTCACCGCGACGCCCCCCGTCCCTTCGCCCGAGTCGTCCCTCACGGTTCGGAGATCGAGGCCGTTGGGATCCGCGCCGGCCAGCGTCGCCTTCATCTCCGCGCCATGGGTGTTGGCGGCCGCAGATCCGGGCGCCAAACCCACGAGCACCAACTGGCCCGCGGCAAGACCCGTGACCACGTTCCACGGATCGTCCCCCGGCTGCAGCGCCGCCACGGGCAATGCCGGAAAACGAGGCGGCGAGGCGCATCCGACGCTTAACCCAACGGACAACACAACTACCGTCACCCGGCGCCATGCAGACAGGCCTGGCTTGCTCATATGACCTCCAATCGTAGTTCGCCGACCCATTTAGATCTTAAGATCGCGGGCGCGGAGGTTACAGGGGAGTCGAGGGCTGACCATTCGACCGTTCCCGCAGCCCAAGCAGAATCCGCTCCGCAGGCTGGTGAAGCCTCGCAGCCCTACCGGCCGGCCGCGCCGCCGGGTGCGTTGAACAGGAAGAAGTCGTAGGCGGTGCGGCCGAGCTCGGCGATGACCCGCTCGCCGCGCTCGGTGTCGGGCTCGTCGGCGAGCGTGAAGACGCTGATCGCGAAGCGGCCGAGGTCGCCGGGCAGCGTGATGATGCCGACGTCGTTGATGATGCGGCCGATCGAGCCGGTCTTGTGGGCGATGTCGACACCGCCGGGCAGCAGCCCCTGCAGCCGGTTGGCGCCGGTCTGGGTGCGCTCGAGGATCTCGAGGATGACCCCGGAGGACTCCGGGCTCACCGCCTCGCCGCGGGCGATCATCGCCAGCAGCTCGGTCATCTCGCGCGCCGAGGCCTTGTCCTCGTCGCCCTCGTAGAAGGCCTCGCGGGCGGCATCGATCTCTTCCGGCTCCAGGCGGTTCTCGCGGCTGTAGCGGTTGATCTCCTCGAGCGTCGCGTCGGCGACCGGCTCGTAGTCGACACCGCGGTAGTCGAGGATGAGCTCGAGCGTCGTGCGATCGACGCGGATGTCGTCGAATCCGAGGGCCCGCATGCGCGCCGTGATCGCCGCGGCGCCGAGGCGGTCGATCAGCATGTCGGTGGCCGAGTTGTCCGAGAGGATGATCATGAAGGTCGCCAGGTTGCGCAGCGACATCTGCAGGCCCGGCGCCCACAATCTCGACAGCAGGCCGCTGCCGACGTGCTGGTCCTCGGGCTCGACCTCGACCCGGTCGTCGAGGCTGAGCTCGCCGGCGTCGACGCGCGACATCAGCTCCACCAGGATCGGCACCTTGAAGGTGCTGGCCATCCCGTAGGGCGTGTCCTCGTCGACCCCGGTGGCCATGCCGCTCTCCAGGTGGAGCACGTACACGCCGGCGCGCCCCGGGAAGCGGTCGACGATCGTCTGCAGCGCCGCCTGCAGGCGCTCGAGCGAGCCGGCCGGCGCGGCCTGCGGCATACGGCCGCCGCGTTGCGCGAAAGTGGCGCCACCCGCCGCCAGGACGACGGAAGCCAGCAGAATGCACCTTGCCGCCAGCGCCAAGGTGCGGGGGCAGAGGAACGGGGTCGAGGAGCCTTTTCGTGGAGTCATGGGCCGGATCTTACCCGGCCCGCCGACCTCCTTCCACGGGTCGGGTGGCCGTAGGGACAGGGGTACGCTTCGGCATGCCCGGTGGCGGCGTGGACCTCGAAAAATCGAGCTTCGAGCCACCGCAGCCGATCCCTAGAATGGTTCCAGGCAAAGGGAGCTGGCTTGGCACCATTCCGAGATCGCTACAACCTCTTCACGGGCAAGCTGCGCGTCGCTCCGCGGCCGGTGGTACCCGCACACTGGGACGTGCCGGCGGACTACCCGTCGGCGACCCGTTTCTGGGTGGACCCCGTCTCCGGGGCGACCTCCTGGCGGCGCGAGGGCGATGGCTGGAGCCGCAGTGAGGTCCTCAAGCAATGGCACATGCGCCAGACCAGCCGCATCTGGGCCGGCCGGCGGCTGATCTCCCGGGTCGGTTACGAGGAGGCGACGCGGCGCATCAAGGACCTGCAGACGGCGCTGCACGGCGATATCCGGCAGGCCAACTCCTATCTCGACCTGTTGATCTCGATCGGGTACGAGGCCTACCGGCTGACCCGCCGCGCGGAGATCGCCGAGCAAATGCTGATATCGACGACCCTCCAGGTGCTCGACGTGTCCGCGCGGCTGGGGCGCACCGCCGAGGAGCTGAACGTGGCGGGCACCGAGGTCATCGCCAAGGCCCAGGCGGCGGCCCGCGCCCTCGACGAGCTCGCCGTTGGCCTCAAGCAAACCGTCAGCCCGGTGCAGCGCCGTTTCGAGCTGGCGATCGACGACGCCGAGACCGTGGGCCGCCCCATGCGCGACGTCTACGAGTGGATCAAGTACACGCTTCCGAAGCGCAAGTACCGCAAGCCGGACATCCAGTGGCTGGTGGCGACGGCGGTGGTCACCTTCCGGGACAACAAGCCCGACGTCTCCGCCGAGATCGCCTGCCGGCGGGTGAGCGGCTACCTGGCCCTGCTCGACGCCCCCTTCGGGGCGCCGAGAGCAGCGCGCGCCCACCCCTGAGCCCGCGGCCCCGCAAACGCCACCGGCCGGTTTTTTCTTTCGGGTGCCTTAGTGCGCGAAGCCAAGGCCGCGCGAGACTGGTACGCGGCGCAGAGCCCGCGAGCAGCCGCGGAGTATCTGTTCGAGCTCGACGCGGCATTCGCGGCCATCCTCGAGCATCCGCAACGCTGGCCCACGCACGTGGAAGGCACGCGACGCTATCTTCTCAAGCGATTCCCGTTTGGCGTCGTGTATCGGGAGGCCGAGGGGCTCGTCGAGTTCCTTGCCGTTGCGCATGCGAGTAGGGAGCCGGGCTATTGGCGCCGGCGCGCCGAATGACGCCCGGTCGAGCGTCCCATCCTTTACTCAGGTACCGGTCTGGTAAAGGATGCAGACAGGCCGTGCCCGCCCCTTTGACACACCAGGCAGGAGGTGGGGAATGGGTCGCTTTGGAAATCGCGCGATGGCGCTGGGTATCATCGGCGTCATCGGACTGATCATCGCGGCGCCGCTTCAGGCGCAGCAGCAGGTTGCCGAGACGCCGCTGCCGGTGCAGCGCGTCGTGCTCTACAAGTCCGGGATCGGCTACTTCGAGCATCTTGGCCAGGTGAGCGGCGATCGCGACGTGACGATCAGCTTCACCAGCGCGCAGCTCGACGACGTCCTCAAGACGCTGACCGTGCTCGACCTGGACGGCGGGCGGGTCACCGACATCGGTTACAACTCGCTGGCGCCGCTCGACCAGCGGCTGCGCAACGTGCGACTACCGGTCGGTGGGACGCCGACGCTCTTCGAGCTGCTGTCCGCCCTGCGCGGCACGCGGGTCGAGGTCCGTGTCGGCAACGCGGCGGTGGCGGGTCGCGTCCTTTCGGCGGAGCGGCACGAGCGGATCGTCGGCGACACGACGCGGGCCACTGAAGAGGTCTCGATCGTCACCGACGCCGGCGAGGTGCGGCGCTTCGAGTTCGGTTCCGAGGTCTCGGTGCGCCTGCTCGACGAGGACCTGCGCCAGGAGATGACCCGCTACCTGACGCTGCTGGAGTCGACCCGCGAGGAGGACGTTCGGCGGCTCACGATCTCGACCCAGGGAAGCGGCGAGCGCGACCTGTTCGTCAGCTACGTCAGCGAGGTGCCGATCTGGAAGAGCAGCTACCGGATCGTCATGCCGGCGGAGGCGGGCGGCGACGCGATCTTGCAGGGCTGGGCGATCGTCGACAACACCGTCGGCGAGGACTGGGAGGACGTCGAGCTGTCGCTGGTCGGCGGCGCGCCGCAGTCGTTCATCCAGCAGATCTCGCAGCCCTACTACGCGCGCCGGCCGGTGGTGCCGCTGCCCGAGTACGCGCAGTCGACGCCGCAGACGCACGGGGCGACACTCGGCACCGGCAGCGGCTGGGTCGTCGGCGAGGTGCGCGATCAAGACGGGGCCTCGTTGCCGGGCGTGCGGGTGACGGCCGTCGGCCCCAGCGGCGAGGCGGTCGCGCGCGCCGTGAGCCGCGCATCCGGCGAGTACTCGCTGGGGCCGCTGCCGGCGGGTACGTATCGGATCCGCTACGAGCTGCAGGGCTTCGCGACGCAGGAGGCGCCGACGGGAGTGAGCGGCGGCCAGGAGGTGCGGCGCAACGTGCGGCTGTCGCTGTCGAGTGTCGAGGAGACGCTATCGGTCACCGCGCAGTCGCCGATGGCGCGGAGCGCTGCCCTGAGGAGCAGGGCCCAGCCCGATCCCGCCCCCGAGGCACCGGCGGCCGCGGCCTGGGAGGAACGAATCGCCGGTGGACTCGAGTCCTTGCAAGCCGCCGCCGGCGGCCAGGCGCTCGGCGACCTCTTCGAGTACCGGATCACCGACCCCGTCACGATCCGCCGCAACCAGTCGGCGCTGGTTCCCATCCTCCGCGCCGAGGTCTCGGTCGAGAAGGTATCGCTGTGGAACCGCGGCCTCGGCACGGGGCCGCCCTTCCGCGCCCTCTGGCTCACGAACGCCTCGGACCTGTCGCTCGACGGCGGCAGCTTCACCGTCCTGGAGGACAGCGCCTTCGCCGGCGAGGGGCTCCTCGACTCGATGGAGCCGGGCGAGAAGCGGCTGCTGTCGTACGGCACCGACGTCGCCATGCTCGTCGAGGCCCAGGTCGAAGGCGCCCGCGGCGCGGTGACTCGCGTCACGGCGCAGCGCGGCGTTCTCATCTACGAGCGCGACCGGAGGGAGAGCCGCACCTACACTGTGCGCAACGAGGACGCCGAGCCGCGGACCATCATCGTCGAGCACCCGAACCGGCCGGGCTGGGAGAACGCCTCCGGCGCCTTGCCGGAGGAGACGGCGCCCGGCGTCTACCGCTTCCGGGTCATCGTCGATCCGCAGCAGACCGCCACTCTGACGGTCGCCGAGAGCCAGCCGATCGCCACCCGCGTCGCCCTCACCGACCTCACCGACGACCACATCACCCTGCTGGTCGAGCAGGGCGTCGCGCGCCCGGCGCTCGAGCAAGCCCTCCGTCCGATCCTCGACAAGAAGGCCGAGATCGCAACCGTACAGGGCGAGTACCAGTCGCGCGCGGCCGAGGTGACCCGCATCGAGCGCGACCAGGCCCGCCTGCGCGAGAACATCCAGGCGCTGGGCTCCAGCGCCGAAGAGCGCGCCCTCATCGGCCGCTACGTCCAGCAGCTCGATGCGCAGGAAGACCGGCTCGAGGCGCTCCGCAGCGAGATGGCCGAGCGCACCGAGCGTCTCGAGGTCTTGCAGGCCGAGCTGCAGGAGCTGATCGAGCTGTTGTCGATCGAGATCGACGCCTGAGATTGAAGGGGCGTGAGGCACAGATGAATATCAACGCGCAGGTTTCGCCGTCGGTAACGGATCGGGATCGCGTTCCCAGTCCTCGATCTTCAGGCCGATCACGCGCTCGAACTCGCGGGTGTTGCGCGTGATCAGAATGGCGTCGTTGGCCATGGCGATCGCGGCGATCATCAGGTCGTTGGGGCCGATGGGGGTTCCCGATCGCTCCAGGCCCTCGCGAATGCCGCCGTAGCAGACGGCGGCGTCGTCGTCGAACGGGAGGCTGCCGAAGGCGGCGAAGAACTCCTCGAGGCGTCGGAGGTTGCCGGCGGGGTCGGTGCTCTTTCGTGCCCCGTACAAGAGCTCGGCCTTCACCACCGCGCACAAGCGAACCTCGGAAGGGGCGTGCTCGGCGAGCGAGCGGGCCGTGCGCGGCAGAGTCCCGTTCATCAGGCCGATGCAGACGTTGGCGTCGAGCAGGTGCACGGCCTACCCGTCGTCCTTGGCGGCGTTGTGGTCGCTTGGCTCGCGATCGCCGCGGGCGGACAGAGCTTCGCGCTGCTCCATGGGCATCTCCGGTGGGCGTTGCAGCGGCGCGTCGGCGCAACCGCCGATGACGCGCTCGAAGAAGCCCGGCGGCCAGTCATCGGCCACTTCGCGACGCACCAGATCCGCAAGGTAACGCGAGGTGCTCACACCCTGCTGGCCCGCCCGTCGCTTCACTTCCTCGGCGATCTCCTTGGGAACGTACAAGTGCATTTGCGGCATGGGATCACTCTCAAATTAGACGGCCACGGACCCGAAGGTCCCGCGCCGTTTCTTGGCCACGGTCGAGCAGCGCCCATACGGCGGACTGACGACTCCAGGGCGCGAAACCGAAGGGCTACGACGGTTGGCAAAGATACGCCGATATCGAATGTATTCTAACAAATATAACCGGATCGATCGCTTCGCTCCCCCACCTGATCCATCGTCTCGTCGGTGGTCGCTGGGACGCAGTCCTTGATGCGGGCCTGCACCGAGGATCTTCACGGTAATTGCCCATCCGGCCGCGGCCGACCCCCTCTGGTGGATGAAAGCGGCGGGTCCCGTGGAAGCTTCCTCGCATATACTCAAGTTCATGATAGTATTGTGAACCTGAGTATCTTCGCGCGAGGATTCACCGATGGATCAGGACGCCGCACGAGCTCGCATCGAGACGTTCGTCGATTCGGGGGTACCCCAGCATACGCTCGGCCTGCTCTACGGCCGGCGGCGAATCGGCAAGTCCACGCTTCTGGAGTCGCTCGCCGCAGCCAGGGGAGGCTTCTACTGGGAGGCGACCCGCGGCGAAACCGCCGTTCATCTGGAGCGTCTCGGCGAGGCGCTCGGCGCGCATCTCGGCGTCGGTCGGCTGTCGTTCGATCGCTGGGAGGACGCGGTGTCGCAGCTCCTCCGGCTCGGTGATCAGGCAGCCGTTCCGGTGGTGCTCGACGAGTTCGGCTATCTCTTGGAGGCCGACGCCGCCGTGGACTCCGTGTTCGCGGCGGCCTTCGGCCCTGCAGCTCGCCGTCGCAGTCCGGGTCGGACGCGCATGATTCTGTGCGGCTCGGCGATCGCCCTCATGAAGGCGCTTACAGCCGGCCAGGCGCCCCTTCGGGGCCGCGCCGGCATGGAGCTGATCATGCAGCCGTTCGGGTACCGGGCGGCTGCCCGACGGCTCGAGTGCGATCTTCTCGAGCTCGCGGCGCGTGTGTACGCCGTCATCGGCGGCGTGATCGGCTACTACACCGACATGGTGGACCACGATCTGCCGGAGAGCCTGGCCGACTTCGACCGCTGGATCGCCGCCCGTGTGCTCTCCCCCGCCGCGACCCTCCACCACGAGGCGACGACGCTCCTCGCCGAGGACCCGACGCTCGCGGCGGCCAGCCCGTCGCTCCATCACAGCATTCTCGGGGCCATCGCGACCGGCTCGCTCACCGCCGGAAAGATCGCCAACCGGCTGCGGCGTTCGGTCTCGAATCTCGACCCCGCATTGAAGCGGCTCGTCGCGGCCGGCTTCGTCATCCGTCACGAGGATCCCGTTCGAGCGCAGCGCCCCACCTACGCGCTGGCCGACCCGTTCCTGCAGTTCCACTACGCGGTGCTCGAGCCGCACGGATCGCTCCTTCGCGACCAGGACTCGCGCAACGTCTGGCGCGATCGCCTCTCGGCGATCTTCGACGCGCGAGTTCGCGGGCCGGTCTTCGAGGAGGTCGCTCGTGCGTGGGTTCGGCGTCATGCGGCGCCGGGCACCATCGGAGGGCCGCCCGATTACGTCGGCCCGTCGACCGTGGTCGTGGAAGGAAAGACTCACGAGCTTGATCTCGTCGTCGCCAGCGGCGAGGACCCTGTTGCGCCACCCGCCGAGCGGAGGGTCCTCGCCATCGGCGAGGCGAGGGCCGGTGAGACGGTCGGAGCCGGCCATCTCCGCGCCCTCGAGAAGGCTCGCGCGGCGCTGGGCGCGAAGGCGGCCGATGCGCGCCTGCTACTCTTCGCCACTACGTTCTCGGAGGCTCTCGCGGCGGAAGCGGCTGGCCGCACGGACGTGGAGCTCGTCGACCTCGAACGTCTCTACCGGGGAGATTGAAGCCGCCGGCTACGCGCGGAACCTTCCGTCGCGCCGCGCCGCGCCGGCGTCAGTGCCGATCTGGTCCGTTCGGCTCCTGTTCTTCTCCGGGCGGCACCAGCCGGTAGCGCTTCACCAGGTGGTGATGGTGCCGGCCCAGTCGCCGGAAGGCCGCTCGGGGGCGCCGGCGGTGCAGCCGACCGCGGCGATCGCGACCCCGGCCGCGAGGAGGATGGCAAGAAAGAACGATGCTCGCGCGTTCACGTCGATGCGACCTCTCATGAGATCAAGGTCATAACCCCAAAGGCCGCCGGACTGCAACCGACTGCGCCGAGCGGAGATCGAACGGCTGGATCGTCTCGACGTGCGGCTCGACGTGTACCTCCCGTCGCGCTAGTCGGCCCAAATGGAGACAAGACGCCCGTCCCGCCCGCGTGTGGCGCCGGCGGCAGCGCCGGTCGACGGCGGCGTGCGGCCTTGATAGCTTCCAGGTTGGTTTCGAAGAGGCTACCCGAAGACTTCTCTATGTTTCCCGGGATGGAGTGGTCATGGGCCCGGGACCGGCGTACGGAGAAGAACCACAGCGCGCCGCGATGCGCCGCGCACTCCGACGTCGTTTTCCGGTGAAGTGACCGAAGCTCCTCAGGAGGCCCACCGATGCGCAAGCCACACGCAGTGCTGATCGTCGCGCTGATCTTGGCCGTTTCGCCGATCGTCATCCTGGCCGCCCACGCCGACCCGATCAAGTTCGCCCGCTACCCGCACACCAGCCACGGGCGGATGGCGTTCTCCTATCACGGCGACATCTGGATCGCCGACGAGGACGGGAGCAACGCGCGGCGGCTGACGGCGCACGTGGCCAGCGACACGTTCCCGCGATTTTCGCCCGACGGGCAATGGATCGCCTTCACGTCCGACCGGATGGGCAACGACGACATCTTCGTGGTGCCGGCGGCGGGTGGGGTGCCGCGGCAGGTGACGTTCAACACGACCAACGACACGATGCTGTACTGGACGCCCGACGGCCAGCGGATCGTGTTTACGAGCAACCGCGGGGCCCATCCGTTCTTCTCGCCGCTGTACACGGTGTCGCGCGACGGCGACCTGCCGGTGCCGATGGCGATGGATCAGGGCGCGGCGGGGATGATCTCCCAGGACGGCAGCAAGATCGCCTTCAACCGCTACGGGTTCCGCTACTGGCGCAAGGGATACCGGGGCAACAGCAACACCGATATCTGGGTGCAGGACCTGGCGAGCAAGCAGATCACGCAACTGACCGACCTCGAGACGGAGGCGTTCCGCGAGCACGCGCAGGACGCTTACCCGATGTGGGGCGCCGACGGGATGATCTACTTCATGTCGGAGCGCGACGGGCTGTTCAACATCTGGAAGATCGCGCCCGACGGCGGCGGGCTGGCGCAGGTCACGCGCCACGGCTCCGACGGCGTGCAGTACCCGTCGATCAGCCCCGACGGGACGACGATCACCTACGAGAACGAGTTCGAGGTCTGGAAGCTGGCGGTGCCCAACGGCACGCCGGAGCGGGTAACGATCGACCTCGAGTTCGACCCCAAGACCAATACCGTCGAGTACCTGACGTCGAACGACGAGGCCGAGGGCTTCTGGCCCTCTCCCGACGGCCGCTACCTGGCGGTCGATTACCACGGCGAGGTCTTCATCGTGCCGACCGACCCCGAGGTGGGCGAGAAGAAGCAGGTCACGGCGAGCGGCTGGCGGCAGCGCTCCCCGGTGTGGTCCCCCGACGGCGAGCGGCTCGCCTACATCTCCGACGAGAGCGGCGACCAGGAGATCTGGGTGTACGAAGTGGCGACGGGGGCGCGCACGCGGCTGACCGACCACGAGTCGGAGAAGGGCGAGCCGGTCTGGTCGCCCGATTCCTCGAAGCTGGCCTTCTCGGCGTTCAACTCGCTGTTCGTCGCCGAGCTGGGGAACCCCGCACCCGAAGCACAGGGCGTTGCGTCCGAAGCCGGGGCCGCGACGGCACAGCCGGGCGGCTCGGTGACGGAGGTGGGCATCAATCCGGAGCGCGGCTTCCAGGTCGGCAACTTCTCGGCAGATGGTGAATGGTTGATCTACGCGCGCCGCGACCTGGACCTGAACCAGGACGTCTACCTCTTCGAGATCGCCACCGGCACGGAGCACAACGTCACCCAGGACCCGTTCACCGACAGCTCGGGGCTGATCACGGCCGACGGCAAGCACGTCGTGTTCCGCTCGAACCGGGAGGATGGAACGTATCAAATATTCAAAGTTTCGCTAGCAAGGCTTGTGGAGGACCCCGACGACCCGCTGGTGAAGGAGCGGAAGCTGCTGGAGGCGCGAGGCGACGGCCGCGGGGGCGCCGGCGGGGGCCAGCCACCGGCGACGGGACCGGGGTCGGGCACCGGCCGGGGCGAGCGACCGCCGGCAGGGCCGGGGTCGGGCACCGGCCAGGGTCGCGGCTCGGGTGAAGGCGGTGGCCGGGGCCCCGGCGACGGAAGCGGTCCGGGCCGCGCCGCGCGTGCCCAGGAGCCGGCGCCGCCCGAGCCGATCATCGTCGAGGCCGAAGGCATCCAGCGGCGCGCCGTGCGGCTCACCGACGACGACGGCGGCGTCACGACGTTCTTCCTCTCCAACGATGGCGAGACCGTCTACTACATCGGCTCCGACGAGCGCGGGCGCGCCCTGTTTTCGATCCCGCTCGAGGGCG
>Ga0299906_10005187_pt1 | contig 10643 bp, 3 predicted proteins | sample RVTome_14_FD_200259 | JGI IMG/M metagenome (GOLD analysis project Ga0299906, IMG submission 200259) | Soil microbial communities from uranium-contaminated site in the Upper Colorado River Basin, Wyoming, United States - RVT145D125 (version 2) ... | reverse complement strand
AACTCTCCCAGCGTAGCCGGACACCGGTGGCGCCAAGGGGTACATCTATGGATGGCGAGGCCGCGTCTCCGGATGTCTGTCCACCCACGTCGAAGTCCTGGGGGCAGGTTCCCGGCTTGCTGTAGGCCAGACTGTTTGCAGAGTTGGAGCCGAGGCAGCTCGAGACATGCCAGAGGCCCGTGGACGTCCACCCGGGAGCAAGACCGGGCTCGAAGCCCTCGACGTAGAGCGGGTCGAGGGCGACCTCCACTTCGTCCACGTACCATCCCTCACCCTTGTTGGCAAAGCCGTTCACGCTGTCGAAGTGGAAGCGGATGTTCACCGTGCTGCCGGCGTAGCTTGAGATGTCGATGCTGCGGAATTTCCATACAAACTGCGCGCCGTCCTCCTGCCAGAGCTGCGTCCACGTCAGGCCACCGTCGCTCGAGATGGATACGAGTTTCTGGTCATTCCAGGTGCCGTCCTCCGTCTGGTGCCAACTCCGCCAACGGAGTTCGACCTTGCCGGCTCCGGCCGGTACATCGATGGGCGGCGAAACGGCATCGCCAAATGTCCGCTGGCCCGCCACATCAAAATCCTGCGGACATGCCCCTGCCTTGTTAAAGGCCAAGCTTGTCAGAGGGCTGAAACTCCGGCAGTTCGAGACATGCCAGAGGCCGGTGAGAACCCATCCAGGACCAGGCCTGAGGTCGTTCTCGTCCTGGAAGAGGAGTTTGGCCACGAATACATCCACTCCGCCGGCGTTTTCAGATTGGTTGGCAAGCGGGGTGGTGGGGAAGTCGGAGGACGACGTCCAGCCAGCGATGTACGCGTCGTCGGCTTCGTCCACCGCTACCCCATGTCCTTGGTCGTTGCTGTTTCCCCCATAGTACGTGCTGTAGGCAAGGCTACCCCCTACCTCGTCCAGCTTTGTGACGAACGCGGCCTCGACCGGCCCCGGACGGGTGTCTTGGAAAGCTCCCGAAGTGGTGGGGAAATCGCTTGAGCGGGTGATGCCGGTGAGCAAGGCGCTTCCATCCGAGTCCACCGCCACCTCCTGCGGCCAATCGCTGTCACTTCCGCCAAGATGCGTGCTGTAGGCCAGCCCACCGCCTGAAGGCATGAACTTCGTGACGAACCCGTCCCAACCACCTCCGTTCGCGGGCTGGTAGGAACCAAAGGTGGTCGGGAAGTCGGCGGATTCCGTCTGCCCAGTGAGATAGGCGCTGCCAACCGCGTCCACTACGATGCCACGTCCGTGGTCGTTGCCGCTTCCCCCAAGGTAGGTGCTGTAGGCGAGGGCGCCCCCCGGCGTGACTTTCGTGGCGAACGAGTCCACGCCGCCTGCGGTTGCAGATTGGTATGCGCTGAGGGTCGGGAAGTCTGTCGACAGCGTTTCTCCCGTGACGTATGCGTTTCCAGCCGCGTCCACCACGATGCCCTCCCCCGAATCCGAGCTGCTGCCGCCAAGGTAGGTACTGTAGGCGAGGCCTCCGAACGGCGCGAACCTTGCGACGAACGCGTCGGTAGCGCCACCCCCCTTGGCGGCTTGGAAGGCGTTGTGGGTGGGAAAGTCCGTGGACCACGTGAACCCGGTGACGTAGGTATGACCGATGGGGGAGGTGACCGGGTCAACGGCGATGTCCAGCCCAAAATCCCAGTCGGTGCCTCCGAGGTAAGTGCTGAACGAAGACGCACCTGAAAGCGCACCTTGGGTGTTCAGCGTCGTGACGAATGCATCGCGGCCTCCGGCGTTGGAGGGCTGGTAGGCGCTCTTGGTGGGGAAGTTCGTGGACAACGTCCAGCCCGCGACATGTGGCTTACCGCTTCCATCCACTGCAATGCCGCGCCCATAATCGTCATTGCTTCCTCCGAGGTAGGTGCTGTAGGCTAGATTCCCCTCGGGTGTGAACTTGGCGACGAAGGCGTCGCGGCCGCCTGCAATCGTGGGTTGCTGAGCGTTCGAGGTGGGGAAATCCGTGGAAAGGGTTTCTCCCGTGATGTAGGCATTGCGGTCCGCGTCCACGGCGATGCTGGTCGCACTGTCCCAGTCACCCCCACCATAGAAGGTGCTGTATGCGGGCACCACTACGGGATCGATCACCAAGCGCTCCTCTAGGTCGTAGTCGCCCACGTGGAATCCCACCACGCCGTCCGCGAAGAGCTTGAATCCGCTCTCCACCCCCATGGGTGCCTCGGCGAAGTCTTGGTACGTGTACGGCGCGGGAAAGCGCAGAAGCGGTCCATCGTCGGCGTCGAGGCGAAGCGACCCATCCTCCGCCAGCGACGGCACGGCACCCGTGAACGCAAGCCGGATCACGGCAGGATCCGCCCTGGGCTCCACGATGAAATCGTACTGCACCGCGCGCTCAGGCGCTCCGTAGAAGACCATGTCGATGCCCGGCCACAGATCCTCCACGAGCACCCGGTCGAAGTGCGGGACGTCTGTGGCCCACCTGGTGGGGTCGTTTCCGATGAAGTAGTTGCTCTTGCCCAGGCGTTTCTGCTCGCCCGTGATGCGTGGCTCTGGTTGCGCATCCTTGAAAGCTATGCGCACGATGTGCTGCTTGCGCGGCGACTCCGGGTCCGCCTCGGCGCGCTGCAAAACGTCCTCTGCGCCCCGGTCTGGCTCGACCATTGTGCCTTCTACGGATTCACTTGGCGACTCCAGCACGACCACTGCCTCGGTGGGGGTCAAGAACAATGTGTACCCGCCGGCGCGCGCCAAGAACGCAATGTCCTGATGGAATTGGCCAAGGTTAGGCTCAAAGTGAAGAGACCGGCTGGCATCGAATGCGTGAGCAGGGTGTTCTGATCCGTCAACCAGCGCGTCGGGAACGCTGGAGGCCTGTATGGGCAGGTGTACGCCAACCAGCAGGGCTACCGCTATGGATAACGCGGTTCGCATGAGGCTTCCTCCGTCGCCCGAAAGGGTGATGCCTGTTGAAACGGAGGCGCAGTCTAGTACCTATTGGCTACATCAGTCCGGATCGGCCTATCGAAAGCAAGATCGACTCGGTTGGCTCCGAGGCCGGGCACGGGGCCTGACGCATAGGCGAATGCCGATGCGGAAGTAGGTGGGGGCTTGGGTCGGGTCCGCCCCTTGGCTCGCGTTGAACCACGGCGCAGTCCGAGCGTAGGCGACGTTGCGTGGTTGCACGCGGTGTGACCCGGACCATCGAGCCGAAGTTCCTGACGGAGGCCACCCCGGACGGCATGCTCTCACGTATCATCGGGTTCTTTCTCCCAGACATTCGGAACTCGCTTCCGCGACCACCAGAGAGCCTGGAGCCGACGACGGCCTGCAGGCGGCCGCGAAGGGAATCGGGGTCGGCGGTCTCCAGGTCGAGGTCGATGCTGACGCGGCCGGGCGGCCACTGGAGCTGGCTCTGCAGCAGCGTGCCGCCCTTCATGAGGACGTCCTCGCCTTTGTTGGTGATCTGGCACAGCATCTCGAGGGCGAGGCGTTGCGCATCAGTTGGCCGCCCCAGGCGCCGTGCTCTTCCATCAGGGCCTCGCGGTCGAACAGGTCCGGCGGTGCGACGAGGCGGCCGTGGTCACGAAGGTCCGAGGGGCGGCGTCCTAACGGGTCTGCCACGCAAGACGGCAACGTACTGGTTGCGTTGGCAACCCCGAGGTTGCACCAACGCTATGAACGCGACCAGGCGCTCTCGGAACATGAAAGCCGGCCACAGACCCCTCGTCGCTGCCCTGATCCTTGCTCTTGTGCCGCTGGCCCCGGCCGGGGCGCAGCTTGCCCTGCCCGATTCCCTGGACACGCCGGACGTGCCCCCGGCTCCGTCCGCATCGCCCGCCAGTGCCACCGCCGGCATGGCCTTCCCCGCACCACAAGGGGTCTGGTTCGAGCAGAACCTTGGGCAGTTCGCCGAGCCGGCGCTCTTCAAGGTCCGTGCCGCGGACCAGGAAGGGTTCCTGACGCCCCATGGCGTGGTGTCGATCCTGTCCGGAGCAGACGGTAGCCAAGGTGTCGCCATCGAGATGCTGTTCGTGGACGCCGATCCACAGGTCATGGCCGTTCCGGCAGGGCGTCTGCCCGGCGTCAGCAACTACCTGCGCGGCGACGACCCCACGAAGTGGGTCACATCGGTGCCGCACTATGCTCAGGTCACCCTCCTGGACGTCTATCCTGGTATCGACGTAACCTTCCACGGCGATGGGGAAGGGCGGCTGAAGTACGACATCATCGTCCGGCCGGGCGCCGACGCGCGACGGATCCAGATCGCCTTCGACGGAATCGACGCCTCGCGCCTGGACGAGGATGGAAACCTCCTGTTGGAGACGGCCGTGGGGACCTTGCGCCACGATGCTCCATGGACGTTCCAACCGCTCGACGAGGCCGCGGATGCACTGGACGCCGCCGCACACGTCACCGTGGACAGCGCATATGTCCTGGAGCAGGACGGGACCGTGCGGTTCCGCGTGGGCGATTACGACCGCAGCCTGCCGCTCGTGATCGACCCGCTCGTGTACTCCACCTTCATCGGAGCCAATGGGTGGGAGCAGGCGCATGCGGTCGCGGTGGACGCGGCCCGCAACACGTATGTGGCAGGCATCACGGAAGATACGGATTTCCCCACGACGACGGGCGCCTACGACCGCACGCACAACGGTGACTTCGATGTCTTCGTGACGAAGATGAACGCCGCGGGCACGGCCTTGATCTTCTCCACCTACATTGGTGGCACGGCGGAAGACCAAGTGGATGATATGGCCTTGGACGCCGCCGGCAACGTGTTTTTGGCCGGCGTGACGTACTCCTCCAACTACCCGACGACGATTGGCGCCGTGGACCGCACCTATGGCGGTGTGTCCGATGCGTTCGTCACGGCACTAGGACCCACAGGAGGCAGCCTCGTCTTCTCGACCTTCCTCGGCGGGAGCAACTACGACTTGGCGACCGGCGTCGCCATCGACGCAGGCGGCAACGTCTACGCCGTGGGCTTCACGCAGTCCCTGAACTTCCCGGTGACGGCGGGTGTGCACCAGACGACGCGAAGCGGCATCCTTGACAGCTTCGTGACCAAACTCACCCCCTCCGGCAACGCCTACTCCTACTCCACTTACCTCGGCGGCTCGGACCGGGACTTCCTCTCCGATGTCGCGGTGGACGCCTCCGGCAACGCCATCGTCACCGGAGAGACCTTCTCCACGGACTACGCGACCACCGCCGGCGCGTATCGCACGACGTTCGCGGGCGGCGACTCGGACGCCATCGTTTCAAAGCTCAATCCGACCGGGGCGGCCCTCGTTTTCTCGACGTTCCTCGGCGGCAGCGGCGAGGACCGCAGTAACGCGCTGGCCCTCGACACCACGGGCAACGTCCACCTGGGTGGATGGACGGAGTCCACGAACTTCCCGGTCACGTCGGGCGTGTTCCAACCCACGAACGCAGGGGGATGCAGCGGCTCCACGCTGGACGGCTTCGTCACGAAACTCAACTCCTTCGGCTCGGCGCTCCAGTATTCATCCTACCTCGGCGGCGACTGCGGCGACCGCATCGCTGACGTCGCCGTGGACGGCGCGGGCAACGCCTACCTCACCGGGCACACCGCTTCAGGCGACTTCCCGACGACACCTGGTGCATTCCAAACGACGCGCCCCGGGACCGCGGGATGGGAGGTGTTCGTCACGAAGGTGAACCCGAGCGCGTCCGCATTGTCGTACTCCACGTTCATCGGGAGCACCGGCGAGGAGGAGGGCTTCGGCATCGCCGTGGACGGCGCCGCCAACGCCTACGTCGTCGGAAAGTCCTCGTCGTCGGGTTCTGGATTCCCGGTCACGCCGGGCGCCTACGACACGATCCACGGCTTCAGTTGGGACGCCTTCTCGTTGAAACTTGCCTTCACGGTGCCCGGCGTCCCCCAGGGTTTCTCGGCCGCGTGCGCTCAGCGGGGCGTCGCGTTGTCATGGAGTCCCCCCAACGAATCCGCGGTCGCGGAGTACCGGGTCTACTACGGCACCACCAACCCACCTACAACGGTGGAGGTGTTGCCGGCCACCGCCACGGGGTGGACGCACCAGCCGGCTTGGAGCACGACCACGTACTTCTACCAGGTCAGCGCCGCCAACAGCCTGGGGGAGGGAGCCAAGACGTCTGTGCAGTCCCGTGCCCCGTGCGACCTTGTGCTGCCGACGGTGTCCGGCGCACCCCAGTCGTACCCCTGGGGTCCGACCATCCCCAGCCTATCAGGTGCGACTTGGAGCGACGACTACAGTGGCCTCGACGATGATGTCACGTACAAGATCGGCACCACGTCAGGCGGCAGCAACGTCCAAGGTTCAACGGCGATGCCGATACAGCCCGCACAGGGGCAGACCACCGGCTACACGCCGACATGGACCCCGACCACTGCGGCGCAGGGGGTCAACTACGTCAACGTCGTCGTGCACGACGTGGCCGGCAACGTGCGCACTTCCAATGGGGCCTACGTGTTCCGTTACGACACGCTTGCCCCCACGTCCTCTGGCGATCCCGTCGTGACGACGTGGCGCAACACGAACCCTAGCCTCAGCGGTGTGTGCTTCCGTGACCTCCACAGTGGCTTGGACAACAACGCCCAGTACTGGATCGGCAGCACGGCGGGCGGCAGCGACCACTTGGCCGCGACATCGATGCCGACCCAACCGACCGCCGGGCAGACCACCGACTGGTGCCCCACGTTCTCGGTGTTCGCCGCGGCGCTGGCGCAGGGTGTCAACTACGTCACAGTGCAGGTGCGCGACACGCTCGGCCATTCCAATGCGGTCCACGCATACGAGATTCGTTACGATTCGGCGGCCCCCGTCGTCTCCGGTCTCGTCGCCCGGACCGGCGTGGGCGGGTCCACGATCCCTGAGAACACATGGCAACCGGACAACACGCCCCGCTTCGAGTGGAGCGTCCCGACAAGCACCAGCCCCATCGTCGGATACTCCTACACGCTCTCCACGTCCAGCCTCACCTCCCCCGACACCCTCGTCGACACAACCTCCACCTTCGTGGACCGCAGCGGTTCGCCGCTGGGGAACGGCAATTGGTACTTCAAGGTCCGGGCCAAGGACGAGGCGGGCAACTGGGGGGCGCCGACTAGCTTCGTCCTGTGGGTGGACGCACAGGCACCCAACGTCGTGGGCCTTTCCTCCTCGAGCCATCCTGACCCGGCCCTCCACTACAGCGCCACGACCGCGGCGTTCCAGTGGTCCGCCACGTCGGGCCCTGGCGGCGTGGCTGGTTTCTCGCACGCGATCGGCTCAGGATCGGTCCCTCCCGCAGTGGACAATACTGTTGACACGACCGGGACCACGGCCAGCCACAGTGGGCTGGGGCCGTTCGGGACCTGGACCGTCGGGGTCAAGGCCCTGAGCAACGCCGGGGTCTGGGGGGCCGTCTCCTCCCGGAGCGTGAACATCGACAACGTCGCACCCGCGGTCTCGTTGCTGGTGCCAGGGCAGGGGGATACCAGCAGCAGCCCGATCCAGACGGTGCGCGTGGACTACCACGACCGCGACGGCGGCGCCGACCCCTTGCAAGCGACGCAGGTGGACGTGACCCAGGTGCAGCTGATCATTGACGGGGTCGACGTCGTGGCGCAGTGGCGCGATGATCCCGCCTGCCAGCCCGTCCTCGGGGTCCTGACCGTCCCCGGCGTGTGTCCCATCGAAGTGACGGCGGACCATGTGCAGTACACGCCGCTCGTGCCGTGGGCGCCGGGCGTGCACGGCGCCATGGTTGTCCTGAAGGACACCGTGGTGGGGGCGAACGTACACACTACGTCCTGGACGTTCGCCATCGACCCCGTCTGACCGGGGGCTCCTGGAGGCACACGCTGCCCTGGCTCCGGAACCACCTTGTCCTGCTGGGCCGCGACTGCGCTGTCTACAGGCCACCGACACACCTGTTTCCTGGGGCTGCGCGGCAGCGTGGGTTGTGAAGTTACGATTCGTACGGTTGGTCCAAGGGCTGGTCGCCGCCGGAATCCCCGGCCGACGGCGGCGGCGTCCCGGATGAACAGGAAGGATACGTCTGCGTCATCGAGGACCCCGGCAACCCCCTTGATGGCAGTTGCCGCTGGGGCGGTCCCTGGGACTACACGCCGTACGAACCGTAAGGCCGCAGCACAGGTCTTCTTGCCGTCTTTATCCCGCCTGCAAGACCGCCGACGCTGACACCTGGCGAGGACAAGCCCTCACCGTTGGCAGGCTGAACCAAGTCCCGGCCTGTTGCGAGGCGCAGGTTCGGACCCTTCATATGCCGGCTCTGTCAAGTTAGCGGGACTGGGCCCAGTGGTGGGCGTGGGCGGCGAGGATGTGCTGGATGCTCTGCATGGTGTGCCAGGAACCAGGGCGCCTGCGCATGCTGCGCAGGCGCCACTTGAACGAGCCGAAGAAGCATTCTACGTGGTTGCGCGGCCCGCCCTTCTGGACTTTCCACTCCTGGTCCAACGTTCGCAGGGCCCAGGGATACCACACGCCTCGATCGACCATGAAGAACCCCTTGCCCGTGACGCGACGCAGGACGTTCTTGACGAAGATCAAGGCGTCCAGGCCGCTGCGGCCGTCGGTCACCCAAGTCAAGATCGGCTCCTTCGAGTCGCCATCGAGGGCCGCCCAGCCGAAGACCTCCTTGCCGCTTCGAAGGAAGATGCTGGTCTCGTCGATCACGATGCGCCGGTGCCGCTTGGGACGAGCCCTAAGCAGGGGCACGAGGCGGCGCGCCCATTGGCGCACCGCCTCATGGCTGAACCGGCAATCCGCGGCGAGGGCCTGGGCGGTCTTGCGGAGACTCGCACCGGCCAGCCACACGCGGACGGCGCGGTACTTCACCGTGAGCGGCTTTCGGCGGCGTTCATATGGGCGGGCCTTGTACAGGGTTCTCAGGGCCTTGCCGGGGCTCGATGTTGGACGCATCAGACCCCAGATCCTGGGGCCCGGCAAGGCCCTGTCGATCCGCATCGATCAGCGACGGCTCAACCGCCTAACTTGACAGAGCCCTTCATATGCCCAAGAATAGGCTCTTATGCATGGCCCCGCTGAGATTTGAACTCAGGTCAATGCGTCCCGAACGCACAAGGATACCAAACTACCCCACGGGGCCGTGGAGCGGGGCGGCAGGCCGCCTGCGGGCCGCCCACCCAGGGACCGGTCTTAAGCGCAACGGCTCACGCTGCGCGCCGACGGCGGACCGCGACGGCGAGACCGAGGAGGCCGACGAGGATCACGGGGGCCTCGACGCCGGGGATGTCGCGCGGTGGGGGCGTCGTGGGGTCGGGGCGGCCGGGGACGGGCTTGTCGTAGCCGCCGGGCGTCGCGACCTGGACGGTGTGGGGGCCGGCGACGAGCTCCCCGCCACGGACGAGTTGGTTGAACTCGAAGGTGTTGCGCTCCTGGGCGACGATGTGGAAGGTGTTGCCGCCCTCGCGCCAGCCGGCGAAGTTGGACGTCGCCTTCCAGCCGCCAAGCGATTCGTCGTACTCCAGGTAGACGCGGCAGTCGGCCTCCACGGCGAGGCGGGGCGACGAGAAGGCGCCGCATTCGGAGCGGTCCATGTCGAGGAAGACCGCGAAGAGGTCGAGGTCGGCGGGGACGCTCGCGAGGAGGATCTGGGTGGGGTCGGTGAGGTCGCGGATCGTCGTCCGCAGCGCGTTCTCGCGCACCTCGAAGGTGCCGTTCGTGCGGGTCTCATGGCCGCCCGGGTCCTTCGCCGTCGCGACGTAGGCGTACACGCCGGCGGTGCGGTTCTCGAGCGTGAGGGCGTAGTGGCCGTTCACGCGTTGCGTAAGGTCCTGTTCGGTGGCGAGCACGGCGCCGTCGGGACCCGTGACGGTGAGCGTGTGGGATGCGATCTCGTCGTTGTCCGCGTACAGCACGTCGATGGAGACGGCGCCGCCGGCCTCTTGGACCTCGGGCGCGGCGTGCACGACCACCTCGGGCGCGGCGAAGTCGCTGACGGGCGGGTTGACGAGCAGGATGAAGAACGCGAGCCATGTGAAGAAGTACAGGAAGCCCGTGCCCGTCCATTCCCGGCGGCCCCAGTGGGAGATGTCGGTCTTGAGGGCGGGGATCAGCCACTTGAGCCCGTACCCGAGGGCGGCCATGACGAGGAGGCCGATCCACCATCCCGTGTCGTCGGCGCCCAGGGGGGCGAACAGGGCCCAGGAGAGGACCGCGGCGACGATGCCGCACACGAACAGGATGGCGGTGGTCCGGAAGGAGACCATCTCCTTGTGGATGAACGCCTCCTCGTCGAAGTCCGGGGGGATGAACTCGTATTCGTCCTCCGGTTCCTTCGTGTCCTTCCGGGCCACGGCGCCGCCCAAGGAGGACCCGTTTAAAGCCGTGCGGTCCGTCCGGGCGCCCCGTGAAGCAGGCGATGAGCAACGTGGACGTGGCGGCCCTCGTGGCGGAGCTGCGGCCGTTGCTCGTGGGATCGCGGTTCGACAAGGCGTACCAGCCCGCCAAGGACCAGGTGCTCCTGCGGTTCCGCCGCACTGGCCTGGGTCGCCTCGACCTCCTCGTGGAACTGGGGCGCTTCGTGACGCTGACCCGGCGGCCGCCCGAGAACCCGGCGACGCCGAGCATGGTCGCGAAGATCCTCCGGTCGACGTACGCCAACGGTCGCGTCGTGGGGGTACACCAGATCGGCTTCGACCGCCTCCTGAGGATCG
>Ga0299906_10005186_pt1 | contig 10644 bp, 8 predicted proteins | sample RVTome_14_FD_200259 | JGI IMG/M metagenome (GOLD analysis project Ga0299906, IMG submission 200259) | Soil microbial communities from uranium-contaminated site in the Upper Colorado River Basin, Wyoming, United States - RVT145D125 (version 2) ... | reverse complement strand
AGGGCCGTGGGCAGCGCGAGCCGGCTCGGCACCATGCCGACCTGGAAGGCATAGCCTGCGAGACCACGCAGGACGTCGACTTCGCGCCAGTGCAGCCCAGCCGTCACGACCAGCGCATTGAGGGAATCGCTGATGGCCTCCCCCGCCCGGGCCGCCAGAAGCGTTTCGGCGAGCAGCTCTCCACGTTGCTCGACGTCCAGGGGGTGCTCTCCCTGATCCTGGAGCGCGAACACGTAGATCGTCGCCTCCGGAGAGCCGTTGCGCCCAACCTCGTATGGCTTCATGGCCATAACGCGGAGTCCCGCGTTCTCGAGGATTGGCATGAAGTCGGACAACACGAGGCGCTCGTCGCGGAGGAAGAGCTTGAGCTCGGTGGCGTCGACCACGCCGGCCACGGCCTCGTCGGGTCCACGATTGGTGAGCCGCACCGAGATCCGCCGATCCTCGGCCGCCATCGCTTCGAGCTCGCCGATGTCGGTGACGGCCACCGCAGGATCCGCCGCCGCTTGATACTCCCTGCTGAGCGCCGAACCGTAGTGATCGGCGAGTCGCTTGGCCTCGTCGGCGGTCCAGACACCCTCGAGCCCCTCCTGAACCCTGTCAGTCCACGTGCGGATGATCTCGGCGACCCTCGCCTCGAGCTCCGACGCAGTGACCGTCTTCACCCGACTCGCGCCCGCGCTCAGGTAGAAGTGGAGGCGCGCCTGGTCTCCCTCGCCCAAGGCGAGGTGGTAGTTCAGCACCTCTCCCTCGAAGGCCTCGACCAACGCTACCTCGATCGCCTTGCGCACCGTGCCGGAAAAGCGGTCGCGTGGGAAGATCACCATGACCGAAAGACCACGACGCAGCGGATCCTCACGTAGCGTGACGCGGACATCGCCCCCGATGTACGAGGTGAGCACCGCGCGCACGTCGTCGCCGAGCTCCTGCGCCGAGGAAAGGAAGAGCTCCTCCTTCGGCAGCGAATCGAAGATCCTGATGATCTCCTTGTAGTCGTGCGATCCCTCGCGCACGCCTTCCGCGGCGAGTATGCCCGCGAGCTTGTTCCGGAGAATCGGGATGCTGCCGGCAGACTCCGCGTACGCCTTCGACGTGAACAGCCCGATGAATCGGTGCTCGCCGACGACCTTCCCGCTACCATCGAGCTTCTTCACCCCGACGTAGTCCATGCGCGCACGACGGTGTACGGTCGATTCCGCGTTGGTCTTGTTGATGATCAGGACCGGGCCACGGATCGCCAGGCCTCTCATGCCCGGCTCCAGCGCGGAAAGCGGAACCGGCTCCGCGAAGCGCGAATCGCCCTCGTTGCGGAGCAACCCCAGCCCGGACCCGGGCTGCACGAGAATCGAAGGCTCCTCGCCGTCGTCGCCCCCGAGGAGGTCGTAGCCGCGGTAGCCCAGGAAGACGAACCCGCCACCCTGGAGCCAGCGGAGGAAGTCCCGGATCTCCTCGAACTCCTCTCGGCGCGCGGGAAGCTCCTCGGCGTTCGTTTCCAGCGCCGCGATCACCGTGTTGACCGCCGCCACCATCGGCTTGAAGTCATCGGTGGCACGCACCACGTCCTGCAGCCGGGTCGTGAGGTCGCGCTCGAGCATCGTGAGCCGATCGGCGTCCTCGACGCGAGCGACCTCGCAGTGGACGATCGACTCCTTCGTCCCGCCATCGGTGGGGCGCCGCAACGCCACGATCCGCCCCGATTCGTCCCGCTCGATGTCGAGGATGGGGTACACCATCCGCTCGATCGAGAGATCCTGGAGGTTCAGGTACTCGCGAATGGAGTCGATGATGAACGGCCGCTCGCTGACATTGGTCCTGATGACGGTGACCGGTTGGTTCCACCCCTCACCGGCCTCATCGGGGTTGAGCACGGACACGTCGACCCGGAAGGGCCGCGACCCTTCCAGGAATCGGAACGCACCGAGGGTCATCGCGGCGAGGTCGGACGGTCTGCGGTGGCGAAGCAGCTCCTCCGGGGCACGGGAAAGGAAGAGACGCGCGAAGTCCAGCAGAAGAGGACTATCGACATCGACCCGGTCATCGAGCTGTCGACAAGCCTCTACGATGGTCGGCGAATCCTCGCGGAGCCGGCGGCGCGCGGCCTCCGTAGTGTCGCTCATGATCTCAGATGGCGGGCGGCATCGCGCGCCTGGCGGAGCGCGGGAAAGTGATGCGAAATCGGTTCCACTACGTTACCCGAGAAGCCATCGGCAGGGAACCTAAATGTTCGGGCGTGATGCGCTCCGCACGCCGTCGAGTCCTCACGGCCGACCCGCCGAGGCCGAAATTCCCTGGCCCCGCGCTTTCATCTAGTTTGCTGCCATGCGCTTCCTGCACCTCGCCGACGTCCACCTCGACACCTCCTTCGCCGGTCGCTCCGAGGAGGTGCGGAGGCGACTCCGCGAGGCCTCTCGCGAGGCGTTCCACCGGGCGGTGGACCTCGCGATCCGGGAGGACGTCCACGCCTTCCTGATCGCGGGCGATCTCTTCGACGGCGACCGCCTGTCGTTCCAGACGGAGCGTTTCCTGCTCGAGCAGGCCGAGCGACTCGCGGATCACGGCATCACGATGGTTTACGCCACCGGAAACCACGATCCCGGATCTCCGGCTCTCGGACCCCGCCCGCTCCCCTGGCCGACGAGCGTGCGCGTCGCGGCCGACGCCACTCCACGACGGTTTCAGGTGAACGATCACGCGGGCGAGCCCGTCGGTTACGTGACCGCCGTGGGACACGCGACGACGCGCGTGAAGGACGACCTTTCCCGGCGCCTTCCCGTGCCGGCGGGCCCTCTGCCGGAGGTGGCGCTCCTGCACACGCAGGTGCATTCGTCTGAAGGAGCTCGGGACCATCACCCGTACGCTCCTTCCGAGCTCACGTACCTCCTTCACGCCGGCTACGACTACTGGGCGCTCGGGCACGTCCACGTGCGCCAGGAGCTGTCGCCCGACCCGCCCGTCTGGTATTCGGGCAGCCTCCAAGGGAAGACGCACGCCGATCGCGGCGAGAGGGGCGCGTTGCTGGTGGACCTCGCGGATCGCGCCGCCCCGATCGTCTCCTTCCGCCCGCTCGCCCCCGTCCGGTGGGACACGTTGACGGTCGACCGCCTCGACACGGTCACTTCGCTCGACGAGCTCGAGCGCCACATCCAGGTCGCGTGGACCGCTCGTCGTGAAGCCGATCCCGGAACCACGGGCACCGAGTGGATGGTCCGTGTCGTCCTCGTTGGTCCGTGTCCCCTGTGGGCGGAGCTGCGCACCGGCGAGGACCAGGAGCTGCTCGCGGGCGAGCTGCGCGGTCTGCTGGGCGCACTCGACGTTACGGTGATCACGGACGGCGTGCATCCCGTGGTCCCGATAGAGGAGCACCGCGCACGCACCGACGTGCTCGGCGAGGTTCTGCGGCTCTCGGACACGATCCGGCGGGGAGAGCGAACCCTCATGACGCTCGATCCGAGCACGTTGGTCGGCGTCACCTCGGACGACCCGGTCGTGGTCGCCGCGTACGTGCGGGGGCTCCTGGTCGACGCGGACGGCGAGCTGGCGGCGCACCTGCTCGAGGACGCCGAGGCGTGAGAATCGAGCAGATCCACGTCGACGCCTACGGCAGGCTTCAGGACTTCGACACGGGCTCGCGACCCTTGGGCCCCCTGGTCGTCGTGCTCGGGCCGAACGAAGCGGGAAAGTCGACGTTGTTCAGCTTCCTGACCACCGCGCTCTACGGGTTTCACCCGGCCTCCCGTGAGCGGAACCCGCACATGCCCTGGGGCGCAGAGGAGGCGGGGGGACGCATCGCGATCCGGCTGGAGGCCGAGGGATGCGTCGTGGTGGAGAGGCGCCTCCGCTCGTCCCCTGCGGGGAGAGTCGTTCGCGGAGCGAATACGGAGGATATCCGCAACCAACCGCTCTCCTGGGTCGAGCACGTTCCCCGCACCGTGTTCGGCCAGGTCTTCGCCGTAACGCTCGCCGATCTGGCCGGACTGGACGACGAGACCTGGGGACGAATCCAGGACCGGGTCCTGGGATCGATGGGAGCTTCGGACCTCCGGCCCGCGCGCGATGTGGCCGAAGTGCTCGAGAAGGAGGCGGGAGAGATCTGGCGCCCGAATCGAAGGGGTAACCAGCGTCTGCGTGACGTCCAGGAAAAGGTCCGGGCCCTGCGTGGGAAGCGTAACGACGCGCTGGCGCGCGACCGCCGGATACGGGCTCTCGTGGAGGAGCGGGAGGGTGTCGACCTCCGTCTTCTCGACGTCCGCTCCGACCGGCAAAGGGACAAGGTCGTGGTCGAGCGCATGCAGGAGTTGATGCCGGTCAAGAGACAGCTCGACCGGGTCGCCGCGCTCCGCGCCGCGGGGGGACCACGGACGGAGCTCCTCGGCCTCCCGGACGATCTACGCGGCGAGGTGGCGCGCCGGGAGAAGGAGGGCGTCGGGCTTCGAGAGAAGGTGTCCGATCTGGACCACGAGATCGCCGAGCTCGAGGCGATCGTGGGGCGCTTCGACGATCACGCCCGCAGGTTGCTCGACCACGGTGACCGGATCGCACGATTCTTCGTGGCTACCGCCGGAGCGGCTGGCGATCGGACGCGCCTCCGCGAGGCCGCGGACCACCGCGATGCGCTCGATGCGCGCGTCCGGACCGCGGCCGGACAGGTCCTGGAGTCCGAGTGCGACGAGCGTGTCGCCCAAGCCGTGTCCGCGCTCTCGTTGGATCTCCTCGGCGACCGGGTCGAGCGGCTCGCGCGGGCGGAGCGGACCGGTGACGAAGCGAGGGCAGGCCACGCCGCCGCGTCGGCCCGCGATTCGTCCGCAAGGCGATGGGGGCCGGTCGTGGCGCTCCTCGCGCTCGGCGTGATCGCCCTCGCATGGGGCGTCGGGGGCGGCCCGACCACCGCCTCGATCGTCGGAGCCGCCCTCGCCGCGGTGGGGGCGACCCTCGCCGCGCGGCGGCGAGGCGGGGTGGCGTCGGAGCAGCGGACGCACGGACCCGACCGGTCGCGGGAGCTCGGCCGCGACATCGCCGAGATGCTTCGCGACGTGCCCGTGCGCCCCGGGCATCTGAACCCACCGGGCACTCCCCTCGTCTCCGACCTTGCAAGCCTGCAGCGGCTCGCCCACCAGCGCCGCGAGGCGCGTCTCGATGTGTCGACGCTCGAGGTGCGCGTGGCCTCGGCCGATCGGGCTGCCCAGGCGCTCGCCTCCGAGCTCGGCCGTCCGGCGAGACAGACCGCCGAGGAGCTGGCCGCCGAGCTGGAGCGCGATGTCCGTAGTGCCGAAGCCGTGCGAGCGGCGGCCGACAGCGCCGCCCGGGATCGCGATCGGAGGCTTCGCGACCGCGGCGGCCTCGTCCGAGAAGCAGAGTCGGTGGCCGATGCGCTCCGCGCGCTGCGGCGCCGAATCGAGGCCTCGAGCGAACGGTCGGAACGAGCCACGGTCGAAGTCGTGCAACGACGCCTCGAAGCGCACGCCCGGGCCGACCGTATCGAGGAGGACCTCGAGCGCACGCACCCTGATCTGCCGGAGATCCGGGCCCGCATCGCCGCCGGCGAGGATGCCGGAATGGAGTGGGCCATCGACGAGGTGGATCTGGTCGCACGCAAAGGGCGCGTGGAGGAGTTGGACGAGCTGGTCGAGGCGCTCGTCGCTCGCTCCCAGGTGCTCGAGCGCGACGTGGCGCATCTCCGGGAGATGGAGACCGTAGACGCCGTGGACAGCGAGATCGCGACGCTGCAGGAGACCGAGGCCAGGCTGGCCCGGGAGCGTGACCGGAAATGGGTCCTCGCGCAGCTCGTCCGCGCCGCGGACCGGAAATTTCGCGAGGAGCACCAACCGGACCTGATCCGGCGCGCCTCCTCGTACCTGAAGCGACTCACCGGGGGACGCTACGACCGGCTGCTCGTCGACGAGTACCGCGACGGGGACCTGTTCCAGCTCGTCGGACCGGGGCTGCCCGCTCCGGTGCCGCTGGATCGGCCCATCTCCACGGCCACGCTCGAGCAGGCGTATCTCAGCCTTCGACTCGCAATCGTGGATCACCTCGATCAGGGCAAGGAGCGTCTGCCGCTCTTCATCGACGAGGCGTTCGTCAACTGGGATGCCGAGCGCCGGGACCGCGGTCTGGAGGTTCTGGCCGAGGCCTCGTCCACGCGTCAGGTCTTCGCCTTCACCTGCCACCCGGAGATGGCCGAGCGCCTCGGCGCCCTCGGGGCGTGCGTCCTGCGCCTGAGGCGCTGACCGAGGTGCCCCCGCCGACCGACCAACCGGAGCCCGCGGCCACGATGGCTCGCACGCTCCCGACCGGGCTGCCGCTGCATGTCACCGAGGTCATGCGGGACGACGGAATGGCCGTCACGGAGGACGGACCGGCCGAGGTTTTCGTCATGCTCCACGGGTACGGCGGAACCTCGTTCACCTGGAGATATTGGGCGCCCGCGCTCGCCGCGCGAGGCCGTCTGCTGCTCGTGGACATGAAGGGCTTCGGCGCGGCGCCCAAGCCCGACGACGGCGCGTACGGCCCCGTGGATCTCGCGGCGCTCGTCGCGGATCTGATTCGCGTGCTCGACCTCAGCCGGGTCACCCTGATTGGCCACTCCCTCGGCGGGGGTGTGGCGCTGCTGACGTCGTTCTCGCTTCCCGGCGACGATCGGGACCGCGTCGCGCGGCTCGTCCTCATCGGCGCCCCCGCATACCGGCAGCGCCTCCCACCCTTCGTGCATCTGGCCCGCCTTCCGCAAGCGAGCGCGGCGCTCCTCCGCCTGGTCGGCGCTCGGCGCGTGGTCCGCCTCGTGATCCGCTCCGTCGTCTTCGATCGCGATTCGGCCACGGAGGAGATGGTGGACGCCTACGCGGCGCCGCTGGCGACCCGAGACGGCGTGCGCGCGGCGCTGGACGCCGGGCGGATGATCGTCCCCGACGACATCGACGAGCTTTCCCGGCGGTTCACGGATCTCGACCTTCCCGTCCTGCTCCTGTGGGGCGAGCACGACCGCGTCGTCCCGGTGTCGATCGGGGAGCGCCTCGCCGCCGAGCTCCCGAACGCGCGCCTCGTCGTCCTCGAACGCTGCGGACATCTCCCGCCCGAGGAGCGGCCCGAAGCCTCGCTGGCCCTCGTGACGTCGTTTCTGGACGACACGCTCTAGCTGGACGACACGCCCTGGCTGGACGACACCCTCTAGCCGGACGACACGCCCTCGCGCGCCCGATCAAGTCAGAGCGGGGTCTCCCCGGCGGCACCGCCGGCCGTCCCCGCCCTGCGCCGCTCGAGCCACGCGTCCATGCTGAAGCTTCCCGGTCCCCGCGCCGCGATGTAGAGCCAGAGGAAGGAGTAGACCATCGGCAGCTCGCCCCCGTTCGCCCACCAGAACAGCGCACCGCTTCCGGCCGCGTGGACCCAGAAGTACGCGACGGCCATCTGGCCCGAGGCGAGGAAGGCGAGCGGGCGGGTGAAGAGTCCGAGCACGATCGCCGTTCCGCAGACGACCTCGATGACGCCCGCAGCACCGAAGCGGGTCATGAGGGCGGCGGTACCCCCATCTCCGTCGATCCCGCCGAACCAACCGAACAGCTTCTGGGCGCCGTGCGAGAAGTATCCCAGGCCGGCGGCGATCCGCAGCGCGGAGAGCGTCGCGTCCTCGTACCTGTGTCGGTCCGTCATAGGGTCCTCCTCGGGCGGGGGTCGTCGGGCGTCGCCTCCATTCCCGGGCCAACCTACCCCTCCATGATGTCGGCCGTCCAGCCGACCTGCACCGAGTCCTTGATGCTCTGCGCGGTCGGGCACTTGGCGACGTGCGTAGCGAGGGCCCGGTCGACCTTCTCGCGATCGGCACCCAGGGGCAGGCGTATCGTGTAGTGCACGTCGATCCTCGTGAGCAGAATGAGCCGCTCGACGATCTCGTTCGTGCCCTCCACGGTGCACCCGATGTCTCCGTCCGGAACCGCGATCCCGCGCACCTCCAGTGCGCCATTGAGCGTTCCGAGTAGTCAGCCGGCCGCGGCGGCGACGAGGTAGTCCACGGGAAGGGGGAGGTTGGGCTGGGAATCGAGCCCGTAGTGGGCCTTCACCGGTCCGTGGATCCCGAACTCCACGGTCGTCCCGTCCTCGAGCGTCGCACGGCGGTGCAGCCCATCCACCTTCTCGACGTTGGCCCGCGCGGTGTAGAACGGCTCATTCATGGTCCTCGTCCTCCTGGCTCTCGGTGTACGCGTTCCACGGGTCCGGATCGGCATGCTCGAAGCCGGCGCACCGGACGACGGGCAGCGCCGGATACCGGGGAAATCTCGCATCCGTCTTCGACAACTCGCAAAGATAGAAGCGGGACCCGCGCCGGTTGCCGGTCACGCGGTGGTGCCGACAGACGCCGCACAGCCCTGCCCGATGGCCCGTGCGGGCGCTCATGCCCGCACGCCCAGGTATCCCACCTGACGGTGTGCGTCCCCCGCCCGGTGCGAGAAGAGACCGCTCCCCGTGCAGCGCGTGCAGTGCCACGAAACGGTGATGCGCTCGCCGGCGACGCCTGCGGTGACCGCGCGCTCGGCGAGCACCCGCCGCAAATCGATGGGCGCCGGTCCCGGAGGCGTCGTCTGATCGAGGGCCGCGAAGACCTCCGGGCCGACCTCGTAGCACGCGCCGCAGATCGCGGGACCCATATGCAGGTAGACGTCGTCCAGCGTCGAGCCGAAGCTGTCGCGCATCAGGTCGAGCCCACGCTGGAGCACGCCCTGGGCGGCCCCCCTCCACCCGGCGTGGAAGACCCCGACCACCCGCCGCACGGCGTCCACCGCAAAGACGGGTACGCAGTCGGCCGTGGTCACGGCCAGCAGGGTCCCGGGCTCTTCCGTGACGTGGCCGTCACAGGGGGCTACCAGCGTCGGACCGTGCAGGACGCGCCCCGCCTCGGGCCCCGCCCCGGAAGGAACGGAGGGAACTTCCCGCCCGCCCGGGCCGTGCCGGCGCACCACGCATCCGTGGAGCTGAGGTGCAAGGATCACGCGCCGAGCGTCCGTGGAACGGCGCAGCTCCGACCAGTTGCTTCTCACGTCCTCTTCTCGGCTGCCCCCGCTGAAGAGGCCGAGGTCGAACGCAACGTCGCCGGCACCGCGCCGCGTGGTGCCCTGGACGAGCCAGGGAAAGCGCTCGGCCCAGCCCGGATGCACGAGCGCGGGCGGCTCCGAGGCCTGCATCTCACGGACGCATTCGACGTCGTAGCGGAATTCTCGTGGCATGGTCACGGCCGAAGATGCACCCTCGAAAGCCCATGGAGAATGAAGTAGGTTAACGGTCCGTGAGGGCGGCGCTCGTCCTCTAAACAAACGGGCAATCGGACCGTGAAGGACGACACCCTTTTCGACAGTCAGAACGCCGCGTACGCGCAGGCGATGTTCGAGGAATTCGCCAGGAATCCCGAATCCGTGTCGGCCGAGTGGCGCAGGCTATTCGAGAACGGAGCGGCCCTCGCGATTGCCGAGGGGCTCCTCGTTCCGGATCAACTTCGTGATTCGCGGACTCCGAAGGCGTCGTCACCCGTAGCGCCGGTGGTGGCCTGCGCACCCGACGCTCCGACCGGGCCCCGGCAAGCCGCTCCCGACCCGGTACCGGACCGAACGACTGCTCCCGTGCCGACGCCGGTGGCCAGCGAGCCGCACGCCTCGCAGGCGGAAAGGCTGCTCCAACTCCTTCCCGCTGTGTCGCGCGCGACGGCGCTGGTCCAGGCGTTCCGCGACCACGGGCACCGACTCGCGCGCATCGATCCGCTCGGCAGCGATCCCCCCGGGCACCCGCAGCTATCGCCCGCATTCCATGGCACGTCCACAGACGAGTTGAGGGAGCTGCCGGCGTCGCTCATCATCAAGGAGAATGGAACGAAGTCCGATCGCTCCGTCGCGGACGCGCTGGCCGACCTCGGTGGCATCTACGCTGGGTCGATCGGCTACGAGTTCGAGCACCTCGACGACCATGTGAAGGCGGGCTGGCTCTGGGAGCAGGTCGAAGACGGCTCGCATCTGCCGAAGCTCGACAACGGCCAGCGGCGCGCGCTGCTGAGGCGCATCAGCGAGACGGAAGGTCTCGAGCAGTTCCTGCACCGAACCTACCTCGGACAGAAGCGGTTCTCGATCGAGGGCAGCGACATGCTGGTGCCCATGCTCGACCTGGTCCTCGAGGAGGCCGCGAAGGCCGGGGCCCGCGACGTCGTGCTCGGCATGGCGCACCGGGGGCGGCTCAACGTGCTCACCCACACGGTGGGCGTCTCGTACGGGGAGCTGCTCGCCGAGTTCGAGGGGCCGTCGGTGAAGGGCGGTCAGCTCGACGTCGAGGGCACCGGGGACGTGAAATACCACCACGGCGCGAGAGGCAAGCGCACGGTGGAAGGCGTCGGTGAGCTCAGCATCACGCTCGCGCCCAATCCGAGTCACCTGGAGTTCGTGAATCCCGTCGTGATCGGTATCGCGCGCGCCAAGCAGTACGAGAGGCTCACGCGAGAAGCACTCCCCGACTTCGATTCCGTCCTGCCCATACTGGTGCACGGCGATGCCGCCTTCGCGGCCGAGGGCGTCGTGGCCGAGACGTTGAACCTGGCGCGCCTCGACGCGTACCGCGTCGGCGGCACCGTCCACATCATCGTGAACAACCAGGTCGGATTCACCACCGCGCCCC
>Ga0299906_10005185_pt1 | contig 10646 bp, 6 predicted proteins | sample RVTome_14_FD_200259 | JGI IMG/M metagenome (GOLD analysis project Ga0299906, IMG submission 200259) | Soil microbial communities from uranium-contaminated site in the Upper Colorado River Basin, Wyoming, United States - RVT145D125 (version 2) ... | reverse complement strand
GGCTGCCGCCGTCGACGTTGAGCCGAGCCGCGTCCCAGCCGCCGAGGCGCCGGCAGGCCAGCAGCTGCACCGCGAAGCCCTCGTTGCACTCGATCAGGTCGATCTCCGCGAGGCGCCGGCCGGCGGCCGAGAGCGCCGCGTCCAGGGCGCGCACGGCGCTGTAGCCCATCAGGCGCGGGTCGCAGCCGACGAGCGCCGTGCCCGGCAGGGGCAGGCGCGCCAGGGGCCGGAGGCCCTGCTCCGCCAGGGCCCGCGCGCTCACCACCAGGGCCGCCGCCGCGCCGTCGTGGATGCCGGCGGCGTTGCCCGCCGTGACGGTCCCGCCCGGCCGCACCGGGGGCAGGGCGGCGAAGCCCGCCGGCGAGGCGCCCCGGCGCGGGTGCTCGTCGGCGTCGAAGAGGCGCTCGCCGCCGCCCGCCTGCGGGACCCGGATCGGTACGATCTCGGCGTCGAAGCGCCCGGCGTCCCGCGCCGCCACGGCGCGCTCGTGGGAGACGAGGGCCTGCTCGTCCATCTCCTGCCGCGAGATGCCGTCCACCTTGGCGTGGTGCTCCGCCACGTCGATCATGTCCCAGGGATCGCCCCACATCCTCGAGCCGGCCAGGGTGCACTCCACCAGGGTGTCGGTCAGCGGCGCGTGGCTCCGACCCGTGCCCCAGCGCGCGTCGGCCAGCATGTGGGGCGCGCGGCTCATGGACTCGAGACCCAGCACCAGGATGCGGTCCGCCTCGCCAAGGGCCACCTGCTGGGCCGCCAGGATCAGCGCCGCCATGCCCGAGCAGCACTGCATGTTGAGCGTGAAGGCCGGGCGCTCGTGGGGGATCCCGATGCGCTCGGAGACGATGCGCGCGGGATTCGACTCGGTCATGTCCTGGAGCACCATGCCGGCGATCACCCGGTCCACGCCGTGGGGCGGGACCTGGCAGCGCTCGAGCAGCGCCTCGGCCACCGGACCCGCGACCTCGCTGGCGCGCAGCGGCCGCAGGGCGCCTCCGTAGCGCCCGATCGGCGAGCGCGCGCCGCCGAGCAGGAAGACCTCCAAGGCCCCAAGCCCTCCGGGCGCGAAGGTACAACGGCCGACCCGCGAGTCCACCTGGGGGGATTCCGGCCTCGTGGAGGCTCCGGACGATTGAATCCGACCCGACCGGACGGTAGAGTCATCAACCCACGGGTTGATCCGGAGGACGGCACATGGGCGACTCCGCCGGCTCCTCGCGCCGCGCCGCCAAGACCTGGCGGGAGGGCTACCGGCGCCTGCTCGAGCGCTTCGGCGAGGAGGCGCCCGCGCGCGCGCGGCGGCCCGAGACCCATTCGGGCCTGCCCCTCGAGCCCTGCTACTTCCCGCACCACGTCGAGTCCATCCCCTTCGAGCGGATCGGCGCGCCCGGCGCCTACCCCTTCACCCGCGGCAACCTGCCGGCCCAGTACCAGCTGATGGGCTGGGCCAACCAGCCGGTGATCGGCTACGGCCTGCCGGAGCAGACCCGCGAGCGCATGGAGCTGCTGGCGGAGCAGGGCATGGTCGGGTACTTCGGCCAGCGCTTCTACAACCTGGTCTACGACCTGGTCTCCCACGAGGGCCTGGACCCGGACCACCCGGCCGCCCGGGGCCGCATCGGGCAGTGCGGCATGGCCGTCTACTCGGCCCGCGACATGGCGCGCCTCTTCGACGGCATGGACCTGTCGCGCATGAACGTCGTCCACATCACCTACTACCAGGTGATCCCGGCCCTGGCCCAGTACATCGCCTACGCCGAGCGCCGCGGCCTCGGCCCCGGCGACCTGCGCGGCAACTCGATGAACTGGTACCACCAGTCCGCCTACGTGGGCATGAGCGCGTTCCCGCCCGACCAGGGGCTCAAGCTGGCCGTCGAGCTGATCCGCTACTGCTCCCGCCAGATGCCGCGCTGGAACACGACGAACTTCTTCGGCTACGGCGTCGAGGAGGCCGGCGGCACGGCGGTGCAGGAGATCGGCCTGATGCTGGCCTTCGGCATCGAGCTCGTCCGGGCCTGCCAGCGCGCCGGGCTCGAGCCCGACGCCTTCCTGCCGCGCTTCGGCTTCCAGATCGCCCAGGCCAACGACTTCTTCGAGGAGATCGCGAAGATCCGGGCGCTCCGCCGCCTGTGGGCCACGACCATGCACGAGCGCTTCGGCGCGCAGGACCCGCGCTCCATGCACGTGCGCATCCACACCCACACCTCGGGCGCCGTGCTGACGGCCCAGCAGCCCCTGGTGAACCTGATCCGCACCTCGCTCCACGCGCTCGGCGCCGCCCTGGCCGGCACCCAGGCCATGGAGGTCTCGGCCTACGACGAGGCCCTGGCCATCCCCACCCCCGAGGCCGCCACCCTGGCGCTGCGCGTGCAGCAGGTGATCGCCGAGGAGACGAACGTGACGGCGGTCTGCGATCCCCTGGCGGGCTCCTGGTACCTGGAGTCCCTCACGGACCAGATCGCGCGGGCCGCCCTGGAGGTGGCCGAGCAGGTGGAGGCCCAGGGCGGCTACGTGGAGGCCCAGCGCCGCGGCTGGATCCGCAGCCAGGTCGAGCGCTCCGCCGACCGCTGGCGCGAGCAGGTGGACTCGGGCGAGCGGCGCGTGGTGGGGCTCAACTGCCACCGGGTCGAGGGGGAGCCGGAGATCCCCATCTTCCGCGTCGACCCCGAGGTGGAGCGCATCGCCGTCGGGCGCATCCGCGAGCACCGCGCGACCCGGGACGAGACCCGCTGGAAGGAGGCGATCCGCGCCTTCGAGCGGGCCGCGGAGCGCTTCGCCGGCCAGCCCGTCCACGCGCTCGGCGACTCGGCGCTGCTCGAGGCGGCCGTCGACGCGGCCCGCGCCGACGCCACCACCGGCGAGATGATGGGCGTGCTGAAGGGCGCGCTCGGCTGGGGCCCGCCCCACGAGGCCTGACCCGCCATGAGGCCGATCCGCGTGCTGCTGACGAAGCCCACCCACGACTGCCACGACCGGGGCGTCCGCCACCTGGCGCGCAAGCTGCGGGACGCGGGCTTCGAGGTGATCTTCACGAACTTCCTGATGCCCGCCGAGGTGGTGACGACCGCGCTGCAGGAGGACGTGGACTGCATCGGGGTGTCGAGCTCGACGGGGGGGCACCTGGAGATCTTCGACGACCTCCTGGCGGGCCTGCGCGAGAAGGGGGCCGAGCGGCTGCTGGTGGTGGCGGGCGGCGTGATCCCCGACCGGGACGCCGCGGCGCTGCGCGAGCGGGGCGTGGCCGAGGTCTTCGGACCGGGCCGCTCCGCCGAGGAGCTGATCGCCTTCCTGCGCGCGCGCCTTTGCGCCGCCGCTCCGGAGCCCGGCGGGACCCCCCGGTGAGGCGCATCGCCATCCTGGGGGGCGGCGGGCTCATGGGGCACGGCATGGCCCTGGCCTGCCTGCAGGGCTGCGAGTGCCGGGTGACGCTGGTCTCGCGCCGGCCCGAGACGCTCGCGCGCGGCCTCGAGCTGATCCGCTCGGGACCCTTCGGCCTGGAGCGCGCGGTCTCGCGGGGCAAGCTCGACGCCGCCCGGGCCGTCGAGCTCGCGGGCCGCGTCGAGGTCACCACCGACTACGCGCAGGGCCTGGCCGGCGCGGACCTCGTCTTCGAGTCGATCCCGGAGCTGGTGGGCCCCAAGCGCGAGGCCCTGCGCCGCGCGGAGGAGCTGGCGCCCGGGGCGGTGCTGGCCACCGGCACCTCCGCCATCACCATCTCCGAGCTGGCCGGGGCGCTCGCGGACCCGGGTCGCCTGGTCGGCACCCACTGGTTCTACCCGGCCCACGTGATGCCGCTGGTCGAGGTGGCGCGCTCCGAGCTGACCGCGCCCCCGGTGCTGGAGCAGGTGCTGGCCTTCTTGCGCGAGATCGGCAAGCGGCCCGTGGTGGTGCGCGACTCGCCCGGCTTCTTCATGACCCGCTTCATCAACCTCTTCCTGGCCGAGGCCATGCACCTGGCGGAGCTCGGCGTGGCGGGTCCGGCGGAGATCGACGAGATGCTGAAGACGGGGCTCGGCTGGCCCATGGGGGTCTTCGAGCTGCTCGACGACACCGCCAGCTTCGATTCCTTCTACCACGCGCAGCTCTACCTCCACGAGACCCTCGGCGAGCGCTACGCCGTGCCGGCGCTGGCGCGGCGCGTCTTCGAGGCGGGCTACCGGGGCGATCCCCGACTCAAGCCCGGCAGCCGCGGCGGCTGGTACGATTTCCTCGGCGCCGAGCGCCCCGCCCGGGCCAAGCGCTGAGCGCCCGCCGCGCTGACCGGGCCGCCCCGATGACCCCGGTCCTCTGCCTCGTCTTCCTGCTCTCGGGGGCCTCGGCGCTGGTGTTCGAGAACCTCTGGTTCCGCCAGGCGGGCTTCCTCTTCGGCACCAGCGTGTGGGCGTCGAGCGTCGTGCTCTCGGGCTTCATGGGCGGGCTGGCCCTGGGAAACGCCTGGGCGGCGCGCCGCGGCGCCCGCATCGCCCGCCCGATCCGCGCCTACGCGGCGCTCGAGGCGCTGGTCGGGATCAGCGGCGCGGCCCTGGTGCTGGCGCTGCCCGAGCTCCCGGGCGCGCTGGCCCCGCTCTTCCGCCCGCTCCTCGATTCCCCGCTGGCGCTGAACCTGCTGCGCTTCGGCCTGGCCCTCGGCCTGCTGCTGGTGCCGAGCGCGGCCATGGGGGCCACGCTGCCGCTGCTGGTGAAGAGCCTCCACCGCGAGCGCCCCGGCTTCGGCAGCGCGCTCGGCTGGCTCTACGGCTGGAACACGCTCGGCGCCATGGCCGGCGCGGTGGCGGCGGAGGAGTGGCTGGTGCCGTGGCTCGGCATCCGCGCCAGCGCCGGGGCCGCCCTCGGCATGAACGCCCTGGCGGTGCTGGCCTGCCTGACCTTGCTGCGCCGCTACGACCGCCCGCTGGCCGAGGCGCCCGGGCCGGCCCCCCTCCCCGCCTCGCGCCTCGATGCCGCACGGCTGCGCCTGCTCGCCGCCACCTTTTTGGCCGGCGCCGCGCTGCTGGCCCTCGAGGTGGTGTGGTTCCGCTTCCTGCTGCTGCGCGTGCACTCGAGCACGCGCTCCTTCGCCGTGATGCTGATGGCGGTGCTGCTCGGCATCGGCTGCGGCGGCCTCGCGGCCGGCGCCTGGCTGCGGCGCTCCCCCCAGGCCTACCGGCTCTTCGGGCCCCTGGCGCTCGCCGCCGGCGCGATCGCCGTCGGCTCCTACGCCGGGGCCGATCGCCTGGTGGGCGGCTTCGACGGCCCCGCCCTCTCCGGCTTCGGCGAGGTGGCCCGGGCCGCGCTGGCGATGATGCTGCCCGTCTCGCTGATCTCGGGCCTGCTCTTCACCTTCGCCGGACGCGGGGCCTTCGACCGCTGGGGCGAGGAGACGCGCAGCACCGGCTGGATCACGACGGCCAACACCCTCGGCAGCGCCCTCGGAGCGCTGCTCGCCGCCTGGTGGCTGCTGCCCTTCGCCGGCATCGAGCGCGCCTTCCTCGGCCTGGCCCTGGCCTACGGCGGCGTGGCCCTCGTGGCCCCGCCGGGCCTGTGGCCGCGCCTCGAGCGCGGCGGCGCGGCGCTGGTCGGGGCGCTGGCGCTCGCCTACGCGCTGGCCCTCCTGGCCTTCCCCTTCGGGCAGATGCGCGACGAGATCGTGCCGCGGGTGGCGAGCCGCTGGATGGGTCCGGAGAGCCGCATCGCCGAGGCGCGCGAGGGCCTGACCGAGACCCTGGTCTACGTCGAGAATCGGCGCTACGGCGAGATCCTCGACCTGCGGCTCGTGACCAACTCCTTCTCCATGGCCGGCACCACGCTGCCGGACAAGCGCTACATGGGCCACTTCGCCTACTGGCCCCTGGCCTTCCACCCTCGGGTCCGGAAGGCGCTGCTCATCAGCTACGGCGTCGGCGTCACCGCCAGCGCCCTGCTCGGCGCACCCGAGATCGAGCGCCTCGACGTGGTCGACATCTCCCCCGGCATCCTGGAGGCGAGCCGGGTCGTGTACCCGGATCCGGCGGAGCATCCCCTGGACGATCCCCGCACCCGGGTCTTCCTGGAGGACGGGCGCTTCTTCCTGCTGGTGACCGACGAGCGCTACGACCTCGTCACCGGCGAGCCGCCCCCGCCCACGATGGCCGGCGTGGTGAACCTCTACTCCCAGGAGTACTTCGAACTCGTGCGGGCGCGCCTGGCCGAAGGCGGCTTCGTCACCTACTGGCTGCCCGTCGCCGTGCTCGACGAGGCCGAGGCCCGCCACGTGATCAAGGGCTTCTGCAACGCCTTCCCCGACTGCTCGCTCTGGCGCGGCGTGCGCTGGGACTGGATGCTGGTCGGCTCGAACGGGGCGCGGGGCCCGGTCTCCCGGGAGCGCTTCGAGCGCCAGTGGCGCGACCCGAGCCGGGCCCGCGAGCTGCGCGTGCTCGGCTTCGAGCGGCCGGAGCTGCTCGTCACCACCTTCCTGGCCGACGCGGACACGCTGCGGGCGCTGACCCGCTCCGACGAGCCGCTGGTGGACGCGTTCCCGGCCCGCCTCGGGTCCGACTGGAACCGGAGCCTCGCCTTCTTCGCCGGGCTCTCCGCGCCGGATCGGGTGCGGCGGCGCCTGGAGGCGAGCGCCTGGCTGCGCCGGCTGGCGCCGCCGGAGCTCGTCGACTCGGCCGCGGCCTACTTCCCGGACTACGCGGAGATGGAGGCGCTCTGGGTGGAGGGAGGCCGCGGCGAGCGAACGCCGCCCTGGCGTCGGGTGGACCGCCTGCTCGGCGGCCACCGCCTGGCGACCTTCGCCCAGTGGCACCTGGGCGACGGCCTCGAGCACGCCGGCATCATCGAGCGCCTGGCCGAGCGCGGCGCCGAGCGCCCGGCGGTGCTCTTCTTCCGCGGGCTCCGCGCCCTGGCCCGGGGCGAGTTCGCGGAGGCCGCGGCCGAGCTCGAGGCGCTGCGCCGGGAGGGCATCGCCTCGCCGGAGGCCCTGCGCCTGGAGATCCTGGCCGAGGCCTACCAGGGCCGGATCGACCGGGCCCAGTCCCTGGCCGAGCGGCTGGCCGCGCTCTCCGACGGCGGGGGCGATCCGGCCTTCTGGGATTTCGCGGCCGAGCGCTTCGGCCTGCGCCGGCCCCAGGAGCCGGGCGCCGGGGCCCGCCGCAGCCCGGCCCGCAGGCCACCGCCAGGGCCACGGCGAGCGCCGCCGTCCGGCAGCCGCCCACGCCTAGCTCCCCAGGTAGGGCTCGAAGGCCTCGCGCAGGCCCTCGTGGACGTGGTCGCGCTCCAGCAGCAGGTGCGGAGGAGCGATCCAGCGGCTCCCGTCCTCGGAGACCTCGAGGGGCTCGAGGCCCCCGTAGGCGTCCGAGAGCCGCACCCCGTCGGGGGAGAAGACCAGCGTGCGCACCGAGACGCCTGCCGCCTGGGTGCGCTCCGAGTCCTCCAACAGGCGCTTGACCCCGTCCCAGTAGACCGCCTTGCCCACCAACTTGGCCGGTCGGATGGCGAGATACGGGATCACGAGGGCGTCGAAGTCGCCGTAGTCGCGGAGCAGGGACGGCATCAGCAGGCCCACGGCGCGGTCGTAGCGCTCCGGGTCCTCGTGGCCCTTCTCGTCGTAGAGGCTCGTGACCGACGAGGCGTGCTCGACCCACAGCTTCTGGAACTTCTTCCGCGGCACCACCTCGAACCGGCAGCTCCTCCCCTCCAGGTAGCGCTCGAGCTCCCACTCCATGCCCGGCACGCTCGCCTCGATCTCGTCCGGCATGCGCTGGTTGAAGTTCACCGGCGCCACCAGCAGGCGGCCGCACGCCTGCACCCGGGGCTCCGCGCCGCCCAGGGCGGTGCAGCCCGTCGCCAGGAACAGCGGGAGCCCGCACAGGAATCGTACGCGGCTCAGTCTCCGAGCTAGGGCTCGAAGACCACGGCTACGGCCTCGCGAAGGGATGCCGGGCCCCCGAAGAGATCGTCTCGCCGTACCCAGTGCGCGCCCTCCTGGCTGAGCTGCAGGTCCATCACCGGCTCCCAGCCGCCGTAGGCGTCGAGCGGCTCGCGCCCCCGCTCGTCGTAGACCATCAGGCGGACCGAGAGGGCGGGCATCGTGCCCCGGTCCACTATGGTAGGGGGGCCACCGGCGGCGGAAGCTCCCGCTCCCGGGGCGGCTCCCCGGCGGCGCCCTCGGCGAAGCGCCGCTCCAGGCCCTCGATCCATTGGATCATCCCGCGCAGGCCGAGCGCGGCGGCCCGGGCGCGGGCGCGCGCGGCCGTCTCGAGCGCGGCTTCGGGATCGCCGGCGGCGGCCTCGGCGCGGGCCAGCGTGGCGAGGCCCTGGGGAGTCTGGCCATCGGGCCTCGCCGTGGCGCGACGGGCCAGCTCGAGGGCCCGGCGGGGGTCGGGATCGGGAGGGGCGAGCCAGGCCTGGGCCGCGGCGTCGAGGGCGGCGGGCGAGTCGGGGGCGAGCGCGACGGCCCGCTCCGCCGCCGACCGGCTCGCGTCGCCGCGCCCGGCCTCCCGCAGCAGCTCCGCCTGCCGCACCCAGGCCTCCGTCGAGTCCGGGTCGAGCGCCAGGAGCTCGCGCTGGCGCGCGATCGCCACGTCGAGATGGGGAGCGGCGCGCGCCTCGTCGCCGCGGGCGATCCAGACCTTGGCCCGCAGCCGGTGCGCCTCGACCAGATCGGGCGCGAGCTCGAGGGCGCGATCGTAGGCGGCGGCCGCCTCGTCGAGCCGGGCCTCGGCGTGGAGCAGGCGGCCGAGGTCGAGGTGGGCGGCCGCGTCGCCGGGCCGGTACGCGACCGCCTGCCGCGCCTCCTCGATCGCCTCGGGAAGCCGGCCCTCGGCGGCGAGCGTCGCGCCGAGGCCGATGCGCGCCTCGTTGTGGTCCGGCGCCACCGCCAGCGCGCGGCGGTAGAGCGCCTGGGCCTCGTCCAGGCGACCCGCCTCGACGCGGGCCAGGGCGAGCCCGGTCAGCGCGAAGGGGGAGCTCGGAGAGACGCGCACCGCGTTCTCGAAGAGCGCCTCCGAGTCGCGCCAGACGCCGACCTGCGCCCGGGCCAGCGCGCCGAGCCCGGCGAGCCAGGCGAGGGCCGCGGCCAGGGCCAGGGCGGCGAGGGCCGGGCGGCCCCGGCGCACGCGCTCGAGCAGAGCGTCGCCGCTCCAGGCGATCGCCACGTAGAGACCCAGGAAGGGGAGATAGGCGTAGCGGTCCGCCAGGGCCTGACCGCCCACCTGCACCAGGCCGCTCATCGGGAAGAGCGCCACCAGGAACCACAGCCAGCCGACCCGCAGCCAGGGCGCGCGCCGGAAGGCGAGCGCGCCGAGGGTGAGGGCGGCGAGCAGCGCGGCGGCGGCGGCCACCTGCGCCGCCGTCCACGGCGTGCCGCCGGGAAGGTTCGGATGCGTGTAGAAGAAGGCGAGCGGCTCGGGCCAGACGAGCTTTCCCAGGTAGCGCAGCGTCGCCACCGCGGCGTTCGCGAGGCGGAGGCCGAGGCCGACCCGCTCGGAGGAGAGCATGGCCGGCTGCTGCACGGCCAGGGTCACCAGGGCGGAGGCGAGGGAGAGCGCCAGCAGCGGAGCCTTCTCGAGGGCGGCCCGGGCCAGGCGGCGCGCGCCGCCAAGCCGTCGGAGCGGCCAGTCGTCGAGGAGCAGGAAGACGAGCGGCAGCGTCACCAGGGTGGGCTTCGCCATCAGCCCCAGGGCCAGCCAGGCGGCGCTGGCCGCGTAGCGCAGGCGGCCGCCGCGCCGGGCCCAGCCCGCCCAGGCCCACAGCGACGCCGCGCCGAAGGCGAACGAGAGCACGTCCTTGCGCTGCGGGATCCAGGCCACCGACTCCACGTGGATGGGATGGAGCGCGTGGAGCGCGGCCGCGAACGCGCTCGGGCCCGTGCGGCCCGTCAGCGCCCGCAGGGCCGCGAAGGTCAGCAGCGTGCCGAGGGCGTGGAGCGCGGCGTTGGTGGCGTGGAAGCCGGCGGGCCCGCTGCCGAAGAGCTCGACGTCGAGCATCAGCGAGAGCCAGGTGAGGGGGAGCCAGTTGGAGAGGAGATCGGTCGTGAACGCCCAGACCAGGCCGGGAGCGCTGAGCCCCGCCTTCACCTGGGGATTCGCGACGACGTAGCCGACGTCGTCCGAGGCGACGAAGCCGGCGCGGAGCACCGGGGCGTAGACCGCGGCGATCGCCAGCACCAGGAGCGCGCACACGCGGAGCTCGACGTGGCGGCGTCCCTCGCGCATCCGGTGCGGCCCAGGTTAGCCGCCTGCCGGATCTGCGGCACCATGCGCCCGTGGACACCCGACCCGATCCGCTCTTCGCCGGCGGCCTCGCGGCCGTGGTCGTCGCCACCTTCGCCGTCTACGCCGGCGCCCTCGACGCCCCCTTCTACTACGACGACTACCAGAACATCGTCGACAACCCGCACCTGCGCGGCGGCTCGCTGGCCGCGGTGGCGCTCGAGGGGCCGACGCGCCGCCCGCTGGCGAACTGGAGCTTCGCCCTGAACCTCCGGCTCGGCGGCCCCGAGGCCCGGGGCTTCCGGCTCGTGAACGTGGCGCTCCACGCGGCGAACGCGGTGTGGGTGGCGCTCCTGGCCCACCTCACCCTGGGTCTGCTGCCGCGCCCGCCGGCCCGACGCGCGCGCGCCGGCATGGCGCTCCTCTCCGGTCTGCTCTTCGCCCTCCACCCGGTCCAGACCCAGGCCGTGACCTACG
>Ga0299906_10005184_pt1 | contig 10646 bp, 15 predicted proteins | sample RVTome_14_FD_200259 | JGI IMG/M metagenome (GOLD analysis project Ga0299906, IMG submission 200259) | Soil microbial communities from uranium-contaminated site in the Upper Colorado River Basin, Wyoming, United States - RVT145D125 (version 2) ... | reverse complement strand
GGCCGAAGATGCGCCCGGCGCGCGGCTCTTTAGGGTTTTTGCCCGTGCCCTCAATTATCACGACCGCGTTTTCGTCAAAGCGGATATATGAGCCGTCTTTGCGCCGCAGGGGCTGGCGCTGGCGCACCACGACCGCGCGCAGGATATCTTTTTTCTTAACCTGTTTGCGGGGCTCGGCAGTTTGGACCGAAAGCACCACCACCTCGCCAATCCGCGCGTAGCGTTTTTTAGAGCTGCCGAGCACCTTAAAAATGCGGCCAATCTTGGCGCCGGAGTTGTCTGCTATTACTACTAGTGATTGTGGTTGGATCATAAAAGTTAGGCAAAAACAATTTCAAACGACTTGGTTTTGCTGAGTGGGCGGCACGAGCGGATAGTTACCATCTCCCCTTCTTTGGCACGGTTGCCGGGGTTATGTACGTGATACTTCTTGGTCACCTTCATATACTTTTTATACTTCGGGTGCTTAACATAGCGGTTAACCGCCACCACTGCCGTGTCGGTCATTTTGTCCGAGGTAACAACGCCCCGGAGAGTCTTTTTATGCTTTTTTATTTCTTGGGTTTTTTGTTCCATATACGTTAGCGTTTGTTGAGCTCGGTCAGTGCCCGGGCTATTCTCTTGCGCAGAGTGGCAGCCTCTTTTACATTGCGATTTTTACTACCTGCAACAGCAAAACGCAAGCGGCGCAGTGCTTCGCGCTTTTCCCCCACGAGTTTGCGCAGGTCTTCGGGGCTGTGATTAGTGAGTGTATCTTTTTTAGCCATATTAGTGCCGGGCGACCACTTTGGTCTTTAGGGGCAGTTTCTTCCCCGCTTTAGTTAAGGTCTCCATCGCAGTTGTGTCGGTAACCCCGTCTACCTCAAAGAGCACGCGGCCGGGCCACACCTCTACCTCGTAGCCTACCGGGTCACCCTTGCCTTTGCCGAGCTTAACCTCGGGCGGCTTTTGGGTAAACGGCTTGTCGGGGAAGACGCGTAGCCACATTTTGCCGGTCTTGCCGAGGCTCCGCACCACCACTTTGCGGGCGCTCTCGAGCTGGTTAGAGCGCACGCGCCCGTGACTGGTGGCCTTAAGCCCGTGGCTCCCAAAGGCCACGGTGACACCGCGCGAGGCAAGCAAGCCGCGCTTGGGGTTGCGCCGCATGGTGTGCCATTTTCTAAATTTTACTTTTTTGGGGAATAACATGGTGGTTTATTTATTGTCTTTTGCCTTATCTTTGTCGCCAAACACCTCGCCTTTGTAGATCCATACCTTAACGCCGATAACTCCCAAGGGCAGGTTGGCGCGCTCGCGGGCAAAGTCGATGTCAGAACGGAAAGTCTGCAAAGGTACCTGGCCCTTCTTAAGCTCTTCGCGGCGCGACATAGAGCCGCCGCCAAGCATGCCGGCGAGGCCGATACGGACGCCTTTGACCTCGCGGTTGGCCATCACCTTTTCTATCGTTTGCTTGAGGACCCGGCGAAACGGCAGACGCTTTTCCAGACCCTCGGCAACCATGTAGGCCACAATAGCGGCGTTGCTCTCGGGGTTGCGGATCTCTTCGATGTCGAGCTTTACCTCCGGCACCGGTGCTTTTATTTTATGCAAAAATGCGGTGATGCTGTTTTTAAGCTTGGTTGAGCCCTCGCCAGAGCGGCCGATGATAACCCCGGGGCGCGACGTTTTGATAATAACCCGGAGCGTTTTTTCGTTGCGCTCGATTTCAAGCCCACCGATGTACATGCCACGGAGTTGTTTAAGCAAAAACTCGCGCAAGAGGATGTCCCCGCGGAGGTAGGCCTGGTACTTAGGGCCCGTGGCAAACCAGCGATGCCGCCAGTCGCGCAATATCCCTAACCTATGAGCAAATGGATGGACAACTTTAGACATATTATTTTGCCTTCGCAGGTTTATCGGCCAAACGCAAGGTGATGTGGCTGGTCTTTTTGCGGATCAGCGATGCGCGGCCGCGCGCGCGGGGCATCTGACGCTTAAAGACAATCCCGCCGTTAACCTCGATGCCCGAGACATAGAGGTCGCTGACGGGGGTCTTGGCGTTGGCAACAGCCGACTTAAGTAGTTTTTGCATAGGCGAGGCTCCGCGCTTAGGGAGGTTGGCAAGGAGTGCGAGCGCGCGTGCGGCAGACTTGCCGCGGATAAGGTCGGCGATAAGGCGCACCTTGCGGGGCGACTGACGGTAGTTTTTAAGTGTTGCGGTTGCGTTAGCCATATACTATTTTTTTGCGCCCGGGGCAGCAGTTGCGGCACCCCCTTTAGCAGAGGCGTCGGTTGCAGCCTTGGCAGCTTGCGCGGCCGCGATTTCGGCCTCCTTGGCCTTAGTCTCCATTTCCTTTTGCATCTTACCGCCGTGGCGGACAAACTTCTTGGTAGGAGAAAACTCGCCCAAGCGGTGCCCCACCATGTCTTCGGTCACCAAGACCTCAATGTGGGCCTTGCCGTTGTGGACGCCAAACTTAAAGCCCACCATCTCAGGTGCGATAGAGCTCCGGCGCGCCCACGTAGTTATAACCCCGGTTTCAACCGGCTTTTTGCCCTCAATTTTCTTGAGGAGCTTTTCGTCCACATAGGGCCCTTTTTTGAGTGATCGTGACATATTTTCTAAACAAAAACCCGCCTTGCGGGAGTAAAAAGATACTACCGCGTAAGGGCCAAAAGGTCAAATGTAAGACCAAACCCGCCTGCCGGCGGGCTTTTGTTACTGCGTAGCGTTTCTCTTACCAACTTTTCGCCTGCTCACAATCAAATAGTTTGAGTACTTTTTAGGCCGGCGGCTCTTTTGGCCTTTGCCGGTGGGCTTGCCCCACATACTCTTGGCACGGCGCAACCCCCTGCCCTGGCGGCCTTCACCACCGCCGTGTGGGTGGTCTACCGGGTTCATGGCGGTGCCGCGCACGGTGGGGCGGATACCGAGCCAGCGGCTGCGGCCCGCTTTGCCGATATTCACGAGCTTGCTCTCCGGGTTTGAGACCTCACCAATAGTGGCCCAACACTCGCTCAACACTTTGCGCACCTCAGTCGAGGGCATCTTAAGGTGTGTGTAGCCCTGGTCTTGAGCAATAACCTCAATATGTGTGCCTGCGGCGCGGCCGAGCTTGCCGCCGTTGCCGGGTTTAATCTCAACGTTGTATACAAAAGCGCCTATCGGGATGTTTTTAAGCGGCAAGCGGTTACCCGGGGTGGCAGGGGCATTTTCTGCAGTCGTTATGGCGTCGCCCACTTTGACACTCTGGGGAATTAGCGCGTAGCGGCGCTCTCCGTCTTTGTAGAGCAAAAGACCGATAAAGCCCGAGCGGTTAGGGTCATACTCAACCGTCTCAACAACCGCCGGGACCAGTTTTTTGTAGTCAAAGTCGACAAGTCGCTGGAGGCGCTTGTGGCCGCCGCCCTTGTGGCGGACAGTAATCCGGCCGTCTTTGTTGCGGCCGACCCCGCGCTTGCCGCCTGTGGTGAGCGCTTTGTGCGGCTCGTTAGTGGTTAACTTACCCTTAAAGGTAACCGTGGTCATGTGGCGGCGCGACTTGGTGTATGGTTTGTATGATTTCATAAAATTTCTTTAGAGTTTACGCGAGCTCGATAGTCTCTCCTTTTTTAAGAAAGACGTACGCTTTTTTACCGCCTGCGGTTTGGCCCATGCGCCGCGAGCCGCGGGTCATAACGCGCTTGCGCGGCACGCGCACTGTCGTGACCTTGCGTGGCACTACGTTAAAAAGTTCTTGTACCGCCTCGGCAATCTCTTTTTTACTGGCACTTTCTCCCACGTTAAAGACGTAGGCTCCAAGCGAAGAGAGGTAGGCGCCTTTTTCGGTAATACGCGGGGAGAGCAATATGTGTGATGCGTGTTTTTTCATATTAGTTTTGTGCAACCCTTTTCTTACCCAAGGTCTCAAAGGCTGTCTTTGGGTCGGCGATAACCAGGTACTTGGCGCTCATAACCGACACGGGGTTTAGGTTGCGCACATCTACCACCTCAACATTGCCAAAATTGCCAAAGCTCTTCATCGTCGGCTTGTGTGCACTTGTAAGCGCAACAAGCGCAACGTGCTTACCTTTAGTGAGGCCGCTAAACTGTCCCGAGAGTGCAGTTAACACCCCCTTGGCGGTCTTGGCCTTTGGCTCTGCCATCTCCAACTTGTCGACAAAAATAATCTCACCGTCTTTAAACTTGCGCGAGAGCGTTACCAGTAAAGCCTTTTGGCGCATCTGTTGGTTGATTTTTTTGGTATAGATCTTGTCTTTGCGCGGGCCGTGGGTCACACCGCCGCCAACCCAAATGGGGCTGCGGCTCGAGCCGTGGCGGGCGCGGCCGGTGCCTTTTTGTGCCCAGGGCTTTTTGCCGCCGCCGCGTACCTCGCCGCGGGTTTTAGTATGTGCAATAGGCGTGCGCGCGTTGGCCCGCATCGAGGTCACTACTTGGTGAACCAAGTCGGCGTTCCAGGGCAGGCCAAACAAGTTTGCCGGGAGTGTTACCTTGCCTGCCTCTTTGCCTTGTATGTTGTAAATCGTTGATTCCATAAAAAATTCCTATTTTTTACCCTGAGGCTCTGTCGAAGGGTTGCCGCCGTATACCTCAACAAGTGTGCCGACGCGGCCTGGCACTGCGCCCGCTATCACGAGCTCGTTTGTCTCAGGGCTCACCTGGAGTATCGCCAGGTTGCGCACCGTAACGCGGTCAGAGCCCATGCGGCCGGCCATGCGCATGCCTTTAGCAACGCGGCCACCTGCACGCCCGCCCGAGCCGCCTATCGAGCCCGGCTCGCGCTCACTGTGCTTTTGGCCGTGGCTCCTCGGCCCGCCGTGGAAGCCGTGGCGCTTAACAACACCTTGAAAGCCCTTGCCTTTGGAAATTGCCGACACCTCTACCTTCTCCCCCACTACAAACACCGAGACGTCGATAGTGGCACCGAGCTCTGCCCCTTCGGGCAACTTGCCCCCGCGCGGGCGCAACTCGCGGAAGTGTTTAAGCGCTTTGCCCTTGGCATGGCCGAGTTGTGCTTTGTTGACGCGTTTTTCTTTAGTCTCGCCAGCACCAACTTGCACCGCAGAGTAGCCCTCGTTTTCGGGGGTCTTAACCTGGGTTACCACGTTGGGGGCGGCGTTAATGACGGTAGCGGCAAAAGCCCTACCCTCTTCGGTATATACAGTGAGCATCTTGCCCTTTGTGCCAAGGATAAATTTCATTGTTGTCTATTGGTCCCCTCTGGGGACGTGGGCAACTCTATTTCGAGAGTCCCGCACACTGTACACTAAACAAAAACCCCCTGCAAGGGGGTTTTTGTTTAGGCCATCTTTACGTCAATCGTTACTCCAGACGGGAGTGAGAGGTTGGTCAGCGCCTCAATGACCTTAGGGGTCGGGTCGAGGATGTCGATAACACGCTTGTGAACCCTCATCTCAAACTGCTCGCGCGCGTCTTTGTAGATAAAGGTTGAGCGGTTAACGGTATACTTTTTTATTTCAGTCGGTAGAGGTATCGGCCCCGCAACTTTAGCGTCATAGCGAAGCGCTGTGTCGAGTATTTGTTTAACGCTCGCGTCCAAGACCTTGTGCTCGTAGGCGCGCACCTTAATGCGCAAGCGCTGTACCACCACCGGCGCTGCGGCCTTGCGCGCGCGCGCGGCAGGCTTGCCTGCCGCAGTTTTAGCAGAGGCCGGTGCCTTCGTTTTTTTTGCTGTTGCTTCGGCTACCATTACGTTCGCGTTACGCGTTGATCTTGGTGACAACACCTGCGCCCACGGTCTTGCCGCCTTCGCGGACCGCAAAGCGGGTTTGTGCCTCAAGTGCTACCGGTGCTACAAGCTTAACTTTGAAGGTAATAGTGTCGCCTGGCATAACCATCTCGGTTCCTGCAGGCAAGGTCACCTCACCTGTTACGTCGGTCGTGCGGACATAAAACTGCGGTTTGTAGCCGGTGAAAAACGGCGTGTGGCGGCCGCCCTCGTCTTTGGTCAAGATGTATACTTCGGCTTCAAACTCAGTGTGCGGGGTAACAGAGCCCGGTTTGGCCAACACCTGGCCACGGTGGATCTCCTCTTTCTTAGTGCCGCGGAGGAGAATCCCGGCGTTGTCGCCGGCCAACCCTTCGTCGAGCTGCTTGTTAAACATCTCAATCCCGGTAATCGTGGTCTTAGCAGTGGGTTGCAGCCCAACAATCTCAATCTCCTCTCCTACTTTAACCTTGCCGCGCTCAATGCGGCCGGTCACGACAGTGCCGCGACCCTCAATAGAGAAGATGTCTTCAACCGGCATAAGGAAGGGCTTGTCTACCTCGCGCACGGGGAGCGGGAAGTAGCTGTCCAAGGTCTTCACCAGTTCAAGCACCTTCGTTGCATACTCGTCGGAGAGGTCCTTGCTCTCCAAGGCCTTAAGACCCGAGCCTTTGATAACAGGTGCGTCGGAGTAGCCGTGCTTGGTAAGGAGTTCTTTAACTTCTGCTTCAACCAAGTCAACGAGGTCTTTGTCGTCGACCATGTCTACTTTGTTCAAAAATACAACGATCTTCGGCACACCAACTTGCTTGGCAAGCAGGATGTGCTCGCGGGTCTGGGGCATCACGCCGTCGGTTGCGGCAACCACCAAAATTGCGCCGTCCATCTGGGCGGCACCCGTGATCATGTTTTTAATATAGTCGGCGTGGCCTGGGGCGTCGATGTGCGCGTAGTGGCGCTCTGGCGTCCAATACTCAGAGTGGTGGAGCGCGATAGTAATACCGCGCGCCTTCTCTTCAGGTGCGTTGTCGATGTTGTCCACTGCCTCGATGCGCGCGCCAAAGCCGTCACCCTTTGCCATGTCGAGCACGTGCAAGATCGACGCAGTCAAGGTTGTCTTGCCATGGTCGACGTGCCCAATGGTGCCGACGTTCATGTGCGGCTTAGCCCTGTCAAAATTTGCCATAACCTATAGTACTTAATAACTAATGATAATTCCTACTAAATGCCCTGTTTTAGTGCCCTGTGGACAATATTAAGAATATTGTCGTCGCTACGCTCGGAAAAGGAAGGAGCTTTCCTTTCCTCACTCCGCTTGGACAATAAAAAGCCACGCTCTAAGTGCGTTGGGTTGATACTAGCAAACCCTATAAAAAGGTCAACCTACTTGCGTGCCGCAACGATAGTGGCCGCAACGTTGGGCGGCACCACCTCATAGTGGTCAAACTCCATGGTAAAGCTGGCCCGGCCCTCGGTCATACTGCGTAGCGCCGTGGTGTAGCCAAACATCTCGCTCAGCGGCACCTTAGCTTTGATAGCGCGCGCAAGCCCGCGCTCTTCCATACTTTCTATCTGGCCGCGCTTGCTGTTAAGAGAGCCTGTGATGTCGCCCGTAAACTTCTCCGGCACCACGACCTCTACCTTCATAATCGGCTCAAGCAAGACCGGGCGCGCACTCTTTGCCGCCTCCTGAAAGCCCATCGAGGCCGCGATTTTAAACGCAATTTCTGAAGAGTCGACGTCGTGGTACGAGCCGTCGTAAAGCTCAACAGAGATGTCTACCATCTTGTAGCCTGCAACAATCCCCCGCTCCATTGCCTCGCGCACCCCGTCTTCAACCGGGCCGATAAACTCCTGCGGCACGACGCCTCCTTTGATGTTGTTGATAAACTCAAAGTGCTCTTCGCGTGTGATGTTCTTTTTTATTTTTGCCCCCTCTTCTAGAGGCTCTAAGGGTTTGATGCGCAAGCGCACATGGCCGTACTGCCCCTTACCGCCGGTTTGCTTGATGTACTTCCCTTCTGCCTCGGCCTGCTGTTGGATAGTCTCGCGGTAAGCCACCTGTGGTTTGCCCACGTTGGCCTCAACGCTAAACTCGCGCTTCATGCGGTCTACCAAAATCTCGAGGTGGAGCTCGCCCATGCCCGAAATCAAAGTCTCCATAGTTTCGGCGTCGGTCGAGACCTTAAAGGTCGGGTCTTCGTCGGCAAGTTTTTTCATCGCCATGCCCATCTTTTCCTGGTCGGCTTTAGTTTTAGGTTCAATGCGGAGCGAGATAACCGGCTCGGGGAACTTGATTTGCTCGAGCTGAATTGGGTTAGCTTCGTCGCAGAGCGTGTGGCTGGTCTTGGTGTCTTTAAGCCCCACAGCGGCGGCAATCTCGCCGGCATAGACCTTTTTTACCTCCTCGCGCTCGTTGGCCTGTAGGCGCACAATGCGGCCCAGGCGCTCCTTACTGCCGGTTGTTGAGTTATACAAATACGAACCCGCCTCGATAGTGCCTGAGTAGACGCGAAAGAAGGTCAGCTGGCCGACAAACGGGTCGGCCTGAAGCTTAAAGGCAAGTGCACAAAACGGCTCTTCGTCGCTGGCATGGCGCTCTACTTCCTCTCCTGTTTTGGGGTTGATGCCTTTAACGGCAGGCATATCAAGCGGGCTTGGCAAGTAGTCAATCACTGCGTCGAGCACAATCTGCACACCTTTGTTTTTAAGTGCGCTTCCGGTGTAGACCGGGAAGATTTTGTTGGCGATAACCGCTTTGCGGAGCGTAGCTTTTAGGTCTTCAAGATTAGGTTCTTTGCCTTCGAGATAAGCCGTCATCATCGCTTCGTCTTGCTCAACTATTTTTTCTATAAGTTCGGCGCGGTACTTAGCCATGTCGGCTTTCATGTCTTCGGGGACCTCCAGGTCTACCACCTGCTCTCCCATGTTGCCCTCAAAGCCGTAGGCTTTTTGCTCGAGCAGGTCGACAACACCTTTAAAGTTTTCTTCGGCGCCAATCGGGAGCTGCATGCGCACCGCGTGCTTGGTCAGACGGTCAAGAATCGACTGGTAGGACTTTTCAAAAGAGGCGCCCATGCGGTCGAGTTTGTTGATAAAGCAGACGCGCGGCACATTAGCCTCGTCGGCATAGCGCCAGTTGGTTTCAGACTGTGGCTCAACACCGGCAACGCCGTCAAAGACAACCACCGCACCGTCAAGCACACGCATAGAGCGCTTAACCTCAACGGTAAAGTCGATGTGGCCTGGCGTGTCGATAATGTTAAAACGATATTTCTTCGCGATGTCTTTCTTGTCTGGCTCGTTTGTGCGAGTCCAAAAACAAGTAATAGCCGCGGCGGTGATAGTGATGCCCCGCTCGCGCTCCTGCTCCATCCAGTCGGTTGTGGTCTCGCCCTCATGCACCTCGCCTATTTTGTGCTGGCTTCCGGTGTAGTAAAGCACGCGTTCAGACGTGGTTGTTTTGCCCGCGTCTATGTGCGCGATAATGCCGAAGTTGCGGATCTTTTCTAGCGGATAGTCTCTGCCTGCCATAAAAACGTTAATTACCAGGCAAAGTGGGCAAAGGCTTTGTTAGCCTCGGCCATGCGGTGGGTGTCTTCGCGTTTCTTAACCGCCGCGCCTTCGTTGTTTGCAGCAGCCATAATTTCGTTTGCGAGCTTTTCGGCCATGGGCTTGCCTTTGCCGCCCCGGGCAGCGATGAGTATCCAGCGGAACGCGAGCGCTTGTTTGCGCTCGGGGCGCACCTCGCGCGGCACCTGGTAGTTGGCACCGCCAACGCGGCGTGAGCGTATCTCCATCATGGGGCCCACATTGCGAAGCGCTGTCTCAAACACCTCAAGAGGGCTTTCTACTTTTTGTTTTTCTTTAATTATCTCAAGCGCGTCATACACAACCTTGCGTGCGGTTGCTTTTTCTCCGTCCCACATAACCGAGTTGATAAACTTCTCAACTTTAATTGAGCTGTACTTCAAGTCGGGGCCCACAATATTCCTATTTTTTACCGGTCTGCGCATATATATATTATGATTTTGGACGTTTGCCACCGTAACGCGAGCGGGAAACGCGGCGCTTCTCTAAGCCTGCGGTGTCTAACTTGCCGCGCACCACCTGGTAGCGCACATTGATGTCTTTAACACGTCCTGCGCGCACAAGCACCACTGAGTGCTCCTGCAAGTTGTGACCCTCGCCCGGGATATAAGCGGTAATCTCTTGGCCGTTGGTCAACCTTACGCGGGCGATCTTGCGGATAGCGGAGTTTGGTTTGCGGGGGGTAGTGGTGGTTACCTTGGTGCAGACCCCGCGCTTAAAAGGGCTGGGGTAGAAGGTGGGCTTGTTTTTGAGCGTGTTGAAGCCGCGACCCAGTGCCGGCGACTTGGTTTTACCGTATTGTTTTTTGCGTCCTTTGCGGACGAGTTGAGAGATGCGTGCCATTGGTTCTTTTCAATTTTAGATTGACCATAGGTCAACAAAAACGCGCCGAGCGCGTTAAAAACACTCTACTATAAGTGCGCCCGTGGCGCAACCAAGGGCTATATCTCCTGAAACACCGGCACAGTGCCTATTATTTTTTCTCCAGTACCCACCCCACCTTCGTTTGTGCAGGTGAGTGTAAGAAGCGTTGTTTGGTTGATAGGGCCGATAGTGACTGCGCCCGTGCTCCCGCTTTCGCCAGAAGTAACGTCCATCGGCATGCCGGGGAGACTTGGGTTGCTGGTCAACACACAGGCACCCGGCTCGGTCGGCAAGTTGCTCCCTTGCCACGTGAGACTAGTCGACTCTCCCCTGCGCACACGTGTTGGGTCAACGGTAAGGATGAGGTCCGCAGGTGGAAGCGCTGAAATACACTGGCCCCCGCTCGGGGTAAAGCCTTCGTCACAAATACACTCTGTGCCTTGTTGCGTGGCGTTCTCGGGTACTTCGGTTTGGAAGCCAGGG
>Ga0299906_10005183_pt1 | contig 10646 bp, 12 predicted proteins | sample RVTome_14_FD_200259 | JGI IMG/M metagenome (GOLD analysis project Ga0299906, IMG submission 200259) | Soil microbial communities from uranium-contaminated site in the Upper Colorado River Basin, Wyoming, United States - RVT145D125 (version 2) ... | reverse complement strand
AAAGCACCCGAGGCACAGGGGGTAGTTGCCGACGTCGTGTACGACCAATCGGGGACCCACCGCCGCCCACGGCTCGAGTGCGATTCCACCGACTGCGACCCGCGCGCCGGCGCCCACGGTCCCCACGAACGTCTTCTGCGACGGGGATTTCAGCACGACCTCGCTTCCCGCCACGCGATGCCGGTCCTCGAAGCCCGCGGCCAGCTGGACCCCGGCCGCAAACAGACTCGTGGGTGACCCGGCGAGTCGCAGCGCCGCGGTCGCGCCGTACACGGCGTAGCCTTCGACGCTTTCCGCCAGGGCGCGGGGGAACGAGAGGTCGCGTCCCGGGTTGCGGGCACCGAGCATGACACCGAACGCGAATCGTCCGACGCCGTACTGGAATCCGCCGGTCACGCCGTACCCGCCGCCGCCCCGAGCGTTGGGAAATGCCACGAGCCCGTGAAGCATGGGACCTGCCGGCGTATGCGGGTTGTTGATCACTGGTGTGCCGGTGATCTGCGCCGCGAGGCTGAGCGGTGCGAACGCGGTGGCCAGAATGACTGTCGCGGTCGCGCGCCGGCCCGCCATGAGGGATGGGCCGCTCATCGCTCGGTGGGAGCGTCGCCGTCCGCCGCGCGCTTCGTGTAGATACGGATCACGCGGGGGCGCGCGTTGCTCGTCTCGCGAATGCGTGCGGGAGAAGGCTCCGCCCTACGAGCGTACGGCGTCTTCACGATCTCGATGCGCTGAATCAGCGTCGCGTCGAGGGTCGCCAGCACCTCCTGGCCCACGAGAACGTCGTCGAGGTAGATGACCACGTCTTGGGGCAGGGAATCGGTCGTCGAACGCGCTTCAGTGAACGCCTCCTGGGCCGTGGGACCCGTGAGGACGTCATCGGTGCAGGCGGTAGCGACGAGGCACATCGCGGCGAGTGCCGGGAGTACGGAGAGTCGCATGCTGCCTCCTTCGGGGAAGGCGAAGCGAGGTGTGTCGGGTGCTACCCCGCGGCGACCGGTGGGTTCGGCCGCCGCTCACGCGTCAGCACATGCCGCCGGGCCTTGGTAGGCGCCGATCAGGAACCCGCCCATCGCGGCGGACACGCCGAGGGTCGCCGTGCCGGCACAAGCGAGTCTCGTTTTCTGCACGATGCCCGTGTCGCCGATGTGCAGCCATCGACGTGATCCTCACACCGAGCCCTCACCCCCCCAGTCCCCGCGCGAGCGCCGTGGCGAGGAACACGATGGCCACGACCAATCCCGCCTGGACCTCGCTGATGCGCGCGAAGGTGCGGGCCTTCGACGTGTCGATCGGCTCGCCGCGGCGCAGGCGCGTGCGCCAGCGGATCAGCGTGATCATGGGCCACAGCTCGAGGAGCACGATGAGGCCGAACAGCGTGAGCTTGGCGTGGAAGAGCGGGTTGCCGAGGTAGTAGTCCGCCCCCTTCTCGAGCCCGCCGAACGCGCGCGGCAGCCCGGTACCGAGCCACAAGAGCGCCGACAGCCCCCAGAACCCGTCCGCGGCGAACACGCGCGCGAGCTGCTTGATGTCGCCCGACAGCGCGCGAAACCCGCGGGCCCGCGTCCAGACGGCGGCGACGCCGATGGCGAGGGCGAGGAGGTGGATGGCGGCAAAGAGCCAACGGATCGTCATGGGTCGTCAGGGCCCGGAGTTGAGAGGATGAGCGGGTCGAACTCGCCCAGGGGGCGCTCGCGCGCCGTGAGGCGCTCGCAGCTCGCGTCGATGGCGGCAAACTCGTCGCGGAACCGCTCGCGAAAGGCCTCGAACGCCTCTCGCGTGCGCCAATAGTCGAACGTGAGGTAGCGTCCCGGCCGGGTCCGATCCCGCAGCAGGGTCGTTCCCTCGTAGGCCCCGTCGCGCCGGAAGAGCCGCACCCACGGTCCCTGGTGGCCGTAGGCCTCTTCGAACGCCGCGACGGCCTCCGGGGGAACGTCGAATTCCCACACGTAACAATATCCCGGCGTACGAACGCCCGTCACCGATGACGACCCCGCGCTCGCTGCTTCCGCGCCCCGTGCCGGCCGCCGCTACGGCGCGCCACGTTGCTCCTCGGGATCCCGCCGCCACAGGCTCAGCACGAGCAGCGCGGCCCCCACCGTGATGCCCACGTCGGCGATGTTGAAGGTCCAGAAGCGGTAGCCGTGCCAGCCGAGGTCGATGAAATCCACGACGCCCCGCGGGGAGAACAGCCGGTCGGCGAGGTTACCGACGGCGCCGCCGAGCACGAGGCCCACGGCCAGCCGGAACGGCGTCGCGCTGACGGGGATATGCCAGAGCCAGGCCACGAGGAACACGACGGCAGCCGCCGAGGCCGCGATCAGCAGCCAACGTGCTCCGGGTCCGAGGGGGATCCCCATTGCGGCGCCCTGGTTGTACGCCAGCGTGAGGCGGACGAAATCGCCGACGATCTCACGGGGCTGATGCGCCGGCGCGAGATGAGATGCTCCACGGCCAGCGTCTTGGTCGTGCAGTCGGCCAGCAGCAGCACGAGCGCGGCGGGGACGGCGATGCGGAGCCGGTGCGGCACGTGTCCGGATCGATGGCTCGTCATGGCGACTATCGCGCCGTCCCGTGGCGCATGACCGCGACGGTCCGAAAGAACGGGCTCGTGAGGGCATCGGGCCCCTCCGTGGTCGCCGCGCGCAGGGCGTGGGCGGCGTCGATAGACGCCGTGAACACACGGCGTGCGGTCGCCGCCGGTACCTGGACCGCCGCGGCCGCCGGCACCGCCGGGTCCGGAGTGCGGAGACGCCAGCGTCCCGCCGTGCGCTCGAGGAGCCAGGAACAGCCGTCCACGTCGGGGACGGTTGCGAGCACGGTCGTTCCGGGCGGGGCCGCCGCCTCCTCGTACGCCCGTGGCAGCGCGCGCGCGAACGTGCCGAGCAGCGGCGCCAGGAAGTGTGGCGTGTCGATCCCGGGCGCGCCCACCGCTTCGCGGATCTGCTGCTGGTGGTGCCATTTTTCGGTGTACTCGCGCGCCACGTCGAGCCATGCCTTGTCCGCGTCCTCTCCGGCCCACGAGACGGGGAAGGGCGCTGCGGCGTCCGGGTCGAGCGTCTCGAAGTGCGCGGTCACCTGCGGCTGGACGTGCGCCAGCAGATCGACGATCGTTGCCGGGCTCAGCCGCCTCGCCGCGGCGATCCAGGTGGCGTTCAGGTCATCCAGGAAGTCCACAAGCTCCGTAAAGGTCCTCACGGCATGCTCGCCGGTGGGCGGCGGTTGGCGGTCACGGTCGAGCGAGAGGCGGCGGAGCGACGTGTCGAGCAGGTGGGCCGCGACGTCGCGCACGGTCCACGTCCGGCCCGCCCTGCGGTCCCACTCGCCCGGCGCGAGCGCGCCCAGCAAGTCGAGGAGTGACCCGTCCACCTCCCGGATGAGCGGGATGGCGTGGACGCGCGGCAGGGGGATGAAACGCACATGGGCTCGGCTGTCCGGGAACTCCATCAGGCTAACACCGGGGCGGTCGGGGCTCAATGAGGCGCGGGGTCCGACATCCGCGCATTGTCGATGGTAGTGGTATTCTTCGAGGCCCGGTCAGGAGGGAGCGAAACCCGTGGAGCGCTTGCGGTTTCTCGTCTTCGCCGTCTTCTTCGTCAGCGCCGCCGGCACCGGTGCTGAACTGTTCCTGCTCGAGCACACCGAATCAGTTTGGCAGCTGGTGCCGCTCGCCGCGCTGGGTGCCGGCGTGCTCGTGGGAGCAGCCGTGGTCGCCCGGCCGCGCGCGGCGACGGTGCGTGCCTTTCAGGCGGCAATGGTGTTGTTCGTTGCGAGCGGCGTCACGGGTCTCTACCTGCACTACCGGGGCAACGTAGAGTTCGAGCTGGAGATGTACCCCGCCCTTGCCGGCGCGGAGCTTGTATGGAAGGCGCTCACCGGTGCGACGCCCGCCCTCGCGCCCGGCGTGATGGTCCAGCTCGGCGTGCTCGGGCTGCTCGCGTGCTTTCGGCATCCCGCGCTCCGCCCCACGGCGCCCGCGGGACGGACATCCGGAGAAAGGACTCCTGCATGAGATCGATCGGTACGGTCCTGCTGAGCGCGGCCCTGGTGTTGCCGCTGGCATCCGCCACCGCCCAGGTGGGGCACAACCGCGACAACGTGTTGAATCCCAACGTCGCGGGGCGAGACGAGTTGCTGGCGGTGCCCGGTCTGAACGCGGCGGCGGTGGATGCCGTGCTCGCGGGGCGCCCGTTTCTGAACGGGCTGGCACTCGACTCGGCACTCCGCCGTCACGTCGCCGCGGACGCACTGCCGGACGTCTACCGGCGGGTCTTCGTTCCGCTGAACTTGAACACGGCTTCCCGCGCGGAGATCCTGCTGGTGCCGGGCGTGGGAGCGCGCATGGCGCACGAGTTCGAGGAGTATCGCCCATACGTCGCCATGGCACAGTTCCGCCGGGAGATCGGGAAGTACGTGGACGACACGGAGGTGGCGCGGCTGGAGCAGTACGTGTTCGTGCCCATCGACCTCAATACGGCGAGCGAAGCGGACATTCTCTCCATACCGGGCGTGGGCCAGCGCATGCTCCACGAGTTTCTGGAGTACCGGCCGTATACCAACATCGCGCAGTTCCGCCGAGAGATCGGGAAGTACGTGGATGACAAGGAGCTGGCGCGGCTCGAGCGCTACGTGACGATCCGGCCGTAACGCGAGAGGCCCAGTCGGGTGCCGGTGCCCATGGAGGTGATGCGTATCGGTGAGAGGACGCCGTGACGCCCCGAAGGTTTTGGCGCCTGCTCCTCCGCGCGATCCGCGATGCGGACCGCGACCGGGTGCCGCTGTTGGGAGCGGCGTTGTCTTTCTATATGCTCTTCTCGCTCGCCCCGCTCCTCCTCATCGCGACCGCCGTGGCGGGCGCGATGTTCGGCGAGGAGGCCGCCCGTGGCGAGATCGCCGGACGGGCGCGCCATCTGTTCGGCGAGGCCGGCGCCGAGGTGATACAGAACGTGCTCCGCAACGCGTCCGTGCCCACGGTGGGCGTCGTCGCGACGGCCATCGGATTGGTCGCCTTCACCATGGGGGCGACCGCGGCGTTCAACGCTCTCCAGGGCGCGCTGAACACAGTGTGGAACGTGACGCCTCGCCGGGATCCGATCGTCCGAGGTTTTCTCCGTCGGCGTTTCCTGTCTTTCCTGTTGGTCCTGGCGCTCGGCGCGCTCACGCTCCTGACGCTGCTGTTCGGAACCGCCGCCTCCGCGGTCGGCGAGCGGGTGACCGACGTCCTGCACGTTCCCGAGATCGTGTGGCGGGCCGGCGACTTCGCGCTCTCGGTGGCGCTCTCCGCCGTTCTGCTTGCGCTGATCTACAAGGTACTGCCGGATATCGACCTGGAGTGGCGTCACGTATGGGCGGGTGCCGTCATCACCGCGGTCTTCTTCGTCGTGGGGCGGTTCGTGATCGGGCTGTGGCTCGGCCGGGCCGGCATCGGCTCGGGTTACGGCGCCGCCGGGTCCGTGGTGCTGATCATGTTTTGGGTGTACTACTCGGCCCAGGTGATGTTGCTCGGCGCTGAGTTCACCCAGGTCTACGTCAACGAGCGAGGGTCGAAGGAGATGCCGGCGCCGAAGGTCTTGTGAGCAACGGCGTAGCGATCGCGCATGGCGTATAGCCTATGGCCGATGGCCCTAACATGCTCAGGGACCATACGACACGACATACATTATACGCCGTGAGCCATACGCCATGAGCCAACCCCCATGATCTCCGTCTCGAACCTCGCCAAGGTCTACGGCGACCGCACGCTCTTCGCCGGCGCGTCCTTCCAGCTCAATGCGGGAGAGCGTTACGGGCTCGTAGGCGCCAACGGCTCCGGGAAGACCACCCTGCTGAACATCCTGGCCGGAGACCTGGAGCCCAGCGAGGGCACGGTCTCGCTCCCCAAGCGCCTGAACCTCGGGGTCCTGCGACAGGACCAGTTCATCTATGAGGACCACGAGATCCTCGGGGTGGCGCTGATGGGGAACGCGGCGCTCTGGGATGCGATGGTGGAGAAGGAGAGGGTACTCGCGCACGCCGAGAAGCACTTCGACGCCGACCGCTTCGCCGAGCTCGAAGAGATCGTCCAGCGCCACGACGGTTATACGGCCGAGGCGCGGGCCGCGACGATTCTGGAGGGGCTCGGGATTCCCGGCCGGCTCCATCGCCGTCCGCTCGCCACCCTGTCGGGCGGATTCAAGCTCCGCGTCCTGCTCGCACAGGTGCTCGCCAGCGGCCCGGACATCCTGTTGCTCGACGAGCCAACCAACCATCTCGACATCCTCTCGATCCGCTGGCTCGAAATCTTCCTGCGCGATTTCGCCGGTCCGGTGGTCGTGATCTCGCATGATCACCGGTTCCTGGACAACGTGGCCACCCACATCCTGGATGTGGACTACCAGACCGTCCTGCTGTATCCCGGGAACTACACGGACTTCCTCGAGGGCAAGCGGGCGGAACGGGAGCGACGGGAGAAGGACATCGCCAACCGGGAACGCGAGATCGCGCATCATCAGAAGTTCGTCGACCGGTTCCGGGCCAAGGCCAGCAAGGCCAGACAAGCGCAGAGCAAGATCCGGTTGATCGAGAAGGCGGCGGACGCGATGGAGGAGCTGCCGCCAAGCTCCCGCCGCTACCCGACGTTCCGCTTCGAACCGCGGCGCGACAGCGGCAAGGAGGTATTGACCATCAAGGGCGTCCGGAAAGCGTTTGGGGAGAACGAAGTGCTGCACGGCGTCGATCTCGCCGTAAACCGTGGAGACCGGCTCGCCATCATGGGACCCAACGGCATCGGGAAGTCCACGCTCCTCAAGATCGTGATGGGCGAGCTCCAGGCCGACGAGGGCGAGGTGACGTGGGGATACGAAGCCCACCCCGGTTACTTCGCCCAGGACCACCGCGAGCAGCTGGCGCCAGCGACGCGTACCGCCGAAGAGTACCTGTGGGATTTCTGTCCGGGCCGGGACATCGGGTACGTGCGCTCGCAGATGGCGCTGTTGCTCTTCTCGGGCGACGAAGCGAAGAAGCGCTTGGGAACGCTCTCAGGCGGGGAGGCGGCACGGCTGGTGTTCAGCCGGCTGTCCGTCGAGCGGCCCAACGTGCTGGTGCTGGACGAGCCCACGAACCACCTGGACCTCGAGTCCATCGAGGCACTCGTCGAGGGCCTCGAGGCGTTTCGCGGCACGCTCATCTTCGTTTCCCACGACCGCTGGTTCGTCGCACAGCTCGCGACGCGCATCGTCGAGATCACGCCGGACGACATCCTGGACTATCAGGGTACCTACGAGGAATACGTCCACTTCTGCGGCGACGACCATCTCGACGCGGATCGGGTGATCCTCAAGGCCAAGACGAAGGGCGCGGTGAAGAAGAAGGAGGGGCGGCGCGGCCGTCGCGGCGCGGAGACCGACCCCGTCCGGGAGCAGCGTCTTCGCGAGCGTCGGGACGCGCTGCTGCGCCGCATCGCGGCGGCCGAATCGCGGATCGAGGAAATCGACCAGATCTTCTGCGCGCCGGACTATTTCGCTCGGACCCCGTCCGACGACGTGCGGGTGCTCGAAGAGGAGCGGGTCAGCCTCGCCGCCGAGGTGGATGCCCTCGTGGCCGAGTGGGAGCGAACGGCCGAGGAGATCGAGGCCGGCGCGTAGGCCGGCCAACCTTTCATCCAGGGAATACCTCCATGGCCATACGAGAAGGCAAGCCGGCCCCGTCCTTCGCCCTGCGTGGCGCCGGAGGCGAGACGGTGCGCCTCGAGGACTTCCACGGTCACGACGTCGTCCTCTACTTCTACCCCAAGGACGACACGCCTGGGTGCACCAAGGAGGCGTGCGGCTTTCGGGACCTGTGGAAAGACCTTCAACAGGAGGGCGTCGTGGTACTCGGCGTGTCGCCCGACGACGGGGCGTCGCACCAGCGGTTCACCGAGCAGTATCGCCTACCGTTCACCCTCCTCTCCGATCCCGACAGGAAGGTGATGACGGCGTACGGCGCCTGGGGCGAGAAGGTGCTGTACGGCAAGAAGACCGTCGGCGTGATCCGATCGACCGTATGGATCGGTGCCGACGGTACGGTGCGGAAGCACTGGGCGCGGGTGTCGAACGCGGCGAAGCATCCGCAACAGGTCCTGGACGCCGTGAAGGGCGGGCGCAACGACCGGTGACGGGAAGGAGGGTACACGATGAATCTTCTGCCTGAAGACGTCCTCCGGCTGCTCCTGGCCGTCGTGGTCGGCGGTTTGATCGGCGCGGAGCGGGAATTCCGTGACAAGTCCGCGGGCTTCCGGACCATGATCTTCATCTGCGTGGGCGCGACCTTGTTCACGCTGTTCTCCGTGAAGCTCGGCTCCGCGGTGGAAGACCCCGTTCGTATCGCCGCCAACATCGTGAGCGGGATCGGCTTTCTCGGCGCCGGTGCCATCCTGCGGGATAGGAACCGGGTGACGGGACTCACCACGGCCTCCACGATCTGGCTCGTAGCCGCGCTGGGGATGGGGATTGGCGGGGGACAGTACCTGTTCGTGGGGGCCGCGGTGGGCGCGGTGCTCGTCGTGCTCTGGGTGTTCCCGATCGTAGAGCGCATGATCGACCTCGCGCGGGAGACGCGGATCTACGAGGTCGTGTGCGATCTCCAACCCGACCAGTTCGCTCGGCTGGAGCGTGCGTTCCAGGGCGCCGGCCTGAAGATCGTGAGCCATAAGCGGCTCAAGGAGCCGGGCCGCATGGTGTGCGTGTGGGAAACGCGTGGCGCCCCGGCGAAGCACCGCCGCCTGGTCGAGACGCTGTTCAATGATGAAGAGATCCGGGAGCTGCGGTATTAGCGCGCGCCGAAGGCGCGCGCTGGCATGTGGCATATGGCGGATGGCAGATGGAGTTTGACACCTCGCTATGGGCCCGGTGCGTGTGGTACGCTAAACGCCACACCCGGCGCGCGCAGTGTTAGACGCCATACGACATACGCCACATGCCATATGCCATACGCCATCTGCATACCATCCTTCACCCATTGCCAAACAGCACCACCACATCGTCCAGCTCGTCGATTCCCGTGATGTCGAGGTCGCCGTCGCCGTCCCGGTCGTGGAGCGTGGCGCAGGAGCCCGCGGAGCCGGCGGACAGTGTGCGGGAGTTGCCAAAGGTTCCGTCGCCGAGGTTCTCGTAGACGGTCCAGTCCGCCGAGTGGAAGTTGCTGGTCACGACGTCGAGGTCGCCGTCGCCGTCCAGATCGCCCACGTCGATGGCGAGCGGCGTCTGGCCCACGGGGTAGGTGTCATCGAGCGCGAAGCGGCCGTCTCCGTCGCCCAGAAGTACCGAAAAGGTACTCTGCCCGGCGTTGGCCGATAGGACATCGCCGTGCCCGTCGCCGTTCACGTCACCCGCCACGAGCATCCACGGCCCGCCCCCCGCCGGGATGGGATTGCCGGGGGTGAACGCGCCGCCGCCGTCCCCGAGCAGGACGATCACCTCCGCGCTGTTGATCGCGCCGATCACGACGTCGGGGATGCCGTCCTCGTCGGCGTCTAGCGTGGCACACGCGGTCTCGCCGTCGCCGCCGACGTCCCCGTTGCTCGCCAGCGCGAAACCCCCGCTGCCGTTCCCAAGTAGCACCGTCACCGAGCTGCCGGCCCGATTGGCGGTCACGATGTCGGTGTCGCCGTCCCCCTCGGCGTCGAGCACGCACAGGCCGCGCACTCCGTCGTCGGCGTCGACGTTGCCGGCATGCTCGAACTGCCGGGCGCCCACCCCCATGAAGACGCTCACGCGCTCGTTCCCGGCGTTTCCCACGGCAAAATCCATCAGCCCGTCGCCGTTGAAGTCGGCGCCCTCGTTCGTGCTGGGGACGGCGCCGCCCGCGATCGGATAGACGTCGAACGCCGCATACCCTCCCGCTCCGTCGTTCATGAACACCCGTACGTCGGCGCTGATCTCGTTCGGGATCATCAGGTCGGGGAACCCGTCGCCGTCCAGGTCGCCGCCGAACGCGCCATACGCCTGCACGCGCCCCTCGCCCGCCTGGCGCACCGAGAAGCGATCCACCTCCGTCTGGTCGAGCGTGCCTGCGCCCGCCCGGGTCCAGAAGCCCCAGCTGTACCCCGTTCCGCGTGTCTCGCCGCCGGCGTCGGCGATCGCCCGGGTCAGGGTGACGGTCACGAGCTCGCCGGCCGCGAAGTCGCGGTTTGGGACGAAGCGGACGCGCGTATCGTCGTCGAGCAGGCTCACGGCCCCGGTCATCACGCCGGACCAGCGTCCGAACACGCGGATCGCGTCCGCGGTCGCCGTGGATGGATCGACAGGCTCGTCCAACACGATCTCGATTACGGCGTCGCGGGGGGCGGTCAGGGCCTGTGCGGCAGGAGAGACCGATTGGACGCCGGGACCCACGTCGAGCGGTGGCGGCATGGGTGGGCCGGCCGCATCGTGGCACGCCATGCCCGCGAGCGGCGCCGCGACGGCGAGAAGACCGAGACGTCTTGGATTCATGAGGCAGTATACCCCGTGCCCCGCGCCCCGCGCCACGCAATACCCCTCACGCGATCCACACCGTCTTAGCGTTGACGAATTCCCGGATGCCCTCGACGCTCAGCTCCCGGCCGTAGCCTGACCGCTTCACGCCGCCGAACGGCAGGCGCGGGTCGGACTTCACGAGTCCATTCACGAACACGCTTCCGGCGTCGATGC
>Ga0299906_10005182_pt1 | contig 10646 bp, 8 predicted proteins | sample RVTome_14_FD_200259 | JGI IMG/M metagenome (GOLD analysis project Ga0299906, IMG submission 200259) | Soil microbial communities from uranium-contaminated site in the Upper Colorado River Basin, Wyoming, United States - RVT145D125 (version 2) ... | reverse complement strand
AATTTCCCGCAGGCGCTGGGCCACCTGATCCCGCGTGCTGCTCAATATGGCTTCCGGTGCATTGATGACCGGAGCCTTGACCTGCCGGCACAGCTCAACACAGCGTTTTAACGCCACGGTGTGCGAATCTCCGTCGCTGATCTGGTTGAAAATCAGCGAAGGCTTACCCGGAATTCTGAACGGCGGTTGCTCGGCGTTGGGGCCGTACAGCAGAAACGGAATGGGCGTGATCCGGCCGAAATCCATCATCCCGATGATGTTGCTGCTGCCATCCACGTGGATTCTCATTTGCCCATTAGCATCAGGCCGCACGGCGGCCACGCCCTGGTCGTTTACCCCGAATGTAAAAACGATTGCCATCTGATTTAAGCGCTCTTTGGCGAGACCGGGCGACGTCTGGCCCGGAATGTTGAGGTGCTTACCGCGTTGGCCAGCCCAAGGCTTCGCGCAGGCGGCTTTCCAGCTTTTTCGTATCGAGCCTGGTCAGGTCGAGGTTCAGCTCTTTCACGACAGCCTTTCGCAATGCCTCATCCATCTGGGTTCTGATGTTACCCAGAGACCTGGGATCAGCAGCCAGCAGCAAGGACTGGAATTCACCCGCTTGCGCCGCCTGTGAGAGCAATTCAAGCACCTTCGCCGTGAACCGCTGTTCTTCCTGGTCACGCCCGCTGACGCGCGGTTCGTGGGTATGGCTGCCCGGCCCGCGCACGTGATGGGAACGGCCACTGGCGTCGTCCTCCAGGCTGCGGCTGGGCTGTTGGCGCGTTGGCGACTGGAACTTCCGCACTTCGCGGAATTCCGCTGGGTGCCGCTTCAGGGCGACGACGCGAGCCCTGCCGCCATCCGTGACCAGCGCCCAGGTCTCGGTAAACTTATTCACTTTGCGCCATCGCAAGCCGCACACGCCCGGTTCCGGGTTTGTGCCATCACCGTCACCTACCGTCCCGGAAATGTATCACTGGAATCCACGATCGTGACCTTCCTGACGTTCAGGGGATAGGTGGCCACGGCTTCGTCCTCGGCAAGCACGTCTTCCGGCAGTCCGGATTTAACCAGGTTCGAGTAAGACATGGGTGAGGGCGCGTTGCTGATCAGGCTTCCGGCCAGGTCCGGGGCTTCACTGACGTCGGTCACAATGGAGACGTACATGTTGTCGGTTTGCCAATGCTTGCGCAGTGCCGCGTTGACCTCTTCCAGCGTGGCCCGGGCCAGCAGGGCGTCCAGTTCGGCCAGGTAGTCTTTGCGGCCGTAGACGCGAGAATCCATCAGCCAGCCTAGCTGCTGTGACGGGCTTTGCGCATACAGCTTGATGTAGCTGCGCAGAAAGGTCCGGGTCGCCTCGAAATCTGCCTCGCTCAGGCCGTTTTCGATCAGCAGGTCAAACTCGCGGATCGCCAGGCGCAACGCGAAATGCGCGTGCCCGGTGGTGATATCCGCCAGTTCCGGATACTGTGCCTGCAGTTGCGCGGCAATTTGCACCGGCCGGATCCAGATGGACCAGTAGTTGGATGCGCGCGGTACCCCGGAAGGCGGCAATTGGTAGCTGCCGCCCTGGTCGTACCACTCGATGTAGCTGTAATCACCGTAGTTCATCGAACGCGTCTCACGAATCTTCTGGTACAGGCGTGAGTACGACTTGCGGTGCTCGCCCATCCACGAATTGGCGATCAGCAGGGCCGCGAACTCATCATCGGCGCGGGTGATGCCGAGCTGCGCGCCGGTAAAAATCGCGGATCCGAAGGCGCCCTCTTTGGCAATGATCTCGACCTCGATGCCGTTGGGCGGGTTTGCCCGCGAGGGCTCCGGGGCTACCCACGCCGTATCGGGCAGGGTGGCAAGAGCCGCCTGCAACTGTTCCAGCATCTCCTGGCCGTAGTTTCCGGCGGCGCCGAGCGCGACGTTATTGCGGGTAAAGGCGCGCCGGTAGTGCGCTTTTACCTCGTCCAGCGTGATGCCCTGCACCGATTGAGACGTGCCTTGCACGAGGTGGGCCATGTTGCCGCCCCTGAAGAGCTGGTGCTCAAGCGCAAACTTGCTGTAGTCCTCGTCGGAGGACGCGCGCACGACCTGGTCAACATAGTTCTGCTGCTGTTGCATGACGCGGCGGAAGTCCTGCTCGTCGAAATTGGGCGCCAGCAGCACATTCCTGACGATCGGGTAGAACTCCTGGGCCTTGTCCGCGGGCACCTGGAAGGTAAACGTGGTGACCTGCTTGTCAACGTTGACCGCATAGGCTGCGGCCCAGGGGTACAAGGCGTCCTGGATGTCGGCATAGGCCACTCCGCCAGCGCCGCCTTGCGCCATCAGGGTGGCGGTCGCGTAGGTGAGGCCCTCTTTTCCTTCAGGGTCGGCGACGGACCCGTTATCAAAGCGGACTTTAAAGACCACCTTGTTGGAATTTTCGAGCTTCAGTTCAACGGTTTCCGTGGCAAGCGCGACAGGCGCGGCGGCGGCCAGGGCGAGACCAGCGACAATCCGTAAAGTGTGCATGATGTGTTTCATTCGAACGGCCCTTTGGCGTCTTCGGTGATGGTTGCGATGGTCAGCCTGTCCGCTTGCAGGTAGGCGTTCGCCACCTCGAGAATATCTTCCTGGCTGACGGCGTCGTACAGCGCGTACAGGCGGTTGATGGATTCCGGATCGCCGGTCAGCTGGATGTAATGGCTCAATGACCCCGCGATCGCATCGGGCGTGTCCATCTGCATGGCAAAGCGGTACTTCAGGTGCGACTTGGTGCGCTGCAGTTCGCTGGCGTCCACGCCTTCGGTTTGAACCTTGGCAATGGCCTTCTCGATTTCAGCGCGCACGTAGCCCATGTCTGCCTTGTCCACCATGGAAACCTGGATACTGAACAGGTTGGGATCGCGGCTATCGCCGGCCCCGCCGCCGATGAAACGCACTTTCTGCTCCTCCAGCACCAGTTTCTTGTACAAGTCCGAGGTATTGGAGAACACGATCGAGGACAGCACATCCAGCGCGGGCATATCCATTTCCTGGTCGCTGAATGCCGGACCCTTGTAGTTCATGCTGAAGTAAGGCGGGATGCTGCCGTCTTGCAGGTGGGTAAAACGCGTTTCCTGCTGCGGCGGCTCTGGCGGTACCTCCGAAACATAATCGCCGCGCTCCCAGGCTCCGAAGTACTTCTCAGCCAACGCGTTGACGCGTTGTGGCGTCACGTCGCCCACCACCAGGATGGTGTTGTACTCGGGCCGGTAGTAGCGATCAAAGAACTTCCTTGAATACTCGAACTGGTTGGGCATGTTCACTATGTCTTCGAAGTAGCCCATGGTCGTATGGCCATAGGTGTGCGTGGTGAAGGCGGTTTCCAGCAGCTTTTCGGAGATGCGGCTGTACGGGCTGGCAAAATTCTTGGTGTATTCGCCCTTGACCGCCCCGGCTTCGGTCTTGAAGTCGTGTTCGGAATAGTTGAGGTTCATGAAGCGATCCGCCTCGAGCTCGAACATCAAATCCAGCATTTCCGCGTTTCCGGTCATGTGGTACTCGGTCCGGTCCTGCGAGGTGTTCGCATTGGCGGCGGCACCGGTGGATTTCAACGCATCGCTGTACTCGGCTTTCGAGTAGCGGTCGGTGCCGCGGAACATCATGTGTTCGAAGAAGTGCGCGAAGCCGGTGACCCCCTCCTCCACTTCGTTGCGCGCGCCCACGCGGGTCACGATGTAAAAGGCGGCCAGCCCGGGCGAGTCGAATGGCACCGTGACGACGTTCAGGCCGTTATCCAGCACGTGCTGGTGAATCGGGTACGGCAGGATCCTTGTGGGTTCCGGGGAGTCTGTCGCTGCGCCGTAAGCGGCGCCGGTCAACAGTAGCGCCAGGGCCGCTGCCGCGAGGTTCAGTCTGTTCATCATGTGGTTTTCCGGTTAATGCATCATGGAAACGGTTGTCATGTATATGGTCGCCGCCTTGGCGGCTTTGCCTTGACAATGGACAGTCCGGCACCCCTTTGGGTTCGCCGCCCGATCCAATGCCCTATGATAACGCAAGCATGGGCAGCATGGCCGTTCCCCGCCCGCGTGCGGCGTGATGCAGGTCAGCCGTGCTTGCGTTCGTGGGTAGCCAGCGTGCCCTCGGCTCGCGCCAGGGCCTCGGTGAGCAGCGCCTTAAGCGATGCCCCCGGGTGGTCACGCCCCAGCCACGGCCCGGTGTGCGCCGCGCACAGATTCTGGCAGTGCCCCCACTCGGAAATCAGGGTATTGGCCCAGGCGCGGAACTCGGCCGCGGCTCCGGCCCGCGGTTGCAGGGCGCGGGCCAGGGTCGGGTGCAAACTGACCGGGCTTGCCAGGCCGAGCGGGGCTAGCAGGCGCGCCGCCCGGACATGATTAAAGGTGTCGTCTGAATGGATGGTATTTGAGTGCCGGTGATAGGCCAGCACCGAGGCGAAATGTATGTGCTCGTCCACGGAAATGAAGTCCACGCCGCGCGGCACAGAGAACGCGAAATCGTCCCGGTACAGCCGGTGCAGCGCGGGGCTCTCGCTGCGCTCGGGCTGCCAGGGCAGGGCCGGGAAGCGCGCATGGTGCCGCTCGGTGCCGTACAGGCGCGCGTGCGGGTACCGCTCATGCAGCGCCTCGACGTGCATCGTGTGAAAGGGGTGCAGGTTCAGGATCGCCTCGAGCTGCTCGGCGCCGCCGGTCAATATATGAATGTCGGCCTGCGCGGCACGGGGAAAGCTATAGGCATCCAGCAGCACGAATTTTCCGCTTCCAAGCCGCACCAGCGAAGCCTGCGTGCCCAGGTCCAGCAGGCCGGCCACCCGGAACGAGCCGCGAATGTTCCAGAAGTGTCTGTCCACCTCGATAATTGACTTGTCCATGGTACTTGCTCCGGGTTCAACGTCACCACGATACCCGAATTGAGGCGGCGAAAATACGGGCCAGGCGTTGGTCTCCCGGCAGGGGGGTGTATGACTAATTCGTGCGCCCGCTTCAGGCGGCGTACCTGGATGGCGTGCGTCCGCCGCGTCTGCGATTCGGGCCCGGATTGTGCCGGCGCGCCTTGTTGCGCGTCACCACGGGCGCAGCCTTGATTGCTGGGTCTGGTTCGTAGCCCGGTATGATTTCTCGCGGCAGGCTGCACTTCATCAGACGCTCGATGCCTGCGAGCAGCGGATGCTCGTCCACGCACACCAGCGAAACGGCCTGGCCGAGCTGGCCGGCCCGCCCGGTTCTGCCGACCCGGTGGATGTAGTCTTCGGCGACGTGGGGCAGTTCGAAGTTCACCACGTGCGGCAACTGGTCGATGTCCAGGCCGCGTGCGGCGATGTCCGTGGCCACCAGCACCCTGACGTCACCGCGCTTGAAATCCGCCAGCGCGCGCGTGCGGGCGCCCTGGCTCTTGTTGCCGTGTATGGCTGCAGTGCTGATGCCATCCTGTTCCATTTGCCGTGACAAGCGGTTGGCGCCGTGCTTGGTGCGCGTGAACACCAGCACCTGGCGCCAGTTGTTTGCGCCCACCATGTGCGACAGCATTTCGCGCTTGCGCTCGCGATCAACGGGATGAACGAGATGCGACACGCCCTCTGCCGCGGAATTGCGCGCCGCAACGGAAATATTCACCGGATTGCGCAGCAAGCCATCTGCCAGCTTGCGGATGTCCGCCGAGTAGGTGGCCGAAAACATCAGGTTTTGCCGGCGCTCAGGCATCAGTTTCATGATTCTGCGGATGTCGGGAATGAAGCCCATGTCCAGCATCCGGTCTGCCTCGTCCAGTACCAGGCACTCGACGCGCGACAGGTCCAGCGTTTTGCGGGCCGCATGGTCAAGCAAACGGCCCGGCGTTGCCACCAGTATGTCCATGCCCTGGCTCAGCTTGCGGATCTGGGTGTTGATACTCACGCCGCCAAAAATGGCAGCGGAACGCAGGGGCAGGAATTTGCCGTAGGTGCGCACACTTTCGTGCACCTGGGCGGCCAGCTCCCGCGTGGGCGTCAGGATCAGCACACGCACGGCAAACCTGTGCTGCCGGGGCTGTTCGCTTAACCGTTGCAACAGCGGCAGCGTGAAGCCGGCGGTTTTGCCGGTGCCGGTCTGGGCGCCGGCCAGCACATCGTGGCCGGCCAGGATGGCGGGGATGGCCTGTCGCTGGACCGGGGTCGGCTCACTGTAGCCCTGTTCTGACACAGCGCGAAGAATGTCGGCCGAAAGGCCGAGGGATGCAAATGACATGTGATGGAATGCTCTTGATTTGCCCTGATGCCGGCAATGTGCCGTCGCGGTCCAGGCCAAACGGTTGTGTGTTTTTCGAGGAGCGCCGGCGAATGGCCGGAAGGACTCGGGTGCAGACCGAGGTGCACCGAACTGGCGCGCATGATACGCGAAAGCTGCGGCAAAAGCGACCAGGGCTAGCGCTCCGGCAATAAGGGCAGCCCCTGCCGTTCGAGTTCTGCCTTGATCGCCTGCACCGCCGCGGAGCGCGAATCGAGGAGGCGGGTTTCGGCGATAAGGTCCAGCGACCCCAGCCTGCGCATCAGGTTCATCACCGGGCCGGACAGGCCGACCAAGAACACCGTTTTGTCCGAATCTACCGCGCGCTGAATCAGCTCTTCCAGGGCCAGCGCGGCGCTGCCGTCTACGCGCGGCACGTCCAGCAGGTCAATCGCCAATACCTGGTAACTGCCCACTTTGCCGAACTTGCGTGTCATCTCATTGGCCGCGCCGAAACTGATCAGGCCGGACAAGTGCAGGTACAGCGCGTGCTCGCGGCATCGTCGGCACACGGCGGCGTCTTCTGGTGTGAACAGGCGGTCGTGGTCAGGGTCGGAGATCGCCTTGATGGACTCCACCTGATGCTCCGCCATGTCCTTGACGAACACCAGGCTGGCCAGCACCACGCCGGTGCCGACGGCGGTAATGATGTCCACGAAAATCGTCAGGAACAAAACCACGATCAGCAGCACCTGGTCCACCCTGGGCGCACGATGCATGCGGCGAATAAAGCGCCAGTCTATGACGTCGATACCCACCTTGATCAGGATTCCGGCCAGGGCGGCGTAGGGAATGTAGGCCACCAGATCGCCCAGGCCAATGACCAGAACCGCGAGCGCCACCGCGTGAACAATGCCGGACAGGGCCGTGCGCCCGCCGGCATGCACATTGGAAAGCGTGCGAATGGTTGCACCCGCGCCGGGTATACCGCCGAACAGGCCGGCGGCGATGTTGCCCAGGCCCTGGCCAAGCAGCTCCTTGTCCGAGTCGTGATAAGTGCGCGTGACGTTGTCCGCCACCAGCGAGGTCAGCAGGCTGTCTATGGACCCGAGTGCGGCCAGCACTGCCGCGGAGAGCAGCATGTGATTGAGCTGCGCGAAATTGAAGCTCGGCATCTGCAGGTCGGGCATTCCCGACGGCATGGGGCCCAATACCGCGACACCGGGCAGCGCCAGCGCCAGCGCGGTCGCCGCCACGAGGCCGAGCAGGTGTGCGGGAACGACCCGGGCCAGGCGTCGCGGCGTCAGCACGCATACCGCCAGGGCGGTCAGACCGACTGCCACGGCGGACATATCGGCATCAGCCAGGTAGCCCGGCAGCACGCTGAGGGCGTTGACCACCGTCTGCGGCGCATTGAAACCGAGCAGCGGATTGAGCTGCATGATGACCAGGATGCAGCCGATGCCGGTCATGAATCCCGATATAACGGGGTAGGGCATCAGGTTGACGTAGCGACCGAGCTTCAGGTATCCAAACAGCAACTGGAATCCGCCGGCCATCATCACCACCGTGAAGGCCACGCCCGGCTGGCTTGCGTATTGCGTGAATACCGATGCGGCCACGATGGTCATGGGCCCGGTGGGGCCGGAAATCTGGCTGGGGGTGCCGCCAAACAGCGACGCGAACAGGCCGACAAAAACCGCACCGTACAGGCCGGCCAGCGGGCCCGCGCCAGAGGCCACCCCGAAGGCCAGCGCCAGCGGTAGCGCGACGATGGCGGCGGTCAGGCCGCCAAACAGATCACCCCGAAAATTGTCCAGACGAACGGGGTTGAGACGGAGTATGGCCAAAGATTGCGTTGCCCTGGGGAAACTGCCGGGATTCTACCCTGATTTGCAGCGCCTGGAACGCGGGCGCGCCCAGACTACACAGAATAGCCGCTACGATTCGGGTATTCCGCGGCCAGTGTTCAAGCCGCGCATTCCGGCTTAAAATCGGGCATGCTGTTAAAGCATGCAATGACCAACCTGATCCGGGCGAGGGCCTGACAGCGATGAAAAAACTCGTGTACTCTACTGTGCTGCTGGCGGGGCCCTGAAGCTGCCGGACCGGTTCTGCAAACCCGTAACGAACGCACCTGGGGAGCCCCTTGGAAAAAGCCAACTCTGAAGTCGCCAACGGCCAGAAGCCGAAGCGAAAATTCCTGTTTGTTTCCTATGACGGCCTGATCGGCGATATCGCCTGGAATGTCATCAAGGAAGGACACGAGGTTCGCTATTCGGTCAGCAATCCAGAGGACCGCGAGGTGGGCGCCGGTTTTGTCCCCATGGTTGACAACTGGCGTGCCGAGGTGGACTGGGCGGATGTCATCGTGTTCGATGACGTGCTGGGCATGGGCGAGGAGGCGCAGAAACTGCGCGAGCGGGGCAAACCCGTGGTCGGTGGCACACCCTACACCGACAAGCTTGAGGATGACCGCTCTTTCGGGCAGGAAGAGCTGAAGAAGCATGGCATTTCAATTATTCCCTACCGGCATTTTGACTCGTTCGAAGAGGCCATCGAATTTGTGCGCACGAACCCGGGGCGCTACGTGATCAAGCCTTCGGGTGAAGCACAGAACCTCAAGGGGCTGCTGTTCGTCGGCGAGGAGGAGGACGGCTCCGACGTGATCCAGGTGCTGGCCGACTACCACAAGGCCTGGGCCAGCAAGATCCCCTCGTTCCAGTTGCAGAAGCGCGTGATGGGCGTGGAAGTTGCGGTCGGCGCGTTTTTCAACGGCAAGGATTTCGTTTACCCGATCAATGTCAACTTTGAACACAAGAAGCTGTTTCCCGGTGACCTGGGGCCGTCCACCGGTGAAATGGGCACGTCCATGTTCTGGTCCGGGCCGAACCGGATGTTTAACCAGACGCTGAAGAAACTTGGGCCCCGCCTGGCCGAGGAAAAATACGTCGGCTACATTGATCTGAACTGCATCGTTTCCGGCAATAATATCCACCCGCTGGAGTTCACGGCGCGGTTCGGCTACCCGACCATTTTTATCCAGCAGGAAGGCATTAATCTGCCCATCGCCGAATTTCTGTATGGCCTTGCGACCGGTGAACTCCAGTCCTTCAAGACCAAGACCGGGTTCCAGGTCGGGGTGCGCATCGTGGTGCCGCCGTTTCCCTTCACGGACCCGGAGACCTTTGCGGTCAAGTCCAAGGACACCATAATCCACTTCCGCAAGGGCACCGATGGCGTGCATTTCGAGGATGTGAAACTGGTCAATGGCGAATGGGTCATCACCGGCAGTTCCGGCGTGATTCTGGTGGTGGTCGGAGCCGGCCCCACCATGAAGCAGGCGCAACGGCAGGCCTATGCCCGGGTCAAGAACATCATCATTCCGCACATGTATTATCGCGTGGACATCGGCGACCGCTGGTACGAGGACAGCGACAAGCTGCATAGCTGGGGCTACCTGAGGGAAGTGTGATTCGCACCGTTACCGATGTCGAGGAATGCCGGGCGCTGTGGGAAGCCTTTGCCGCGGGGGAGCGCGTGTGGGACGAATGGGACATCGTGTCCGCCTATCACGACCAACGCCAATATGATCTGCAGTTCCTGGTGCACGAGGCCGGTGGCAAGGCGGATGGCATGGTTCCCATGGTGCACGACCAGAAGGACGACAGCTTTGAGCTGTATGGGGGCTGCTATCCCGAAAACCGGCCCTTGTGGGTCCGGCCGGGGGATTTTCCCGAGTTCTTCGAACATTTTCCGCCGCAGACCGTATTCTTTGACCTCAATGGCGACTGCGTGCGGACGATTCTGGCCGACCACCCGCAGTACCTGCCGAATTTCCGGGAGCAGGACCAGCGCTATTTCCTGGTGCCGGAGACATTCCAGTACGATTTCGGCAACCACATCAATACTTTTTCCGGTGACAAGCGCAGCGGCTTTCTCTACGACCTGCGCAAGATCCGCCAACTCAATCCGGTAATCCACTGGAGTGACGACGACGAGGCGGACTTGTTTATCAGGCTGAGCAACCAGAATTTCGGCGCTGAGTCGGATTACATCGCCGAGTCCGGCCAGGACGAGCTCAAGCGCGTCGTTCACGCCTTTCAGGCGGGCGGCTACCTGCGCACCATTACCATATCCATCAACGGCAACAAGGAAGCGGTGGCTTTCTGCGTGCTGTACAAGGGCACCATGGTGGTGGCTTATTCCTCCAGCAACAACAGCTTTAAGAACCTGGGGAAGTTGCTCAACGTGGAGACCATCCAGGAGGGCTGCCGCCTGCGCGTGAACGAAATCAACTACATGACGGGCATGCAGTGGAAGGCCAACTGGAAGATGAACAGTGAAATCTGCTATACCATGCGTAAGCCCCCGAAGCCCGAGGCTGAAACCGCGGCGGCCGGGCAAGTGTTAACGGGCCCCATTCGAGAGGAACTGCAATGACCGATTACCGCGCCATTGTTGCCCCCGTTACCGCATTGGTGC
>Ga0299906_10005181_pt1 | contig 10647 bp, 8 predicted proteins | sample RVTome_14_FD_200259 | JGI IMG/M metagenome (GOLD analysis project Ga0299906, IMG submission 200259) | Soil microbial communities from uranium-contaminated site in the Upper Colorado River Basin, Wyoming, United States - RVT145D125 (version 2) ... | reverse complement strand
CCTAAGGAGACCGCGGCCTGGAAGCTCCCGTCGCCGTTGCCGAGCAGCAGGCTCACGTCGTCGCTCCCGAAGTTGGCGGTGACCAGGTCGGGGAAGCCGTCGCCGTCGAGGTCGGCCACGGCCACGGAGTTGGGAAAATTCCCCGCTGGGAACTTCTGGCCGGGAAACAGCGCTTCCGCGCCGGCTTGCCCCGCCGTGATCGACGCGGCCAGGGTGGAGATCAGGGACAGACGGCGTGTCGCCCCGCTGCGGCGAGTCTTCTTCGGCAACACCTCTTTCCCCTCCTTGTTCTGTCTGCCAGGCTGGGGTCTCCGGTGCACTGGAAGGTTCGCGCTCCCAATCATCAGGGAGAGCTCTCGGAAAATGCAAGACGATACGCGCTCGTCGTCCGGCTCTGTAGAGCGGCTAGGAACTCCAAGGGAGGTCCCCCCAGCTCCGTTCATCCGGCTCTCAGCGAACGCTCGACACGTCGCCGAGGCCGGCCGACGGACGAGGATTCACGGGGATGGTCAGCGGACCGAGGGCGGGAGCTCCGCTCCGTGCGACCGGCCGCGGACTGCGGGCTCAGGGCCGGTGGTCCGGGTTCTCCCAGACGATCAGCGCCGACCAGCCGTCGGTGGCCTCGTCCTCGATGTAGTTCTCGAGCACGCCGCGCACCTGGAAGCCGTTCTCGAGCTGGAAGCTGAGGGTGGAGTCGTAGAGCTCGCCGCGGCTCACCTTGTCCACGTAGTCGGCGGCGGACATGTGGGCCTTGTGCCTGGCGAAGTCGGGGATGTGGCCCCCGGCGATGATGCCCCTCTTGTTGCGACGCTGCACCAGGTCCTTGCGCAGGGCGTAGAGCCGGCGCCCGATGCCGCGGCGCCGGTACTCCGGGTGCACGACGATGTCCGTGCCGTAGTACCAGTCGGCGTCCGGGTCGTGGTTGCCGCACTGGTGCTCGCCGGTGATCCCCACGATGGTGTGCTGCGGGTGGTCGAAGTCGAAGTCGAGGAAGATGCCGCCGCCCTGTCCCACCACCCGATCGCCGTCCAGGCACACGAAGAAGCCCTCGGGGAAGATCCGGGCGTAGGCCCGGAAGTCGTCCTCCGAGATCAGCTCCTCCGGGTTCGCGTGGGGGAAGCACTCGAGCTCGAGCTTCGCGCACTGGGGCGCGAGCTCGAGCGTGAGGTTCTGGTAGCGGAGCTCGCTCACGCGTGCATCCGGAAGTGCCGGTACTCGTTCTCGCTGGGCAGGCCCCAGACCGCCCACAGGTCGCCGGCGGCGGGCCGCATCAGCACCGCCCCGGAGGACTCGATGTGGAAGGGCTCGCTGGCACGCTGGCAGATGGCCTCCGGGTCCCGGGTCCACTCGACCAGGATCTCCGGCGTGATGCGGGAGAGCCCGCCGAGCAGCGCCTCGGCCCGGGCCAGGCGCCGGCGCGACGATTCCATCAGGGCGGGCGGTCGCACCGCCTCGTGGCGCCTCGCCTCCGGCGCCAGGCAGTGATTCGTGTGGTAGAGGGGGGTGTCGCCGAGCTCGGTCACCACGTGGCCCTGGGGCATGGCCTCCACGTTGGCGCCGCGACCGCGGCGGTCGAAGAGCAGGTAGTTGTGGGCGCCGCAGAGCGGCGCCCCGGTGATGCAGGCGAGCGCGTCCTCGAAGCGGTCCTGCATCAGGGCCTTGCGCACCACCAGCGGCCAGGTCACGCCCACGGCGCCCTCGGCCGCCGCCAGGTTGTTGATGCCGATGGCGATCCCGGCCTCGTTCATGCCGATCTGCCCCAGGCAGCCCACGGTGGAGAAGACCAGGGCGCGGGGCCCCCGCTCGGGGCGCAGCTCCAGCATCAGCACGTGCTCGGTGGCCGAGTCGTGCATGTCCCAGGTCTGGGCCAGGAAGCCGCGGCCGTCGGCGAGCGCGTCCGGCACCAGCACGGCGGTGCAGGTGTCTTCGGCGTTGGCCCGGCCGCGCACCGCGTCCACGAAGTCCGTGAAGCCGCCCGCGATCAGCGCCTCGGCGGGGCTGAGCCCGCTGGCCTCGGCCATGGCCCGCATCTCCTCGTAGAGGGGCGGCGAGTAGTCGCGGTGCGCGGGCAGCATCGCCTCGGCCAGGGCGAGCACGTCGGCCCGGGTGGCCGGCCGCCCGGCCCAGGAGCCGTTCGAGGCCAGTGCGATGCGCTCGTCGGCGTAGCGCCGGATTTCCGAGGCGAAGGCCGCGCCGTGGGCACGGCCCATGGCGATCGGGCTGCCGCCCACCTCGATGTGGCGCATGGGCCCCCGGGCGTGGGCAGCGGTCGCCGGCCGCGGGGCCTGGCTCATGGCCTAGGCCGCCCTCGAAGCCGCCACCACCCGCACCGCCTCGGCCACCGCGTCGAGGGCCTCGTCGAGCTGGGCGTCGAGGATCGTGAGCGGCGGCAGGAAGCGCACGCAGTCCGAGTAGAGCCCCGCCCGGATGACGATCACGCCCCGCTCGAGGGCCGCGGCGTTGATGGCGACCGTGGCCTCCGGGGCCGGACGCCGCGTGACCGGATCCTCGACGATCTCCATGGCCAGCATGGACCCGAGGCCTCGCACGTCGCCGACCAGGCGGGGGTGCTCGGCCTGGATCTTCTCGAGCCGCGCCCGCAGGTGCTGGCCGAGCTGCCGCGAGCGGGCCAGGAACCCGGGCGTCGAGATGGCCTCGAGCGAGCGCAGCGCGGCGACGCAGGCCAGGGGGTTGCCGCTGTAGGTGCCCCCGAGGCCCCCGGGATGGGCGGCGTCCATCACCTCGCTCCGCCCGGTGACGGCCGAGATGGTCGTGCCCGAGCCGAGCGACTTGGCGATGGTGATCAGGTCGGGCACCACGCCCGAGTGCTCGATGGCGAACAGGCGCCCGGTCCTCCCCATGCCGCACTGGATCTCGTCGGCCACGAGGAGCATGCCGTGGCGGTCGCAGAGCTCGCGCAGCCGGCGCAGCCAGGGGAAGGGAGCCGGGTGGAAGCCGCCCTCGCCGAGCACCGGCTCGATCACCACCGCCGCCACGTGGGAGGGATCGACGATGCCAGTGAAACACTCGTCGAGGCGCGAGAGGTGCCAGTCGACGTAGGCGTCCTCGGACATGCCCGCGGGCCGCCGGTAGAGGTCGGGGAAGGGGAAGCGGTAGACCTCCGGGGCGAAGGGTCCGTAGCCCTTCTTGAAGAGCGCGAACTTCGAGGTCATGGCCATGGTCAGGTTCGAGCGGCCGTGGAAGGCGCCCTCGAAGACCACGATGCCCTGGCGGGCGGTGTGCGCCCGGCACAGGTTCACCGCCGCCTCCACCGCCTCGGCGCCGGTGTTCATCAGCAGGGTCTTCTTGGGGAACGCGCCCGGGGTGGCGGCGTTGAGGCGCTCGGCGAGCTCCACGAAGGGCTCGTAGGTGGCCACGATGGCGCAGACGTGGATGAGCTTCTCGGCCTGCTCGCGCACGGCCTCGACCACCGCCGGCGGGCAGTGGCCCAGGGCCAGGGCGCCGATGCCCCCCGCCAGGTCGATCAGGCGGTTGCCGTCCACGTCCAGGATCACCGCACCCTCGGCCCGCTCCACGGCGATCGGCGTGAGCTTGGCGGCGCCCCGGGGCGTGGCGGCCTCGCGGCGGGCCACGATCTCCCGGCTGCGGGGCCCGGGGACCTCGGTGACGAGGTGGATGGCCGGGGTCGCCTCGGACAATCTGGTTCGGGCCATGGAACGAACCTCCTGGCAGCCGTGAGACTATGCCACTTCCGCCGGCCGGACGGGAGGGAGTCCCCGGCTTTCGGCATACTGCGGGAGTCGCCAGACCCAAAGGAGCCAGCCATGAGCCTCGCAACCGCAGCCCGTTTCGACAAGCCGCAGTGGCGCGCCTCCGCCGATCGCCTCAGGAAGCGCCTGGAGACGCGCCTGTTCATCGACGGCGACTACGTGGACGCCGTCCGGGGAGGCCGCTTCGAGACCATCGACCCCGCCACGGGCGAGACCCTGGCCGAGATGGCCGCGGGCACCGCCGAGGACGTGGACCGGGCCGTGGCCGCGGCGAAGCGCGCCTTCGCCTCCGGCTCCTGGTCGCGCATGGCGCCCCGGCAGCGCATGGAGGTGCTCTACCGCCTGGCCGAGCTGGTGGACGAGCGCGCCGAGGAGCTGGCGCTGCTCGACACCCTCGACATGGGCAAGCCCATCCGCGACATGCTGGCCTCGGACCTGCCCGCCGTGGTCCAGACCTTCCGCTTCATGGCCGAGTGCATCGACAAGGTGGAGGGAGCGGTGACCGCCACCGAGTCCGACGTCATGCACTTCGTCCTGCGCGAGCCCTTCGGCGTGGTGGGCGCCATCTCGCCCTGGAACTACCCGCTGCTGATGGCCACCTGGAAGGTGGCCCCGGCCCTGGCCGCCGGGAACACGGTGGTGCTCAAGCCCGCGGAGCAGTCGCCCCTCTCGGCGCTGCGCCTGGCGGCCCTCTTCGTCGAGGCGGGAGGTCCGCCGGGGGTCTTCAACGTGGTGAACGGCATCGGCGAGGTGGCGGGCAAGGCCCTGGCGCTCCACCGGGACGTGGCCAAGATCACCTTCACCGGCTCCACCGAGGTGGGCCGGCTGATGCTCCAGTACGCCGGACAGTCCAACATGAAGCGCGTGGCGCTCGAGTGCGGCGGCAAGACGCCGCAGATCTTCCTGGCGGACGTGGGCGACCTGGACCGGGCCGTGGCAGCCGCCTACACCGGCATCTACACCAACATGGGAGAGGTCTGCAACGCGGGCTCGCGCCTGCTGGTGGACCGGCGCATCTACTCGCAGTTCCTGGACCGCTTCGTGGCCGACGGCTCGAAGGCCTTCGTGCCGGGCGATCCCCTGGATCCCTCCACGAACATGGGCCCCCTGGTGACCCGCGAGGCCCAGGCGCGCGTGCTCGGCTACATCGAGTCGGGCAAACGGGAAGGCGCGCGCCTGGTCTTCGGTGGCGGGGCGCCGGAGGGGCTGGAGCGGGGCGCCTACGTCTCGCCCACCCTGTTCGCCGACGTGCAGAGCGGGATGAAGATCGCCCAGGAGGAGATCTTCGGGCCGGTAGCCTCGATGATCCCCTTCGAGGGCGTCGACGAGGCCATCGCCATCGCCAACGACAGCATCTACGGCCTGGCGGCCGGGGTGTGGACGCGGGATCTCGATACGGCCCACCGCCTGATCAAGCGCATCGAGGCGGGCGTGGTGTGGGTCAACTGCTTCGACGAGGGCGACATGACCCAGCCCTTCGGCGGCTACAAGCAGTCGGGCAACGCCCGCGACAAGTGCTTCGACAGCCTGCTCTCCTACACCCAGACCAAGTCGGCCTGGATCCGGCTCTCGGGGCAGGGGTAGGCCGCGGCGGCGTGTCCTACGAGCACATCCTCTACGAGACCCGGGGTCCGATCGCGGTCCTGACGCTCCACCGCCCGGAGAAGCTGAACGCCATCCACGCCCCCATGGTGGCCGAGCTCGGCGCGGCCATGGACGCGGCCGAGGCCGATCCGGAGGTGCGCGCCATCCTGCTCCGCGGCGCGGGCCGCGCCTTCTCGGCGGGCTTCGACCTCGACATGGGCGAGGACCGGGGCGACGCGGGGGCCGTCGACTTCCTGCGACGCGAGCTCCGCAGGGACCTCGACGTGATCATGCGCTTCTGGGACTCGCCGAAGCCCACCGTGGCCGCCGTGCACAAGTACTGCCTGGGGAGCGCCATGGAGATGGCGGTGGCCTGCGACGTGACCGTGGCGGCCGAGGGCTGCCGCTTCGGCGCGCCGGAGGTGCGCTTCGGCAGCGGCATCGTGGCGCTGATCCTGCCCTGGGTGATCGGTCCCAAGCAGGCCAAGGAGCTGCTGCTCACCGGCGACGACCAGGTCTCCGCGGAGCGCGCGCTGTCGCTGGGTCTGGTGAACCGCGTGGTGCCCGAGGCGCAGTGCTTCGACACGGCCCTGGCCCTCGCCCTCGACATCGCGGCCAACGACCGCATCGCCGTGGCGCTGACGAAGCAGGGCATCAACCGCAGCCTCGAGATCATGGGCATGCGCCAGGCGCTGCTGCAGGGGCTCGAGCTCGACGTGGTGGTGGAGGCCAGCGAGACCCCGGAATCCAGGGAGTTCAACGCGATCCTGGCCAAGGAGGGCCCCAAGGCGGCCATCCGCTGGCGGCGCGAGCGCATGGGCCGCTGATGGGCTATCTTCGAGCGGTCCATTCGAGTTTCCTCCATGTCGCCTCTTCGCATCGCCCGCCGCCGGTTCCGCTGCCCGAGAGCCCGGGGCTCCCTGGCCGGGGCCGAGGACATCCGGCACCAGCGCGGCCTCGGTTGACGGCTCTCTCCGACCGCTCCTGATCCCTCCAGAACCGAAAATCCGAGCGACGGTGTACTCGTGCGCCTGGGGCGCGGGGTGCGCCGGGAGAGACGACCGCGATGAAGGCCACAGCCCGTACGACCTCACTGCCATTTTCCGCTGAGCATGTAGAGCTATGGAACCAGGACCGCAGCCACCTGCTGCACCCCTGGGCGGAGTTCCCCCGCTTCGAGGAGCAGGGCTGCCTCGTGATCAGCGAGGCGGACGGGGCCTACGTCTACGACGCCGAGGGCAAGGCCTACCTGGACGGCATCGGCGGCCTCTGGTGCGTGCAGATCGGCTACGGCCGCGAGGAGATGGCCGAGACCCTGGCCGAGCAGGCTCGGAAGCTCTGCTACTACAACACCTTCGTCGACACGACGAACCCGCCGGCGGCGAAGCTGGCGGCGAAGCTGGCGGAGCTGGCTCCCGCGTCGCTGAACCACGTCTTCTTCGGATCCGGCGGCTCGGATGCCAACGACACGGCCGTCCGCACCATCCACTTCTACCAGAACCGCCGGGGACGGCCCGCCAAGAAGAAGATCATCTCGCGCTGGGACGCCTACCACGGCAGCACCTACATGGCCATGACGCTGACCGGCAAGCGCGACGACCACGTGGGCTTCGACCTGGCTCCCGACCTGGTGCACTACGTCTCGGCGCCGAACTGCTACCGGCGGCCCGCCGGGACCAGCCTGGAGGAGTTCTGCGACCTGCTGGTGGCGGAGCTCGAGGCCACCATCCTCAAGCTGGGGCCGGAGAACGTGGCGGCCTTTTTCGCCGAGCCGATCCTGGGGGCCGGCGGGGTGATCGTGCCGCCGCCGGGCTACCACCGCCGCACCCGGGAGCTGTGCCGGCGCTACGACGTGCTCTACGTCTCCGACGAGGTCGTGACCGGCTTCGGCCGCCTCGGCCACATGCTCGCCTCCGAGCCGCTCTTCGGCATCGAGCCCGACGTCATCACCTGCGCCAAGGGCATCACGTCGGGCTACGCGCCGCTGGGGGCCACGCTGATCTCCGACGAGATCTGGGAGGTGATCCGCACTCCGCACGCGTCCCGCGCCCCCTTCAGCCACGGCTTCACCTACTCGGGGCACCCGCTCTCGTGCGCCGCGGCGCTCAAGAACATCGAGATCATGGAGCGCGAGGACCTGTGCGGGCGCGTGCGCGAGCTCGGCCCGTACTTCATGGAGCGCCTGACGAGCCTCAAGGACCTGCCGCTGGTGGGCGACGTGCGCGGCTCGCACTTCATGCTCTGCGTGGAGAACGTGGCCGACAAGCGCACCCAGGAGCTCCTGCCCGAAGAAGTGGACATCGGCCGGCGCATCTCGGACCACTGCGAGGGCCGGGGCGTGATGGTGCGCCCCATCGGGCACCTGAACGTGCTCTCGCCCCCGCTGATCCTCAGCCGCGAGCAGATCGACACGATCGTGGCCGTGCTGCGCGCCAGCATCCTAGCCACCGCGGACGATCTGGTGCGCGAGGGCTTGTGGCGCGAGAGGGGATGAGCGGCGCCTACGAGGTGACCGGCCGCAACCGCCTGCGGCAGCTCCACCAGAAGGCCTGCTACGACGAGGTTTCGGTTCACGCGATCCTCGACTCCGGGCTCGTGGCCCACGTGGGCTTCGTCCAGGAGGGCGCGCCGGTGGTGATCCCCATGCTCTACGGGCGCGAGGGGCGGGCGCTCTTCCTCCACGGCGCCTCGAAGGCCCGGGTCGTGCGCCTGCTGGCCTCGGGCGCGCCACTCTGCGCCAACGTGACACTGCTCGACGGCGTGGTGGCGGCGCGCTCGGCCTTCAACTCGTCGATGAACTACCGCTCGGTGGTGGTCTTCGGCGAGGGCCGCCTGCTCGAGTCCGAGGCGGAGCGCCTGGCCGCCTTGCGCTGCATCTCGGAGCACGTCATGCCCGGGCGCTGGGACGAGCTGCGCGCGCCGACGGAGAGGGAGCTGCGGGCGACGGGCGTGGTGGAGCTCCGCATCGCCTCCGCCTCGGCGAAGATCGCGGAGGGCCCGCCGGAGGACGACGAGTCCGACTACGCCATCCCGGTCTGGGCGGGCGTGGTCCCGATCGTGAGCGAGCTCGGTCTGCCCGAGTCCGACCCGCGCCTGCAAGACGGCGTGGCGCTCTCGCCCGCCATCGGGCGGCTGTCCGGCCGCCGGCTCTAGGGCGTGGGCCGACTCCGTCGGCCTCCCTAGCCCTTCCAGCGCAGGATGGCCCGGGCGGCGTTGCGGCCCGGGAGGCCGGTGACGCCGCCACCCGGGTGGGCGCCGGCACCGCACAGGAAGAGGCCGGGCACCGGCGTGGCGTAGCGGGCGTAGCCGGGGATCGGCCGCATGTGGAAGAACTGGTCGAGGCTCATCTCGCCGTGGCTGGGGCTTCCCTCCGGCAGCCCGTAGGCGGCCTCCAGGTCCGGCGGCACCAGCACGCGCCGGTGGAGGATCGCGTCGCGCAGCTTCGGCGCGTACTCGCTGAGGGTCTCCACCACGGCGTCGCCGAAGGCCTCGCGGCGCGAGTCCCAGTCGGCGTCGCGGAGCGCGTGGGGCGCGTACTTCGCCGTGATCGACATGACGTGCCGACCGGCGGGGGCGAGGCCGGGATCGAGCAGACTCGGGATCGCCACGTCCAGGTAGGGCCGCGGCGAGAACTCGCCGTACTTGACGCAGTCGTAGGCGCGCTGGATGTAGGTGAGGGTCGGCGCGACCTGGATCGGGGCGCGGAGCAGCGCGGCGGCGTCCTCGCGGCCGGCGGCCGTGAACTCGGGAACCTCGCCGAGCGCCAGCAGCACCCGCGCCCCCGAGCCCCGGTACTTGATGTTCCGCGCGTGGCGCACGATCCGCGCCTCGAGCTCCCAGGGGTCGAGGAGCCTGAGGAAGGTCTGGCGCGGGTCGGCGTTCGAGACGATCGTGCCGGCGCGGAGCGTCTCGCCGCCGGCCAGGCGCACGCCCACGGCGCGCCCCTCCTCGGTCAGGATGCGCTCGACGGCGGCCCCGGTGCGGATCTCCGCCCCGAATCCGCGCGCCGAGGCGGCGAGCGCCTCGGAGAGCGCCCCCATGCCGCCCTTCACGACGCCGGCGGAGCGGAAGAGGCCGGTGTCCGAGAGCGCCCAGTGGTAGAGGAGCGCGTAGGCCGTGCCAGCCTCCTTCGGGCCCCAGGTCACGTCGCGGACCCCGTTGGCGGCGATGGCGCCCTTCACCACGTCCGACTCGAACCACTCGTCGAGCAGATCCGCCACGGGCATGGGGAGGATGCGCAAGAGGTCGCTCACGCGCTTGCGCCCGAGGGCGCGCACCGGGCCCGCCAGGGGCCGGAGGTCCAGCAGGTCGCGCAGGCGCACCTCGGGCAGATCGGGCGGGGGAACCCGCAGCAGGCCCCCCACCACGCCGGCGACCGCGCGCAAGAGCTCGACGAAGCCCGGATAGCGCGCCGCGTCCCGCGTCGAGAAGCGCGCGATCTCGGCGGCGGTCCTCGCCGTGTCGCGCCAGAAGACCAGGCGCGAGCCGTCGGGCTGGGGCGCGAAGACCACCGGGTCCGCCGGCAGGATCTCCACCTGGGGCTTGAGGTCCCGCCAGACCTCGCGGCACAGGTAGCCCGAGCCCTCGGCGCAGCTCGAGAAGCGGAAGCCCGGGAAGAGCTCCTCGGTGACGGCGGCGCCGCCCACGCGGTCGCGCGCCTCCAGCACCAGCACCCGGCGGCCCGCCTTGGCCAGGTAGCCGGCCGCCACCAGCCCGTTGTGGCCGGCCCCGACGACGACGACGTCCCGGTCCGCCATCAGCGCCCCTCCCCGAGGATCTCGAGGGCCGCCAGGCGCCCGGGACCGCCGGTGATGCCGCCGCCCGGGTGGGTGCCCGACCCGCACTGCCAGTAGCCGCGGATCGGCGTGCGGAAGTCGGCCCAGCCGGGGGCGGGCCGCAGGAAGAAGAGCTGGTCGAGCGTCAGCTCGCCGTGGAAGATGTTGCCCTCGGTGAGCCCGATCTGCTGCTCCAGGTCCCAGGGCGTCAGCACCTGCTTGTGCAGGATGATGTCCTTCAGGTTGGGGGCGAACTCGGTCAGCGTGTCGATCACCGCGTTGCCGAAGGCGTCGCGCTGCTCGTCCTTGTTGCCGTACTCGGGCATGTCGTAGGAGGCGTACTGCACGAAGATCGACATCACGTGCTTGCCCGGCGGCGCCATGGTGGGGTCGATGGTGCTCGGCACGATGATGTCCATGTAGGGGCGCTTCGAGAAGCCGCCGTAGCTCGAGTCGTCGTAGGCCCGCTCCAGGTAGTCCATGCTGGGGCAGATCTCCACCTGCTGGAGCAGCGCCTTCTCCCCCATGGCCGGGAAGGTGGGCAGGGTGTCGAGGGC
>Ga0299906_10005180_pt1 | contig 10648 bp, 7 predicted proteins | sample RVTome_14_FD_200259 | JGI IMG/M metagenome (GOLD analysis project Ga0299906, IMG submission 200259) | Soil microbial communities from uranium-contaminated site in the Upper Colorado River Basin, Wyoming, United States - RVT145D125 (version 2) ... | reverse complement strand
AGAGCCGCGACCTCCTTCTCGATCGACTTGGGGTCCGGTCGACCGTGACGCGCCTCGAGCAGCTCGCGTTTGCGCTTCTGACGAAAGGTCATGCGTCCCTTGCGCCTCAGTTCGGAGTCCGTGAACGCATAGAGCCAGTGCGTCTCGGACCCGACCGCCAGGTGGAAGTGGCAGGGATGGTACTGCGAGTATTCGAAGGACTCGAAGCCGTCGATCACGAGCGGTTCGCGGCAGGGCGGCCGGAAGCGTCGTTGGAAGAGGAGGCAATGTCGTCCGAGCCTCTCCGTGAGCCTCATCACGGTGGTGTGGGAACAGCGGAACTCACGCGCGATCTGACGGAATCCCGAGCAAGAGAGAACGCGCAGGAACGTGGGTTCGACGAGGTGAGGCTTCTTGAGCCAGTAGGTTGTCTGGAAGGTTTGGAAACTGAAGTTGCGACTACACGTCAAGCAGCGGTAACGCTGGACGGAGCGCGGGGCAGCGAGACGGTGATAGAAGCCGGCCTTCTTGAAGCGCCAAGCTGTTGGAAAGAAGTGAAATACGCAAGATGCGTTGGGGCAGAACGGCGGAACGAACGTACGAGGGCTTGTGACCATGCCCTGAGCCCCTGCAAGGGTCGTGCAAGGCGCAATCGTCGAACCACAACGGGTAGCGCCCAGGCTGAGGTCTTGCTAAGGTGTCACGCGTTGCTGGCCCGCGGGCCGGCACCGAACCCCGCCCGCCAAGGAATGCTCGATGGATTGGCCACTTCGGACGTCCGGTCGGCTCTTCGCGCTCGGCCTCCTCGCCCTCACCGCTTCGACCGGCGGTGCCGCCGCGCACGAGACCGCCCTCGCCGCGGACGAAGGTGCGATGTTCGAGCGCCTCTACGGAGAGCGCCGCTCGATCCTCGGATTGAACCACGCGGTCGGGTTGGACCAGCCGGGTCAGTCGGGCGGCGGGCCCACCTGGTCGACCCTCTTCGGTCCGTCGCCCGGCCAAGGGATGAGCGCCGGCCTCAATGCGAGCATCACCTACAACGGCAACCTCGTCGTTGCGGGTGACTTCCTGTCCGCCGGCGGCGCACCCGCGAACCGGATCGCCGAGTGGAACGGCGCGTCGTGGACACCGCTTGGCGCCGGCCTGTCGGATCGAGTGTTCGCCCTGGGTACCTTCGGCGGCAATCTGATCGCGGGCGGCAAGTTCACGGAGGCAGGTGGCGGCGTCGCACACCACGTCGCGCAGTGGAACGGCACATCGTGGTCGCCGCTCGGTGCGGGCCTGGGCGGCACGGTGTACGCCGTCATCGAGTATCAGGGACAATTGCTTGCCGGCGGCGATTTCCCCGGCTACATCGCGAGATGGAACGGCACGAACTGGGCCACGTACGCACCGTCGTTCAACAACACGGTCCTGGCCTTCGCGATCCACCAGGCCTCGCCCACGGCGACGTCCCTGCTCGTCGGCGGGCGGTTCACGGGCGTCGTCAACACAGGCGACTACATCGTGCGCCGCGACTCCACGGGGACCTGGCGCGCGATCAACAGCGGTGCCCGCGCGTTCGTCACTTCGATGCACGTGCGCGGTGACAGCGTGTATGTGGGTGGCGTCTTCCAAACGGTCGGTCCCGCCAACAACCCGGTTCCGTCGAAGCACGTCGCCGTCATCGACATGTTGCAGTTCTCCGGCTTCGGCCAGTGGAAGGCGATCGGCGCGACGGGCACGAACGGGCCCGTGCGCGCGGTCGCGGAATCCGCGGGGCTCATCGTGATCGGCGGGCAGTTCGGCCAGATCGGCACCACGAACGCGAACAACATCGCCACGTTCAATCCGGTCGGGGGAGGCCTGGGCACGCTCGGTGCCGGCCTGAGCGGCGCCACGTTCGCGCCGCTCGTGCGCACGTTGCACGTGAACGGCGGCAACGTGTGGGCGGGCGGGTGGTTCGAGATCGCGGGCGGCAACCCCTCGATCTACGTGGCCAGGTGGGGAAGTGCGCCCGGGCCCGTCGACGCGCCGGTGCTCGAGCCCTCGAGCGTCTTCGCGTGGTACGTCGGGCCGAACCCCGTCGTCGACGACACTCGGATTTCGCTCGCGCTCACGCGCCGCGCTCCCGTGCGCCTCACGGTCCACGACGTGCGCGGACGACTCGTGGAGACGCTGTGGGATGGGGAGCGCGACACCGGGGCCCATACCGTGACTTGGGACGGGCGAGGCGCAGCCGGCTCGCTGCCGAGCGGCGTCTACTACGTCCGCCTCGACGTGGATGGTCGCGTGGAGAGCAAGTCCGTGGTGCTCGCGCGCTAGAGGCTCGTCTCGCGCAGATACGCCGCCATCGCTCGCTCGTGCTCGGGTCCGCCCACGCGGGACGCGTAGAAGCGCGCGCCTCGCGCTGCCTGCTCCTCCGCTGGCGCGTTCGCCGCGACCGCTTCCAACTCTCGTCTCGCTTCGTCGATGCGGCCCGCGAGCGCGAGGGAAACACCGCGGTGGTACCGCACGAGCCATGAGTTCGGAGCGTCCGCGAGGAGTGCCGCCCCCTCACGTTCGGCGCGCTCCGGCTCGCCGGCGAGGTTGAGCGCCCAGACGCGGCACCACCGGGCGTGGTCGTACGTGGAATCCGCCTCCTGCGCGAGTCGATAGTCCTCGGCGGCTCGCGCGTAGTCACCGCGCACCATCCAGATCTTCGCCCAATTCTGATGCGCGGCCGCGAGCAGGCGCGGCCTGCCCGGCGCATCCGGCGGTGGAGGCGACGCGAAGAACCGGCGCAGCTTCTCCTCCGCGAGTTCGTGGTATCCATTCTGGATCGCCTGCGCGCTCATCGACACGTCCACCAGGTCCTTCGGATCGTTCCCCGTGGGGGTGAGTTCGGCCTCCACGGACGCGCTTCCCGCCGCGTCGGAGCCGCCCGACAGGTAGCCGAGCGCCGACAGCGCGGCCAGTGTGCGAGCGTCCGCGCGAGCCGGCTGCACCGACGACTCCGTCGCGCCGCGGAGGGAACGCACGCGTCTCGCCAGCTCCTCGCGGAAGAACGTGTCGCGCTCGGGATCGGCGCCGAAAATGTTCGTGGTTTCGCGGGGGTCCACCACGAGGTCATACAGCTCCTCGCGCGGCGCGAGAACGTACTTGAAGCGAGGAGTCCGGAGCGCCTTGAGTCCGCTGCCTCCGTAGAAGATCCTCGACTTCACGGACTCCGCGTACGCGATCGAGTCCGCCGCGATCGTCAGATCCACGCCGACGCCGAACTCGTCATCCGGATGGCCCGCGAGCGCGAGGAGCGTGGGCGCCAGGTCCACGGTGCGCGCCTGCTCCGCCACGACGCCGCGGGCCAGCCCCGGCGCCCGTAGGATCCAAGGGATCCGGATCGTCTCGTCGTAGACGAAGATTCCGTGACCGTCCTCGCGGTGATCGTCGAGTCCTTCGCCGTGGTCCGCGGTCACGAGCACGACCGACTCCTTCGACGTGCGCTCGTCGAGTGCGCGCAACAGCCGGCGCAACTCGTGATCCACGTACTGGATCTCCGCGGCGTAGCCGTCCTCGTGTGTGTCGCCCCACGGCGGCGGAGGATCGTACGGGTAGTGCGCGTCGTAGAAATGGACCCACAGGAAGAACGGCGACCGCGCTTCGCGCGCGATCCACCCCGCGGCTCGGTCCACCGTCTCCGCGGCGCGGCGATCCGCCCGCGGCAGCCAGTGTTCCTCGGCGGTGTACTTCGAGTCGTCGTACTTCGTGTAGCCGGGGGTCAGATCGTCGTCGTAGGTGTGGAAGCCCTGGTCGAGCCCGAACTTCGCGTCGAGCACGAGCGTGGAGACCACCGCTCCCGTCCGATACCCGAGGTCGGCGAACCGCTCGGCGAGGGTGACGGCATTCGCGCCCACCTTGAGGTCCGCGTTGTACCGGACGCCGTGGGCGAGCGCGGGATAGCCCGTGAACATGGTCGTGTGGCTGGGGAGCGTGATCGGCACGTCCGCGATTCCGTGCACCCAGAGCGTGCCGCCGCGTGCGAGTCGATCGACCGTGGGCGTGCGCACGTCGGGTTCGCCGTACACGCCGAGCCGGTCGGCTCGTGTCGTGTCGAGGGTGATCACGATCACGTCGCGGCCGCCCGGAGCCCGGTCGCAACCGCCGGCGGACGCGCCCGCGAGACCCGCGAGGCCCACGACACCGGCGAGTCTCGCGAGACGGCGCGATGAGGGGAGCCGAAGATGGTTCATCGTGCGACCTTATCACGCCCGCGCAACGCGGGCGAACCGCGCGCCACCGCGACCGAACCCGTTGACTTCCCGAGAGTTCCGGGCTACACGTTCGGAGACTTCGAACCCGTTCGGGCACTCTCGGGAGGACGGATGTTTCGCAAGGCCACCGTAGCGGCGGCGTTCGCCTTGGCCGCGGCCGTGCTCACTGGCTGTGGTTCACCGTGGGTCGAGCGCCCGGTGGCCTCGATCGACGAGTCGACCACGAGCCTGGGCGCGGAGTACGCGAGGTTCACGCTCGAGGATGGGCGCGTGATCGAGCTGCGCCTCTTGCGCGTGGAGTATCCGTACGTCTTCGGGAATCGACGCATCCGGGACCAGGTGGCGAGAGCGGAGTTGCGGCTCGACCTGAGCGACGTGTCTCGCGTCGAACTCGAGCAGCCCTAGTGGAAGACTAGAGCGCGCCGATTCGGTTCGGCGGCCAGTATCGCGCGAAGACGTGCGCGATCAACGCGTCCGCCTCCAAGAACCCCCACACGTGGCTGTCGAGGGACTCGTTGCGGTTGTCGCCGAGCACGAACAGTTGCCCCTCGGGAACGGTTGTGGGCGGCACGCGGTAGTTCGGGGGCGCGGCCACGTACGGTTCGTCGACGACCTGGCCGTTGACCTTCACGATCCCTCGCGCGACCTCGATCACGTCGCCCGGCACGCCGATCACGCGCTTCACGTATCGCGGCGCGTGCTGTTGGCTGAAGCGTTGCGCTTCCTCGGGCGGCCGGAACACGACCACGTCGCCGCGGTGCGGTTCCCAGAACCAATAGTGGAACTTCGATCCGAGCAGACGATCACCCTCGAGGATCGTGGGGCGCATCGAGCCGGTGGGAACGAGGAATGCCTCGACGACCGCGACGCGCAGCCCCAGCGAGAGGACCGCGGTGAGGAACAGTGTCTTCGCCCACTCCTTCGCCTCACTCTTCCAGCGGCGAGTAGGTTGCGCGGTGGGGACCGCTTCCGTTTCCATGAACTCTTATACCACGCTTCGGGGAAGCCGGTTCCCGCGGAACTCGCCACCTGGGCCCGCCGGCCCGCGCGTGCTATGGTCGCGCCCATGAAGCAACGGCCGCTCGGGCGTTCGGGAGTCCAGGTTTCGGAGATCGGGCTGGGACTGTGGCCGGCGGGCGGGTCCATCCAGCTCGGCGGAGTGCCGACGGGCTACGGCCAGGTCTCGGAGAGCGAGGCCGTGCGCGCGATTCGGCGCGCCGTCGAACTCGGCGTGACCTTGTTCGACGTTTCCGACAGCTACGGCCTCGGGCGCGCCGAGCGCCTGCTCGGGAAGGCGATCCGGGTCGATCGTCCGCCCGTCGTGGTCGCGACGAAGGCCGGATGGGTGCCCGATGGGGCGGAGCGGTGGATGGCCGACCTGTCCCGCGAGCATCTGCTCGCATCCGCGGAGCGCTCGCGCCGGCGTCTGGGCGTGGATGTGCTCGACGTGCTCCAGCTCCACGCCATTCCCGACGAAGCGCAGACCGACGAAGCGTTCGACGCGCTCGACGAGCTCAAGACGCGGCAAGTCATCCGTCTCGCGGGAGCGAGCGTCGGCGCGGATCTCGACGCGGGCCGGCGGCTGCTCCGAACGCGCCGGCTCGACGTGCTGCAGGTGCACTACAACCTGCTGAGCCAGGGCGCGGCGGAGCTGTTCGACGAGGCTCGCGCGCAGGGGGTCGGCGTGATCGCGTCGATACCGCTCGCCTACGGTTTCCTGAGCGGACGCTACACGCGGACGACCACGTTCGCGCGGGACGATTGGCGCAGTCGTCTCACGCCCGACGAGATCGCCGCGCGCGTTCGACGCGTTCAGGAGTACCGCTTCCTGGCCGAGCCGGGGCGGCGATCGCTCGCCCACGCCGCGCTCCAGTTCGTGCTGAGCCATCCCTCCGTGTCGACCACGATCCCCGGATTCCGCAACGCAGAGCAAGTCGAGGATTCGGTGCACTCGCTCGAGGCGCCGTTCCTCTCGGACATCGAGATCGCGCGAGCGCGCGAAGTGTTCCGGAGTCGCCCCGTCGGTACTCCGGCGGAACGCTGACACCGAACGCGTCATGACGCGTCCCGCGACCGTCGACATCGCGCTTCCGGTACGGGACGCGTCGGCCACGATCGCCGAGGCGCTCGACTCGATCCGTCGCCAGACGTTCACGGACTTTCGTTGCCTCGTTCTCGACGACGGTTCCCGCGACGACGGGCTGGACGTCGTCCGGGCGTTCACCGCCGACGATCCGCGCTTCGAGCTCCACGAGTTTCCCCCGCGCGGGATCGTGGCTACGCTCAACGACGCATTGCGCCTGGCGACCGCGCCGTACGTGGCGAGAATGGACGCGGACGATCGCATGTCGCCCGAACGGCTCGAGCGCCAGTTGGGCGCCGCCGAGCGCGATGCGTCCATCGACGTGGTATCGAGCCGCGTGCGGTTCTTCGGCGACGGCGTTTCGCCGGGGTTGCTCCGCTACGAAACGTGGCTCAACTCCCTGGTGACGCACGACGACATCGTGCGGGACCTGTTCGTGGAGTCGCCGATCCCGCACCCGTCGGTGATGATGCGTACCGGCGCCCTGCGACGTCTCGGGGGCTATCGCGACGTTCCGGGACCCGAGGACTACGACCTGTGGCTGCGAGCGTGGCGGAACGGGATGCGCTTCGCGAAATGTGAGCAGACGCTGGTGGAGATCCGCGACCACGCCGCGCGCCTCACGAAGACGGGTGCGCGCTACTCGACACGCGAGTTGATCGCGTGCAAGGCGGAGCATGCGGTGGCCGGCTTCGGTTGGGAAGGACGCGGGCTCATCGTGTGGGGTGCGGGCCGCGATGGGAAGCGCATCGCGCGTGGTTTGCGACGCGCGGGTGCGGCGATCGACGCATTCGTGGATATCGCGCCGACGAAGGTGGGGCGCAGCCTCCTGGGTGTCGACGTGCTTCCGTACGACTCCCTCCGATCCGGTTCGCGCTGCCCGATCGTGGTCGCGGTGGGCACGCTCGGCGCGCGCGAGAAGATCCGCACCGAGCTCGTGTCGTGGGGCTTCGCGGATGGCGCGGACTTCGTCTGCTTCGCGTAGTCGCGTTCACGGCGCGGGAACCGGGCGGTAGCACCACGGACCGTCCGGTTCCCAGCGAACGAGCGGAGCGTGCGCGTCCACGCGGCGCGTTTCCGCGTCGATCACGAAGCGATAGCGGACCGTAGTCCCCGCCGGAACGCGCCACGTCGCGCGCCACGTGCCCTCGTCGAGCCGCATCGGCAGCCGACTTCCGTTCGGCAGGAAGTCTCCCTCGACGTGGACGACGATCTCCGCGCCGGCGTCCATCGCGAACTGGATCGGCACCGCGCCGGCCGGTTCCGCGGACGGCGGGCGCATGTGCGCCACCCACGAACGCAGCAGTGCGCGACGCGCGTCGAGGCGGTCGCGGTCCCCGTACGGGGCGCGTGCGCGTGCATCATCGAGATCGCGGATGGCGCGTTCGCGCTCGCCGCGCCGCAGGTTCGCGACGGCGCGCAGCTCGAGAAGCAGAGCGCGCGATTCCTTCGGGGGACTTCGGTCACCGTCGAGCGCACGCTCCACGGCGGCGAGGCAGCCGTCCACGTCGCCCCGGTGCAATCGCGCCTGGGCCAGGTCGCGCAGCGCGGCGAAGTATCGGCGCGTCTTCTCCGCGTCGAGGCCTCGGTTCGACGCCGTGAGCATCGTCTCGACGCGCCGCAGGTCCGACTCGCCGTGGTGGCGAGTGTTCGCGAGGATTCGCGCGATGTCACCGATCTCTCGGATCGACAGCACGGACGGATCGCGCCGTCCCGCGGAGAGCCGCTCCTTCGCCCGCTCCTCCACCGAACCTCCCCCGTCCGTGTCCTTCGCGAGGCGGTAGTGTTCGAGCGCGCGCTCGTGGCGACCGAGGAAGTCGAGCGCCTGGCCGAGGCGCACGTGTCCCCACGCCGTCATGCGTTTGCTCCCCAGCCGATCCGCCGCGAGGTGGCTCGTGAGATCCTGGGCGGCGCCCTCGAAGTCGCCGCCGTACAGTTTCGATCGACCGATGCGATAGAGGAGGAACCCGCGGTGCGAGTCGCGCCGAGGTCGTTCGAGCAGCCACGACCACTCCTCCGCGGCCGCGCGCCCTTCGTGTAGCTCTTCGAGCACGCGCGCGTTCATCCAGGTGAACAGTTCGTTCTCCGGATAGTCGTCGCGCAGGCTTCGCGAGTAGCCGAGCGCGGTCCAGGCGTCGTTCTCGAGGTCCACGTGGATCTCCGCCAGGAAGAAGCGGCACTCCACGGGCACGAGCTGTCCGTGTTCGAGCGCTCGACCGATTTCGGCGAGCCCCCGCTCGCGGTCACCGTGGACGCCCACGAGCCCCGCGAACAGCTTGAGCACCGAAGGAAGCACGTCGGAGTAGTAGTGGTAGATCCCGAGCCCGAGGTACGCGTCGGCGAAGTCGGAATCCTTCTCGACGACGTGCTCCAGATGCTCCACGCCTTTCTTCCCGGTGCGATACGCGTCCCACCACTTCTCGTCGAGGGCGAGGTCGCGCGCTCTGTATCCGTACGCGCCGCCGAGGAAGAAGCGGGCGGCGAGATCGTCCTCGTCGGCGTCGATTGCTTGCTCGCCGAGACGAATCGTGGCGTCCATGCGTTCGTGGAACGCGCGCCGCGCGGGGCCGTCGTTCGAGCCCGTGGGGCCTGTGACCATCCGGTGCCACTCGATCCCGCCCAGCAGGAAGTCACCGGCGGGGTTCTTGGGGTACCGCGTGCGGATGCGTTCGAATGCGACGGCCGCTTGCGTCTCGCGTCCGTGGTAGAGGTGATCGAGGCCTTCCGTGGCGTCCGCGAAGGACTCCGGATCGAGCACCGGTGTTCGCGCGTGCGCCGCGCCGGCGACCGCGGCGAGCACGGCGAGCACGGCGAGCGAGACGAGGGAGACGAGTGCGACACGCGCGGAATGAAGGGCGGGGGACGCTCGAGTCGCTCTAGTAGCTCGCAAGCGCGAGAGCCGCCTCGAACACATCGTCGACCTGCGGCAGGATGATGTCCTCGAGGATCGGGGAGTAGGCGACGGGCGTGTCCATGCCGGCGACGCGTTGCACGGGAGCGTCGAGCCACGGAAACAGCTCGTCGGCGACCCAGGCCGCGATCTCCGCGCCGTAGCCGAACGCGCGATGATCCTCGTGGACCACGAGGCATCGGCTCGTGCGGCGCACGGACTCCGCGACTGCCTCGGAGTCCCACGGCGCGAGCGACCGCAGGTCCAGGATCTCCACTTCGATCCCTTCCTCCGCGAGGCGCTTCGCGGCCATCTCGCTGCGACGCACGAGCGCGCCGTACGTCACGATCGTGAGATCCTCGCCCGGGCGATGCAGGCGCGCCTTGCCGAACGGGACCATGTAGTCGGCGCCGGGGTAGGGACCCTTCGCGTACGGCTGACGGTAGATGTGCTTGTGCTCGAGGAAGAGCACGGGATCGTCGCAGCGAATGGCGGTGCGGAGCAGGCCGTTCGCGTCCAACGCGTTCGAAGGCATCACCACCCGCAGACCGGGGCAGTGCGTGAAGAGGCATTCTCCCGACTGCGAGTGGTACACGGCGCCGCCTTGCAGGTAGCCGCCGATCGGCACGCGGATCACGAACGGACACGCAAAATCGCCGCCGCTGCGCCAGCGCATCATCGACATCTCGTTGCGGATCTGCATGTACGCGGGCCAGATGTAGTCGAAGAACTGGATCTCCACGACGGGCTTGATTCCGCGCGTGGCCATCCCGATCGCGCGACCCACGATGTTCGCCTCGGCGAGCGGCGAGTTGAACACGCGATCCGATCCGTACGAGCGCTGCAGCTTGTGCGTGACCTTGAACACGCCGCCCTTGCCCGGCACCTCGTCGAGCGCTTCGGCGCGCGACGCGTCGGCCACGTCCTCGCCGAAGACCACGATCCGGTGATCGCGCTTCATCTCATCCATGAGGCATGCGTTGATGAGACCCACGACGGAGTCGGGCTGGCCTTCCTCGGAGGGGGCCCGGTCGAACGCGGGACCGCGCGGGTCCACGTTCGAGTAGAGGTGCGACTCCGCGGCCTCGCGCGACGCCTCCGGCTTCGGGTCGGCCTGCGCGGCGTTCGACGCCTCCTTCACTTCGGCGAGGATCTCGCGTCGGAGCGATTCGAGCGAGTCCTCCGTGGCCACGCCTTGCTCGAGAAGCTGGCGCGCGAACTGCGTGAGGCAATCGCGGGATTCCTCTTCCGCGAGTTCCTCGCGCGTTCGGTAGGTGCGGTGATCGTCCGAAAGCGAGTGCGAGTACGGCCGCGTGACGTGGCTGTGCAGCAGGGCGGGGCCGCGTCCCGACCGACAGTGCGCGAGCACTTGTCGCGCCGCCGCCAGGCTCGCGACGGGATCGGTGCCGTCGCAGGAGTGGACGCTCAGATTCGGGAAGGATCGGACGAGCTGCGAGATCGAACCTC
>Ga0299906_10005178_pt1 | contig 10648 bp, 9 predicted proteins | sample RVTome_14_FD_200259 | JGI IMG/M metagenome (GOLD analysis project Ga0299906, IMG submission 200259) | Soil microbial communities from uranium-contaminated site in the Upper Colorado River Basin, Wyoming, United States - RVT145D125 (version 2) ... | reverse complement strand
GCTTCCCCGCGGCCCGAAGAGGAAGTAGGAGCCGCGCGGGGGATGGAACAGGCGGGCAACCTCGCCAGGCATGTCGGCAATCTACACCGTAATCTGCCGGCAAGACAATCAGCCATCGGTGCGCTTCTCATCCTGACGAGTGCGGTCACCGCCATCGCCCTCGCATGGATGCTCCGGCTCGTTGCCGGGACGCCGTTCCTGGTCCTGGCAGGCGCCGCCGGGCCGGCTGCGCTCTATGCCGCGATCATCTGGTGGATGCAGCGTCGGGAGGGGCGCCCGAGCGCGCTGCTCGCCGCATGCTTCCTCTGGGGGGCTGCCTCCGCCGCCTTCCTCTCGCAGGCGACCAACGACCTTGCGCGTGTCTGGGTCGGGATGCTCGCCGGCACGGACGACGCGCGGGCGCTCACGGCGACGTGGGTCGCGCCCCTCATCGAGGAGGCGGCGAAGGCGGCGGGCCTGATCCTCCTCGTCGCGCTCCGGCCGTGCTTGCTGCGAAACGTCCGCGATGGCGTCGTGTACGGCGCGCTCGTCGGCGTGGGATTCCTCTTCACCGAGAACCTCACCTACCTGCGGCTTGCCGTCCTGCAGGGCGGGGGCTCCGGCTTCGGCCGCGGCGTCTACCTCCGCGGCCTCCTCGCGGGCGCGAATCACGCCATCTTCACCGCCACGATCGGTGCCGGTCTCGGCTGGGCGCGCTCGGCGCCGTTCGGACGCGCTCGCAGGCTCGCGCCGATCCTGGCGGGGGCGGCCGCGTGCCTGCAGCACGTTGCCTGGAACGGGGTCGCCTCGGGGGCGATCGCGGGCGCGCTCTGCGGCGCCGAGGTTCCCGGCGGCGCGTGTCGAGCCACGCCCGCGCCCGGGGACCTCTTCGTCGTCGTGCCCGCGCTGACGCTTGCCTTCCTCGCCCCGGGTGGCGGCACGCTCCTCTATCTTGCCGCGCGCCGGAGGGCGAGATGCGGCGGGTCGGCCGAGTAGACCGCATCGGCGCTCCCGTAACCGCCCGCGTGCGCCATCGACTTCATCTGCATGGTGCTCACGGGTCCTCGGCGCCGAACGTCTCGCAGGCGTCGAGATCGCCGCTCTCCAGCCCGCGCCGCAGCCAGCGCGCGCGCATCGCCGAGGAGCCGTGCGTCCACGACTCGGGCTGGACGGTGCCGCCGGCCTGGCGTTGCAGCCGGTCGTCGCCGATCGCGGCCGCCGCCGCCAGGCCCTCCTCGACGTCGCCCGGCTCGAGCAGGCGCGCGCCGCGGTTGGCGTGGTGTCCCCACACCCCGGCGAGGCAGTCCGCCTGCAGCTCCATGCGCACCTGCAGCGCATTGCCCTCCGCGCGGCCGGCCCGGCGCCGCGCGGCGTCGACCTTGGCGCTGATGCCGAGCAGCGTCTGCACGTGGTGGCCGACCTCGTGCGCGATCACGTAGGCCTGGGCGAAGTCGCCCGGCGCGCCGAAGCGGCGCTCGAGCTCGTCGAAGAACGACAGATCGAGATAGAGCTGCTGGTCGGCGGGGCAGTAGAACGGCCCCACGGCCGCGGAGGCGGAGCCGCAGGCCGACTGCACGGCGCCCTCGAACAGGACTAGACGGGGCCGCTGGTAGCGGCCGTCGCGCTGCTCGAAAACGGCATCCCAGACGTCCTCGGTGCTGGCCAGCACGGTGGCGCTGAACCGGCCGAGCTCGTCGGACGGCGCGCCCGCCTGCCCGCGCGCCCCGGGGTCGACCGACACCTGGGTCGGCTGCGTTGCCTCGAGCAGGACGAGCGGGTCGATGCCGGTGAACAGCGACACCGTCAGCAGCAGCAGGATGCCGCCGCCGCCGAGGGCGATGCCGCGCCCGCCCACGCGCATGCCGCGGCGGTCCTCGACGTTGTCGCTCTGCCGGTAGCCCTTCCAGCGCATGGTCGCCTCCCACCGCGTCGGCTGCGTCCGCGGCAGCGCGATTAATGATCGCCGGCGGCAGATTGTCGAGTCCGGGCGATCCACGCCGCGGCGGGTGACGGGGCCGGAGCTGCGCATGCGGGATGCGCGGCCCATTCCGTGGCGGCCGCCGCTACGGTGCCGCCGTCCCACCGTATGCGAGCCGAAGGAGCCCTGCGAACACGTCGCGCCCGGGGTGGCACTGTCGTTGCTCGCGTCATCGACGAAGCGAGATCGACCAACGGTCATGCGCCCGCTCACCCGACACGGCGTCTGCCCTGGTCCGCGGTCGGCGGATGCAGCCAATCAGGAGGGATCACAATGACTGCGAAGAGACTGACCACGACCATCGTGCTGGCCGCCGTGGCGGCGCTGCTGCTGGCGGCCCGGCCGGCTGCGGCCCATACGTGCTCGAGTGTCTGCAACCAGCTCCGGCGCGCGTGTCTGAGCGTCGCGAAGGCGACCCGGCAAGCCGAGCGCATCACCTGTGACGAGGACCGGGACGGCTGCAAGGTCGAGTGCGAGGCCAACGCGGCAAGCTGCCCCGGCGACTGCGACGCCGCGCACACGGTGTGTGTCTCGGACTGTGCCAGCGCCGACGATCCCACCGCCTGCGCGGCGGCCTGTGACGCCGTCCAGGCCCAGTGTCACCTCGATTGCGTGAGCTGCGACGCCAACTGCGACGCCGCGCGCGACACCTGCCGCGACGACGCCGAGACCGCCCGTCGCGAGGCTAAGGACGCCTGCACGGCCACGCGTGCGAGCTGTCGCGAGGTCTGCGTCGACCCGATCGACAACGCCTGCGTGAACGGGTGCAAGGCCGACGCGCGCCGCTGCCTCGGCGACGCGAAGAAGGACGCCCGCCAGTGCATGAAGGCGTGCCCGACGGGGGTCGAGCGCCGGGCGTGCGTGCGCGCGTGCCGCAAGCAGATGCAGATGGACGCGCAGGTCTGCGCGGACGGAGAGGTCGTCTGTCAGGCCGGCTGCGCCGGCGTCAGCCTCGGGGACTAGAGATCCGGATCCGGTCGTGGCTCCGCGGCGCGTCGTCGCGGAGCCGCGCCGCTCGCGGCTCAGCCCGCCGGTGAAGCGTCGTCCCCGCCGGTATCGCTCTCGAGCACGTAGAGCGGGCGGCCCTTCACCTCGTCGAAGATGCGCGTGACGTAGGCGCCGAGGATGCCGATGGCGACGAGCTGGACGCCGGCGAGGAAGCTCACGGCGACGAACACCGACGTCCAGCCTTCGGGCGTCGTGCCGCCGACGAGGCGTCCCCAGAGCGCGTAGGCGACGAGCCCCAGGCTCAGAAGCGACACCGCGAAGCCGAGCCAGGTGACGAGCTGGAGCGGGACGGCGGAGAAGCTGGTGACGCCGTCGAGCGCCAGGCGGACGAGCTTGGTGTACGGGTACTTGGTCTCGCCGGCGAGCCGGCCGGCACGCCGATAGCGCACCTCGGCGTGGCGGAAGCCGACCCAGCGCACCAGACCGCGGACGTACCGGTTGCGCTCGGGGAGGCGGTTCAGGACGTCGGCGACGCGGCGGTCGATCAGGCGGAAGTCGCCGACGTCGGGCGTGAGATCCACCGACGCCATGCGGCGGAGCAGCCGGTAGAAGAGTCGGATCAGGAACAGCCGGACCGCGCTCTCGCCCTCGCGGACGCCGCGTACGGCGGAGACCACCTGGAAGCCCTCGCGCCAGCGCGCCACCAACTCGGGGATGACCTCGGGCGGGTCCTGCAGGTCGGCGTCGATCACCACGACGGCGGCGCCGCGGGCGTGCTCGATGCCGGCGGTCACGGCGGCCTGGTGGCCGAAGTTCCGGCTGAAGCGCAGCACGCGGACGCGCGCGTCGGCCGCGGCGGCGGCGCGCAGGATCTCGGGCGTGGCGTCGCTCGAGCCGTCGTCGACGAAGACGACCTCCCAGTCGGCGACGCAGCCGGCGAGCGCGGCCTCGAGGCGCGGGCGCAGCTCGGGAAGGACGGCGGCCTCGTTGAAGACGGGGACGACGACCGAGAGCTCGGGCCGGGACGCCGATCCGCGCACGACCTACCCGGCGCGCTCGGCGAGGCAGAGGAGCGACACCCCGACCGGCAGCCGCCAGCGCGTCACCAGGCGTCCCTCGGCCGCGAACACGCGCGTGAGCGCGTCGTTCACCAGGCCGGGCTTGGTCATCGTGAAGTCGGACTGCGGCACCTCGTCCGGCGGGGCGCCGCCGCGCAGGCGCCGGGCGACCCGCACCGCCGCGACGATCGGGAACAGCAGCGCGTTGAAGTACGTGAGGGTCCGGATCCGGAACCCCGCGGCCGCGACGCGCGCGCCGAGCGCGGCGCGCGTGTAGCGGCGGCGGTGGTGGCTGATGACGTCCTGGTTGCCCCAGAGGAACTGGAAGGCGGGCACGGTGACCAGGAGGTGGCCGCCCGGCCGGCAGACGCGCGCCAGCTCGGCGAGGGCGCCGGCCTCGTCGTCGACGTGCTCGACGATGTCGAACGCCGTCACCAGGTCCATGGCGCCGTCCCGGAGCGGGATGGAGGTGACGTCGCCGAGCAGCATCGGCCGGTCGGAGCGCGTGCGCGCGAAGCGGATCGCCTCGGCCGACGTGTCCATGCCGGTGACCGCGCCGTAGCGCGAGAGGAACGTCAGCATCGCGCCGGTGCCGAAGCCGATGTCGAGGATGCGGAGCGATCCGCGCGCGCGCGCCAGCGGATCGAGAATGCGGTGGAAGATCTCGCGGCGCCCGCGGAACCACCAGTGGGTGTCCTCGATGACCGCGTACTCCGCGAAGAAGTCCTGATCCACGCCGCTGCCTACTGCGTCGCCCGCTCCATCACGTTGCCGTTGGCGGCGTCGACGATCTCGATCGTGCGCTCGCCCGCGACGCCGCGCCCCTCCTTGGCGTCGTAGATCATGGTCTCGAGGCGGCCGCGGAAGAGGCTGCGGGGCCCCTCGGGCATGCGGTCCATCGGGAAGTCGCGGACGAGGACGCGTGCGGTCGCGTCGTCGGGCCACTCGATGGCGGCGATCCTCGGCCCGAGGATCGAGTGCGCGCGGAGCGCCTGCTCGAGCGCGCCGCGGTAGTCCGCGGCCGGCGGGACGGCGGTGTCCGGCCCGGCCGGTGGCACGCTCCCGGCCGGGCCGCCGGGCGGAGGTCCCCCGGCGACGGCGGCCCCGGCGCCCTCGGCCGGCGGCGGCTGCCAGCCCTCGAGCTCGGCGGCGACGCGGTCGATGCGCTCGCGGGTGGCGTCGTCCCTGGCGAGCGCGCGCGCGCGCGCGAGCGCGGCCTGTGCGCTCTCGTGGTCGCCCTTGGCCTCGAGCGCGAGCCCGAGGTTGAAGTGCGCCTGCAGGAAGTCGGGCTCCTTGGCGAGCACCGCGCGGTAGGTCGCGAGCGCCTCGTCGATCTTCTGCTGGTAGAGGTAGGTCGTGCCGAGGTCGGTGCGCACGTTCGGATCGTCGGGCTCGAGCTCGAGGTAGCGCTCGTACTGGGCGGCGGCCTCGGCGTAGAGCCGCTGATCGTAGAGCACGTTGGCGAGGGAGCGCACGGTCTCGGCGTCCTCGGGCGCGAGGTTCAGCACGTGGCGGAAGGAGGCCGCGGCGCGCGGGCCGTAGGCGGGGTCGAGGGCGGCGGCGCGCGCCTGCACCTGCGCCAGGTTCTTCCAGGCCTCGAGGTCGGCGGGCGCCGCCTCGGCCTTGGCGGTGAGCTGATCGAGGAAGCGCTTGGCGTCCTCGGTGAGGCCGATCGGCGGATGGTCGGCGGGCATGCCCTCGCCGCCGGCCGCGGCGCCGGCCGCGCCGCCGCCGGGCGGTCCGGGCGGACGCGGCGCGGTGCGCTCCGGTCCGCCCGAGCGCAGCACGCCGACCCAGAGCACCAGGCCGATCGCGAGAAAGCCTCCGAGGACGGCGAGGCCGGGGATCTGCTCGCGGAGGGTGCGCGGCGGCGCCGCGGGCGCGCCCGCCGCCGTCGCGGCGGCGCCGACGGCCGTGCCGCAGGCGGAACAGAAGCGCGCGCCGGCGGGCAGCGACACCCCGCACTCGGCGCAGAACCTCGGGCTGGCTGCCGCGGCCGTCATCGAACCCGTACCCTCACTTCCAGGCCACCACCAGGCTCGAGATCAGGCCCGGCGGCAGCGCGTCCATCTCGACGCGCGCGAAGCCGGCCTCCGTGAGCCAGTCGCGGATCTCGGCGAAGCTGTAGTCGCGCCCGTGGGTGAAGAGCAGCATGGTGACGCTGAAGATCGCCGCCACCGCCGGGCTGGTGCCGGACTCGTCGGTGACGTGGTCCTTGATGAGGACGCGCCCGCCGGGCTCGAGCGCCGCGTGCACCTTGCGGAGCAGGGCACGGTTGGTGGTCTCGTCCTCGCCGTGGACGACGTTCGAGAGGAAGACCAGGTCGTGGCCTGCGGGGAGGGCGTCGCGCCGGTAGTCGCACGGCAGCAGGCGGATGCGGTCCTCGAGCCCGGCGGCGGCGACGTGGCGGCGGGTGACCTCGAGGGTGCCGGGGAGGTCGGCGATGGTGACGGCGAGGTTCGGGTGCCGGCGGCAGAGCTCGATCGGGTACGTGCCCGGGCCGGAGCCGACGTCGAGCAGGCGGCGGACGCCGCCGAGGTCGAGCCGCTCGGCGAGGACGCGGGCGTCGCCGCGGGCGCGCACCAGGCCGTCCATGGCCTCGATGAAGACCGTCGTGTCCGCGGGCGATGACTGGAACGCGTCCGGGTCGCGGGCCGGCCGTCCCGTCCGGACGGTCTCCGCCAGGCGCTCCCAGAGCGGCCACTGCAGGGCGTCGAAGCGCACCATGGCCGCGTACGGCGCGGCCGCGTCGCTGGCGAGGAACGTTCGCGAGGTCTCGGTCTCGACGAAGCGGTCCTTCTCCTTCCGGACGAGGCGCATGGCGACGAGCGCGTTCAGGAGGATCTCGGTGGCGCGCGGGTCGGTGCCGAGGCGCGCCGCGATCTCCGCAACGCCGTGGCCGGCGGCGTCGAGGGCGTCGAAGACGCCGAGCGTCACGGCGGCGTGCAGGATGCGGGACTCGGCGTGGCCGCCGTTGATGCGCGCGAGCTCGCGAAACTCCATCCGGGCGGTACTTATCAACTCGTTCCGGGGCGCGCCAGGCGACCCCTGATCCTCGCCTCCACCGCCGCCGGCGCGTATAAGGCGGCGATGCTGGCCCGGCCCGGGGTGCATCTCGGCGTGGTGGTCGTGCTCGCGCTCGTCACGTGTCTCGGGCGGGTGGTCGGCGAGCCGCTCGAGGGCGACCCGGCGATGTACGGCACGATCGCGCGGACCATCGCGGCGACCGGCGAGTGGACGCACCTCACGTTCAACGGCGAGCCCTACCTGAACAAGCCGCCACTGCACTTCTGGCTGAACGCGCTCGTCTTCCGCGTCGCACCGGCGACGCCGCTCACCGCCTCGCTGCTGCCGGGCCTCTTCGGCGTCGCCGACGCGCTCCTCGTCTACGTGCTCTGCCGGGTGACGCTCCCCGGCTGGGTGCCGGCGTTCCTGGCGGCGCTGGTCTACGTCCTCACGCCGGAGGTGATCCACTGGAGCGCCGGCGTCCACCTCGAGACCTTGGTGACGTTCTGGATCCTGCTCGGCCTCCTCGCCGCCTACCGCGCCGTCGCGGATCCGCGCGCGATCGTGCTGCTCGGGGTCGCCGCCGCCGGCGGCTGGCTCGCCAAGGGACCGCAGGGGCTTTATCCGGTGCTGGTCGCGCCGGTGCTGTGGGCGTCGGCCGGGGTGCTGCGCGCGCGGCTCGGCTCGCGCTGGACGCTCGCCGCCGCCGTCCTCGCCGCCGCCGCCGTCGGGCCGTGGCTCGCGGCGCGTCTCGCCGAGGGCACGGGGTTCGCCGCGACCTACTTCGGCGAGCAGATCGCCGACGTCCTCCTCGAGGGCGGCGTGCTCGAGCGCGGCCCGCTCTGGTACGTCGGGAAGCTCCTCAGGAGCTACTGGCCGTGGCTGCCGGTCGCGCTCGTCGGGCTCGCGATGCTGGCGCGGCGCTGGCGCCGCGACCTCGGCGCGCGACTCTGGCTGGTCTACGCCGCCGTCGTCCTCGTGGTGATCTCGGCGGCCGCCGGGAAGAAGAGCCGCTACCTCTTCCAGCTCTACCCGGCGCTCGCGGCCGCCGCCGGGGTGGCGCTCGCCGCGGCGGCGGAGCGCTGGCCCCGTCTCCTGCCGGCGCTCGGGGGCGGCGCCGCGGCGGGGGCCGGGGTCGCCCTGGTCGCGGTCCTGGTCGTGCCCGTGCGCCCGCCGAAGCCGCACGTTCGGCACGCCATCGCGGTCGGGCGCTCGCTCCCCCTGGATGCGCCAACTTGGCTCACCCGGGCTACCCAGCACGGCGAGCCCCGTCTCGGGAAGACGATCGGCTTCTACGGCCCGGTGCCGCTCCGGACCTGCCGGGGCGCCTGCGACGCCGAGGCAGGACCGGGTGCCCTGGTCGTGGCCCGGGCGCACGAGGCCGACGAGGTGGCCGCGCGTCTCGGCGGCGAGATCCTGCGGCGCGACGCGGCCCTCGCCGTCATCGCCGCCGGGACGCGCTCGGGAGAGCAAGATTTTATTGACTCCCGCCGAAGAGGCTCCTAAAAGCGCCTAGACGCGAGAACGGGAACGGCCGAAGCTGTGACCGGAGGGGGGGACCGATGCTCCGACTGCTCCGTGTGTCGACCGTGGTGGCGGTGGTTCTGGTGGGGGTGGCGACGGCGGCCGCAGAGGTCGCGCCGGGGGACTTCATCGACAAGTCCAACGTCGCCCGGGTGAAGGATCTGATCTCGCCCGCCGTCCAGTGGTGCGTCGAGCACGGGATGACGATGAAGATCATCGCGCCCAAGCCGATCGCGTGGCCGGCGGCCTACAAGGAGGCCACCGAGAAGTACGCCGGGCAGGTGAAGCTCGCCGACGACGGCCTCTCGCTCGCGGGCCACGTCGCCGGCGCGCCGTTCCCCAACGTCGACACCAACGACCCCCGGGTCGCGGTGAAGATCATGTGGAACTACGAGTACCGCCCGTATCCCGGCACCGACGACTTCGTCGAGTACGACTTCCCGGCCGACACCGGCGCCGTCGGCAACGGGCCGATGGAGGTCGAGCGCCACTATTGGATCGGCGAGTCGCGGCGCATGTACTACAACGCCCGCCTCTACGTGCAGCCCAAGCCGGCGCTGCCGAACCCCGACGGCATCCGCTTCAAGGAGGTGCTCGGGCCGCTGGTGGCGCCGTTCGACCTGAAGGGCATCGGCGCGCTCGCCTACCGCTACATCGACGCCTCGAAGCAGGACGACACCTGGCTCTACGTGCCCTCGCTCCGCCGCGTGCGGCGGCTCTCGACGGCGCAGCGCTCGGACGCGCTCTTCGGCCAGGACACCGATCCCGACTCGTACTGGGGCTACAACGGGCACATCGCCTGGTCGGAGTGGAAGTTCCTCGGCGAGCAGAAGATGCTCGGCGTCCTCCACGGCGAGCACTACCCGATGAAGGCCTGCGAGGGCGAGGCCAACTACATGTTCTGCGACGCCTGGGAGATGCGCGACATGTGGGTCGTCGAGGGCGTCTCGAAGCTCCCGCAGTACGCCTACGGCAAGCGCGTCATCTTCATCGACAAGGAGGCGCTGGTGGTGGCGTACTCCGACATCTACGACCGCAACGCCGAGCTCTGGAAGGTGTGGATCGACAACCACCAGTTCAAGACGGCGGCGTTTCCCGGCGCGACGGTGTACGACGAGGAGAAGGACTTCTACGCCGGCCTGACGATGGTCGACATGCAGCTCATGCACGCGACCTACGTCCCGCACCCGGGCGACGAGCCCGCCGGCCACGAGGGTTGGTACTTCAACATGGGCGAGAAGGCCGCGACCAAGTACAAGCCCTCGGGCGCCGTGCCGGAGTCGTTCACGGTCGCGAAGCTGATCGAGCAGGGCCAGTAGCGGCGGCCGGCCGGCCGGGGTGCCGGCGGCCCGCCATGGATGCGAAGGGGTGCCCGGGCGGCACCCCTTCGTGCTTTGGGGGACCGATCATGACCGAGCAGCTCGTGCTCTACGAGCGCCGCGGCGCCGCGGCGCTGGTGACGATCAACCGGCCGGAGGTGCGGAATTGCGTCGATGGCGCGACCGCCGCGGCGCTGCTCGCGGCCTACCGGCGCTTCGAGGACGACGCCGGCGCCAAAGTGCTGGTGCTCACCGGGGCGGGCGACAAGGCGTTCTGCGCGGGCGCCGACCTGAAGGCGATCGACACGGTGAAGGACCGCGCCGAGGGCCCGCTCGGGATCAGCCGGCTCACGCCCACCAAGCCGACGATCGCCGCGGTCGCGGGCTACTGCGTCGCCGGCGGCATCGAGCTCGCGCTCTGGTGCGATCTGCGCATCGTGGCGCGGGGCGCCGTCTTCGGCTGCTTCGAGCGCCGCTTCGGCGTGCCGCTGATCGACGGCGGGACGCAGCGCCTGCCGCGCGTCGTCGGCCTCGGGCGCGCCCTCGAGCTGATCCTCACCGGGCGCCCCGTCGACGCCGAGGAGGCGCTCCGCATCGGGCTCGCGAACGAGGTCGTGGCGCCGGGCGAGCACGTGACGCGCGCGCTTACGCTCGCCGAGACGCTGGCGGGCTTCCCGTGGGCGACCCTGCTCGCCGACCGGGCATCCGCGTTCGCCGGCTCGGGCCTGCCGCTCGAGCACGGGCTCGCGATCGAGGCCCGTCTCGGCCGCGCCGTCCTCGAGGAGGCGCGCCGGGGCGCGGCCCGCTTCGCCGGCGGCGCGGGGCGGAGCGGGAAG
>Ga0299906_10005176_pt1 | contig 10651 bp, 4 predicted proteins | sample RVTome_14_FD_200259 | JGI IMG/M metagenome (GOLD analysis project Ga0299906, IMG submission 200259) | Soil microbial communities from uranium-contaminated site in the Upper Colorado River Basin, Wyoming, United States - RVT145D125 (version 2) ... | reverse complement strand
GAAGCAAAGCGATCTCCTCGCTCTCGGCCTCGAAGTCTCCGGCCGGGTCGGGGTCGTCCGCCACCAGGACCGCGGGTCCAGAGAGGCTCTGCCCGGATTTCTCATACGCGATCACTTTCTCGACCAGGAGCCGCGCTTCGGCGACACTCGCGGCGGGAAGCCGCCCCAGGGCCAGGTCCGGGAGGACGTCGTCGCCGTTCACCGCGGCGTAGCTCGGGTCGGATGCCGTCCAGAGGTAGCTGGTTTTTCGCAGGGGCGTGGGCACGCGGTTCGCGACACCCGTCCGGAGGTAGTCCTTCGCGTCGTACGTCGCGTCCCCGAGGAGCACGACGTAGCGCACCGAAGGTCTCTTCCAATGATGGTAGGCGTACTCGAGAAAAGCCTTCACCGCCTCCGGTCCAGGCTCTCCGTAGCCGAACTCGTCGTAGATCTCCTCGATCGCCACCGCGCGGGAGAGCAGACCCTGGCTCCGCCGGCTCCGCAAAAGGGGCTCCGCAGTCGGAAGGAGCTCGCGGGGACCGATGACCACGTAGTCGGCGCGGTTCGAGGCGCCGCGGAGGTCGGAGGCCGACGCCTTCCTGACGTTTGGCTCGAGCACCGCGTCCGGAGAGACAGCGAGGTAGCTCCGCCCCGCCTCGACGCGGAACGAGCCATCCTTGGTTCCCCGCAGCCAAGTCGTTTCCGGAGAGGTCTGGACCACGATGCGTCCGCGGCCGAAAGTGACGCTCCCCGCCTCGTCGAAACGACCTTCCAGACTCCCCGCGTCCGCGACCACCGGGCGCGCGTAGGTGAGAGCGTAGCGGTCCAGGAACACCATGGAGTACGCCGCGGCAGTGTCGCCGACGTTCTCCACCGAAATCTCGTTCTCCCCCACGCGCAGCACCCCTGGCGCGAGGAGCGCTTCCATCGTCGTCGCGAGCTTTCCCTCCCACCGCGCCTCTCCGACCTCGATCCCGTTCACGGAGACCCGCACGTGGTGGTCTTCCGCCGCTTCGAAGTCGCTCGCGCCCTGAAGGTGGACTTCGAGCTTCGCCCCCCGGTCCGTCATCGAGTCGATGGTGAAGGGAAAGCTTTTCGAGCCCCGCGAGAGCAGGACGTCCCATAGCCACAAAGAGGGAGCGTCGAGGAGACCCGCCTGGTAGTACCGGTTCTCTTCCCATTCGCTCCGATGAAGGTACGAGCTCACCGGAGGGCCGGTGGCCACTGCCTCCTGAACCGGCATCATGCGCCCGCCCGAACGCCACTCGAGCTCGTACACCGCGTCCGCCTCGCCAACGAAGTACAGCGCCGAAGGCTCGGCGTGAAACGGCACCATCTCCCCTCGACGGCTGAGACGGATAGACGATGGCGCAAGGGAGCGTTTCCCGGGCTCGACGACATCCTTGAACCAAACGCGATGAAGCCCGGGCTCCGACGTCGTGAGGCGGGCGACGACCGATCGTCCCGCGTGGCTTTTCCCCTCTCGATGGCGCCGGCCTCGAGATACCCCGAACGCCCTCTCCGACGGCTCGACTCCGGCGAAGCTCAACCTCACCTGGAGGCGCCGCGCCCAGAGGAGCTGTCCCGAGCTCCCGTCCCAGCGCAAAGGGGCGAGCTCCAACAGTACCTTCTTCACCTCACCCTGGAATCCGGTCTCGATCACGCGCGCTGCCGGCGACGGGAAGATCCCCGCGCGGCTCGGGGCCAGACGACCCCTTCGCCGTCCCGCGCGAACCGTGCCGTCGGGGAAGGCCACGATCTCGGGCGAGCCCGATGTCTCCGGCCTCAACCCCGGAATGCTCTTCGAGTCGATCGCGCGGACGCTCACGATCCGCACTTTCCTGCCCGCGACGGCATCGAGCCACGCCCTCTTGACCGGAAGCGCGGGTGTGCCTCGAGACTCGAGCTCCTCGAGACCCGGCACTTCCAGTCGCACCGTTCCATCGCCCAAAGGCGTCGCGAAGAACCCGCCGGTCACGAGCTCGAGGAGAGCTCCGCCCGGTCCGCTCTCGAGAACCGAAAGCGACAGCTGGGAAGGGTCGCCGTACGCCCGCCGTGGCTTCTCGGACGCGGGAACTTCTTCCTCTTCCGGCGTCGCCGAGACCGGTCCGTGAAGGGCACTCCCGCCCGTGGTCTCGATGTCTTCGAGCTTGTAGAAGTACGTCACTCCGCTCACGAGGCTCGAGTCGCGGAAGGCATAGCTTCTGCCCGACGGCGACGAGCCGAGGCCCGGTATCACCGATTCGGTGATGCGCTCGTACGGACCGGACGGGGAAAGCGATCGATACAGGTGGAAGCCGAGATTGTTCAGCTCCGATCCTGTCTCCCAAAGGAGCTCGACCGACTCTTCGCCCCCGACGGCGGTGAAAGACTTCAGCTCGACGGCGGTCGTGACCGCGGTCGCAGCGGGCCCGAACTCCGAGGTGTCGGAAAAAACGGCGCAGGTGGCGCCGTCGGCGCAGAAGGTCGCGGTCGCGGTGACGATGTCCCCGAGGGCGCCGGGAAGAGCGTGACTGAAGGGCGCGGTACCGCCGCCGGGATGAAGCACGTTCGTCGAGCCTACGAAGACCTGGCCTTCTCCGTTTCCGCTCGGATCCGCCCCCGAAGGGTTCTTGAAGAACTCGATACGATACGATCCTGCCGGTACGTCGAGATTGAAATACACCGTCACGCTGCCCCCGGACTCGATCGCTGCGATTTGGTCCGGGAAGTTCACAAGAGAGTTGGGGCCGACGTCGGTGTCCAGGGCATCGTTGGCGCTCACGCCGTCGCCGTTGAGGTCGATGCCCAGGCCGCCGTTCGAGTAGATTTCGTTGGAAACAATCTGATTTCCAGCGCCCGCCGCGGCGACGAGCTCGACACCGTCATTGGTGTTGCGGGCGATACGATTCGCTGCGCCCGCGGCGGCTCCGCCAATGGTGTTGTTGTTCGCGCCACCGTTCAGGTAGATGCCTACGCCGTTCGGAAGGGGAGTGGTCCCGTCGGCGGCTGTGCCTACGTAGTTGCCCTGGGCGACGACGCCGTTCGCCCCCGCGATCCAGAGGCCGGTAAACGAATTGCCGGAAATGACGTTGCGCGCCTCCATCGTCGTCCCGCCCACGGTGGTGCCGGCCGCATCGAGGTAGATGCCGGTGATGTTGCCCACTGCGGCGGTCCCGGCGGCGTTCGTGCCGATGAAGTTGCCGAGGATGGCGTTGCCCGTCGCTGTGATGTCCCCGAAGTAAAAGCCGCTTTGGTTGCCGCCGACGACGTTTCCCGCTCCCGCCGCGGTTCCGCCGAGGGTGTTGTTCCGCGACAGCCAGACGACGATTCCGTCGTTGCCGTTGCCGACGGCCGCGGTTCCGGTCGCATCGAGGCCGACGTAATTCCCCTGGACGGCGTTCGCGGTCGGCGCGGCGCCCGTGATCTCGATTCCGTCGTCGACGTTGCCTGAGACGACGTTGCGGGCGGCGGCGGTCGTGCCGCCCACGGTGTTGTTGCTCGACTGGATGGTGATCCCGTCGGCCCCGTTCGCAATGGCGGCGGTGCCCGCGGGGTTGGTGCCGATGTAGTTGCCGGTGATCGAGTCGCCGCCCGGTCCAAGAAGACGCAGACCGTACCCCTGGAAGCCGTTGATCACCAGCGCGCTCACCGTGCTCGATCCCGCGGAGAGCTGCAAGCCGTCTACGAAGGCGCCGGCGAGCGAGCCGTCCAGCTCGATAACCGGTCCTCCGACGATGGAGCCAGGCTGCGTCGACCCGTCGAGGATGACGGGATCGGTGATGGTCGGAAGCGCCGACGTGGGCTGTATCCGGTACCAGCTGCGGGTCAGGCCCGCGGGGTAGTCCGGGTCGAAATCGGTGATGTCGGCATCGGCCCGCGTCGTCGTGGCCACGAGCGAGAGCGAGCCCGGGAGAGAGTCGTTTCGGTAGTAGAGGTGACTTCCATCGCTCAGGGGGATGCCGAAGCGAATGGTATCGGCGCCTACCGTGGCGTTGGTGGCCAGGATCGCCTCGCGGAGCGAGATGCGGCCGTCGGCGCCGGGATTCGTAATCAGCGCCGCGACCGACGTGGTCGTGCCGTCCACCGTGTCGGCGGTGGTGGTGACGATGAGCGACCCCGAGGCGACGACGTTGCCCGAAAACTCGGATGTGTTGTTCGACGAATCGGTGACGGTCGCGCTCACGAACTCGCCCGCCGCGACCACCGCGGCAAGAGTCCCGCCGAAGACGGCGTTGCCGGCGGCGTTGGTGACGGCGGTGAGGAAACCGAGATAGCGCGTTCCCTCGCCGTTTCCGGTGGGATCGGGAGCGCTTCCGGCGAAGAGCTCGACGCGATAGGTCGCGCTCGGAGCGCTGTTCAGCGAGCCGGCGACGTCCGCGATGACGCCGTTGGTCATGGCGGCGCTCAGTACTACGAAGTTCTGCCGGTTGTTCGGTCCGGTGTCGCCGTCCCCGATGTCGTTCGCGGTGACACCGTCGTTCGCGAGATCGATGCCCAGGCCCCCGTTCGAAAAGATCGAGTTCGAGAGGATGGCGATGCCCGTCGCCGTGCCGGTGATGGCGATGCCATCGCCGGTGTTGGAGGCGATTACGTTCGGATCGTCGGCTCCGAGGCCGCCGATCGTGGTGTTGTTGTTCGTCGCGCTCGAGATGACGATGCCCGCCCCGGCGTTTCCGACGGCGGCGGTGTTTCCGGCGTCCCTTCCGATGACGTTTCCGGCGATGAGCGTCCCGGTCATGAAGTTGAAGATGCCGATTCCCGCCCCGCCGTTGCCGGAGATGACGTTGCCGAGGCCGAGGGTGGTGCCGCCGATGACGTTTCCCGTCGAGACGACGGGGCTGGTCTCGAGACGAACCCCGTCCCCGTTGTTGGCCCGGGCGATGCTCCCGGTGATGTCGAGGCCGATGTAGTTGCTCTGCACCCGGTTGTTGGAAGTGCCGCCGTCGACGAGACGCACCCCGTGCTGGTTGTTGCCGGAGATGACGTTTCCGGCGCCGAGCTCGCCGATGATGTTCCCCGAAGCCCCCTGGCCGATGGCGACTCCGACGAAGGTGTTGCCGACGTCGCTCCCGCCGGAGGCATCGAGACCGACGATGTTCCCGATGATTCGGTTGTTCGACGTTCCCGCCTGGGTCATGTCGACGCCGTTGACGTTGTTGCCGGAAATCACGTTGCCCGACCCGATGACGTTGCTGCTGGCTCCTCCGAAGAGCTGGACTCCATACACGTTGTTGCCGAGGTCCAGGGTGCCCGACGTGTCGGTGCCGAGGAAGTTGGCTTCGACGGTGTTGCCGTTGCTCGCGTTGATGGTGATGCCGGCGTTGCCGAAACGGTTGATGCAGAGTCCGCGGATGAAACTCCCGCCCGATCCCGCGGCGAGATTGAGCCCGTTCGTGGTACCCCCCGCCGACGTACCGTTCAACTCGACGACCGGAGTCCCGCCGTAGTCCGGCTCGGTGGTGCCGTCGATGGTGACGGGGCGGATGATGTTGGGGAGAGCCGAGCCGGGGGTGATGGTGTGAGGTCCACCGCCCGCGATGTTGAAGCGAATGGTGTCGGCGATCGCGGTGGCGTTCGCCTCCATGATGGCGGCGCGCAGGGTGCAAGTGGCGGTGGCGGTGGCGCAAACGCCGTTTCCCGGAGCGACGTCGACCCCGTCGCCGACGTTATTGACCGTGAAGATGAGCGCCTCGGCCGCGCTTGCGGCGAGGAGAAAACTCAGAACGAGTACGCCCCGCGACACACTCCCCGCCCAAGCTTCGTGCCGAACCATCGAGATGGTTTGGAGAAAAGCAAGAAGGGTGCCACCGCGAAGACCCGGAAAGTGCAGGAAACAGAGAGGTTCAGGGGAGGGGTCGTTCCGGAGTATGGGGAATTTCCGACGGAGTCTCCTGGAAACGAAGGGAATGCGCGGCGGCGCCGCGGCTGAAGCTCCATCCCACGACGAGAGTGGCCGCTATCTCGGCGACGAGAATCCACCGCTCCAGCACGGCGTTGTTGCTCGTCGGGGACTCGGCGAACCCAGAATCTCGAGAGCGTCCGGAGACGCTGAAGAGAACGAGATCGGCTCTTCCGAGAACGCGGTCGAAGCTCGTCGTCACCGGTCCCGTACGTCGAATGCGTAGAGCCGATCCTGCTCTCTAAGATAGAGCCGCCCGGAGGCGACGACCGGATGAGGCCAGCTTGGATTCTCCACCTCGGGTATTCGGAACGAGCCGCACTCGCGGTAGGCCTCGGGCGTCGCTTCCACGAGAAGCACCAGTCCGTCCTGATAGCGGAAATAGAGGTGGCCGTCGGCATAAGCGATCGAGGCCGAGTTGCGGCCTTCGTTTCGAATCGGTCCCCAGGCGACCTCTCCCGTCTCGAAGCGGGCGGCGACCGGAAGCCCCGCGTTGTGTCCGGTTCCGGCGTAGAGGTACCCCTCGTGGAGGATGACGCCTCCATGGTGGTTCTGGAACGTTCCCGCGGGAAGGAAGTAGACCTCGCGCGCCTCGACCCCGTCCGCCGACGGCCGGAGCTCGAGAAGCGCCGCGCCCGTCTGGTATCCCGTCGAGCCGAAGACGTAGTTCCCGCTCACGATGGGAGTGGGTACGTTGGCGACGTCGTTGGCGACGCGGTTGTAACCCCAGAGGAACTTCCCGTCCTCGGCGCGGATGCCGATGAGGCCGCGCCCGATGAGCTGCACGTACTGCCGCACTCCCGCGCCTTCCGAGACCACGATCGAGGAGTATTGCGCGCCGTCGTTTCCGCGCTCGCCGAGTCTCGGTACCGTCGCCCGCCAGATCTCTTTCCCGTCGTTCTTGTCGAGAGCGACCATCGCCGCCGTCGGCCCGCCAGGGGTTACCACCACCCGATCGCCGTCGACGAGAGGGGACTCGGCGTATTTCCAGTCGACGCCCGCGCGCGCGAGCATCACCGTGCCTCCGAAATCCCGCGGAAGGCTCCGGGTCCAGAGAATCTCTCCCGTCGCCGCGCGAAGGCACGCGAGGTCGCCGTCGGTCCCGAGAGCGTAGACCCGATCGCCGTCGACGGTGGGGGTCGAGCGAGAGCCGGGATAGAGGGAGGGATCCGTCCAGGCCGGACCGATACGGGCTTTCCACAGGAACGATCCGTCGTCCTCGCGAAGGGCGATGACTTGCTGGTCGCTTCCGAGGTCTCCCATGGTAAAGAGGATGCCGCCCGCGAGCGAGACGCTCGAAAAGCCGCGGCCGAGCCCGGAGGCGCGGAACAGAAGCGGAGGACCCGCCGCCGGCCACTCCTGCAGGAGTCCGGTGTCCGTGGATTTCCCGTCGCGGTTTCTGCCTCGCCACTGAGGCCAATCGAGCGCGGGGCTCGGGAAGGGGTGAAGAGCGAGACAAAGAAGGAAGGCGAGAGCGGTCCTGCGCGGCACTGTTTTTTCTCCCTGGACGCCTCCCTATCGCGGCAGCCCGATACTAGCTCAGCGCCGGGGCGCCGCCCAGGCAATCGCGGAAGCCAGGTGCTTCCGAAAAAGAGGGTCGGAGTACGACTCCTTCGTGTGGCCGAGCGCGGTATAAAACGATCGGCCGGACCCCTCGCGCTCCTGGCACCAGACTACGGGGTGATCGCCCATCGCGTCTTTTCCCGGCTCGTAGCTCTCCTCGTCGAGGGAGATCAGCACCTGGACCTTCCCGCGCGGGTTCTGGCGAAAGCTGTAGTGCTCGTCGGTGCGCACGAAGGACGGAGGGAGATGCCGGGTCGCGGGGTGCTCGCGATCCTCGACCCGATAGGTCGCCGGCTGGATTTCCGGGTGCGATCGGAAATAGGCGCCGACCAGGCTTCCGTAGAACGGCCAGTCGTACTCCGTATCGGATGCGGAATGGATTCCGACGTATCCTTTGCCGTTCTTCAGGAAACGCTCGAACGCGGCCTGCTGATTGGAATCGAGGACGTCCCCCGTGGTCATGAGGAACACGACGGCGTCGAATCGGGCGAGACTCTCGTCGGAGAAGGCCGCGGCATCCTCGGTCGCCGAGACCTTCCACCCGAGCTCTTTTCCCAGCTCTTCGATCGCCCGGATCCCCTCGGGAATGGCCTCGTGGCGGTAGGCCGCGGTCTTGCTGAAGACGAGGACCGCGAGAGCGAGCTCGGCTCCGATCACGCCGTGTAATATACGCCCATTCGAGCGATGTTGGGACCGAATCGAGCGTATCTCCTCCTGCTTCTTGCGGGCTGCGGGGAGGCGTCCCGGTCCAAAGACGCCCGGCTCGATACCCACCGGAGCCTCGTCGAGGACCTCGCCGCCTCGCGCGATCCATCGGACGGTGGGGGAAGGGCCTTTCTCGATCCTGGGAGTCCGACCACAGCGCGAGCCGGCGAGCGGATCCGGCTCACCTTGACTTACGAGGCCGGCCCTCTCGGGATCGCCGAAGGGGGCGCTCTCTTCCTCCAGCCGTCGCCCTTCTGGGGCTGGGACTCTCCTCGGGCCGACGTGGACGAAGCGCCGGGAGCGACCGAGGTCGAAACCGATGCCCGGGGAGTGAGTCTCGAGACGACACCTCTCGAGGGGCTTCTCGCGATTCACGTCCGGGGGAGGAAGCTCGAGCCGGGCGAGCGCGTTCACGTCACCTACCTCACCCGGGCTGACCGATACGCCGAGAGGGAAGAGCGCGTCTGGATCGCCGTGGATGGCGATGGAGACGGCGTTCGCTCCCTCGTTGTCGACTCGCCCCGGATCGACGTCGTCGCGGGAAAACCGGCGCGACTCGTTCTCACCCTCCCCACGACCGCGCGCCCCGGGGAGCTCGTTCAGCTGGTCGTCGCCGCCCTCGATGCTTCGGGGAATCGCGGGGTCACCATGGAGGAGCGAGTCGAGCTCCGTGCTTCCGGGGAGCTCGGACTACCCGAGACGGTGTCCCTTCCCGAAGGCGGCGTACTCTCCCTCGACGTCTCAGCTGGCGCCGAGGGTGTTTACCGCATTGTTGCCTCTACCCCGGGCGGGCTTACGGCCGAGAGCAATCCCCTCGTCGTTCGCGACGCTATCCCCCGCGTGCTCTGGGGCGACCTCCACGGACACACGCAGCTCTCCGACGGCACGGGAACCCCCGAGGACTATTTCGCCTATGCCCGCGACGTCGCCGCGCTCGATGCGATCGCTTTGACGGATCACGATCACTGGGGGATGCGCTTTCTCGACGACAACCCGGGGCTCTGGAAAACCATCGAAGAGGCGGCGCGTCGATACGACGACCCCGGCCGGTTCGTCGCCCTAGTGGGGTTCGAGTGGACGAGCTGGCTCCACGGGCACCGCCACGTGCTCTACTTCGAAGGAGAGACCGAGGTCCTGAGCTCGCTCGACCCTCGCTACGAGAACCCTGCCCTTCTCTGGAAGGCTCTCGAGGGCCGCTCGGCCGTGACCATCGCCCACCACTCGGCGGGGGGACCGGTCTCGACCAACTGGGACTTCGTCCCTCCTCCGGAGCTCGAGCCGGTGACGGAGGTGGTCTCGGTCCACGGCTCGAGCGAGGCTCCCGACACGCCGGGAAAGATCTATAGCGCGGTCCCCGGCAACTTCGTGCGGGACGCGCTCGGCCGCGGGCTCCGCTTCGGTTTCATCGGGAGCGGAGACAGCCACGACGGCCATCCCGGTCTCACCCACCTCGCGGCTTCGAGCGGCGGACTCGCGGCGATCTTCTCGGAAGAGAAGACCAGGGCCGGTGTCCTCGGGGCCCTGAGAGCGCGAAGAACCTATGCCACCAACGGACCCCGCATCTGGCTTCGCACGTGGCTCGACGAGAACGAGATGGGGGCCACGTTCCCTCCCTCCGGAGCGCCGTCTCACCTCCGCTTCGTGGTCGCCGCCCAGCGGCCGGTCGACCGGGTGGACGTCGTCCGCAGCGGAGAGATCGTGAGCGCCGTCCCGGGCTCGGGCCGGCGGGAACTTTCCGAGACGCTCACACTTCCTACTCTCCGCCCCGGCGAGTACGTCTACGTCCGCGTCGTCCAGCAGGACGGAGGCGCCGCCTGGTCGAGCCCGGTCTACGTCACTTCCCGGAGCTCACCCGAGTGAGCTCCTGCTTTTCGTCGAAGGTGAGCTTGCCGTTCTCGACGAACTCCCATCGGCTGGTGTAGCGGTCCGGGTCCACGAGCCGGAACTGCGCCCGGCGCATGTGCCCCGCGTTCTCGTCCGGAAGTCCCGTCGCGTCGAGAAAGTCGAAATCGAGCTCGCCCGTCGCCGGGGCGAAACGCTTCAGCAGCATGCGCGGCTGGTTCCCCGCCATGCAGTAGTGGGTCAGAAGCAGCCGGCCGGAGTCGAGGTGATACATCGTAATCATCTCGTTTCCGGCGCCCATGGAGCTGTCGGAGTAGCGCTCGAAGAGCGCGGAGCCCGAGGCGGTGAGCTCGTAGCGCACCGTCGCATTCTTCCCCGCCGGCTGGGTCACTTCCCAGACGCCGACCAATCCTTTGAGACGCTCGAAGGCGGCGGCGCCGTCCGGGGCGTCCGCCGCGGCGGCCTTCGACCCGATAACCGCCAGGACTCCGATGGCGCGAACGATTTCTTGAAGCTTCATCTGTCACCTCCTGATCTCGAGACGAACGGCATCGCCGGAAATCGACAGCCGTTGTGGAAAACCCAGTCGAAAACGTGTGCATCGATGCGAAAACGTGGATTCAGACTCGTTGACATGGTACCTGCCTTCCACTATTCTCGCCCCCGCCGACGAGTTCGCGT
>Ga0299906_10005175_pt1 | contig 10652 bp, 11 predicted proteins | sample RVTome_14_FD_200259 | JGI IMG/M metagenome (GOLD analysis project Ga0299906, IMG submission 200259) | Soil microbial communities from uranium-contaminated site in the Upper Colorado River Basin, Wyoming, United States - RVT145D125 (version 2) ... | reverse complement strand
CCCGTTCCCGCCGCACCAGGCGCGCCGCGTGGTCGACGCTGTCCGCGATGCCCGGTTGATCGTGGTCGCGACCCGACCCCAGGCTCACGATGTCGTACCAGGCCCGCATCGGCATGCCGCCGTTGATCGTCACCGGTCGGATCGGCGCATGCGGAAAAACGTACCGGATCGCCGGCGCGCCGGGCCACGACAATTCCGGCACGAGCGGCTCGAAATCGTGGCCGTCGGCGCCCAATCCATGCAGCCAGACCACGGCTGCGGTGGGTTGAGGCCCCGTTTCGACCTCGACGGTTTCGAGCGTTTCTGTCATCGGCTATAGTGTATCAGCCCTTGATGGAATCAACCCGCGCATGAACACCCCCGGAGGCCTCCCTTTGGCGTCCTTCCGCCGGCCGCTCCGTAACCCAAATGCGGCACCACCGACCCGAACTGCCCGTACGCTGCTGCTGTGCGTCCTGGCGGCACTGGCGGCAGCGGCCTGCGGACAGAGCGGGCCGCTCTACCTGCCGCAGTCGGAAGCCCGGCCCGAACCGCATTCGCAACCGGCAACCCAGCCCGAGGATGACAGCGAGAAAGACGCCGGCGACGAATCCGAAGAGGACCGCGATGAAGCGACGCGCGGAGCCTGAGTTGATGGACGCATGCGCGCCCGACGAAGTCGGCACGAGACCGCTCACCTTCCACAAGATGCACGGCGCCGGCAACGATTTCGTGCTGATCGACGCCCGCGGCACGGCGCCGGCCTTCGACCCCGGCCAGGCGGCCCGCATCGCCGACCGGCAGCGCGGGGTCGGCTGCGATCAGATCCTGGTACTGCGCGAATCACGGCGCACCGACTGCCTGTTGCGCTACGAGATCTGGAACGCTGACGGCAGCCCCGCCGGCCAATGCGGCAACGGCGCCCGCTGCATCGGCCTGTACCTGGAACGCAACGGCGAGACCGGCAGCGTGCCGTTTACGCTGGAGAGCCCCGCGGGCCCGGTCAGCTTGCAGCGGTGCGCCGACGGCGACTACGAAATCGACATGGGCACCCCCGAATTTCGGCCGGAGCGCGTTCCCCTCGACCTGCCTGCAGCCAACGGCGGCTATGCCCTCGACTCGCCCTGGGGCCGACTGGAACTGGGGGCGGTGTCCATGGGTAACCCGCATGCACTGCTGCTGGTCGACGACATCGGCGACGCGCGCATCGGTGAACTGGGCGCGTTCATCGGCGCACACGACGCGTTTCCCGAAGGCTGCAACGCCGGCTTCGCCCAGGTGGTCGCGCGCGACCGCATTCAGTTGCGCGTGGTCGAGCGCGGCGCCGGCGAAACTCTCGCCTGCGGCTCGGGCGCGTGCGCGGCGGTCGCCGTACTGCGCCGGGCCGGACTCGTCGACGCGTGCGTGGAGGTCGTGCTTCCCGGCGGACGTCTTGTGATAAAGTGGCCAGGACCCGGCAAGCCGCTGCGCATGAAAGGGCCGGCGGTATATGTGTTCAGAGGGACCCTGGATGGCTGACGACAAAGAACGAGTAGCGCTGAAGGACGTGGTCGCGAAGTACCTGCGCAAACACCCGGATTTCCTGCGCCAGAACCCCGAACTGCTCGAAATCGTCGAAATCGGCCACGACAGCGGCGCGGCGGTTTCGCTGATCGAACGCCAGGTCGAGCAGCTGCGGGCCAGCAACGAGGAGCTCAACCGGCAGCTGAGCCGCCTTAAGCGCATCGCTTCGGAGAACGAGCTGCTGATGTCGCGGCTGCACCGGCTGACGCTGGAACTGATGACCATCGACGCGCGCCCGGCCTTTTTCGATCACCTCGGCGACCGCCTGCTGAACGACTTCAAGGCCGACATCCTGCAAATCTGGCTGTTCGACCCGGCCTCGGCCGCGGACGCCGGCGGGCACGTGACCGCGATCGATCCGGACGACGCCACGCTCGAGCCGTTTCGCGGGCAGCTGGACAAAGGCGGCACGGTATGCGGCCGCCTCAGCGAGAGCAAGCTCGCATTCCTGTTCGGCAACAAGGGCCGCTGGGTCCAGTCGACCGCACTGGTGCCGCTGGGCCCACGCGGCGCGGACGGCATGATGGCGATCGGCAGCAGTGATCCGGCGCGCTTCTATCCCGGCATGGGGACACTGTTTCTCGATCTGCTGGCCGAGGTGATTTCAACCCGCCTGGCCCACCCCGGGCGAACGGCTCAGCGCCGTTCCGCCTGAGCCCGCCGCGGCGGGTTGCGGACGGTACGGGCGCGATGCTGGAGGCGGCCGAACGGTTCCTGACCTCCCTGCAGAACGAACGCGGCCTGTCGCCCCGCACGCTCGACGCCTATCGCCGCGACCTGGAGCGGTTCAGCCGCGAACTGGCAGCGAATGCCATTACCGATCCGAACCGGCTCGGCGAGCACGACGTGCGCCGTTTCATCGCCCGCCTGCACCGCCAGGGGCTAGGCGGGCGCAGCATCCAGCGCTTGCTGTCGGCGACGCGCAGCTTCTACCGCTGGCTGATGCGGGAAGGCCTGGCCGACCACAATCCGGCGGCCTCGGTCCGGGCGCCCAAGGCTGCGCGCAAACTGCCCGGCACGCTCGACACCGACGCCGTCGCGCGCCTGCTGGACATCCGCGAAGAAAGCCCGCTGGCCATCCGTGACAAGGCCATCATGGAGCTGTTCTATTCGTCGGGCCTGCGGCTCGCGGAACTGGCGGCCCTGACCTGGGACCGTATCGACATCGCCTCCGGGCTGGTCACCGTGCGGGGCAAGGGCAACAAGACCCGGATGGTGCCGCTGGGCAGTTACGCCGCTGCCGCGCTGGCCGCCTGGCGCAAGGTACGCGGCCAGTTCGCCGGCTTCGAGCAGCCGGCCGTGTTCGTCAGTCGCCGGGGCAACCCCATCGCGCGGCGCACGATCCAGGCACGCATCCGCTACTGGGCACGCCGCCAGGGCCTGCCGCAAAAAGTGTACCCCCATCTGCTGCGGCACAGTTTCGCCAGCCACCTGCTGGAATCCTCGGGCGATCTGCGGGCGGTGCAGGAACTGCTCGGCCATGCCGACATCGCCACGACCCAGGTCTACACCCACCTCGACTTCCAGCACCTCGCCAGCGTCTACGACAAGGCCCATCCCCGCGCCCGCAAAAAGCGCTAGCCCCAGAAGTTGGCGAAGGGGTCGGGGGCGTTGGCCGGGCGCTGGTCCTTGAAGTCGACGATGGCGGCGTTGAAGGCGATCGAGATGCGGTAGGTGTCGGTACGGAACGGTCGCACCAGGTGGTACAGCCAGGACGGAAAGATCACCAGATCGCCCGGCGCGGGCATCAGGGTCATGGACTCGCCGAACAGGCTGTTGCCCGGGTGCTTGTACATGTTGATGCCGCCGCGCGGGTCGATGAAGGTCAGGCCACCGGCCCGCGGGAACTCGTCTTCGTCGTAATGGCCGATCTTCACGTAATAGACCCCCGACCAGTGCGACAGGCTGTGGTTGTGAACCGCGTTGGCCGCGCCGCCGCGGTTCACGTTGGCCCAGGAGGTCAGGCGGCACTGAAAGTCGAAGCGGTCGCTGCGCGCGCCGAGCGCGATCATTCGCGTCAGCGCGGACTGCATCGACTCGACGAAATCGGTCTGCTGAACCTCGGGCCACTCGTGCAGATCCGTGCCGGAGTGCCAGCCGCCGATGTTGCTCTTCTGGATCCCGCCGTCCGCACGTTCGCGCTCCAGAACGATTTTCTCCAGCACCGGGTTCAGCTCGGCGGCGTTCGGCAGCCGGAACCGGCCGATCGGCGTCGGGAACGCGGCCCTGACGTCTTCCCGGGAATCGAAATCGAGTTCCATCAGGGCCGGTTCACCGGATGTCGATGCCCGGAGGCAATTTCATTCGCGTTCGAACCAGCGGTAAATGACGCCGCCGATGGCCGCGCCCGCCAGTGGCGCCAGCCAGAACAGCCACAACTGCTGCAGGGCGATGCCGCCTTCCAGCAGGGCCGGGCCGGTGCTGCGGGCTGGATTGACCGAGGTGTTGGTCACCGGAATGCTGATCAGGTGGATCAGGGTCAGGCACAGGCCGATGGCGATCGGCGCGAAACCGGCCGGCGCGCGCTTGTCGGTGGCGCCCAGGATCACGAACAGGAACATCAGCGTGAGCACGATTTCCGCGACCAGCCCGGACTGCAGCGAGTAGCCGCCGGGGGAATGGGCGCCGAACCCGTTCGAAGCGAGCCCGCCCTCGTAACCGGCGGCGCCGCCGGCGATCAGGCTCAGCACCGCGGCCGCGGCGATCGCACCCAGCACCTGCGCCACCACGTAGGCCGGCAGTTCCGAGTACTTGAAGCGGCCGGCGACCGCAAGGCCGAGGGACACGGCCGGGTTGAGATGACAGCCCGAAATATGACCGATGGCGTACGCCATTGTCAGAACGGTCAGACCGAAAGCCAGGGCGACACCGGCGAAGCCGATGCCGAGGTCAGGCACGGCCGCCGCCAACACGGCGGAACCGCAACCACCAAAAACGAGCCAGAACGTGCCGATGAATTCGGCCACCGATTTCTTCGCCAGCGACATGGGCCTCTCCCTCCCGATGAATGTGCGGCGGGCGCCGCACGCCGATAAATCATAGTGGATGCCCGGTTTGCCGCGCCACCGCGGCTGCAGCCGCGAACCGCCGCAGCGCGAGGCGCGCGCCGGCCCAGTAGCCGGCGTAGGCGGCGACGAACCACAGCCACACGTACTGCGAATCGATGCTCGAAAGCCAGTATCCGGGCCAGGCGATGGCCACGACGAAGTTGCGCAGGGCGTCGACCAGCAGGTTGATCAGCGTATCGGGGCCGAACCGCGCGATGAGTACCCAGATGCTCTCGAACTGGATCGCGAAGTTCCACAGGTCGCCGAGCTCCACCACGGCATAGGTGAGAAGCCCGACCACACCGTAGAAGCCGCCGCCGAACTTCAGCCATTTGTTCTGGATCAGGTCGAGCTGGGCATCGCGCGACAGGTGCGCCCCCTCGGCCAGGACCGCGGAGACGCCGCGCCGCTCCTTTTTCAGTTTGGCCCGCTCTTTCGATTCCCGCTTGAGATCCCGGGCCACGGCTCGCAGGCTGGTCACCGCACCCGGCGCCCGGCGCCGCAGGGCCCAGGTGAACAGGAAGAAGCTGGCTACGCCGACCGGCAGCCCGGCCAGCAGCAGCGCGCGGAGGAGTTCGAGAATCATGGTTGCCGGCTACACGCGGTTCTCGCATCAGTTTAAACGGAATCCAGGCGCGGCGCAGCCGCTTGCATTCCTGCTTGCATTTGAAGGGCCGCAACCCCACTTTTTTCCCTCACCTAACGACGGAAGCAGCCAGTGGAACAGTATCGAGGCACTACCATTTGCTCGGTCCGGCGCGGCGGGCAGGTCGTCATGGGCGGCGACGGCCAGGTCACGCTCGGCAACACGGTCATGAAGGCCAATGCCCGCAAGGTGCGCCGGCTGTACAAGGACCAGGTGCTGGCCGGCTTCGCCGGCGCCACCGCCGACGCGTTCACGCTGTTCGAGCGCTTCGAAGGCAAGCTGGAGAAGCATTCCGGCCACCTGGTGCGGGCGGCGGTCGAGCTGGCGAAGGACTGGCGCACGGATCGGGCGCTGCGCCGGCTCGAAGCCCTGCTGGCCATCGCCGACGCGGACAATTCGCTGCTGATCTCCGGCAACGGCGACGTGATCGAGCCCGAGGACGGACTGATCGCCATCGGCTCCGGCGGGCCGTACGCGCAGGCCGCCGCACTGGCCCTGCTGCGCAACACCGAACTGGGCGCCGAGGAAATCGCGCGCCAGGCGCTGGGCATCGCGGCCGACATCTGCATCTATACCAACGCCAACATCACCGTCGAGACGCTCGAAGCGAATGCGTCCGAGTAGATTCGGGTGACCGTTTCCCGAATGAATTCGGTCCTACACCGTTCCGCCTGGTGTACCTGTAGGACCGAATTCATTCGGGAAGAAGCCCCAGGAACACGCAAATGTCCCAGATGACCCCCCGCGAAATCGTCCAGGAACTGGACAAGCACATCATCGGCCAGTCCGACGCCAAGCGCGCCGTGGCGATCGCGCTGCGCAACCGCTGGCGGCGCATGCAGGTCGAAGTGGGACTGCGCGCCGAGATCACGCCGAAGAACATCCTGATGATCGGACCGACCGGCGTCGGCAAGACCGAGATCGCCCGGCGGCTGGCGCAGCTGGCCAACGCGCCCTTCATCAAGGTTGAAGCCACCAAGTTCACCGAGGTGGGTTACGTCGGCAAGGACGTCGAGTCCATCATCCGCGATCTCATTGATACGTCCGTCAAGATGACCCGCGAACAGGCCGTGGCACGGGTGCGTTCGCGGGCGCAGGATGCGGCCTACGACCGCATCCTCGACAACTGGTTGCCGCGTCCCGCGCAAGCCGTCGGTTTCGCCAATGAGCCGAGGCAGCAGGACGACAGCGACGACCGCACGCGGCAGAAAATCCGCTACCAGTTGGTGCACCACGAACTGGACGACCGCGAGGTCGAGTTCGAAGTGTCCCTGCAGACCGGCGTTGAGATCATGACGCCGCCGGGCATGGAGGAAATGGCCAGCCAGCTGCAGAGCATGTTCCAGAACCTCGGCGGGGCAAAGAAGCAGAAGCGCAAGATGAAGGTCCGCGACGCGCTGCCGCTGCTGATCGACGAGGAGGCCGCGCGCATGGTCAACGACGAGGAGATCAAGCAGCAGGCCCTCGAAAACGCGGAACAGAACGGCATCGTTTTCATCGACGAACTGGACAAGGTCGCGCGCCGCTCCGAATACGCCGGCGCCGACGTTTCGCGCGAAGGCGTGCAGCGCGATCTGCTGCCGCTGGTCGAGGGCTGCACGGTGTCGACCCGCTACGGCGTGGTCAAGACCGACCACATCCTGTTCATCGCGTCGGGCGCATTCCACGTCGCGCGGCCGTCGGACCTGATCCCCGAACTGCAGGGGCGCCTGCCGATTCGGGTCGAACTGCGGGCGCTGGAAGTGGAGGACTTCCGGCGCATCCTGACCGAGCCGCAGGCCTCGCTGACCGAGCAATATAAGGCGCTGATGGCCACCGAGGGGGTGCGCCTGGTTTATCACGAGGACGGCGTGAAACGCATCGCGGAGATTGCCTGGCGGGTCAACGAAGCGACCGAAAATATCGGCGCCCGCCGCCTGCACACGGTAATGGAGCGCCTGTTGGACGTCATTTCCTACGAGGCCCCGGACCGCTCCGGGGAAACCTTCGAAATCGACGCCGCCTACGTCGACGCGCACCTCGAGGAACTGGCCGGCAACGAGGACCTCAGCCGGTATATCCTGTAGGCGCGGCTGCAGCCGCGATGGAACGCAGATTCCCGAATGAATTCGGTCCTACAGCAAGGCCGTGTAGGAGCGGCTTCAGCCGCGATTGCGGCGCAGATTCCCGAATGAATTCGGTCCTAAAGCAAGGCCGTGTTGGAGGCCGTGTAGGAGCGGCTTCAGCCGCGATTGCGGCGCAGGTTCCCGAATGAATTCGGTCCTACCGTTCCCGCGGTAGAATAGAGCCGGTGAACACACAGACCTTTCAGAACCTCGCCCAGGCCGGCGTCGAGGCCCTGCGCCGCGGCGACCGCACGGCGGCGCGGGGGTTATTCCAGCAGGCTGTCGCTTCCGGCCAAGCCAACGCGGCGATCTGGCTGGCCTACGCGCGCAGCTGTGACGATCCCGCCGAACGCCTGCGGGCCCTCGATGCGGCGTTGGCCCGCGAACCGCGCAACCTGCACGCGCTGATCATGAAGGGCGACCACCTGGCCGGTGCCGGCGACCCGCGCGGCGCCACCGCCTACTATTCGGCGGTCGACAAACTGGCGGCGCCGGGCCTGCCGCCCGAACTCGCGCGCGAGGTGGAACGGGCGCGGGAGGCTGCGCGCCACAATTCGGGTCAGTTCGCGGCGTACCTGGAGGAGCGGACATCCGCCGGCGCAAAGTCCTCGCCCCGTTTCGCGCAGTCCGTCGACCTGATCCTGGGCAAGAAGCAGATCTACGCGCAGCAACCGCTGCACTACTACTTCCCGGAACTGCCGCAGATCCAGTTCTATCCGCGCGAAACGGTGCCGTTCCTCGACCGCGTCGAGCAGGTGACCGACGCCATCCGCGCCGAGCTGGACGACCTGATACGGGAAGGCGACTATTTCACGCCCTATGTCGAGCCCAGAGCGAATCGACCGACGGTCCGCGACGTGCACGGCATGGAGAACAACCCCGACTGGGGTGCGTACTACCTCTGGAAGAACGGCGCGCTCGTGCCGGAACACGCGGAGCGCTGCCCGCGGACGTTGGCCGCACTGGAAGGGCTGCCGCTGACGCGCATCGCGGGCCGCGCACCCTCGATCCTGTTTTCGCTGTTGCGCCCGCGCACTCGCATCCCGCCGCACCACGGTTTCATCAACGCGCGCCTGATCTGTCACCTGCCGCTGCTGGTTCCCGGCAAGTGCGGCCTGCGCGTGGGCAACGAATCCCGCGAGGTCGTCGCGGGTCAGGCCTGGGCGTTCGACGACTCGTTCGAGCACGAGGCGTGGAACGACAGCGACCACCCGCGCGTGATCCTGCTGTTCGACGTGTGGCGGCCCGAGCTCAGCGAGGATGAACGCCAGAGCGTCGCGGCCATGTTCGAAGCCATCGACGCCTACGGTCCGCGGCAGGAGTGGTCGGTGTAGGATGCCGTTCCAGCATCCCCTGCGGGAGGCCCTTTGGCGGAAATAAAGCGGACCGAAGGGAGCCATTCCGCCAAAGGGCCTCCCGCAGGGGATGCCATCCGGCGACGCCGCTATGGGAACCCTCGCGTCAGCCCGTCTTGTGCTTGCCGCGGCACTGCGACCGTATCTCCTTCTCGAATTTCTTCGGGTCGCCGATAATCTGGTAAGACTCCGTCAGGAAGTCTTCAACGCCGCGCCGCGTGCGCGAATCGAGCCGGCTCTCGCTGGCGACCACCCCCATGATCGCGCTCTTCTTCTGCAGGAGCAGGTCGCGCGCCGCGTCCAGCGTACCGTCCTGCCAGCAGAAGCCGCGGTACAGGCGCTGCGTCACTTTCCGGATCGGCAGCCCTTCCGGCGGCGCCGCATACTCTGCGTCGACCAGGCCCGCCGAATCGAAGTCGTACGGCACCGGGTAGATCCAGTCGTTCTCGCCCGGCGGTTCCGGGGCCATCAGCTTGACATTGTGGCAGCACTCTTCGGGGTCCGGCCCCCGGACCGCCGCCCAGTCCACGTTGCCGATCATGTATTGGAACAGGGAAAATATGCTGGTGAGATGCGGCTCGAAGCGCGTGTGCTTGGCGGTCGGAACCTTCAGCTTCTTCAGGTCGTGGCGCTTGGCCAGATCGCTGTCGTCCTCGATCAGGAAGGCGAAGCGGGGGTCGGCGGCCCGGTCGCGCTCGGAATCGTGATAAACGACGCTCAGCGGCCGCACCCGGAAGCTGTAGTCCGTAAGCTGCCGGTACATCTCGTAAATGAGCATTTCGATGATGTAGTACTGCTCGTATTTGCTGCCCTTCTTGCAATGGGTCACCATCTTTATCGACTTCTGGCCGCGGAAGGTGGTGCCCTTGACGACGTCCTTCTCGAATACCAGTTTGACCGGCGGAAAGTCGCAGACTTCCTGGCGCTTGATGCCGCGGCGCTCGACGGTCAGCGGCAGCGACACGACGTTGCCGAGATCGTCGGTGTATTCGATCGTGGCCGGATACGGGTCCTGGTTGCGCTCGTCGCGCTCGACGTCGTTCCAGGGCGCCTTGATGGTGACCGCCAGGGTGTCTTCGAGGTCGAACAGCTTGGCCGGCTTGGGCCCTTCCGACCCCTCGTCTTCCGCTGCAGGCGTTTGCGCTGCGGCGTACGGCGCGGTCAGCAGGTACAGGATCAGTGAAGCAAGCAGTAATCGGGCGCGTGAAGCGTGGTTGATGCGAAGCATGATGTCGATGGCGTTCCCATGGGTTGGTGGCGGATCTTTTTGCGTTTGCGCATTCCCGTATTATAGGAGCACTGTCGGCGAATGCATCCAGGCCCACTGCCGAGCTCAAAGGCCCGGGGGAAGATAGCGAAAGCGCACCATCTGCTCCCGGTGCGCCGCAACCACCCGCTGCACTTGGTCGCGGCTGAGCCGGGCTCGCCACTGGTTCGTGCGGCCCTGCCGGAAAAACGGCGTGGCGCTGTCCCTGGCCTCGGCGAAACCCGTTTTCCTTTCCATCGCCGCGAGGCTGCGGAACGATGCGTGGCGCACCGCGCGATCGATGCGCGCGCGATCCTGGCCCAGCCCCAGCAGGCGCGCCATACGGGTGAACGGCTTGGCCGGCTTCGCCAACAGGTCCTCGTAACGCACCACGAGAATGCGCTCGCTGGCGAGGTCCGCCCAGGACTTCACGTGCAGCGACCACGAACTGAGGAACTGCGTAACGAAGAGCGTGTCGTTGGCGGTGGCGACCTGCTCGTCGGCCAGCCGGTCGATGGCGGCGTCCAGCGGGATCCCGAAATGGTGGGTCATGCTGACCGCAACGTCCAGCGGATTGCGCACGATGTACACGGCGCCTGCCGTCACGTTCATATTATGAGTGGGGTGGCCGTCGAAGGTCCCGGCGTAGTTGTGGGTTTTGACCAGCCGCGTACCCTGCGCACGCGCCGCGATCAGGGCCTGCGCCTGCGG
>Ga0299906_10005174_pt1 | contig 10653 bp, 6 predicted proteins | sample RVTome_14_FD_200259 | JGI IMG/M metagenome (GOLD analysis project Ga0299906, IMG submission 200259) | Soil microbial communities from uranium-contaminated site in the Upper Colorado River Basin, Wyoming, United States - RVT145D125 (version 2) ... | reverse complement strand
CACCTTGCCAAGGTGGATGTCGCGGGTTCAAGTCCCGTTTCCCGCTCCATCTCTCGCGAGGACGTTCGGCATCCGGCGTCCTCGCGTCGTTTCGGGCCCTCGCTTCCGGCGGGGCGGCATAGCCAAGTGGTAAGGCAGAGGACTGCAAATCCTTTATCCCCAGTTCGAATCTGGGTGCCGCCTCCAGCCCGACTCGCATTTTCACTCGACCCGTTTCCGGCATTTCCGGCGCCGCGGCGCGCGGTTATCGTGGCGCGCGAGCCGGGATGGCGGAACTGGTAGACGCAGCGGACTTAAAATCCGCTGGGGGGAGTCCCTCCGTGCGGGTTCGACTCCCGCTCCCGGCACTCCGCGCGGCGCGACGCGTCGGGAGCGCCTCCCTCATGGATCGAAGTTGCGTGCACTCCTCCCAGTCCGTATGCTGCACCGTCCGAAGTCGGCGCCGGCACTTTCGGCCTGTCCGACCAGGCTTTCGCGTCCTCCAGGAGTTCGTTTCATGTCCCGCAGGCGAACGGCTCTCTCCACCGCACTGTTCCTGGCCGGGTCGTCCGCGGTCCTGGCCGCCGCACCGGACGTCCAGCTCGAGAAGATGGTCCGCGAATACCACCTCGAGAACGGCCTCACGCTTCTCGTGGTGGAGAATCACGAGGCCCCCACGATCGGCGTCGTCACGTCGTTTTCCGTGGGCGGGGCGGAGGAACGTCCCGGCATCAACGGCGTCACGCACATCCTCGAGCACATGCTGTTCAAGGGCACGACGGAGGTCGGCACGTCCGACTGGGAGGCCGAGCGCGCGCACTACGAGCGCATCGAGGAGATCACGCAGGAGATCAAGGCCGAGCAGAAGAAGGGGCCTGCCGCCGATGCCGCCAAGATCGAAGCGCTTCTCGAAGAGCGCGTGGCCGAAGAGGCGGAGGAGAAGAAGTACGCTGTCGACAACGAACTCGACGGGTACTACACCGAGGCTGGCGGAATCGGCGTCAACGCCTTCACGTCGTACGACGTCACCGCGTACCTGTTGTCGCTTCCGTCGAATCGTCTGGAGCTGTGGATGTACCTCGAGTCGGAGCGCCTGCGGCGTCCGATCCTCCGTCAGTTCTACACGGAAGTGCAGAACGTGATCGAGGAGCGCCGGCTCCGCACGGACGCGGATCCCGAGGGCAAGCTCGTGGAGAATTTCCTCGCCGTGGCGTTCGATGCGCATTGGTACGGCTACCCGATCATCGGCTACCCTTCCGACATCCGGAGCCTCACGCGCACGGAGACCGAGGCGTGGTTCAAGGAGTACTACGCGCCGAATCAGATGACGCTCTCCGTCGTGGGCGACGTGGAGGCGGACGAGGTCCATCGCCTCGCGAAGGAATACTTCGGAGACATCCCGTCGCAGACGCCGCCCGAACCGCTCGAGACGTTCGATCTGGCGAAGGAAGGGGCCCGCTACGTCGAAGTCGAGTACGACGCCGAGCCGCGGCTGATGATGGGCTGGCACAAACCGAACGTGCCGAGTCCCGACGACGCGTCCCTCGCCGTGATCTCGGCGATCCTCACCGGCGGCCGGTCCTCGCGCCTCCAGAAGAACCTCGTGGAGACGCGCCAGCTCGTCGCGTCGATCGAAACGGATCACGAGTACCCAGGCAACCGCTGGGACAACCTCTTCATCGTGCAGGCGCTTCCTCGCGCGCCGCACAGCACGGCCGAAGTGGAAGAGGCCGTGTGGCAAGAACTCGAGCGTCTCAAGCGCGAGCCAGTGAGCGATCGCGAGCTCGAGAAGGCGAAGAATCGGATCCGTGCCGCGCACATCCGCAATCTCGAGTCCAACCAGGGACTCGCCATCCAGCTTGCGTACTTCCAGGCCGCGCATCGCGACTGGCGCGTGCTTCTCGAAACGGCGGACTTCGTCGAGGCCGTCACGATCGCCGACGTCCAACGCGTGGCGCAGGAGACATTCCGCCGCAAAGGCACGATCGTCGCCGTGCTGGTGGAGCCGTCGTTCGAGCCGGATCCCGAGAAGGAGGCGCGCGGGGCGGAGATCGCCGCGGGGATGGTGAAGGGGCTCGGTGGGACAGAGCGCGTCGGTAAGATCGAGAGCGCCGACGTGAAATCCGACGTGGCGATCGAGACGCCCGCCGGTTCCATGAAGGCAACCTCGCGCACGCTGTACGCGCTGCCCGACCGACTCCGCTCCGAGTTCTCCGTGTTCGGTCAGACGATGGTCCGCGGACTCACGTCGTCGGACTCGTGGCAAGTCGCGGGGGGAGCTGTTTCCGACGTCGGCGGCGACGAAGCGAAGGACGCGCGCGCGAACCTCGAGCGCGACCTGTTCTTGCTCGCCTATCCGGCGATGAGCGATCAGTACGTGCTGCAGGCGCTTCCCGACGACGACGGCCAGCACGTGATCGAGGTCCGCGGGCCGTCGGGTCGCCCGTTCACGACGTGGGTGGACTCGAAGACCGGCCTGCCCACGAAGGTCCGCTACGACTCGAATCACCCGATGACGGCCAAATCCGCGGAGTTCGTCGAGGAGTACTCGGACTACCGCGACGTCGCCGGCGTTCGGCGTCCGCACAGGATCATCACGAAGATCGACGGCGAACTCTTCGGTGAAACCACCGTCACCGAGGTCACCATCAACGGCCCGGTCTCCGCGGATGCGTTCGCGCGTCCCACGGGTTGAGGGAGAGCGATGAGACTCCAGGTCGCGTGGGCGATCGTCTTCGGACTCGGCGTTCCGTCCTTGGCGGAAGCACGGGCACATTCGATCGAAGAGGCGAAGGAGACGGCGGAGGCGATCGAGCTCGTTCGGCGTGAGCCGAACCTCTTCCGCTTGAAGAATGGGATCCAGGTCTACCACTTGGAGGAGGGGCGCCTTCCGCTGGTCACCGTGCGCGCGGTCGTGCGCACGGGCGCGATCTGGGAGCCCGCGGATCGACTCGGCGTGGCGGACCTCACCGGTCGGATGCTGCGCACGGGCGGCACCGGAGCGCGCACCGCCGACGACGTCGACGACGAGCTCGACTTTCTCGCGGCGCAACTCTCCACCACGATCGGCGCGGAGCAAGGCAACGCCACGCTGAACGTGCTCGTGGAGAATCTCGAGCCCGCTCTCGCGATTCTCGGGGACGTGTTGCGGCAGCCCGCGTTCGAGGCGAGCAAGATCGACGTGCAGAAGAATCTCATCAAGGAAGGCATCCGCCGCCAGAACGACAACCCCGTACAGGTCGCGGTTCGCGAATACAGCAAGCTGGTTTGGGGTGCCGAGCATCCGCGCGCCCGGCAGCCGACCGAGGAGACCGTGAACGCGCTTTCGCGCGAGGACCTCATCGCGTTTCACACCGCGTTCTTCCAGCCCTCGAACGTCGCGATCGGCGTGGCGGGCGCCATCTCGCGCAAGGACATCCAGCAAAAGCTCGACAAGGTCTTCGGAGATTGGAAAGGGGCAAACGTCGCCTTTCCCGAGGTCCCGTCGGCTCCGACCGTTGGACCGCGCGTGGCGCTCGCGGACAAGTCCGTGCCCCAGTCGACGATCCTCATCGGTCACCTCGGACCGCGGGAACTCGATCCCCATCGTGCGGCCGGTCAGGTGATGATCGACATCCTCGGTTCCGGAGGATTCACGAGCTACATCGTGGACCGTGTGCGCAACGACGAGGGACTTGCCTACGCGGCGGGCGGTTTCCTCCAGTTCGGGCGCATGGACTCGGGCTCGTTCACGACGTTCGCGCTCTCCAAGACGGAGTCCACGTGTCGCGCGGCGGATTTGATCCTGGAGCAGGTCCAGCGCATTCGTGAGAACGACGTCACCGACGACGAGCTGTCGCGAGCGCGCGATGGAATCCTGAACTCGGAGGCGTTCGAGTACGACTCGAGCGAGGAGATCGTGCGCAACCTGATGAACCTCGCGTACTACGAACTTCCCCCCGATCACGACCAGAAGATCATTCGTGAGATCGGTGCCGTCACGAAGCAAGACGTGCGCGACGCCGCGAACGCGCTGCTCGATCCGCGTGCGTTCACGATCCTCGCCGTCGGCGACGCGGCGGCGCTCGATTGCGAGTGGAGCCGCTTCGCCGACCAGCTCGGCGTTCCGCTCCAGGAGATCGAGCTCGAGTAGGTGAGCGCGACGCGAGGCGGACCGCACCGATGAACCTGCTCCCGCCCGAGCACGGAGCCCGGCGCGTCGTCCGCGACGTCGCAAGTTTCGCCACGAGCCAGTACGTGCAGCGCTTCGCGAACCTCATCAAGGGATTCGTGGTCGCGCGCGTGCTCGGACCCTCCGGCAACGGACTCTGGCAGCACTTCGTGCTCATCATCGAGTACGTGCAGTTCACCCACGGCGGCGCGCTCGAGGGACTCAACAAGCAACTGGCCCGACGCGTGGGCGCGAAGGACGAAGCGGGCGCGCGAGCGACACGCGACGCGGGCCTCGGTGTCACGCTCGCGGCCGCCGGCACCGCCTGGGCGGCGCTCCTCGTGTGGCTCGCGTTCCGCTGGGACACGGTCGCGCCGGCGGACCGCTGGGGCCTGCCGATCGTGGGCGCGATCGCACTTCTCGATCTCGTCACGAATTGCTATTGGGCGTATCTGCGCGCGTACGCGAGGATCGCGCTCATCAGCAGCGTCGGCCTCGTCTTCGCACTGTCGAACCTCGTGCTCGGGCTCGCGCTCCTGCCGGGGTTTCAGGTGCTCGGACTGCTCGTCGCGTGGCTGTTCACTCGATTCGTCACGACCGCGTGGCTCGTTCGCCGCAGCGGGATCCCGTTCTCGCCGCGCCTCGATCGAACCACCGTGCCCGGACTCATCGCGACGGGGTTCCCGATCTACCTGTTCAACCTCTCGCGCTTGGGCTTGCGCAACATCGATCGCGTGCTCGTGGACAGCGTGCTCGACGCGTCGGAGCTCGGCATCTACGCGCTCGCGGTCACGATCGCGGGGCTCGTGCGCTACGGCGCCGACGCCGTCGGGTTCGTGGTCTACCCGATCTTCCTGCGCCGGTTCGGCGAGAAGAACGATCCCCGCGCACTCGCGGCGCAGCTCGCCAAGCCCACGCTCTTCCTCTCCATCTTCGTCTCGATCGTCCTCGGATTCTCGGTGCTGGTGCTGCACCTGCCGATCCTCTGGCTGCTTCCGGACTTCGTGCGGAGCATCGAGATCTTTCGCCTCCTCACGATCTCGACGGCGTTTTCGTGCCTGGCGATCCTTCCCGGGTTCTACCTCATGGCGATCGATCGGCAGAATTGGCTGGTGCCGCTCGGGTTCGGAACGGTGGCGTTCAACTACTTCGGGGGATTGCGGCTCATCCACGACGGCCACGGCCTGCCAGGCGTCGCCGCCGCGGCCGCCGTGGGTCTCGGACTGTACACGACGTGCGTGATGCTGATCGCAGGCCGCCACGCGCACGGAACGTGGCGCGCCGCGGTCGCGTGGACCGCGCGGATGTACGCACCGCTCGCGTACTTCGCGGCCGCCACCTGGGCCGTGCATTTCGGGGTAGGGCGCGTGCCGGCGCTTCGCGAGTGGTCGGAGACGGGTCGCGCGCTCCTCGAGGGTGGCGTGTTCCTGCTGATCGCGCTCCCGGTGCTCTTCGCGTTCGAGCGGCGCACGCAGTTCATCCGGAACCTGCGGCGGCGAGAAGTCACGTGACGCCTCGGGCGGCGAGAAGCTCCGTGAAGAGCGTTTCGTAGCCGCGCACCATGCGCTGCTCCGTGAAGCGCGCGTCGAGCGCTGCGCGGGACGCGCGACCCCATGCGCGCGCCGTCTCCGGGTCGCGCAGCACGCGCAGCATGGCGTCGGCGAGCCCGCGTGGGTCTTTAGGCTCCACGAGCAATCCGTTCCGCTCCGGTTCGATCAGCTCGGGCAGTCCGCCCACGCGCGTCCCCACGAGCGGCAACCGCGACGCCATCGCCTCGAGGAACGCGAGCGGCAGCGTTTCGACGTCCGAACAGAGGACCGCCACGTCGAACGCGGCGAGCACGTCGGGCACGTCGTCGCGTCCCCCGAGGAAGTGCACGCGGCTCGCCAGATCGAGGACGCCCGCCTCGCGCTCGAGATCCGCGCGGCACGGGCCGTCGCCGACCACGAGGAAGTGCGCACCCGCGAGCTCGTCGGCAACGAACCGCGCCGCGAGGAGGAAAGTGCGGTGATCCTTCTCGGGTCGCAGCACCGCGAGGATCCCAGCCACAGGCGCCCCTTCGGGAATGCCGCACTCGGCGCGCACTCGCCGTCCGTCGCCCGCCTCGAAGATCGCCGGATCGATGCCGTTGGGGATCAGACGAATGCGTGCTGCGGGTATCCCCTTCGTGTCCCGCAAGTAGGGGAGCTGCCCTTCGGCGAGCGCGACCCACGCGCTCGTCCACGGGCACAGCGCGCGATTCACGCGGTGCCGCGCCGGGGTCATGTCGCGCTCGCCGCCCGTCGAGTGTTCGGCGAGGATGCGCACGGGCACGCCAGCGAGAACGCCCGCGATCCGCGCCGCGACACCGGTGCTGAATCCGTGCGTGAGCACCACGCGCACCTGCTCCCGGCGCATCAAAGCGGCCGTTCGCAGGAGGAATCGCGGATCCCATCGCGCCGAGTGGGAGAGAAGGTGGACGGGGGCGTCGACGATCTCGTCGGCCACGGGCCCGAGCGCGTGCTGACACGCCACGATCGGCCGGAATCGAGATCGGTCGAGCGCGCGCACGAGCGCGGCGATCTGACGCTCCGCGCCGCCCACGGGGAGCGCCGGCACGAGGAAAAGGACGGCATGCGGCGAGGGCAACGATTTTCCTTCCCAGGGGGGGCGGGAACCGCTTGAGTCTAAACGACTTCACCGGACTTGTCATCGGCGCGGCCCGAGGTTACTGTTCGGGACGCGGTTTCCCCCAACCGTCGAGGAGTCTCATGGCTCGTTCGCTGGCGATCCTCGCCTGCGCCGTGCTCGCGTGCCCCGCGCACGGTGCCGTACTCGGCGTCCCCGATCGATACTGGACGATCGAAGAGGCCGCGTCGCGCGCGCGACCCGGCGACACGATCGACATCGCACCGGGAACGTATTCCCCGCTCGAAACGAGCGAGATGTTTCCCGTGTTCCTCGAAGTCGACGACGTTACGATCCGCGGCGCGGGACCCGATCACACGATCCTCGACGCGAGCGGACTCGGCCGCCACTTCGTGGTGCGCGCGTCCGTCCGCATCGAGGGGCTCACGCTTCGCGGCGGATCGTCGTCCACGTTCGGGGGATCGCTTTCCGTGGAGGAAGGCACGGTGGACCTCGCGGGGCTCGTCTTCCGCGACAATTCGGCCACGGCCGGCGGTTCCGCGATCGCGTGGAACGGCGGCGATGGACGCGTCGCAAACTGTCTCTTCGTACGGAACGGTCCGCTCGGCCCCACCATTCGGGTCGCGGGGGGGGAGCCCGTGCTCGAGTTCCTCACGTGGCATCGCAACGCCGGGCCCGCGCTCGGCGTGATCGGCGGCGGGCCCACGCTCCGTCGTTCCATCGTGTCTCAACCCGGCAATCCGTCGGGGAACGCTCACGGCGTCGTGATCGAGAGCGGTGCGCGGCCGCGCCTGACCCACAACCTGTTCGATCGCTGCTTCGACGGCACACTCTCGCTCCCCGACGACGTTCCGCGCGCACTCTTGAAGCTCCTGGACGAAGCGCGCCGCGACGGCGGTCTCCGCGAGGGTGACCCGCTCTTCGAGAACGTCGAAAACTTCGACTTCCGCCTGCGTGACGCGTCGCCGGCGCTCGTGGGCGAGCAAGCCGGTGCGTTGGGCGGCCGAGATCCGCTGGATACGAGACCGAAGGCACCCGTTCCGGTCATCGCGTCAGGAGTCGACGAGATGGAACCCGAGGCCACCATCTTGGGTCCCACCGTTCCCAATCCGTTCGCGCCCGCCACCACGATCCACTTCACGATGAGCGAGCCCTCGGTCGTCGACCTGGCCGTCTACAACATCCTCGGGCAGCGCGTGCGCACGCTGTACGCGGGCGATCTTTCCGCCGGCGAGCACTCGCGTCCGTGGGACGGGCGCGACGAGCGCGGCGTCGACGCGCCGGGCGGCATCTACTTCGTCCGGATCACGCGCGGCGACGTCACGGAGAGCCAGCGCATCGTCCTCATGCGCTGATCCACTGCGGGTTTCGGCGAGGCGCCCACCTCGGCGCGCCCCTTGCTCCCGTCCGCCGCATGACCCGCATCGGCCCCTGCTTCGCCGTTTCGATCGCCGCCGGAATCGTGGCCGGATCGAGCTTGCTCCCGGTGACCCCGATGGTGGCCACGCTCGCGACCGCCGCGTTCGTCGGAGTCGTGCGCACGCCGGCGGGGCTCGCACTCGCCGCACCGTTCGGTCTCGGGCTCGTGCGCGCGGCGGTCCGCGCCACCGGCGAGTCCGACTGGGACGGTCCGAGGTACATCGAGGGGCGCGTGGAGATCGACGCGCGGCTCGGAGCGGGCGTCACGATTCGTGCGCGGGGTGCGCGCGTGCTCGTGTCGGACCCGCCGGGCGGATTCCCCGGCCCGGGTTACACGGTCCGCGGACGGTTTCGCGTCGACCCGGTGAACTCCCGCGGCGACCCGTCCGCGTTCGACGCGCACCGTTGGGCGCGCGCGCAGTCGATCCTCGGCCGCGCGCGTCCGCTCGGGGCGTTCGAGTCCGTCGAGCCGGCGCCCGGGATCGCGGCGGCGGTGCGACGCGCTCTCGATCGTACGCGAGCTCGCGCCCTCGCGCGTCTCGAGGCGGGCGAGGGGTCGCCCGTAGTCGTTGCGCTCGTCCTGGGCGATCGAACGGATCTCGACGACTCGCGCGAAGAAGCCTTCCGCGATGCCGGCCTCGCACACGTACTCGCGCTGTCGGGGATGCACGCCGGGGTGCTCGCGCTGGGTCTCGGCGCGATCCTCGCCACGCTGCGCGTGCGCGGGTGGCTCGCGTGGACCTTCCTCGCCGTCGCCCTCGCCGCGTTCGCGGTGCTCACCGGCGCCCGCGCGCCGATCCTCCGCGCCGTCGCGGGAGCGTCGCTTGCGTCCGCGGCGCGCCAAACGGGCCGGCGCTCCGACGCTCTCAACCACTTGGGCTGGACCGCGAGCGTGCTGCTCCTCGTGGAGCCGCTCCTTCTGTTCGACGTGGGGTTTCGGCTCTCGTTCACCGCCGCGGCGATCCTCGCGCTGATCTCGCAGCGCAGCGTGCTGGGCGCGGAGCGCGGCTTCGTGCGCGGGGTCCTCGACGCGCTCGAAGTCTCGGCGGTGGTCACGCTCGCCACGATTCCCGAGATCGCCGGCAGCTTCGGTCGCGTGTCGCTGTTGTCGCCGCTGTCGAACCTGTTCGCCACCCTTCCCGCGACCGCCGCGCTCGGGTGGGGCGCGCTCGCGGCGTTCGCTCCGGTACCCGAGGAGCTCGCGCGGGCATGGGCGAGCGCCGCGGCGGCGTCGGGCCGCGCGCTCACGTGCGTCGCCGAACTCGCGGCGCGCGTGCCGGGCGGCCGGGTCGACTGTTCCGCACTCCCGGTGTTCGCCGCACCGGTCGCACTCGGTGCAACGGTCGCGCTCGCGCTTCGCCGGCGCGTGCCCAGAAGCGCGTGGCGCGCCGGCGCGATCCTCCTCGTGCTCGCCTTCTTCGGAGAGGTGCGTCCGGTGGATCGACTCACGGTGATCGACGTGGGGCAGGGTGACGGCGTTCTCTGGGAGGGTCCTCTCGGAAGCGGTCTGGTGGACGGCGGGCCGCCCGGCTGGAACGGACGGCTGTCGGCGTGCGCGGCGGCCGTCGCGATCCGCGGCGTGCGCCCGGCCACGCTCATCGCCACGCACGGGCACGCCGACCACTACGGCGGACTCGTGGATCTGAACGCCCAGCCGCGCGAGATCCTCGTGCCGGCGCGGGCGGGTGACGCGCCGGAGGCGTTCGACGAGTGGCTCGCGTCCCGCGCCGCCGACGGCGTGAGCGTGGTTCCCGTGTCGCACGAATGGATCGTGCGCGGTCGGCTGCGCGTGCGCTCGCCCTGGCCGGAACCGCCGTCCCTGCACGACGAGAACGACTTCTCGCTGTCTTCTTGCTGGACCGTGCGCGGCACGGTCGCGTGGCTGCTCGGCGACCAGGCGAAGAGCGGGGAAGAAGCGTTCCTCGCGAGCGCGGACTCCGTGACGATGGGGGGAATCCTCCTCGCGCCGCACCACGGCTCGCGTGACTCCACGAGCGACGCGCTCCTCGAACGTCTCGCTCCGCGGCTCGTGCTCATCTCCTGCGGTACGGGCAATCCGCACGGACATCCGCACGCGGAGCTGCTGGACCGGGTACGCGCGGCCGGCGCGGCGCACTTGCGCACGGACCGAGACGGCACGATCACGATCACGCCCACGCGGAACGGCTTCCGGTTCCGATGGCACCGTGGCTTCCCGGGCCCGCGCGCATTCTTCCCGGCGATTGTCCTTTCGCCCCCCGCGGGTTTCTCCTAGACTGCCGCCTCACTCGGGAGGAGGCTCGCGGGTTGCGCGTGGCGGTATTGGCGTCCGGGCGGGGCAGCAACTTCGACGCGCTGCTTCGGTCGACGCGGCAGGCGCACACCCGGGCCGAGATCGTGCTCGTCGTGACCGACCGCGCCGGTGCGCCCGTGCTCCAAAAGGCGCGCGAGGCCGGCGTGAGCAGCGCGACGATCGATCCAGGTACGCCGCGCGGGTC
>Ga0299906_10005173_pt1 | contig 10653 bp, 10 predicted proteins | sample RVTome_14_FD_200259 | JGI IMG/M metagenome (GOLD analysis project Ga0299906, IMG submission 200259) | Soil microbial communities from uranium-contaminated site in the Upper Colorado River Basin, Wyoming, United States - RVT145D125 (version 2) ... | reverse complement strand
CAACGGTGAGGAAAGATGGCTCAGAAAATCAAGATCGATAAGATTGCCTCGGTCGTATATCGCATGGGACTGCCGCGGGTGGTCCCGGTGACGTCCAGTCTGGAAGCCCGCAGCGGGAACGCCGTGGTCGTGCGCGTGCTGCCGGAAGGCAAGTCCAGGCAGGAGCTGGAGCTCGCCGACGGGCGGATGATCCGCATGTTCGGCGGCGACATCCTGGTCGGGGCGCTGGGGCGGCGCCGGGCGTTGCGGGGCTTCGTCGGAGACGTGCCTGGGGAGATTCGCGCGGGCGACGAGCTGGCGGTGCTCAACCGCGGAGGCGTGATCGGGACGAACGCGTCGGAGGAGCGAGGCTCGGAAGGCCCGCTCCCGTGCGAGGTCGTCGGGATGCCCGTCATCGAGGGCCGCATCCCCAATATCCGGGACTACGCGATCCCGAAGGCTGTCTCTCTGGCCGGCCGCTCGATCCCGCCGGTCGTGATCGTGTCGGGTACTTCGATGCAGAGCGGCAAGACGAGCTTTCTGGCCGAGGTCATACAGACCCTCACGAAGAAGGGCCTGGCTGTCGCGGCGGGAAAGCTGACCGGCGTCGCCTGTCTGAGAGATCTGCTGTCGATGCAGGACAACGGGGCGATCCGGACGGCCTCGTTTCAGGACGCGGGATACCCCTCGACGGCAGGGATGGATGTTGGCACGCTGGTAGACGCGTCGAAGGCTGTGATCTCATACCTGGCCGAGGCCGCGCCGGAGCTCATCGTGCTCGAGCTCGGGGACGGTCTGGTAGGTGACTACGGAGTCATCGACGTCCTTATGGACCGCGAGATTCGCGACACGATACGAGTCCACGCGTTCTGTGCGAACGATCTCGCCGGAGCCTGGGGCGGGCAGCGGTACCTGGCCGACCACGGATTCGGAATCGATCTGTTTTCCGGTCCGGTAACGGACAACCTGGTCGGGATAGATTACCTCGAATCCCAGTTCAATGTCCCGGCGATCAACGCCTCGAAGCATCCTGGCCGGACGGCGGAAGCGGTCCTCAGGCTGCTGAGCCTCAAGAAGCAGATGGCTTTCTGAGCCGCGCGATGGGCTCCGGCAACACGATCGGCGTCGGTATTCTGGGGGCGTCGGGCTACATCGGCGCGGAAGTGATGCGGTACGTCGTGTCTCACCCGTGTCTGGATCTCCGCTGGGCGACGGCAAACCGCGACGCGGGCCGTCCGGTGCCCGACGTTCTCCCCAACCTCAGGGGCTTCGTCGACCAGGCGTTCCTGACGCACGTCCAGGCGGAGGAGCGCATGGACGAGATCCGGGTCGTCTTCCTCGCGCTGCCTCACAACGAGTCGCAGGGCGTGTTGCCAGGCCTCGAGGCGGCACATCCGGACAAGGTATGGATCGACCTGGCCGGCGACTTTCGCACGCCCGATCCGGACGGCTTCCGGCGCTACTACGGGCGGGAGCACGGGGCACGCGAATTGCTCGCCCGTTTCGTCTACGGGTTTACCGAAGCACAGCGGGCGGTCTTGTCCGATGCCCGCCTGATCGCCAACCCCGGATGCTTCGCGACGGGCATGCTGCTGGCGCTGTTTCCGCTGGTCGAGGCGGGGTTGGTCTCCGGCCCAGTCGCGGTGACCGGAATCACGGGCTCGTCAGGCTCCGGCCGCGAGCCGTCGAGAACCACCCATCACCCGGAGCGGGCGCAGAATATCCGGTCCTACAAGCCGCTCGTGCACCCGCATCTGCTCGAGGTGGAACGGTTCCTCGCCTCGCGTGCCGCGAAGCCCGTCGAGGTTCACTTCGTCCCGCAGTCCGCTCCGGTCGTGAGGGGCATTTTCACGACGGTCTTCGTGCCCGGCGCGTCGAGAGACGCCGTCTGGGAAGTCTTCGAGCGCGTCTACGGCCGGGAACCGCTCATCGACATGGTCGAGGGATCACCCGAGTTGAGAACGGTGCAGTCGACGCCGCGCAGCGTCATCGGCATAGACGGCACGCCTGAGCGTGGGAGCGTCGTCTTCACCGCCATCGACAATCTGGGCAAGGGCGCCGCCGGCCAGGCCATCCAGAACATGAACTGCGCCCTGGGTCTGCCCGAAACGACCGGGCTGGACTGGCCCGGAGGATTCGTCTGATGGCCCGGTCTTCGATGACTTCGCGTGAGGAGGAATTCATCCTTCCAACCTACGAGAACATCCGGTTGCCCCTGACGCTGGTCCGCGGGGAAGGCAGTTATGTCTTCGACGAGGCGGACGCCGGCTATCTCGACCTCTACGGCGGGCACGCGGTCGCGAGCGTCGGACATTCCCACCCCCGTTGGGTGGCCGAGGTAGGGGCGCAGCTTCAGACGCTCGCGTTCTATTCCAACGCGGTCGGAAATCCCGTGCGCGGCGAAGCCGCCCGGCTGCTGGTCGGGCACAGCTACGCGTCCATGAAGGCGGTCTTTTTCTCGAACACGGGCGGGGAAGCCAACGAGACCGCCATGAAGATCGCGCGCAAGGCGACGGGGAGGTCCGTCGTCGTCTCCATGGACGGCGGCTTTCACGGCCGGACGCTTGGCGCGCTCGGCGCGACGGGATTCCCGGCTCTTCGCCGGCGCTTTCCCGAAAACGCCGAACGATGGACCCGTTTCTTCCCGCTGGGCGATCGCGCACTTCTGGACGTTCCCGATCCGGAAGCGATCGCGGCCGTTCTCGTGGAGCCGGTGCAGAGCGTCGCCGGTGTCTATGCCGCGCCGCAAAGCTATTATGAAGACCTACGCGATTTCTGCACCGCTCACGGGATCTGCCTTATCTTCGACGAGGTGCAAACCGGCACCGGACGGACCGGAGAGTGGTATGCGGGCACGCTCTGGGGCGTCGAGCCCGACATCGTGACGACGGCCAAGGGGGTGGCCGGAGGTATTCCCGCCGGTGTCGTCATCGTCAACGATTGGGTCGCTCGCACGGTCGAGCCCGGCGACCAGGCCACGACCTTCGGCGGCAACCCGCTCGCGGCCGCCGGCATACGGGCGACGTACCGGATCATCGAAGAGGAGAGCCTCCTTCGGAAAGTTCGCTCCGAATCCCGGCGTGTCATGGCCGCGCTTCGGAACATGACGGGCGTCCGCGAGGTCCGGGGCTACGGTTACCTGGTCGGCGTCGAGTGTGACGTTCCCGCGAAGATGCTCCAGATGGCTCTGCTCGGGGAGCGTGTGATCGTGGGCACGTGTGCCCAGCCCGACACGATCCGCCTGTTGCCGCCGCTGACTCTGGCGGCGGGCGAATGGGATCGCTTTCTCGAAGTGCTCGGCCGCGTTCTTACCGTCCGGCTTTCCGCCTGACCATGCGCCACTTCTACAATCTGGCAGAGGAAACGCCGGAGACCGTCGGCAACCTCCTGGCGGCCGCCGCCCGCTTCAAGGCCGATCCGATCTCGGGCGAATTGGCCGGGAAGCAGTTCGCTCTCCTGTTTCTGGCGCCGTCTCTCCGTACCCGGTGCTCCTTCGAAGTCGCCATACGACAATTGCGCGGCGGCGTCACGACGCTCGAGCCTTCCATGTTCTACGGGCTGGAGATGCGGGACGGCGTCCGTATGGACGGGGACCTCGCCGAGCACATCCGGGAGGCCGTGCCGGTCCTGTCGCGATTCTACACGGGTCTCGGGCTTCGGATCATGGCCGGGGGCACGGACCGCGAGGCCGACCTCGGGGACTTCCGGTTCGGTCAATTCCTGCGCCATGCGACGGTGCCCGTCTTCAGCATGGAATCGGCGCTGTTTCATCCGTGTCAGGCGCTGGCGGACCTGCTCACCATCCGGGAGCTTCTAGGAGAGATCGGGCGCCGGCGGATCACGATCACCTGGGCGCCGCATCCGCGTCCGCTGCCGACGGCCGTGCCCAACTCGATACTGCTGGCCGCGGCCCAGATGGGGATGCGCGTGACGCTCGCCCGTCCGGAGGGTTTCGATCTTCCCGAGGACGTCATGACGCGGGCCCGCGATCTCTCGCGACAGGCTGGAGGCGAGATCGAAATCTCCGACGATCAGGCGTCGGCGGTCAGGGGCGCCGAGATCGTGTACGCGAAGAGCTGGGGCGCGCTCGCGCGCTACCGGTCACAGGAAGACGAACAGAAGCTGCGCGAGGCGGCGGGGGACTGGACCGTCGATGGCAGCCTCATGAGCCGCACCGCCGAAGCCTGCTTCATGCACTGCCTTCCGGTCCGGAGAAACGTCGTCGTGACCGACGAAGTCCTGGACGGACCCCGCTCAGCCGTGGTCGAACAGGCGGAGAACCGCCTGCACGCCCAGAAGGCCATGCTGGCCTGGCTCTACGCCTGACCGCATACGGGGTGGACGCGCGTCCACCAACTTGACGGGCGGCGGTGGCACTTCGAGGACGCCCCCTGGGGCCATGCATCTCCGGGACATCGACGGGGCCATCGTCCGTTCGTGCTATCGAGGGGGGACCAAAAGTGACGTAAACAAAGAGGTTGACCTCCTTCCGAGAGCGGTTTCTCCAGGCGATTTCCACGTTTGTTGCCCCTTTGTCTGGTTTACACCTCACTTTGGAACGGCTCTTGCTCTAAGCAGACGCCAGGAGGTGAGTACGATGGAACGTGAAGTGACGACGCCGACGAAAAAGCGGACTTTTCTGGATGTTCCTTCAGCGGCCCGCATGGCCGGGTTTTCGATCCGCCATTTCCGCAGAATTATTGAAGAAGACGAGATTCCGATCATGCAGATAGGCCGGAAGTTTTTCATCGTCGCCGCCAATTTCGAGGCCTGGAAGGCCCGTCAGGGGCAGAAGCGGATGGGCGATCACGCCGGCCGCCTCGACAACTAATCGCCGATTTCCTGCCATTTTTTGTCAGGCGGGCTGACAGAATCTGGCAGATCGAGTTCCCCGTTCGCAACCGAGGACAACCGCAGAAAGAGGAGGCCGTCTGGCCTCCTCTTTTTCTGCGCCTTCGATCGCGCGTTCGCGTACGGCCCGACCCGTGACGTCCAGAATGGGCACACCAGCCAGGGGTTAGCGTCCAAAAGGTGCTTCATACCCCGCCTCAAGGTTGGCGAGGCGCTTGTGAATCTCCTCCGGAGTCATCCCCTCGAATATTTTCTTTTGGCCCGGCTTGGCCGGGATCAGCGGCAGCTTGACGCGCTTCGGCCGGCGCCGGACAGGGTGCGTCTGGCGAAGAACCACACGCAGGCCTTCCTCGACCAGGGCCGTGACCTTGCGGCCTTCCAGGGCGGCTTTGGCTTTGATTCGGCGATAGAGGTCGTCGTCGATATCCAGTGTCGTCTTCATATCGTCATGATTGACAGATTTCTGGTTTTCTGTCAACAGGGCGGGCGACCACAAGGCCTGAAGAAAACTGGCGCCCGAAAACGAAGGGAGCAACCGATTAACGGTCGAGTTTCAGTTGGGCCTGGTCTATCGTTCCTTCCATGTAGCAGACGGCCTTCCCGCCAATCCGCACCCGATCCCCGGCCACCGAACAGCGCAACTCCCCGCCGCGCCGTGAGACCTGCCGGGCGTGGAGCCTCTGCTTTCCCAGCCGCGCGGCCCAGTAGGGCACCAGGAAACAGTGGCTCGAGCCGGTGACCGGGTCTTCGGGAATCCCGGCGGCCGGGGCGAAGCATCGGGAGGCGAAGTCGCTCGTGTCTCCGGGCGCGGTGACGACGACGCCCATTCTTCCGAGCGTCGACAGGGCATTCATGTCCGGCGCGAGGCCGCGGACATCCGCCTCGGCGGGATAGACCGCGACATAGAAGCCGGACTGTACCGCCTCTCCGTTCGAAAGGACGGTTAGCGGCAGTGTGCCGAGGCCCCCGATCAAAGCGCCGGGAACGGATTCGACCGGGGAGAGCGATTTGGCCGGGAAGTCGAGGACGATGTCCTCGCCGTCGCGCTCGGCCGAGAGGCGTCCGCTGCGCGTGTGAAAAACGAGAGGGCCCGTCGCGCCCAGGAATTTCCAGATCACGAACGCCGAAGCCAGGGTCGCGTGGCCGCACAGGTCGACTTCCGTCGCCGGCGTGAACCACCGGAGCCGGAAGCCGTCGTCCTGTCTGACGAAGAACGCCGTCTCGGAGAGGTTGTTCTCTTCAGCGATCTTCTGCATCAGGTCGTCGGGGAGCCAGTCCTCGAGCGGGCACACCGCCGCCGGGTTGCCCGAGAAGACGCGGCTCGCGAACGCGTCGACCTGAAAGAGGCGCAGCTTCATCCGTCGGCGGGGGGGCGGAGGGTGTCTTTTCCGACCGTGGTCCTGAGGACTGCGGGCACGAGGACCGAGCCGTCGGCCTGCTGGTAGTTGTCGAGGATCGCGATCAGCATGCGCCCCATCGCACAGCCGGTGTCGTTGACCGTGTGACAGTATCGCAGGCCGCCCGCAGCGGCCCGATAGCGGATGTTGAGCCGCCGCGCCTGGTAGTCCGACGTGTGGGTGTCGGTCATGACCTCCATGAACTCGCCCGATCCGGACATCCAGACCTCGACGTCCCGCTGCCGGAAGCTGGCCAGGTACCCGGCGTCTCCGGTGCACTTGTCCACGATCCGGTAGGGCAGCCCGAGCTGCTGCAGGAGCCATTCGTTGATCGCCCGGAATTCTTCGTAGATGTCTCCCGACTGGGATTCCGTGCACACGGCGTTCATCTCGATCTTGTCGAACTGGTGGACGCGCTTGATGCCGCGGACATCCTTGCCCCACGATCCGGCTTCCGACCTGAAACAGGGCGTCGCCGCGAACAGCCGCAGGGGCAGGGCGTCCTCGTCCAGACTCCGGTCCATGAAGTAGCTGAAGTTGGCGGGTTCGGAGGAGCCGACCAGAAACAGCGGCAACGGTTCTTCGACGTTGTCGGTCCTGATCTCGTACACCTGGTCCCGTCCCTCTGGGAAGTGCGAGGTTCCGAAGAGCGACCGCTCCCGGACGAGCAGGGGCGGGATGATCGGCGTGTAGCCGCGGCGGACGAGCTCGTCGGTCAGGAGGCGCTGGACGGCTATCTGCAGGAGGGCGACGTCGCCCAGAACATAGGCGAATCGCGACCCGGAGACCTTTCCCCCCTGAAGGGTGTCGATCCCGCCCAGGCGCTCGCCCAGCTCCGCGTAATGGAGGGGTATGAACCCGGCCTCTTTCGCGTGGATCGGCGTTTTCGGCATGTGGGGGACAGAGTCGAAGCCCCTGCCCAGGCAGTCGTGCCCGAGGTACCCCCGGTCCGGGATCCAGATCGATTCCTCGACGTTGTCGTCTTCGCCCTTCCCGATAGGCATGTCCGGATCGATCCAGTTCGGAAACCACTCCATGCAGGCGTTCCACTCGCGGGTGAGGTCGCCCAGCTTCTCTTCGAGGCTCTTCAGTCGTTCGCGAAGCTCGATGCCTCGTTGCCGGGCGGCGTCCGGGTCGGACTTTCCGATCGCGGCGATTTTCTTCTTTCCGGCGTTCAGGCCGTCGATCTCCGATTGCAGCTCGCGCCGCTGGCCGTCCAGCCCGAGCCACCGGTCGACGCTGGCCAGATTGGGATCGACCTTTCGCAAACGCACGATTTCCTTCAGGCGTTCCGGGTCTTGTCTCACCGTTTTCGGATCGAGCATCAGACGTTTCCGGTCATGAGTCTTGTCAGGGCCTCCGTGAACCGGGACGGATCTTCCAGTTCGGATCCCTCCGCGATCAGCGCCCCGCCATAGAGCAACTCCGCGTAGTCCTCGAGGATCGGATCGTTGGCGTCCGCTTTCGCTCTCTCTCTGAGCTTCTGGACGATGTCGTGTTCCGGGTTCAGCTCCAGGATACGGGTAACGCCGCGCAGGGTTTCAGGCGCTGTGCCGTGCTGGGCGCGGAATAGCCTGGCAAGCTGCGGGCTCATGTCTTCCTCCGAGACCACGAGACACGCCGGAGAGCGCGTCAGCCGGTTCGTCAGCCGGACTTCCTTCACGTGCTTCGCGAGCTTGGCCTTGAGCAGCGTCATCAGGTCGAGGTACTCGACCTGCTTCGCGTTGAGGTTCTTTCGCGTCTGGTTCTGCTCCTCTTCGGTCCCGAGAGGAACCGTGCCTTTGCCCGCGGATTTCAGGGCTCGATCTTCGAACTTGTCCAGGGCCTGGACGACCAGCTCATCGATCGGGTCCGTCATGAGCAGGACTTCGAGGTCTCGCGCCTTCAGGGCTTCCAGGTGAGGCGAACGAATGAGCGTTTCGATGGATTCGCCTGTCATGTAGTAGATATCCTTCTGCTCTGGCTTCATCCGGGAGACATAGTCGGGCAGGCTCGCGAGCGTCTCGCCCTGGGTGGAGGAGCGGAAGCGGAGGAGCGGAACGATCCGGTCCTTGTTCTCGAAGTCGAACGCCGCGCCTTCCTTGAGCACCCTTCCGAAATGTCTCCAGAATTTAGCGAAATCGTCGGTCTCGTTCCGGGCCATATCGGCGAGAGCGTCCAGAATCTTTCGCGCGACCCATTTTCGGATCTGCGCGACGTGGCGGTCTTCCTGCAGGCGCTGGCGCGAGATGTTCAGAGGCAGATCCGACGAGTCGACCATGCCCCTGACGAACCGGAGATATCGGGGCAGGAGGTCCTCGCAGCTTTCCATGATGAGAACGTGGCGGACGTAGAGCTGGAGGCCGAACTTCCCCGTATCGAAGAACAGGTCCATGGGAGGCTCGGACGGGAGATAGAGAAGCGCCTGATACTCGATGCGGCCTTCCGCTTTCAGAGAAAAGTGCCGGAGTGGCGGATTCCAGTCGTGGCTGACGTGCTTGTAGAACTCCTGGAACTCCTCCTCGGTCACTTCGGAAGCCGCCCGGGCCCATATCGGCCTCATCGAGTTGATCGGCTTTCCTTCCGAGTCCACTTCCTTCTGGCCGGCTTCGCTCTTTGCGGTCCTGAACGTGATGGGATAGGCCACGAAATCCGAGTATTGCTTGACGATGCGCTTCACGACCCATTCGCTGGTGAAGTCCTCGATGCCGCCCTCCTCGTCGACGGGCTTGAGATGGAGCGTGATGGACGTACCCCGGCTGAACTTGTCGGCCTCCGAAATCGTATAGGTGCCGTCTCCGGTGGATTCCCAAAGCGAGGCGGTGTGCTCGCCCGCCCTGCGCGTCAGAAGCGATACCTTGTCGGCGACCATGAAGGCGGCGTAGAAACCCACGCCGAACTGTCCGATCAGGCGTGCCGCGACATCCGGGGACTGACCCTTGAGGGCTTCCAGTACTTCGCGGGTTCCGGACTTCGCGATGGTCCCGATGTTGGCGATCACCTCATCCCGGCTCATACCGATGCCGCTGTCATGGACCGCCAGCGTTCGCTCTTTCGGATCGCTCTCGATCGCGATTTCGAAACGCTCGTCCTTGCCCAGAACGTTGGGATTCGTCAGCGATTCGACCCTCAGCCGATCCAGCGCATCCGATGCGTTCGAGATCAGTTCTCTGAGAAAAATCTCCTTGTTCGTGTAGAGCGAATGAATCATCAGGTCGAGCACCTGCCGGGCTTCGGCCTGAAACTCGAGTGTCTGTGCGGTCGACATTGCGATCATCCTCCGGCGTCAAAACTCCTATTATACTCACCCCATGGGGGCCTTCCTCGTTCGCCGCCTGCTGGCGACCATCCCGGTGGTCTGGATCCTCTTGACGCTGGTTTTCGCGCTCGTGCATCTGGTTCCGGGCGATCCGGTCGCTCAGATGCTCGGGGAGGGCGCTTCCGTCACGGAAGTCGAGCGCCTGCGGCGTGCGCTGGGTCTGGACAGGCCCCTCATCGAGCAGTACGCGACGTACATGAGGGACCTCGCCCGCCTGGACCTGGGCGTGTCCTTCCGAAACCAGGAGCCCGTCTTGACCTCGATCCGGACACGGTATCCGGCGACGATCCGGCTGGCGCTGGCGGCGCTGGGTTTCTCTCTCCTGATCGCGGTCCCTCTCGGGGTGGTCGCGGCCCTCCGGAAAGGGCGGTCCGCGGACCACGCGATCGGGGTCTTTACGCTCGTGGGGGTGTCCCTGCCCAACTTCGTTCTCGGCCCGCTCTTTATCCTGCTGTTCGCCATCGGGCTGGGGTGGCTGCCCGTTTCCGGATCGGGAACGCTGATGCACCTGATCCTGCCCGCCGTGACTCTCGGGAGCGCGATCGCGGCGATCACCACGCGTATGGTCCGGTCCTCGATTCTCGAGGAGATCGGCCAGGACTACGTGCGAACGGCCAGGGCGAAGGGCCTCTCCGAGCGGCGAGTCGTCCTGAAGCACGCGCTTCGAAACGGGATGATACCCCTCCTGACGATCGTCGGCTTGCAGTTCGGCACGCTTCTCGCCGGAGCCATCGTGACCGAGATCATCTTTTCCTGGCCGGGTCTCGGGCGATTGATGGTTCAGGCGATCTACGCCCGGGACTACCCGCTGGTTCAGGGGTGCATTCTCTCGGTCGCTCTGACTTACATACTCGTCAACTTCCTCACGGATCTTGCGTACATGGGAGCGGATCCCCGCATTCGCTATGAGTAGCCACCGGGGAGGAAGCCGCCTGGCGTTCGCGGGTCTCCTCCTGGCGGCGACGATTGGGATGCTCGGACTGATCGCGCCGTGGATCGTGCCGTTCGACCCGGCGGAACAGCACCTGGAAACGCGTCTCGAGGGCCCGTCGGGAGTGCACCCGTTCGGAACCGATGAGCTGGGCCGGGACATCCTGACGCGTGTGCTCCTGGGCACACGCGTCAGCC
>Ga0299906_10005172_pt1 | contig 10654 bp, 8 predicted proteins | sample RVTome_14_FD_200259 | JGI IMG/M metagenome (GOLD analysis project Ga0299906, IMG submission 200259) | Soil microbial communities from uranium-contaminated site in the Upper Colorado River Basin, Wyoming, United States - RVT145D125 (version 2) ... | reverse complement strand
GCACCTACCTGCACGGCGAAGAAGAGGCCCGGGCGGCCCTCGTAGAAGAAGAAGTCGTTGAAGTTCATCCGCTGGAAGCTCGCGAGGATCATGCTGGGCGGGTCCCCGATGAGCGTTCCCGCGCCCTGGAGATTCGACGACACCGCGATCCCCACCAGGAACGGCACCGGACTCACGCCGGCGCGGCGCGAGACCTCGAGCGCGACCGGCGCCACGATGAGCACGGTCGCCACGTTCTCCACGAAGATGGACACGAAGCCGGACAGCGCGCACACGGCGAGGATCGCGAGCCCCACGTTCTTCGATCGGTCGATGAGCAGGTCCGCGAGTCGAAGCGGCATACCGGACGCCGTGAAGATCTCGGCTGCGAGGAGGATCCCGGCGAAGATCCCGAGCACGTTCCACTCGATCGCGTGGAAGGCGTCGAACGGAGTCAGGACCCGGCCCACCAGGAGCGCGACGGCGCCGATCCAGAGCGCCTCCGTCCGGCGCCTCTTCCACACGATGAGGGCCGTGTACACCAGGATGAAAACGACGAGGGTGTAGGTCTTGGCGCCGTCCATCCGACCTCTTCCGTGGCGGGTTCCTCGCGGGAGGCAGGCTAGCACGCGTCCCATCGTGGCGGTAGCGCCGAGAACGGTTCCAGACCCCGAAGCCGCGTGCTAGGATCGCGCGCGTCGCAACTCGACGCCTCGCGAGGAATTCCCATTGGCCGACGTTCGCTTTGCCGATTTCGTCCTTCCGCTCGTGCGTCGCCGGAAGTGGATCCTCGGGCTCGGAGCGTTCGCGCTCGTGGCGTCCATCGTGGCCGCGTTGGTGTGGCCGCAATCGTGGCGCGCCTCGGCCACGGTGCTTCCGCCCGAGCGGCGGATGGACAATCCGCTGTTCGTTCCCGGCGGCTTCGAGGGCATCGGGGCGAGCCTGCGCGGCGTCACGCTCCGACACGTGGCCACGCCCACCGACATCTTCGTGGCCATCCTCGAGAGTCGAAGCGTTCGCGAGGCGCTCGTGAATCAGTTCTCGCTGCGGGAAGCGTACGGCGTGAAGACGGACGCCGCCGCGATCCGACAGCTGCAATCGAACACGGCGATCAGGACCACTGAGAACGGCACGATCATCGTGTCCGCCGTCGCCGACGGTCCCCAGGTCGCCGCCGACCTGGCGAACGCGTACCTCGACGAACTGGATCGCGTGAATCGCCTGCTCGCGCAGCGCGAAGCGAGCGGGATCCGCGAGTTCATCGAGTCCGAGCTCGACGACGCGCGCGAGCGTCTCGCGCAAGCCGAGGACGAGATGCGCGCGTTCCAGGAGCGCTACGGCGCAATCGAGATTACGGAGCAGGCACGCGCGGTGATCGCGGGCGCCGCCGCGCTCAGCGCGCAGATCCTCGCCGCGGAAGTGGAGCTCGGCGTGCTGAGCCGCACACGAGACGCGTCGCATCCCGACGTGATCGCGGCGCGCGATTACCTGGAAGAACTCCGGCATCAACTGAGCGAGATCGAAGGCGCGCGGGACACGACCGTGGTCTCCGTGGAGGCACCCAGCGAGTCCGTCCAGACGGACGAGGATCCGGCCGAGGCCGATCCGTTTCCGCCGCTCTCCAAGATCCCGTCTCTCGGCTTGCGCTTCGGAAGACTCTTCCGCGCCGTAAAGACCGAGGAAGCCGTAGTGTCCCTCCTGACCGAGCAGTTCCATCGCGCGCGCATCGAGGAGCGCCGTTCGCTGCCGACGGTGCGCATCCTCGACACCGCCGTCCCGCCCGAGAGGCGCTACCGACCGCAGCGGAAGATCATCGTGCTAGTCTCCGTCGCGGGCGCGCTGTTCTTCGGTGTGATCTCGAGCTACCTGCTCGAGATTCGGGACCGCATCCGTCGCGACCCGGACCGTTACGCGGGTTTGCACGAACTCGGTCGCGACCTGCGAAAGGGTCTCAAGACCTGAACCCCGTGGGCTTCGAGCCGGTGCCGCTGGCGCTTCGCGCGCAGCTCGCGTGGGAGCGATGGACCGGGTACGCGCGGTATGCGATCTCCGCTTTCGCATCATCGCTGCACGAGCCGCGTTGGAACACGGGCGACCTGCGCCGCATCCTCGTGATCAAGCCGGATCACCTCGGTGACGTGCTCCTCTCCCTGCCGGCCGTGCGTGACTTTCGCGTCGCGCATCCGAACGCCACCATAGGCTGGGTGGCGGGGTCCCCCGTGGCTCCGATCGTGGAGCGCGTGCCTTGGATCGCCGAGGTACACCGGTTCGACAGCCCGCAGTACGCGCGCACCGGACACGTGTCGCGCCCGGCGGAACTCCGCGAGATCCTCTCTCGTGATTGGGACCTCGTGATCGACCTGTCGAACGATCGTGCCGCCACGTGGGCGGCGCTCTCAAGGCCGTCGCGCTTCCGCCGCGACGTGGGCACCGTGCGCGCGCGAGAGAAGCTCCGCGCCGTGTTCGGCGGCCCGGGCCTGCGCGACGAACACGTCGCATGCGTCTTCTATCGGGCACTCGGGATCGTTCCGCCGGATCCGATCGTGCCGGAGCCGATCGTGCCGCGCGAGGAAGACGAACGGGCCGCGACGCAACTCCTGGCGGCGGGTTGGCCGGGCGAGCGTCCGCTCGCCGCTCTCCACGCGGGTGCCACGTGGGAGCATCGCAAGTGGCCCGCGGCGCGGTTCGGCGACGTCGCACGCGCGCTCGAATCGCACGGCTATTCGGTGTACTTCGTCGGCGGCCCCGACGACCGCCACGTTTCCGGCGCCGGGGCGAGCGCCGCCGGACTGGCGCCGGAACGAAACCTCGCCGGCACGTGCGATCTCCCCACGACCGCGGCGATCCTCGCGAGGATGGAACTCGTGGTCGCGAACGACGGCGGCGTGATGCACCTGGCCGTCGCGCAGGGTGCCCGCGTCGTCGGCGTCTACGGGCCCACGAACCCGTGGGCGTTCGGTCCGATCGGTGCGCGCGCATCCTTCGTGTACGAGCGGATCGAGTGCTCGCCGTGTCCGCAGCGTCACTGCGTGTGGGGGCGGGCGCGTTGCCTCGAGCGACTCGACGTGGCATCCGTGACGCGCGCGGCGCTCGGAGACCGCTCGTGAGGATTCTGTACACGAATCCGTTTCTTCCGTTTCCGCCCGTCGACGGCGGCCGCCTCGTCTCGTTTCAGACGATCCGTGGACTCTCGGCTCGCGACCATGAGCTCACGATGGTCCTTCCCCTTCGCCGCAACGAGGACGCGAAGCACCTGGGCGCGGTCGAGGAGCTCGGCACCGTGCATGCAGTGGAGGCGCCGCGCTCTCCGAATGCGCTCATCGCGCTCACGGCGCTCGCGCACGGTCGAAGCCTCCGCATCCAACGACACCGCCTTCCCGCGGTGATGCGCGAGTTCGAGCGCGCGCTCGAGCGTCCCGTCGACCTCGTCTTCCTGGACACGCTCTTCACGTCGTATCTGGTTCCCTCGGTCCGGCGCCTTCGTCCGGGGGTTCCGATCGTGATGCTCGCACACAACGTGGAGAGCCTCGTGTACGAACGACTCGCGCGGGAGAGTCGCTCGGCGTGGCGTTGGCTCGGCTTGTGGGAGCTCGAGCGGATCCGGAACGCGGAGCGCCGCGCCGTGCTCGACGTGGAGCGCGTACTCACCTTGTCCGACGAGGATGCGCGAGCGTTGCGCGCGCTGGCGCCTTCGGCGACCGCCGAGACGGTCGGCGCGGGAGTCCCCACGTTCGCAGGCGAGGAAATCCCGGCGGCCCCGGCCCAACCGCGGGTGCTGTTCCTCGCTTCGTACGCGTGGCCGCCGAATCGGGAGGCCGCGACCTGGCTCGTCGAGGAGATCTGGCCTCTCGTCCGCGCCCGCGTGCCGAACGCCACGCTGGCGCTCGCGGGCAACGATCCGCGGAATTTCCTCCGCTCGTGTGCGCGCCCGGAGTTGGGCATTTCCGCGGTCGGCTTCGTGGAATCGGCCGCCCAGGCCGTGCGGGACGCCTCCGTCGTGACCGCGCCGTTGCGCTCGGGCAGCGGCATCCGCGTGAAGATCCTCGAAGCGCTCGCGAACGCTCGGCCCGTGGTGACCACGACGCTCGGCGTGGAGGGGCTGCCGCTGTCGGACGGGACGCACGTGCTCGTCCGCGACACGGCTGAGTCCTTCGCCGAAGGAATCGTGAGCCTGCTCGGCGATCCCGAGCGTGCGCGACGCCTCGCGTCGAACGGCCGCGCCCTCGTGGAGCAGCTCTATTCGTGGTCGGCGGCGGCGGACCGCATGAACACAGCACTCGCCTTGACAGTCCGCGAGAAGTGACACCAGAATCACCGGCTTCTCCGACTCGAGGCCGCTGGAACACTAGGATGGTGCGTCTGTCACGCGAGCGAGCAGTGTTCTGGGGCATCCTCGTCGTGGGATTGGCCGTCGCGGCCGCGTTCCATTCCTCGGGCGCGCTCGACACGCGTGACGCGTTGATCGCCGCGGCGCTCCGGGGGGGAGTCACCACGTCGCCGCCGCTGCCCCTCACGTCACGCCTCCTCGAGTTCGCGGTCCACTTCTCGCGCCTCGTCCACGCGGACACGGGGCTCTTCCGGGCCATGCATCTGGCCGGCGGCATCCTGGTGGCGATCGCCGTCGCATGCTCGGCGATCGTGATGGTGCGTGCGGCGCGCGCCCGCCCCGGAGCCGGGCTCGCGGGCGCGCTGCTGCTCGTGGGAGCGATCTGGTTCGGCGCCGACTCCGGCCGCCTCGCGCTCACCGCCAGTCCGCTCCCCGTGGTGCTCGCGCTCTCGAGCCTCGCGGCGCTCGCGTGGACGCGCCCCGCTGCGCTGGCGTTCTGGGGTGGCCTCGCGGCCGGCCTCGCATTCGCGGAACACCCCCTCGTGGCCTTCCTGCTCCCGGGATTCCTCGCGCTCCTGCTCTCGGCCACTCTCCGCGTTCCGCCCGACGGGTCCGGGAGGCTGCTCGCCCGCGCTGCCGGCGGGTTCCTGCTCGGCGCGTGCGCGATCCTCGGACCGCTCGTGAGTCCGCGTTCGACGGTGATCGGCGCGCCGGCCGTCGCGAGCGTGGGCGACGCGATCACCCTGTGGTGGGGGTCGTCCGAACCTTTCTGGCGATTCGCGGCGCCGTCGTGGTGGCCGGCGAACGTCGCTCGACACGTCGCGGCGCTCGCGCGCAACGCAGGCCCCGTGGTGCTGCTGCTTGCGATCTTCGGCGCCGGCGCGTTCCTGCGCGGTCGAACGCCGCTGCTCCGACCCTTCCTGCTCCTGCACGCCGGCATCGCGTTCGCGCTCGTGTTCGGACACGTGGACGACGCGCGCCTGGCCTACGCCCTCGCCGCGTGGACGCTCGTTCCCTGGTGCGTCAGCGCGCTCTCGGACGCACAGGCGCGCAGGCCGCGGCTCGGATCGTGGACATGGGTACCGGCGGTCGCGTCGGCCGCCGTGCTCCTGGCGATGAACCACCGCCTCGTGGACCGCTCCACCGAACGCGGTGTCGCGTGGGCCGAAGACGCGTTGCTCCTACTCCCCGAACCATCCGTGCTCATCACCGCGAACCCCGTTCACGTGGCGCTCGCGGCATGGAACCCGCGGAACGGAGTCGACGTGATCTATCGGGGAACGCCGCACACGCGCGCGCTCGAACCCGGGGACCGGGGACTCCTGCCGTTTCGATCGAGCGAGGAACTGCGCGGAATCGTGGAGTCCCAACCCGAGGAGCGAACCGTCCTCATCGAACCGAACCTGTTCTTCGACACCGGCACACGCGTCACGATGCTCGCTGGCGTCCGCAAGGTCGTGCCTTGGGGACTCTGCTTCGAGATCGTTCCGATGACGCGCGACGTCTCGCGCATCGCGACCTCGCGTGGTTCGGCGTGGGAGTCGTTCGATGTGACCGCGGAGGGACCACCACTCGGACTGCGCGACGGACTCACGCCCGCGCAGTTCTACGCGCGAAGCCTCGCGCAGTCGGCGGCAACGTACCTGGACCTCGACTTGGAGAAGGACGCCGAGCGGGAGTTCCTGCTCGCCGCCACGCATCCGGACGCGAATCCGACGCTCGTGGCCTACGGATTCGGTCAGCTCCTCTTCGAGAAGCGGAACTTCGCCGAGTGCGCGCGCGTGCTCGAGACGTTCGTGCGCGATGGAGACGCGGGAGCCGTGCAAGCGTTGACGTTGCTCGGCGGCGTCCACCAACAGTTGAGCCAGAATGCCGAAGCGATCACCGCATTCCGACGGGCGGCGCGGTTGCTCGACGCCCAGGACGCGGAGCGAGCGAGCCTGGAGGAGCGGATCCGCCGTCTCGAATCGCGCGAGAAGTCGTGAGATCGAGGGGAGCGGGCGAAGCCGGTGGGGGCGCACTCCCGCGCGCGGTCACGAGAGGATTGCGGGAGAGATCCGCGCGCGTGGAGTGCGGAAGGACACCTCTGCCCCCCACCGGTCTGGTTCGCCGGAAACGGCGTTCAGGAATCCGGACGTGGGCGGGCACGCACGAAGTGAGAGACTCCAGGCGCCCCCAAACACCTGCAGCCCATAGACCACTCCCGTGCGCGCCGCCCCGTCTTCCGGAGGTCCGAACTCACCGGTCGTTCTGCAGGAAGCGCGCCATGACCGAGGCGGCGCCGAACGATGGAGTTTCCTCGCGACTTTCGAGGAGACTGCGGAAGGATTGGCGATCTTCGACGCACTGTTCGCGGCACCGAGGAGTGTCGCTGTCGCGAGGTCGTACACCGAACCGGGATTCCTGATCAAGGATTGACCAGCGTGGAAGTGCGGCCGTGACAATCGACGGGATCGTGGACCGCGCGACGCTCTTCGCGCGCGCGCTCGGATTCGTGTTCCTCGTGTATTTCGGCCCCGTGCTGATTCGCGACGTGCTCGCACTCGTCGTCGGGGGCGGCGGCATCTCGGCGCTGTTCGGCGGTTCGGACTCCGACCTCCGCATCACGGCGATCCTCACGGCGGGAACGGTGGCCCTATCGCTGTTCTTCACGATCCTCTACGGCCGGCTCGGACGTGGAGCGAACCAGCCGCGCGCCCTCGTCCGCCGCGACGCCTCGTGGTGGCGCGAGTGGACCGCCGGCGTCGCGTTCGCCGGCGTAAGCTCCGGCGCGCTCTTCGGCCTGCTCGTGGCGACGGGGGAGATTCGTGTGTCCGGGTTCTCCGAGCACGTGCGCGTGACCGGGTTCCTGTATGCCATCGCGATTCTCCTGCTCGAAGCGTTCCGAGAGGAACTCGGCTTTCGAGGCGCAGCGCAGCGCGATCTGAGCGGCGCGACCGCCTTTCCGTTCGCGGCGGTGTTCCTGGCCGGCTCGTTCGCGCTCATCCATCGATCGAATCCCGCTTTCACGCCCACGGGGCTGCTCGGTGTGTTCCTGGCCGGGTTGTTCCTCGCGGGCGTCGCTCATCGCCGGGGCGACGTGGCGCTCGCGTCCGGCTGGCACGGCGGCTGGAACGTGTTCGTGGGGTTGATCTGGTCGACGCCGCTCAGCGGTTATCGCCTCGAGAACTCGCTGCTCGCGACCGAGCCCGCGCGCGACTCCTCCGCGGCGGGCGGTGCCTTCGGCTTCGAGGGGAGCTGGCCGGGGATCGCTCTGTTCGTCCTGCTCGGCATGCTCTCGTGGCGAGCGCGGTCCGTGCCCCGCGCCGCCGCCACGCCGGAGCCCACGACGGGCGACGACGCGTAGGCGCGCGCGAGCTCATGCATCGCGTGGGTCGTGGCCCGCGCCGACGATTCGCCGGTGAACCAGCCGAACAGCGCGATCCCGAGCCCGAGCCACTCGCCCCTCACGACCGAAGCAAGACCACACGCGACGAGACTGAACGCGAGCCATCGCCCCGCTCGAGCCGCGAGCACGGTCGAGCGCGCCCGCGAACCGTTCACGAGCCAGAACAGCGCGCGGAGCGCCTTGCCACCGTCGAGCGGCAGCGCCGGAAGTGCGTTCGTCGTGGCGAGGAGGAGGTGCGTGATCGCGAGAAGACCGAGGACGGACGTGGGTATCGGATCGGCCGTGAGTTCCGACGCCGCGAGACACCCCGCGCACGCGACGATCGCAGCGGCGAGGCTCACGACCGGTCCGGCGAGCGCGATCCGGAGTTCGGAACGGGCTTCGCCAGGCTCGCGCGCCAACAGCGTCACACCGCCCAGAAGGAACAGATGGACGCCGAGCACCGGCACTCGCTCGTGGCGCGCCACGAGGGCGTGTCCGAGCTCGTGCACGAGGATGGAACTCATCAGGAGGATCGCCCAGAGTCCGCACACGACCCCGAGCGCGAACGCGCCGTGACCGGGGAGGAGCGCGGGACCGATTCCGCGCATCAGCGCGAAGGCCACGACGCCCCACAAGAGTGTCGTGCTCGGATGGAGAAAGACGGGAATGCCCGCGATGCGCCCCACCGGTGTCGTGTCCCCGCGGGAAACCTGATCGACGATCGACGCGAGCAAACCGGACCGGAACACGCGATCCCCCTTTCGCCTCGGTATCGGGGGATCGGTTGCGAAACGGGAGCGAGGACCGCGCCCGCCCGGCGCGGGACTATCCGGCCGTGATCACTCCTTCGCCCGGACGACTCCCCGGCTTCACGAGCGCCTCGCCCGCGGCGCACTCGGGGCAATCGGCGGGTGCGAACGTCTCCACGGGAAGGCTCAGAAGGGCTGCGAACGGGACACCGAAGCTCACAGAACCCCCACTGCGATCCACGATCGTGCCGACGCCGACGACGGTTCCACCGGCGTTCTCGAGCACGGCGATCGTCTCACGCGTGGACTTTCCGGTCGTCACGACGTCCTCCACGACCACGGTTCGTTCGCCCTCGCGAAGCGTGAAGCCTCTCCGAAGCGTCATGACGCCGTCGTGGCGTTCCGTGAAGATGCCGCGGGCGTCGAGCGAGCGCGCGACTTCCCACGCGATGATCAACCCCCCGAGCGCCGGCCCCACCACGACTTCGGCGCCCCACGGTTCGATCGACTTCGCGAGCGCGCGCCCGAGCACCTCGGCGCGGTCCGGATGCTGGAGCACGAGCGCGGATTGGAAGTACACGCCGGAATGCAGCCCCGACGACAACTGGAAGTGACCACGTTTGAGCGCGTGGGTCTCCTCGAACAGTCGCAACAGCGCTTCTTCTCTCATGATCGCCTTTCCCGAAGGTACGACTGGATCGTTCGAAGCGCCGCCGCCGGATCCGGCGCATTCCGCACGCCGCGCCCGACGACGAGGATGTCCGCTCCCGACGCGATTGCCTGCTCCACGGTCACGGTGCGCGTCTGGTCGGGAAGGGAGGTTCCCGCGATCTCCACGCCGGGGGTCACGACGAGCGTGCCCGGGCCGCCGGCCGAGCGCAGGATCGCCGCCTCTCGGGCGGATCCCACGAGACCGTGAGCACCCGATTCCACCGCGAGCTTCGCGAGCCGCGCGACGGCGTCCTCGATCGACGCCTCGCCGGGTGAGGCGCCGGCCTTCCACGCATCGAGCCCGAGGCTCGTGAGCACGGTGACGGCCAACACGCGCGTGGCGCCTCGGGAGGATTCCGACGCGCGCACGGCTTCGCTCACCATCTTCTCGCCGCCGGACGCATGGACCGTGAGGTACGTGACGCCCGCGCCCGCCGCCTTCTCCACGGCTTTGCCGACGACCGAGGGAATGTCGTGGAACTTCAGGTCGAGAAACACGTCCACCCCGCTCTCGCGGAACTCGTGCACGAGGCTCATGCCCTCGCGAACGAAGAGCGCGCTCCCGATCTTCGCGAGGCCGAGGTCGCTCCCGAGTCGATCGCGCAAGCGAAGGGCGTCGGCGGCGGTCTCGAGGTCGAACGCCACGGCCACGCGGTTCTTCGGCGAGAGCGTGGCGCCGATCTCCGTCTTCACGCGCGGATTCCTTCCGTGATGAGGTCCCCGCTCCGAAGCGTGCCGATCATCTCGCAAATCGAGCGGTACCCCTCACGTATACAGTATTCGCGAAGCCCGTCGATGATTTGGTTCATGGCGAGAGGGTTCGAGAAGAGGGCCGTGCCGACCTGGACCGCCGTCGCCCCGACCATCAGGAACTCTGCGGCGTCGCGCCAGGTGGCGATGCCCCCCATGCCGACCACTGGGAGCGAGACCGCTCGGCAGACCTGATACGTCATCGCCAGGGCCACGGGCTTCACCGCTGGTCCGGAGAGTCCACCCATCCCCATCGCCAGCAGCGGCCTGCGTCGTTCCACGTCGATGCCCAGGCCCAAGAGGGTGTTGATGAGCGAGAGCCCGTCGGCTCCGCCGGCCTGCGCGCCGCGCGCGATCGCCACTACGTCGGCGTTCGGGGTGAGTTTGGCGATGAGGAACGCGCTCGTCTCCGCGCGGCACCGCGCCAGCACGTCTTCGACGGCTCGTGGATCGCCCCCGAACGTGCGCCCCCCTTCCTTCACATTCGGACACGAGAGGTTCACCTCGATCGCGCGTACGCCTCCCGCCGCTTCCGCCTTGGCGCACATCTCCGCGTACTCCTCGGCGCGCGACGCGGCGATCGACAGGATCGCCACACACGGTTCGCGACGCACGTCGGGCCACTCGTGTGCGAGGAAGTGATCGATTCCGGCGTTCTCGAGCCCGATCGAGTTCAGCATACCGGCGGGTGTTTCCCCCACGCGCGGATGCGGATTGCCGCGGCGCGGATTCGGCGTGACGCTCTTCGTGACGAAGCCGCCAATCGTG
>Ga0299906_10005171_pt1 | contig 10655 bp, 6 predicted proteins | sample RVTome_14_FD_200259 | JGI IMG/M metagenome (GOLD analysis project Ga0299906, IMG submission 200259) | Soil microbial communities from uranium-contaminated site in the Upper Colorado River Basin, Wyoming, United States - RVT145D125 (version 2) ... | reverse complement strand
GGCAGAGAGTACGGATGACGTACAGACTCAGGCCAAAATGCCGGCGACTCTGGCGCCGGCTCCAGTGAAAACGCCTGAGGAGAAACCGGCTAAACCTGAACCGCCGGCGGCAACCGTTCCGCGCCCGCCTCAAGGGCTTGGCCTCGAGCCACAGGTCGAGATCGAAACCTATACCCGGCGGCTCTTTGCCGGAGATATGGTGCTGCTGTGTACGGGTGGCCTGAGCGGCTACGTAACCGAAAAGGAAATCGCGCGCGCCATCACCCAACACGAGCCCGCGCAAGCCATCCAGCGCTTGTTGGCTCTGGCGGCCCAGCGTGGCAGCCAGGATCACCTGGCCCTGAGCGTGACGCGGGTTTTGTCCAGCCCGGTCATCGCCCCGGCAGCGACGCCCAAACCCGCGCCGCCCGCCCCCAAATGGAGCGATTGGAATACGAGGCCGAAACCAAGCAGTCCGGTGCAGACGCCTCCTATGGCCCAAACCTCGAAGCTGGCTGCTCCGGTGGACAGTCAGCCCCAAACGGACGAGGCATCATCATCCCTGCTGGATGATGATGAGCCTCAACGGCGTTGGCCCATTTTTGCCGGCGGCGCTTTGGTGCTGATCGTGTTGTGCGCGATGGCCTGGCTCGTCGGGCGGCTTTTGCTGCCGGCCGAACTGGTGGCTTCGATCCCGCTTTTTGGCGAAGGCGAAACTGCGGTCTCTGAACAGGACGTGGTACAAGACGCGCTCGAGCCGGAGACCAATGATCAAGCCAGCAGCACCGCTGACGAGGCCGGGGTGACACTAGTCGCCGAGAGCAGTTCGCCACTGCCAACGCCGGCGGCCACCTTTGTGAGTCCTGTCAGTACGCCGGCTGCTGCTTCCGAGCAGCCAACGGCGACAGCCACGCTAACCCCGACTGTACCGGTCGATACGCCGACGCCATCACCCACGCCGCTGCCAACCATCGAGGTGCCGGCGGGTTGTGAAAACAGCGCCCGTTTTGGGCGCGATGTCACCGTCGAGGATGGTACACAGTTCGCGCCGGCGGAACAGTTTGAAAAAACCTGGCTGCTGGAGAATGCCGGGGACTGTCCGTGGGGGCCGGGCTACACCGTGCGTTTGATCGAGGGCGACCGGCTGGGGGCAGAGGCCGCGGCCTCGCTTGTGGAGATCACCCAGCCCGGTGGCAACGGCGAGATCACGGTGCCGATGATCGCTCCGGCCGCAGCCGGGACCTATCGCGGCGATTGGCAGTTGTACGATCTAAACGGCGAGGCGTTTGGACCCAAATTCTATCTTGAGATCGAGGTCACCGCTCCGGATGCGTCGACGCTGGCCGAATCGGACCTGACCACGCTCTATGATTTCCTGGCCAACGCCGGCGAGGCGACCTGGACGTCGGGAGAGGTCACTTACCCCTTACAAGAGTCCGATATTAACGAGACAATGGACCTGCCTGCTCCCAATGGTCTGCTCGTGCGTGGGCCGGCCCAACTCCGGGGCAGTGTCGTCAATAGCCAGAGCGATGTGCTATTGGCGTATCCTCACCAGGAGCTTGGCCTCATCGAGGGGCGCTACGACGTCAATCAGCCACTGCAACCGACCGATGTGTTGGCGGCTACGGTCGGGTTTATCAAGGAATCCATTCTGAGCGACGACGGGGTGACCTTTGAGGTCGTCTTCACCGCCGCTGATGGTTCAGAGCATGTGATTCTATCCAGACTGGTCCAGTATCAGGACAGCCCTGTGACCGAAATACAGCCGCTGGCCGGCCTCGAACCGGGCCAGACCGGGACCTTCACCCTGCGCGTACTGGGAGGCGACAGCCCGCGCCAGGATTGGGCCGTCTGGATCGACGTGCGCCTGATCCGGCCCTAATCTCCAATCTCCACCCCCTGGCTTGCAATAACCTGGTTGATCAAGCGGAGAGTTATATGCTCACGAACTCTGGGCACTCTCCACCAGGCTTTGGGCTGCGGTCATGGTCCGCTCCGTTACACCGGCTACATCACCTTCACCGTCGATCTCGATGAGGAGACCGGCGGCCTGATAGTAATCGACCAGGGGAGCGGTTTGGCCATGAAAGGTCTTGAGCCGGGCGCGGACGGTTTCGGGGTTATCGTCATCCCGCTGATAAAGCTCGCCGCCGCAGACATCGCACATCCCGGGTTGAGCGGGTGGTTTGAACTCAAGATGGTAGGGTGTCTGGCAGTTGCGGCAGATCAGCCGGCCTGATAAGCGGCGCACGATCTCGTCATCGGAGACGTTGATGTAGAGCACCCCGGCCAGGCGGCGCTGCATCTCGGTCAACATTTCGGTCAGGGCTTCAGCCTGGGGCAGGGTGCGAGGAAAGCCATCCAAAATGAAGCCATCGGCCGTGTCGGGTCGCGACAAACGTTCCCGAACCATCGACTCGGTTACATCGTCGGGCACCAACTCACCCCGGTTCATATAGGCTTTGGCCAACTTGCCCAGATCCGTTTCCTGTTTCAGGTTTTCGCGGAAGAGGTCGCCGGTGGCGATATGGGGCAGATTAAGGTGTTTGGTAAGCTGCTCGGCCTGGGTGCCTTTGCCGGAACCGGGGCCACCCAGCAGTACCAGGTCGAGACTGGGACGGGCCGTTTGCGCCGGCGCCAGGGCAACAGAGATACTCTTACGTGCTTGAATTTGTTCCATTTCCGCGAGCGTGGCGGAGCGGGACTCTTGACGCTGGAGGGCCTCGATGACTTCAACAATGGCGTGGTGGACCTGATCGATGGCACGCTCGCCATCGATAATGATCAAACGCCCTCCCTCTTGATAATAACCGACGAGGGGACCCGTGACCCGATGAAACACCTTCAGCCGCACCTTGGCCGTTTCCAGGGCGTCATCCGAACGTTGGTAAAGCTCACCACCGCACACATCGCAGACTCCGGGCCGGGCCGGCGGATTGAATTCGACGTGATAAGGAGTTTGGCAGGTGCGGCAAATGAGGCGGCCGGCCAGGCGTCCGATAATCCCCTGATCGGACACCTTTAGATAAATGGCAGCGTCGAGCCGGCGACCCATTTCTTGAAACAAATCATCGAGAAAAATGGCCTGATACTTGGTGCGTGGGAAACCATCGAACACAACCCCTTGCTCGGGGCCAGCTTTCCACAAGGCTTCTTCGATCATCGCGTCGACCAGTTCATCCGGCACCAATTCGCCGTTGCTCATATACCTTTCGGCCAGAATGCCCAGGGCTGTATGTTGCTCTAAATTGCTCCTGAATAAATCTCCGGTGGCGATGTGCAGCAGCTCATATTCGGCCACCAATTTCTCGGCGTGGGTGCCTTTACCTACGCCAGAAGGGCCAATCAAGGCAATATTCACCGTATTCTCCTTTCGTCAAGTTAGTGAAGCGATTGGCTAAAATGGGGATGTTCGCCCCTAATAATCCCAGGGCTACCCCCCCTCCAACCTCCCCCCGCCAGCAGGGGAAGGCTTTAAAAGTCCCCCGCGAGCGGGGGGTGTAACCGACGGCCTATTGACGCCTCCATGTACTAACAATGCTTCATGGAGATTCTTCGTCGCTTCAGCCGCTTCGCTTCCTACGCTCCTCAGAATGACATGTTTATCGAAATATCAACAGCCCTACACCTCCAGGGCCATCTTCACGCGTTTGGCTTCACGCGCGCGCTGGTTTTTATCCAGGATGCGTTTGCGGAGGCGCAGACTCTTGGGCGTGACTTCCAGCAGTTCGTCGTCGGCCAGGTATTCAATCGATTCGTCCAGGCTCATGATCCGAGGCGGGGTCAGGCGTTCGTCGATGTCGCGGAAGGCCGTGCGCATGTTGGTCAGGTGTTTGGTCTTGCAGACGTTCACATCGAGATCGCCGGGGCGCTGGTGCTCACCGACGACCATGCCCTGATAAACCTCCGTACCGGGGCCGGCGAACAGCAGCCCGCGTTCTTCGGCATTCTTGAGCCCAAATGGATTGGTCAGCCCGTTTTCCCAGGCCACCAGTGAGCCCCTTGAGCGGGCCTCGATGGGCCCGGCCAGCGGGGCGTAGCCGTGAAAGATGGTATGGACAATGCCCGTCCCCCGGGTCGCGGTCAGAAATTGATAACGGAAGCCCAGCAGCCCACGGGTTGGAACCAGATACGACAGGCGCACCGCTCCGCTGGGAGTATTGAGCATGGTTTGCATCTCACCGCGCCGTCTGCCCAGCATCTCAACGACCGAGCCAACCGTCTCGGCGCTGGTTTCGATGTGGACTTCTTCGTAGGGTTCGAGCTTTTCACCAGCCGGCCCCGTGCGAAGGATGACCTCAGGCCGGGACACCTGAAACTCGTAGCCTTCACGGCGCATGGTTTCGATCAAGATGGCCAGGTGAAGCTCGCCCCGGCCCGAGACGATAAAGGTATCGGCGCTGTCCGTCTCCTCAACCCGCAGCGCGATATTCTTTTTCAACTCGTCGAATAGGCGCTCGCGGAGATTGCGAGATGTACCCCAGCGCCCTTCCCGCCCGGCAATGGGTGAGGTGTTGACCCCAAAACTCATACGGACGGTTGGTTCTTCGACCGTGATCGTGGGCAGCGCCAGCGGTTGCTCCGGGTCGGCCAGCGTTTCACCAATGGCGATGCCTTCCAGCCCGGCAATGGCCACGATGTCACCGGCGCTGGCGCTGTCAACCTCGACCCGTTTCAAGCCGTCGTAGACGTACAGGTAACGCACTCGCTCGGGCAAGTTTTCGCCCGTTTGAGTGAGTCGGGCCACCGGTTCACCGGCAACGATTTCACCGGTAAAGATACGCCCGATGGCGGTCAAGCCCCGGTAGGTATCGTAATCCAGCGTGGTGACGAGCATTTGCAGGGGTGCTGCCGCATCAACCCTGGGGCAGGGGACATGGCGCAGGATCGTCTCGAAGAGCGGCTGCAAGGTAGCGTCAGGTTCGATGTCGGGCTTCAGGCTGGCCTGGCCGCCGGTGGCGACGGTGTACACGACCGGGAAGTCGGCCTGCTCGTCGGTCGCGCCCAGTTCGATAAACAGGTCGAACGTTTCATTCAGGACTCGACCGGGATCGGCATCTTTGCGGTCGATCTTATTGATGACGACGACGGCCCGGCGGCCCAGTTCAAGCGCCTTTTTCAGCACAAAACGCGTCTGCGGCATAGGGCCTTCGGCCGCGTCGACCAGCAGTAGCACACCATCGACCATGTTGAGAATGCGTTCGACCTCGCCGCCAAAATCGGCATGGCCGGGTGTATCGACGATGTTGATTTTAACCGGCTGCCCGGTTGTGGGATCATCTATATGGATCGCCGTGTTTTTTGATAGAATGGTGATGCCGCGTTCCCGTTCCAGATCATTCGAGTCCATGACTCGTTCGGCGACCTTTTGATTTTCACGGAAAACACGGGTTTGTTTCAGCATACCGTCGACCAGGGTGGTTTTGCCGTGATCGACGTGCGCAATGATCGCGATATTGCGCAGATTGGTTCGTTCAGTAAGCATAAATTTCCTCAGGGTGATATAGGTGTCGAAATTCGCACAGTAGCAGGTAGCGAGGTAGCATCCTATTCCCACCCTGCTACTGTGCTACTGTGTCTATTAGTAAAATGTTGAAATGCAACATGGGATTATAGCTCAGACAGGCTGAAGATATAAATTTGTCCAGGCGTGCTGCAAGCCACAGTGGGGACCAAATTGGTTCGCCGGGGGAGGTAACCGGCCAATGCACACGTGTGCATTGATTGGTTTACAGCGTGTCGATTAACGCGGGGAGTAAGCCGATGCGTTCGAGTTCGAGGTACGGCTTCATAACCGTCTGGTCATCGGCCACAATTTCATAAGCCCAGGTTACGTGATACGGGATGTGGACGGCTCGACCACCAAGCGCTATAACGGGCAGAATATCCGATTTCAAGGAGTTGCCGACCATCAGAAAGCCTTGGACGGCAATCCGATGTTCGGTCAAGATGGCCGCATACGTCGCCTCGGTCTTGTCGCTAACGATTTCAATATGCTTGAAATAATCGGCTAGCCCTGACCGAGCGATTTTGGTTTCCTGATCAAACAGGTCGCCTTTGGTGATGATCATCAGATCATAGGCTGTGGCAAGAGCAATCAACGTTTCTTCAACGTGGTCCAGCAGCTCGATGGGGGCGCGCAGCATCTCCTTGCTGAACTCGACGATCTGTTGGATCTCACTGCCCTGAACACGGCCTTCGGTCAACTCGATAGCGGTCTCGATCATCGCCAGCGTGAAACCCTTGATACCGTAGCCAAAATAGTTGAGGTTATGTACCTCGGTTTGATATAACCGCTCGGTTATCCAGTCAGCATCGTGATAAGGCGCCAGCAGTTGGATGAATTTTTCCTGGGTCATCGAAAAGAGATTTTCATTGTGCCAGAGGGTGTCATCGGCATCGAAAGCAATCATCTCGATCATCATTAGATCCTCCGCGCCAGCCAGTTCCGCCCATAGGTACTGACCCGTTCGGCTACGTAGCAGGGGTAGAACAAGGGCCCCAGCCAGCGATGTCGCAGATTATATTTAGCCATCAGTTGGCCCAGCGGGGGCAGGAGCGCAAAGCGGACGATGCCCAACCGCTCCCTGGCTGAAGCGGCGGCGATGAACGTCAGGTGGTAATCTTTGCCTTTCTCGCGCCGGCGGTAGTCGGCGGTTAACACATCATCAGCGCCATGCCGGGCCAACCAGGCTCGAAAACCGGGTGGTGTCGCCGCTAAAAATCGATGCCAGATATTTTCAGGCGGTAAGGGCGCTCCGAAAATTTGCTGCGCCAGGTACAGAGAGGCGTAGACAAAGCGAATCACATTGGCCTGGGCTGCCTGGACCCAGATTTGCTCCCAATCCGGGGTCGTTTGCCCCATAAATCGGGCCAGGTCGAGAAGTTGGTTCAAGCGGGCTTCTCGCTCGACCAAATGGCCGGTGAAGTGGACGGCCAGGTGAACCAGGGTATCTTCGTCGGATAGAAGCTGCATCGGCACCCCGGCTACGGTCGCCGATTGGGCCCTGCGCCACAGGTTGGATAACTGCTCCATCCGTAATCCTCGCCAACCTTGCTCCCACAACCGCGTGTGCAGCTCAACCGGGCGGGGATAGTGGGGATCGAACAGATAGCCATCCCAGTGATAACCATCGTTCCGCCACAAGGGGGGCAAATGCTTTTCGATCCACTCGTCTTTGCCCGGCAGCGGTCGAAAGCCTGCCGCGCGCAGCGCCCGGTGACCGGCCTCAGCCTGCTCGGCCGGGACGAGAAAATCGTGATCATAGAGTACCCGCTGCGCCGAGTCGGTATAGAGCCGTTCGACCAGGGGCCAGCCTTTCAGGACGAGATGAGGCACATCCGCTTCGCTCAAGATCGTATGTATTTCGAGCAGTTCGCGGCGGATATAGCTGTTTCGTTCGGCGTTATCGGTATAGGCTCGGGCCAGCCGGTCACGGGCTTCGACCGGGAGCTGATCCAACAGCCCGACCTCGCGCCAGGCCGCGTAAAGCAGCGGCGTCAGTGAGTGGCCATCGGCGTGATGCAGCAGTTGCGGCCAGTCGATGTCACCATCCAGGTGGACCGATGCCGCATTCAGATGCAGTGAGTTGGCGATGAGTTGGGCGTTTTGCAATAATGTCATCATAATCAAATAATAGACATTCCAAATTCAACGGTTGATCTGATAGACGACCACCTCGCCTGGCTGATCGACGTAGATAGGAGTCAGGTTAGCAGGCGCGTTGGCCGGATCGAGTAGATAAGCCAGGTGTGGGCGTAGGGTTGGAGTGGTGAATTCGTCCAGGACCAGATAGTCGGCGTTATGGCTTTTGGCGTAGGCCAGGACATCATCCAGTTCGGCGAAGGGCAGCCATTCCCAGACGCCGCCGGCATAAAAGGGAATCTGCCGTTTACGGGCGACGATATGACTCCCGGCCGGCAGCGTCCCACGCAGGGCCAACCCGACGGTGCGATAGGCCGTTGGGCGTGGATAGAGGAACGGACCGGCCAGGCTGGCCAGGGTAAATATCGCCAGGGTCCCGACGAGTAAAATTGCCGCCAGTGAAACGGGTTGGGTGATCACGGGCAGGCGGATCGAGGGCAGCCGGCCCTCCAGCCAGCGAAAACCCTGGGCCGTAACGATCATAAATGCGGGCAACGGCGGCAGAAAGTAGCGTGGATCGATGACCGAGGCCGGAATAGCGGCCAGGGGTACGAACAAGGGCAGGAGAAACAGCAATCGTTTCCGCTCCATTGTGGCCAGGCCAAAGCAAAATGGAATCACCCACAGGACCGTCATGAAGCTGGCGGCGGTGAACCACAACCGGATCTCGTCCAACACATTCCCAAAATAACGGGCCAGGAAAGCGGTTCGGTTTTCCTGGACGACATCGGGCGGGATGTGCGGCGCGGCCAGCCAGGCTTCGTAATATTGATAGAAATGCTTCTCGAAAGCATAAGGGTCGCTGGCGCCGGCATCGATGGCAGCGGCGTGCAGTTGGGTCAGCATAGTCTTGGGGCTCAGGAACGAGCCCGTGTATTGATGAACATAGGCCGCGTAAGGCCCGGCAAACAGGGCCAGCCCGGCCACAAACAGCAGCACAGGGCGCAGCGAGGCCCGGCCTAAGACCAGGACAATGATCCCGGCGGCCAGGACACCCAGGATAACGCCTTCCCAACGGATCAGGTGGGCCGCTCCGATAAGCAGCCCGGCCAGGCCAAAGCCCCACCAGCGACGCTGCGTTAAGGCCCACCAGAGTACGCCCCAACCGGTGTAGAGCAGCAGGGCATAGGGCTGTTCGGCGACAGCCTCGAAATTACCCTGGCTCAGGACCAGGGCCGGTGATAGAGCGGTCAGCAGCCCGGCGATCAGGGCTGTTTTTGCATCGATGAGCTGGCGCGTCAGCCAGGTGACCGGCAGCGGCAGGAGGCTGCCAATGAACAGCACATTGAGCCGGGTCGGCAGCTCGAGCCCGCCGCCCAGCCAGTAAACGGCTGCCGCGAAAAAAGGATAGCCGGGTGGAAAGTCGATTTGGGTGGTGAGGCCATCGCCGGTGTAGCCCCGACCCGCGGCCAGATTCTGTCCCAGGGTCAAGAATAAGCCGTCGTCGCTGCCGATGACAAAGCGCACGGTCGCCGGCAGGATGCGGACGGCCACGGCTACAATAAGGATGATCCAGACCGGCTGGCGAGCGAACAGATTATGGAATTTGATCATTTCACGGTTCCAAGTCTCAATCGCGTCATATAAATAATCGTCGCCCAGATCAAACGATAGCGTGAAAAGACGCTGAACGCCCATTTCGATTGGCCATGCGCGCGTTCGCCAAAGGTTACCGGAATGGTCTGTATCGCCAACCCGGCCCGGCGAGCCTGATAAAGCAGGTATAGATCGAACTGAAACCCAGCCGGTGGGCTGGTCAGGCGGGCCAGGTGGCTGCGGTGAAAGAGTTTGGGCTGGGCGTTGATGTCGGTCAGGCGGGCGCCCAGGATGATCGAGGCGAGCACAGCCATGCCATTGGTGATCAACGAGGCGTTGAAACCGCGCTGGCCGCGTTTGCCTTTGACCACGGCCCGGCTGGGATCGGGTTGGGCGGTCAGGCAGTCATAGGCTTTGAACACGTCAGCCGGGCTGCACTGCATATCGGCGTGAGAGAAGCTCAGAAACTCACCTTGTGCCGCTTGCAAGCCCGTATAAATGCCGTGACCATAGCCCCGATTTTTGGCAACACGTACGACACGAGCAAAGGCATATTCGGGCCGGCTCAACTCATGCTCCAGCACAGTGCTGGTATGATCCGTTGAGCCATTGTCAACCAAAATCAATTCAGCCGGCAGGTCCGGCCAAGCGTGCCGGTAGCCGCCCAGGAGCAAAGGCAGATTATCAGCTTCATTGTAGCATGGCAAGACGATTGACAGACAAATACTCACCGGTTCTCCTGATAAAATAGAGGAGCAGGGTAGCAAAGTAGCAAGGTAGCATCCTGTTCCGACCCTGCTACCTTGTTACCCTGCTACCTTGCTCCCCTGTAAGGATGGTGCGGCGCTCGCTGAAAATAGTTGGCCCACCATTCGTAGCAGCGCACATCATCCGGGGTGCCGAAGCAGATGTAGTGTTCGACGTCGAACAGCCGGGCGCGACGGCCCTGTTCCAGCAGCACGTCGATGGTCGAGTCGACGTAGAACTCGTTGTTGACCCGCCGGTTTTCGGCAATCAGCCGGTCGGCCGCTTCCAGAAAGAAGCGGGCCTGGCGAAACCAGAAGGCTCCGATGATGCCGGGATCATCGCGGACATCATCGCTGAGGGGCATCTTACAAGAAATCGCCTCGATATCGCCTCCGCCGTTGGCCCGCACCCAACCGTATTGCTGAGGATAGCGATTCGCGTGCGGGTGATTGCGGAAGGTCCAGACCAGACAGTCGATGGCCGGGTCATTGGTCAGCGCCAGATAGTGGCGCTGGTCATAGACCAGGGCCGCATCACACGGGGCCACCAGCAGCGGCGCGGCGGGATCGAGATCATCGCGGGCCAGCAAGCAAGTGGCGGCCTGGCCGGCGGTCGGTTCGGCCACGGGCAAGATTTGGACGTGGTGGCCGTTGGCGTTGAGGGCCGAGGCTAATCTCGTCGTGTGTAGATGCTCGCGGCGACAGGCGGCGATCCAGCTTTGGGCCGGCGGAAAGGTATCGAGGAC